>Ga0208112_100160_pt1 | contig 100540 bp, 99 predicted proteins | sample HotLakConsoUCCLE_FD_184736 | JGI IMG/M metagenome (GOLD analysis project Ga0208112, IMG submission 184736) | Hypersaline microbial mat communities from Hot Lake, Washington, USA - Hot Lake Consortium UCC-LE (SPAdes) (version 2) ...
TTCCAGCAGTTCCTTGATCTCCGAGCGGCTACGCCGCACGTGTTTTACTTTGGTTGTTTCTTGTTCCATGCCGCCGAGATTAGCCCAAAAGCGGCCCGGCGGGAAGATGCGGGAAAAGAACACTTACCTCTGGGGCGGCAAGGGCGCTCGATTCCTGCGATGCGCCGACGCCCTGCGGGCGCTGGAGGTAGGCCCGTTTTTGGCGCCAAGTTCGCATCCTTCTTGCTTGGGGGAAGTTCCTTCACAAGCTGTAATGGCGTTTTCGCTATGGTCAAAGCTCAAGCTAATCCCTCCATTCTCGTGATCGACGACGACGACGATCTGCGCTACTCCCTCAAGCGGGTGTTCTCGGGCCGCCACTACACGGTGATCGAGGCCGACAGCGGGGAGCAGGGCCTGAAGATGGCGGAGGCGCATCAGCCGCAGGTCATCCTGCTTGACAACCGGATGAAGGGGATGAGCGGGATCGAGGCGCTGCAGCACCTGCGCGGGATCACGCCGAAGGCGATGATCATCCTGATGACGGCCTACGGGACCACGCAGACGACGATCGAGGCGATGAAGTTCGGGGCCTTCGACTACATCATGAAGCCCTTCGACCTGAAGAAAATCCTGAGCCTGACGGAGTCGGCGCTGGCGGCATCGACCGACATCGACCGCGCCAGCCAGGGCGGGCGGACGGACAAAATCTCGGCGGAGGACATCGAGGGCGGCATCATCGGCAGCTCCGCGGCCATGCAGCAGGTTTTCAAGATGATCGGCCAAGTGGCGGCGAGCGACGTGACGGTGATGATCACCGGCGAGAGCGGCACCGGCAAGGAGTTGATCGCCCGGGCGATCTTTCAGAACAGCCTGCGCGCGCAGAAGCCCTTTATCGCGGTCAACTGCGCGGCCATCCCGGAGAACCTGATCGAGAGCGAGCTTTTCGGGCACGAGAAAGGTTCCTTCACCGGTGCGACGAACCAGCGCATCGGCAAATTCGAGCTTTGCGACGGGGGGACGATCTTCCTCGACGAAATCGGCGACATGGCGCCTTCCACGCAGACGAAGATCCTCCGCGCGTTGCAGGAAGGCGAGATCCAGCGGGTGGGCAGCAGCGAAACGGTGCGGGTGGACGTCCGCATGATCGCCGCGACCAACAAGCCGCTGGAGGACATGGTCAAGGAGAAGACCTTTCGCGAGGACCTCTACTACCGGCTGAACGTCGTCCGCATCCAACTGCCGCCGCTCCGCGAGCGGATGGAGGACGTGCCGGACCTTGTGAACTTCGTGCTCAAGCGTCTGGCCCGCGACAGCAAGGCGGCAGTCCACACGATTTCGCCGGAGGCGCTCGGCGTGCTTTGCAATTACAACTGGCCGGGGAACGTGCGCGAGCTGGAGAATCTGGTTTACCGCAGCGCCGTGATGGCGCAGGGCGAGACGATCCTGGTCAAGAATCTGCCGCAGGAAATCGTGGAAGCGGTCGGCGCGGGCAAGGGGCTTTCGCGCCCGCCCATCGCCGTCGATCCGGAAGCCGGGGCGGGGATGGAGTCGGTCGCCGCCGCTATCCCGGACCTGCCGCCGGTCGCGCCCGCCGAGGTCCTGGGCCGACCGCCGGAAGATCCCTTCGACGCCGCCTACGCGAAACTGCGCAAAACGGCGGGCGGGAACATTCTGGAGCACCTCGAAAGGGAGATCATCCGCCGCGCCCTGGACGAGAGCGAGGGCAAGCAGGTGCGCGCCGCCGAGATCCTCGGGATGACGCGGGCGACCTTGAGGAAGCGGATCGACCAGTACGATTTGGGCAAGTGAATGCCGCCGGGGCGGCGGGGGCCGTCGAAGTCCGGCTGCGGCCGAGCGACTTCAGGGCTGGTTGAAGACCATGACCTTGCCTTGGGCGGTCCGGCCGTCGGGGCCGCGGGCGGTGATTTCGATGGCTTGGCGGACGGGCTGGCTCGGGTCGACCGGTTCGATGCGGAGGATTTTCGAAGCCTTACCGGCCGGGTCTTCTTCTTCCCGCAGCTTGAGGACCTCCCGGTCGTAGCTGATGCGGTCGATCGAATCGACGTAGCGCTCGTCGAGCATGATGCGCACCTGCCGGTCGCCCTGGCTGGTGTTGGAGGACCAGAAGACGACGGCCGGCTGCACCTCGACCAGTGTCGGGATATCGACGATCATGTGCAGCGTGGCGACCGGATCGGGCCGGCTGTCGAGGTAAACCCGAAGTTTGTTGTGGTTTTTCCCCCGGCGTTTTCCCTTGTTGAAGGTGCCGACGATTTCGACGCTTTCACCGGGCTTCATGATCCGGCGGTCGAGAATGCTGCCGGTGCAGCCGCAGGTGCTGCGAATATCGGCGATGCGCAGGACCTCCTCGCTCTCGTTGGTAACGGTGAAAGTGGCGCGGATTTCCTCCTGCTCCGGCTTCATTTCGAGCCGCGCTTCGGTTTTGTCCCAAGACAGCTTGGCGGCGCAGAGCGCTCCGGGGAGGGCGGTCAGCGAAAGGGTGGCGAGGAGGGCGAAGGCGCGCAAGGCGTTCATCAGTCGAGCAAAACTCTGGATTCTTCCGATTGCAACCCTGCGGAGAAGTTCCGGCACGCTTGGACGGTGGTCCAGGCTGCGGCCGCCAGCAGCGCGAGGTTCCGCGCGATCAGCAAGGGATAATTCGCGCTCGCCTCGCTTGGGCCGAAGCAGCCGCAGGCGACGTCGAGGCCGCGCGACCAGGCGCCCAGGTGCAGGCCGACGAACACGAGCAGCAGGGCGCAGATCACGAGGCCCGAGGCCCGCCGGAGCGGTTGGACGAGCAGGCCGAACCCCGCGAACAGTTCGAGCCAGGGCAGAAAGGCCGCCACCCAGAGCGCCGCGGGCAGGGCGACCACCCGGTAGGCCAGGACGTCGTCCGCGAAATCGGCGGGCGCGCGGATCTTGGCGATGGCGGCGGAGAGGAATACGCCGGCCAGGACGAGGCGCAGGACGAGGCCGAAAAGCGGGAGGATGGGAGCGGCGGGCCTCATGGCTGCCAGCCTCCCTTCAAGCTGTAGATCTCCGCTTCCGGCAGGTCGGCGCGGAGGCGCTCGGCCACCCGCTTGCTGGTGCCGCAAGCTTCGTCGGCGCAGTAGATCACGATCGGGCGCGGCGCCGGCAGCCACGCCTCCATCAGGCGACCGATGCTGCCGGCCCAGTCTTCCTCGTCGAAGTACAGCGCGCCCTCCAAGTGGCCAAGCTCGTAGGCCTCGGCATCGCGGGCATCCAGCCAGATCACCTCCAGCACCCGGGCGTCCTCGAGGCGGATCTCCCCCGGTTCCAGCTCCGCTTCCGCCCAAGGCAAAGGGGCCAGTCCGGAGAGCAGGGAGTAGCAGCCGCCCAGCAGGGTCAGTCCGGCGAGGACGAGGAACTCTTTGAGGAGGGAAGGCATCGGAGGCTTATGCTGCGGGGCGGAAGCGGCGGGTCAATCGCCGAGCGCCGGAGAGGTACGGCCGGCGGGGGCTTCCGGTTTCGCTTCGTTTCGCCAGGGCGAACCCCTTCTTTTGACAAGGCAGGATGCCCGTAGGGCGGGGTGGTTGGGCTGTGCGGCCGGTGGAATTCGCGGGCCTTGCGTTGCGCGGGGGACCACCTCTGCTTGCGCGCCTGGACGGCGTGCAAGCGGTCTCCTCCTTTCCCTTCGGGCAGGAGGAGAGTTGCTGTGCGCGGGCCTTACGGTGCGCGGGGACGGTGGTTAATGTCGGGCGTCGTCATTCGCCGCGCGCGCGCTTCGGGGACCGGCGCCGTGCGGATCGCCGGCAGGGGAGATCGAATCAGCGGCCGACCATGGATTTGGGATCGAGGGCTTGGTCGAGGGCGTCCGGCTCCATCAAGCCTTCCTCCAGCACGACTTCGCGCAGGGTTTTGCCTTCTTGGAAGGCCTTTTTGGCCACCTTGGCGGCTTGGTCGTAGCCGATGTGGGGATTGAGTGCGGTGACGAGCATGAGCGACTCGCGCAGGTGCGCGTCGATCTGCTCGTGATTCGCCTCGAGGCCTTCCACGCAGCGTTCGGCGAAGAGGGCGGCGCCGTGGGCGAGGCAGGTGACGGACTCGTGGAGGCAATGGGCGATCAAGGGGATGGTCACGTTCAGCTCGAAGTGCCCGTCGCGCCCGCAGCCCGCCACGGTCTGGCAGAGGCCTTGGGCGTAGAGGCAAACCTGCACGAGCATTTCGCTCATGACGGGGTTGACCTTGCCCGGCATGATGGAGGAGCCGGGTTGGGTGGCGGGGAGTTGGAGCTCGCCCAGGCCGCAGCGGGGTCCGGAGCCGAGCAGGCGGATGTCGTTGGCGATCTTGGTGAGGGAGGCGGCGATGGCGGTCAATTGCCCGGCCACCTCGACCGCGTCGTCGCGGCCGGCCTGGGCCTCGAAATGATTGTCCGCCTCGCGGAACCGGAGGCCGGTTTTCTCGTTCAGGATGCCGACCACGCGAGCGGCGAAGTCGGGGTGTCCGTTGATTCCCGTGCCCACCGCGGTGCCGCCGATAGTGAGTTCGGCCAGCGCGTCGACGGCCTTGTCGACCCGCTTGATCGCCTTCGCGACCTGCGCGGCATAGCCGGAAAATTCCTGTCCGAGCGTCAGCGGAGTGGCGTCCATCAAATGGGTGCGCCCGATCTTGACGGTCCCGCCGAAGACCTCCGCCTTCGTCCGCAGGGCCCCGTGCAGCCGCTCGAGCGCGGGGCGGAGCCGCTCGCGCAGCGCGAGGGCGACGCTGAGGTGAAGGGCGGTCGGCATGGTGTCGTTGGACGACTGGCCGAGATTGCAGTCGTCGTTCGGATGCACCGGATCCTTCGAGCCGACCGGCTTGCCCGCGAGCTGGCTGCAGCGGTTGGCGATCACCTCGTTGGCGTTCATGTTGGTGGAGGTGGCCGAGCCGGTCTGGAAGACATCGACCGGGAACTGGTCGTCGTGCCCGCCCTCCTCGATCTCGAGGGCGGCCTGCAGGATGAGTTCGGCTTTTTCGGGCGACAGCAGCCCGAGCGACTGGTTGGCCGAAGCGCAGGCATACTTGAGCAGGCCGACGCTGCGGATGAAGCCGGTCGGCATGGCGTGGCCGCTGACCGGGAAGTTGAGGACCGCGCGCTGGGTCGACGCGCCGTAGAGTGCCTTCTCCGGCACCCTCATTTCACCCATGGAGTCTTTTTCCGTGCGCATGGAGACAGCCTAGCACCGCTTGGGAAAATATCCAGAACGCGTGTCGGTTGTTCCGCCGACGGAGCGGGGCCGCGGCAAGGAAGTCCGGTTCGGATGCAGCTTCGGCTTCCCTTGCGGCCGGAAATTTGCGATCCTGTCGGCGGTAAGTTTCTTGGAAACCGATGTCCGTCTTTACGAAAGAGATCGAAGTCCGCGCGCCGGGCAAATCCACCGCCGAGTTCACCGGCGAGGTGGAGCGCGGCTTGCGGGAGTCGGGCCTGCGGGAGGGGACGGTGGCGGTCTTTTGCCGCCACACCAGCTGCAGCCTCGTGATCATGGAGAACGCCGATCCCTCCGCGCGGCGGGACCTGGAGCGCTTCATCGACCGCCTCGTGCCCGAGGACGCCCCGGATTTCACCCACACGCTGGAGGGGCCCGACGACATGCCCAGCCATATCAAGATGGCGCTGACGCGGACGACGGAGCTGATCCCCTTCGTCGAGGGGCGGCTCTGCCTCGGCACCTGGCAGGGGCTTTTCCTCTGGGAACACCGCGCCCGCAGCCATACGAGGCGGATCGTGCTGAGCTACCAGGGGGACTGATGCGGCTCGCCGCGAAATTCGACCCGGCCCGGCCGTTTGACGCTTTCCATGAGCCGGCCTTCCGCTTTACACTTCAGCTTATGACGAAAAACATTCTGGAAGGGATTCAGGCCGCGATCGAACGAAGCCTCGAGCAGATGGCGAAGACGGACGACGTCAACGAACGCAAGCTCATCTCGGAGACCATCGCGAACCTCGGAGACACGGTGATCGGCTTCATGAACGCCGCCACCGATGCGAGCGAGGCGATGTTCGACCGGGAGTTCGACGACATCTTCGACGGCCTCGAAGACGAGGATGACGAGGTCGATCCCTTCGAGCGCTAACGCTTCGCTCGCCGGGCCCGGTGGCTGCGGTGGCGCGCCGGAAGCGGGCGGGCTCAAACCTCTTTGCGATTGTAGTCGGCCGGGTCCTCGGCGGCGAGTTGCTCGGCCTGCGTCTGCGGGTTCATCCGCAGGTAGCTGCGGATTCTTTCGACGATCCAGTGCTTGGCATCGGGGTAGCCCTCGCGGAGGGCGCAGCGGTGGACCAGTTCCCACTCGGCGGGGTTGAACTCGAGGCGGGTTTCGCGGGCCTCCGTCGCGGGCGTGCTGAAGGGGTAACGCCCGTGCATCAGCAGCTGGAGCAGCTTCTGTTCGGCCGGGCCGATCTGCCGCTGCCCGCCCTCGATCTTGGTGATCGCGATCTTCGACAGCCCGAGCAGCTCGCCCAGTTTTTCCTGGGTGATACCCTGTGCGCGGCGCCAGGCGCGTACTTCCCCTGCAGTCACGGAATCCATCAGTCATCCATGGAGAACTGAAAAGTTTCCCATTGGCAACTTTTTATCTTGTATAGGTTCCCAATCGAAATCTATTGGTTGCCCTATGGAACCTAACGTGCCCAACGCCGAGTCCCCCCGCCGGCATATGGTTGATCTTTCAAAGGATCTCTCCCCCGCCGAGCTGGATCGCTTGCAGCTGGAGGCGGAGAACTCGGGCAAGTCGCTCAAGGCCTACGTGCTGGCCCTGATTTTCGTACCTCGGGACGGAGCGGAACCGTCGCGGCGGCGCTGGAGAGAATGGCAAAGGGAGGAGGAGGGTGGCGATGGGGAGCGTTAAGCCCGTCTCCGCCCGGCGGCCCAGGGGCCGCCCGCGCACGCCGCCGCCATTCCCCCGGCCGGAGGCCGCGCTTGCCGGCCCCGAGCCCCCGAGCTCCGGCGTCCGCGACGATCTGCGGCTTTGGCAGCGGCTGATCGTCTACTACCGGGCGAACGGCTGTCGGAGCGGCGCCGCCATGGCGGAACGGCAGGCCGAACGGATCATCGAGCGGCGGGCCCGCGAGTGCCTGTCGCGCAGGGACCGCTGAGCCGTCAGGCGGGGCTCCGGAGCCCCAAGCCGCTAGGCGGGGCTCGGGAAGGTTCGGTTCCGCCGCGTTCCGCTCCGCCTCCCTTGTGCCGGTCGGCGGCCTTCGAAGTTGGGCTGATGGGGCCGAAGCTCACTGGACCGGCTCGGCCGGATCCGGGGGCATCAAGTCTTCGACCGCCTGCCGGACTCCGTCGACGACTTGTGCCATTCGGCGGTAATCGAGCCGGTCCCAAGTGTCTTCAAGGGTATGGTAGGCCTTGTTCCGATAAAAGGCGGTGTCGGTGACCATGACGGCGTCGAAGCCCTCCGCCCAGTAGTTCCGATGGTCGGAAAAATCGATTCCCGGCAGCTGCGCCGGTGCGTTGATCGAATGAACCGGCAGCTCGGCGGCCGCGCGCATCGAGTTCCTCACCTTGCGGGTGATCCTGCGGTGCCCGAGCGAGCCGACCACGGCGATGAAGTTGCCACGATCGGGATAAAAAAGGCGCAGCGCGGGGATCGGATAGTCCTGGGAGCCTGGCGCGTCGGAAAAGTAGCCGATCATTTCGAGTACGACCACGCCCCTCACGGGCGTTCCGGCTTCGCGCGTCGTTCGGGCGTGGAGTCGGCTGCCCATGTCCGCGCTGCCGAAAAAGGGAGGTTCTTCCAAGGTGTAGGCGACCAATTCGAGCGCCGGGGACGGATCCCCCTCAGAGCCAAACAGGCGCGCGAGTTCCAGCAGGCCCGCCACCCCGCTTGCGTTGTCGTCGGCGCCGGGCGTTGTCCCATGGCTGTCGTAATGCGCCCCGACCACCACCAGCGGGGCCTCCTCCGGTCCGAAACGGCCGATCACGTTCTGATAGGAGCGTCCGTTGACTTGGAACCACTGGCGTGAAACCACCGCGCCTGCTTCCGCGAAAGCCTTTGCGATGTAGTCGGCGGCGGCATTCAGATTGTCGAGCTCCGTGAAAGAACGAGGGGCGAAGTCTTCCGAAAGGCGGCGGACGTGCGCCTCCAGCCGATCCGGATCCGCGACGGACGCGCGGGGAGCGATGCCCGCGAAGCCAAAGGGCAGGCGGGGCTGGGCGACATAGAGCCAGCCGGCGATGAGGACCAGCCCCACGACGGCGGCAATCCGTGCCACCGCGACGGCGGCCTGGGAGGAAAGGCGTCTCTCGGGCTTCATTGGAGGAATCGGTCGAGGAATCGTTCGACGAGGACCTCCGCCGGGTCGCTGCCGCCGACCTCGAACTTGCCGCTCTTACGCAGCAGGCAGATGCCGTGGAGGGTGGACCAGAGGATCTTGGCGTCGCGCCGGGCGCTTTGCCGGCCGCCGCTCAGCGGAAGAAGGGCCTCCGTCACCGGATCGAAGACGCGGTGGACGGCGCGGTGGTAGGCCTCGGTGCGGGCTTTCAGCGGGGTGGCGAAGCAGAGCGTCCAAAGGTGCGGTTGGCGCTCCTGGAGTTTCAGGTAGGCCGCGCAGATCTTTTCCATCCGCTTCCTCGGTTTTCCGTACTTGCGGAGAATGCGGTCGATCCCGTCGGCGAAGTCCTCCAGTGTGCGGGCGTTGATTTCGGCCACGAGGCCGTCGATGTTTTCGAAGAGGTTGTAGAGGGTGCCCGGAGCGTAGCCCATCAACTTGGCCACGTTCCGCGCGGTGAGGGCCTCCGTGCCCTCCGCCGCGACGAGTTCGCGGCCGGTCCGGACGGCGAGCTCCAGCAGCTCCTCGCGGGTGTGATCCTTTCGGCGTGCCATATTCTGAACATTGTTTAAAATAATCTTGAACAATGTTCAATAAAAAACTACGGAATTTTCCATGATGGAAAATCTGCTCTGGCTGCTGGCCATCTTCCTCCTCGGTTCTCTGATTCTCCCTTGGGTCAACGCCGTGCGCGTCGGGCGTCGCCGGGCCGAGCTCTTTCGTTTGGAGCGGCAGGTCTCCGATCTGCGGGCCGAGCTCTTGGAGCTGAAGCGGGCCCGTCCGGCGGCGGAGCTCGATCCGGTCGACGGAACCGGAGTGGCGCCGGAGCCCGAACCGGAGCCCGCGCCGACATATGAACCCAAACCCGCGCCCATGCCCGAAGCCCTGTCGGCGGACGCCGCCGTCGCCGCCGAGCGTCCGGAGGCCCCTGCGGCGCCGGGGGTGCGGAGGGGGGAAGCGGCCGCGCCTCCGGTCGGCGTGGACTGGTTTGGCCGGGCGGCGGTCTGGGTGGGCGGGGTGGCGCTGCTCACGGCGGGCTTTTTCATGATCAAGTACTCGATCGACTCGGGCTGGATGACTCCGGCCGTGCGGACGGTGCTCGTCACCTTGTTCGGCGCCCTGCTCTCCGGATGCGGCTTCGTCTGGGGCGGACGGCCCTCGGTGCCGGGCAACGAGCGGATCGGGCAGGCGCTGTCCGGGGCCGGGGTGGCTTGCCTATATTTTGCGGCCTACGCTTCGGTCCACCTCTATGGCTTCTTCCAGCCGGGGGAGGGCTTCGCCGGCATGGTCCTGGTCACGCTGCTGGCGGTGGGCCTGTCGTTGAGGAACGGCGCGCCCGTCGCGTTGATGGGACTGCTGGGCGGTTTCCTGACCCCTTGGCTGATGCGGACGGGCACGACCGACACCGTCTCGCTCTTCGCCTACCTCTTCGTCCTCTTCCTCGGAGCGCAGGCCCTGTGCCTGCGGAAGCGCTGGTGGGGGCTGCTCTTGGGGGCCACGGTTGGCGCTTACCTCTGGTCCGCCGCGCTGCTGCTCTGGTACTTCGCGCGGAGCGCGGGTTCGCCCGACGGAGGCCTGATCTTCATACTCGGCATCTGCGCGGCCACTTCGGCGGCGGCGCTGCTGGCGGACCGCGGTCGGCAACCGCCGCCGTCGGCGCCGCTGCTGCGGGCCACGCGCTTCCTTGCGATCGGCGGGGGACTGGGACAGGCCGTGTCGATCCTCGCGCTCTCCGGCTACCGGGTCGGCGACCTCGGGTTCTTTGGTTTGCTCGCGCTTGGCGCCTTGTGCTTGGCGGTCATCCGGGAGCGGGAGTTTTTCTGGGCCGCTTGGGCGGGCATGGCCGCGACGGCGACGGCCCTGTTGCTCCACCGCTCCGACGCCGCCCTAGTCTGGATGTCCGGCGGGGCTGCGGTGCTGCTGGTTTTTTTCCTGGTGGCGCACTGGCGGGCGTTTGTCTCGGGCCGGGGGCCGGAGTGGCGGGCGCTCTCGGCGGCCGGCCTCTGGTCGATCGTGCCGATTCTTTTCGTCAACCGGTCCTGGGTGGCGGCCGATGATGCGGTCCCCGACGGGCTCTGGTGCCTGCTGGCGGCGCTCGCGGCGGGGCTCCTGGCCGCCTCGGCGGAGCACCTGTTGCGGCGCGAGGCGGAGGATCGGAAAACGGCGGGAGAGCTCGAGGGATTCGCCGTGCTCCTATTCGCCTTCGGGCTCTGGACCTGGCTTCCGAGCGAGCAGCTGACCGTTGCGCTGGCGCTGCTGCTCGCCGGCGTGGCCGTCTATTGGGCCGGCCGCAAGCTGCCGGCGGCGGGCGTCGCGGCGGGGCCGCTTTTCGCGGGCCTGGCCGTGCTTGTGGCCGAGTCGGCGCTCGAACTGGCGAGCTACTTGACCGGCTTGGACGCCTTCGAAGGAAGGGTGGACGGCTGGGCCTTGCTCGGCTGGGGCGTGGGCTTCGCCGGGGGGCTGTTGGTCCTCGATCGACTCGCCGGGGCTTGGAGTCCCTCCGCCCGGCGTTGGGTCGCCTGGTGGTCGGGTTTGAGCCTGCTCTTCGGAATCGCCGCCGTTTACGCGTGGGGGGCGGGGACGCCCTTCGCCGCGAGCTGGCCGGAGGAAGCCGTCGCGGGCGGCTTGACCGCGCTTCTCGCGGTCCTTGCGGTGACGGCCGGCCGGCCGGTCTTTGCGAAGCGCGGCGGAAGGGTCGCGGCGGTCGTCTTTGCCGGGCTCGCCTTCGAGCGGGTCGTGGTCCTGCACCTGGCCGGAGCTGCGGCGGGGCCGGGATTTTTCTTCAATCCGGTGCTGCTCCAATTCGGAGTTCCCTGCCTGGCGGCGGTCCTGCTTGCTTGGCAAAGCGCGGGTCTCGGGCATTCGAAGGCGAGGCAGGCCTACCAGGTCGCCGCCATGGCGCTGGGCTTCCTCTGGTGCAACTATCTGGTCGCCGACTACTGGGGCGGCCGGTCGCTTTTCGGCGGAATTTCGACCAGCGCGCACTTGTATGCCTACTCGCTTGCCTGGCTTCTGCTGGCCATCGTCTACCAGGCGATCGGGCTCTGGCGGGATCAGAGGACCGTGCATGTGGGTTCGCTCATTCTCCTGCTATTGACGGTCGGGAAAGCCTTCCTCGTGGATGCGGCGGAGCTGGAGGGCCTGCTCCGCGTGCTGTCCTTCCTCGGCCTCGGCGTGACCTTGATCGCGATCGGATTTTTCTACAACCGCGTGGTCTTCCGCCGGTCGGCCGGCTGATGCGGCGGGCGATTCAGCGGAGGCTGAGGAAGCGGACCGGGATAAGGTTCTCGTCCTCGACGCCCTCCCCGGTTTTGCGGTAGCGGATTAAATATTGGGTGCCGCCTTCCGGGCCGACTGGAACGAGGCAAATGCCGCCGTCGCTCAATTGATCGAGGAGCTTCTTCGGGCGGTCGGGAAAGGCGACGGTCGACAGAATGCGCTCGTAGGGCGCCCGCGCGTCCCAACCCTCGGCCCCGTCGCCGTGACGGAAGCGGACGTTTTCGTAGCCGAGGGATCGCAGGCGATCGGCGGCCGTTTCGGAGAGGAGGGCGCTGTACTCGACCGAGCAGACTTCGGCCGCGAGCTCGGCGAGGATGGCGGTCTGGTAGCCGGATCCGGTGCCGATTTCGAGCACGCGGTCGTCCTCTTGCGGATCGAGCCATTCGGTCATTTTCGCGACCAGGGAGGGCTGCGAGATGGTGGCGGCGTCCTCGATGGGAAGCGGATAGTCCGCCCAAGCTTTGCTTTGAAGGGCCGCGGGGACGAAGCGCGCCCGATCGACCCGGGCGAAGGCTTCGCGCACGCGGCGGTTGCGGACCTCGCGCAGCAGGGTGGTGGATTCGTGGAATTGCGGCATAGGGGGGAGTCTATTTGAAATAACGGATTCTGTCAAAGGCAGGACCGGTTTCGGATCTGCCCGACGCAATGCGAATTCGCTTGGCGGCGGGAGGCCCTCGGATTTTGTTTCGGCGGATGAGCAGCTTTCCAGTTTGGTTGGAGGCGACACGGCCGAAGACCTTGCCCGCCGCGGTGGCTCCGGTTTTGCTGGGATCGGCCGCCGCGTTCGGTGCGGGCGGCTTTCATCCCGGCGCGGCCGCGATCTGCCTCGGCTTCGCCCTGCTCGTGCAGATCGGGACGAACTTGGCCAACGACTACCTCGACGGCATCCGCGGCAGCGATACGGAGGCGCGCATCGGGCCGCGCCGGGCGGTGGCGTCCGGACTGGTCGAAGCCCGCACGATGAAGACCGCGGCGATCGCCGTGCTCGCGGCCGCCTTCTGTCTCGGGCTGGGGCTGGTTCCTTTCGGCGGCTGGTGGCTCCTGGCGGTGGGCGCGGCCAGCGTGGCTTCCGCCTGGCTCTACACGGGCGGCCCTTATCCGCTGGCCTATAACGGCTTGGGCGATCTGTTCGTGGTCTTGTTTTTCGGCTTCGTGGCCGTGGGCTGCACCTACTACGTGCAGGTCGGCGGAATCAACGCCGAGGTTCTGCTGATCGGACTGGGCTGCGGGCTCCTCGTGAACAACATTTTGGTGGTCAATAACTACCGCGACGTGGACGAGGACCGTCGCGCGGGCAAACGAACCCTCGTGGTGCGTTTCGGCCGTCGCTGGGGGCGTCTGCAATACCTGCTCTCGGCGCTCTGGGCGGGGGCGGTGGTAGTCCGGATCGCCGCCGTCGTCGGCTGGCCCGCCCTGCTCGGGCTTCCGCCGGTTGCCTACGCTTTGTGGCTTTCCGCCCGACTTCCCCAGGCCCGCGGGGCGGAGGATTACCTGGCGGCGCTCAAAGGCTCCTCGCTGGCGGTGGCGGGCTACGGACTGTTTTTTTCCGTTGGCATTCTTCTCGCTTGAGGTCAGAGCTCGAAGAAACCCTCGAAGCCAATGAAATTCATCCTCTCCCTCCTCGCCGGCCTCCTTCCTCTCGCCGTCTTCGCGGACGACATCGTCGTCACCGCCAAGGTCAACGACCGCGCCCTCGACGGCTCTCCCATCCGCGGGCAGTACAAGTACCCCACCGTCGAGCTGGAATCCGGCGAGAACGCCTCCCTCCACATCGGTGAAAACCTGCGCTATCCGGTCTGGATCGAAACGGTGGAATTGGAGGAGGGCATGACGAAGGAAGAAACGGCCTACGAGGAGACCCCGGTCGGCTTCGTGCTCGGCATCAAGGTGGCGGAGCGCGACGGGGTGATCACTTACAGCGGCAAAGCGGTTTCGACTCTCGTGAACGCCGTGACCGCCAAGGGATCCAGTCTCAGCTCGACCGAGGCGACCTTTCTCGGCAAGGCCGCCGAAGGGGAAATGGTCGAGGTCAGCCTGATCGGCCCGGGTGGCGTCGAGGAAGTGCTCGTCCTGCATTTCAGCCTGAAGGACTGAGCGGGTTCGCGGGCTCCGGCCCTCGACTTCTCTCCGGCCTTTCGTGCTGGACCCTTCGGGGGCGGGTTCTATCGTTCGTCCATGTCTGCGACGGTATTTACGATTGCGAATCAAAAGGGGGGTGTCGGGAAGACGACGACCGCCGTGAACTTGAGCTATGCGCTGGCCGATCGGGGGGTCCGCACCCTGCTGGTGGACCTCGATCCGCAGGCCAACGCGACGAGCGGGCTGGGGCTGGAGAAGGAGGAGGGCGGCAGCCTCTACGGGCCGCTCTGCGGGGAGGGCACGGCGCTGGAGAAGGTCCAGCCGGTGGGGGCGAGCGACTGCCTCTATGTGATTCCCTCGGAAGTGGACATGGCGGCGATCGAGATCGAGCTGGTGCAGCGGGACAACTACCTGATCCAGCTGCGGGAGGTGCTCCAGCCGCTGCGGGACTCGGGCGAGTACGAGGCGATCATCCTCGACTGCCCGCCGGCGCTGGGGATGCTCTCGATGAACAGCCTGGCGGCGGCGGACTACCTCTTGATCGCGCTGCAGTGCGAGTACCTGGCGATGGAGGGGCTGGGGCAGATCCTCAAGGTGGTGGAGAAGCTCCGGGAGGCCGGGGTGAACGAGGGGCTTGAGCTGGGAGGCATCCTCATGACGATGTTCGACCAGCGCACGAACCTTGCGCACCAAGTGGTCGGGGAGGTCCGCAACCACTTCGACGAATTGGTCTTTCGCACGGCGATTCCCCGCTCGGTCCGGCTGAGCGAGGCCCCTAGCTTCGGGCAATCGATTTTCGAATACGACCCGCACTGCGCCGGGGCCAACGCCTACCGCTATTTTACCGACGAGGTGATCGAGCGCTTCAATTTGGGGAAGACATCGGAACGGGGGGGCGCATGAGTCCGATTTCCCACGAATGAGGATCGCCGTTCTTGCCTCGGATCGGCTAGGAACTGGGAGCGTATGACTGAATCGATTCCTCAGCTTGAGGCCTTTTGCAGTCACCTGACGCTGGAGCGGCGGGTTTCCGAGTACACGGTGCGGAACTACCGGACTGCGGTGGAGCGCTTTGCCGGCTGGCTGCGGGAGTCGGGCAAATGGAGCGGCGAGTTCGGAGAGGTCCGGCCGGTGCTGGTGCGCTCCTTCCTGGTCGAGGAGGGGCGGCGCGTGGCCCGGCGGACGCTGCACAACGAGGTCTCCGGACTGCGGGCCTTCTACCTCTACCTGCGGAAGCGCGGCGAAGTGGAGTCGAACCCCTTTACCGGAGTGACGCTGCCGAAGCCGGACAAGCCGCTGCCCAAATTCCTCAGCGAAGCGCAGATGCGGACCCTGCTGGACGCGCCGGTCCTGCTCTGGAAAGACGGCCGGCTGGGCGAGTTCGAGGCCTTCCGCGACAGCCTGATGCTCGAGCTGCTTTACGGGGGCGGGCTGCGGGTGAGCGAGCTCTGCGGCCTGAGCCACGGGCGGGTGGACCCCGCCAGCGGCGTGGCCCGGGTGCTGGGCAAGGGACGGAAGGAGCGGCTCTGCCCGCTCGGTCCGGTGGCGGTCCGTTGCCTCGACGCCTTCGTCCGACGCTTCGACCTGCGGGCCGGGCCCGAGGATCCCGTCCTCTGCCAGCGCAACGGCAAGCCCCTCGTCCCCCGCCTCGTTCAGAAGCAGCTGAAGATTCATCTGGCGGCGGCCGGCCTGCCCCTCGACATGAGCCCGCACAAGCTGCGCCACTCCTACGCCACCCACCTGCTGGACAACGGCGCGGAGCTGCGCGCGGTCCAAGAGTTATTGGGCCACGCCCATCTGTCGACCACGCAGGTTTACACCCATGTCTCGATCGCGAGGCTGAAGGACGCACACCGGCAGGCACACCCGCGGGCATGAAGTAGATCCCTGAGGGTTGGTTAAGACGCCCGGGATGTTTCGGTTGAATTTTGGGCGGCGACGAGGATGCGCTTGCGTTGCTTGAGGTGCTGGTCGAAGCCGAACTGGCTGCGCCAGTAGCGCCAGGGCAGAAGCGCCAGGGCCATGAATGCGACCTGGCTGAGCGCGAAGATCATCAGCCAGAGGAAGCCGCCCTCGGTGAAGCCGTAGCTGTGCAGTCCGACGCCGAGCAGGTTGGTGCCGAACCAGGACCAAGCGGTGACGATATTGCCGCCGATGGCGATGGCCATCAGTCCGCGCTCGCGGAAGATCCCGCCCCAGCGGGCGTGGAGGTAGATCGCGCCCATGATCACGATCATGAGGGCCCCGTTCTCCTTCGGGTCCCAGCCCCAGAAGCGGCCCCAGCTCTGGTCGGCCCAGATACCGCCGAGAATGGTGCCGACGAGGCTGAAGAGGGTGCCGAAGCAGATCACCCCGTAGACCATGGAGTTGAGCTTGCGGGCGGAGTCCTTGTCGAAGCTCTTCGCGAAGAGGCCGCGCAGGACGAAGGCGATGGCGAGGGCGCCGGCGAAGAACATGGCCGAATAGCCGAAGGTGATGACGATCACGTGGGTCGCGAGCCAGAAGTTGGAGTCCAGAACGGCGCGCATCATTTCCAGCGTGTCGCCGCTCATGGCGAGGTGATGCGCCACGATAAGGGTGCAGAAGCCGACCAGCGAGGCGGTGGCGGCCCCGACCCCGTTTTTGAAGAAGCGCTCCAGAAAGACGCCGAGCAGGACCGTGCCCCAGCCGACAAAGACGGCCGAAGAGTAGAGGTTCGTGACCGGAGGCCGCCCTTGGATGTACATCCGGGAGACGAGGCCAAAGGTGTGGATGACGAAGGCCAGCACGAGCACCCAGAAGGCGGCGCGGCTGAGTTCGCGGGGCCAGCGCAGCCAGGAGATGCAGACCACGAGGAAGGCCAGCACGTAAAGCTGTATCGCGACGTAGAAGGGCTGCAGATCATTGAAGATACGTTCGTAGTGGACGCGCCCGATATCCTCCGGAAAGTCCGCGATGAAACGCTGGCGGAGGCTGTCGACCTGCTGGTTGAAGGTCTCCGAATCGTCCGCTCGGTAGGCCATCGTAAGGGTGGCGTAGCCGGTCACGTAGGGGCTCAGCGGGTCGCCCTTCATCACATCGAGGAGCTCGAGGCCGATGTTTTTCCAATCTTCCATCGGGTCGACCGGGGGCGGAGGCGGGACCACGCGGAGGTGGGCGGTCTGCGAGAGCCGCAGGTAGTCGTCTCCGAAGGCGATGAAGCGGCGCAGCAGGGCGGTATCATACTCCTCGCCGGCCTGCTGCTTGCGGAGCTCGTTCAGGCCCGGTCCGACCGTATCGACGTAGCTGCGGTACTCGTCGGCCAAGCGGTCGAGCCGCTCGGGACCGCCGATCGGGTGGAGCGAGTGCATGACCTGGTGGTAGAGCATGAGCCCGTTGTTCAGGTCGGCGATCTGCCGGTCGTAGGCGCTGCGCTTCTTCGGCTCCGGATCGACCTCGCTGAAGAGCCGCTGGATCTCGGCGAAGTGGGGCTGGAGGTCGTTGAAGGAATAGTAGCGCTGACCCTGCTCGGCGAGCCCGGCGAGGCCGAGTTCGTCGGGGAACTCGATCTTGAAGACGCGGTAGGTGTCGGCCAGTTCGGGGCGCATGGTCAGGTCCATGAACCACTCGATCGGCTGGAGGGTTTCGCCGTCGGGAGCGACGACCTTTTGGCGGCCGGAGAGGATCAGGAGGGTGTTGCGCGCGACCGAGTCGATCGGCTTGATCCGCCCGCCGACCTGGACCGGCAGCTCGGCGAAGGCGTCGGTATCGTACTCGGGGCGCTGGGCCTCCGAGGAAGCGAACTGCCGCGCGACGATCAGGAGGACGGCCAGCGCGACGACACTGTAGATGATTTTTTTCAAAGTTTGGTGACTACTGAGGCGGTGACTAGGCGAGGGTACGGAAGATGGATTTTTCCCCTTCGGCGTTGCAGCCCTGCTTAACCGAAGGCGTTTTAGGGGACGGCGAGCTAGTCATGGGATTTGCTTAGGAACTTAAAGAAGTGCATGCCGAACTGGACGCAGAGGCCGAGGCCCATGAGCAGGACGCTGAAGTAGGGGAGGAGCCAGCCGGGGTTGCGGACGATCTGGAAGATGGAGGTGGTGTCCTGATTGGCGAAGGAGGCCTGGTAGAAGGTGAGGCCTTCGTAGCGGAGGGGGTGGTTCATGTAGATCAGGGCCTTTTGGTTCTTGGTCGGGTCCTGATGGCGGACCATCACCTCGCTGGAGAAATTGAAGGGGATGTCGGTGCCGGGGTATTTGTCGTGCTTGAAGTCGACCAGCTCGACCTCGAAAGGATAGTAGTGGCGGGTGAAGCGCAGGGCGATCTCCCAGCTTTGTTCGCCGAGCCGGACCAATTGCGGCGGGAAGCGCTCGTCGATGACGTTGGAGACGAGCCAAGTGCCAAGCGTCCCCTCCGGCCCGATGACTTCGACGAAGGCGGTGGCGGTATTGAGCTGGTCTTCCGCGTAGGTGACCCGTTTCGGGGTGGCCACGATGTTCATCGTGACGGCGGTCCCTTCGGTGGCGGGGGAGTCGACCGGTCCCTCGGCGCGGCCGACTTGGGAGTTCGGGAAGTACTGAACGGTTCGGATGCGCAGAGGCGAGTCCGGGACCGCGATCTCGCGGCCCGGTTCGAGCAGGTCCGAGGGGATGGCGTGGACGCGGTCGTACTCCGGATGGCTCCGGTCGATCAGGACGAGCTCGTTGTCGTGGTAGCTCTGGGAGTAGTTGGCGGTGCCGCCCTCGTCGACCGGCATCTGGCTCTCGACCGCGAGCAGGTCGGTCAGGAGCTCGCTGACGAGGAGCAGGATCAAGCCGAAGTGCACGAGGAAGATGCCGCTCTTCTTCCAGCTCAGTTTGAAACGGGTGAAGTGGGCCGTGAGGAGGTTCGCGAGGAGCAGGCCGCCCAGCAGATAGCCGCCGGGGAGAGGGAGGCGGAACCAGAAGAGCGCGTCGTAGGCCGGCCAAGCCTGCGGGTAGGCCCAGACGACGATGAAGCTCTCGAAGTACTTTTCTTGGGTGTGCCAGATGCCGTATTCGACCTGGTCCAGCGTGCCGAAAAACACGAGCACGAGGGAGAGCGCAAGCAGCACTACGGTCAGGCGCAGCGAGGCGAAGAACTTGAAGAACGGAGCCATGAGAGAAAGGCGGCGGGGATCAGTGGTGGTCGTCCTCGATCTCCACCGAAGCGAGGAAGGCCTCCACTTCTTCGACCTGACCGGCGACCACTTCGGGATCGCCCTGCATCTTGAAGAACCAAGTGAAGCCGTGGAAAGCGACCAGGCCGCCGAGGATGCTCTCGGTCTCGCCTTCGAGCGTAACGATCATGCCGCCGTGGCGGGAAATGTCGAAGGGACGGGTGAGCTCGGGCAGGGCGGAGGCCTCGACCGGCGAGAGGCCGATCTGGCCGCGCCAGCGGTTGACGTTGGCGAGGGTGCCTCCGACGTCACCGGGGAAGACCGTGACGGCGAGCTCCGCGCCTGGGGAGTCGGGCGAGGCGCCGGGAATCCGGAAGGTCGCCTTGCGGATACCGGTGGCGGGCAGCTCCTCCCAGCCCTCCGGAACCTCGTAGGTGAAACCGCCGGCCTCGGCGGCGGCCTCCGCCATGCCGGGCAGGACGCGCATCTCGCCGTCGGCCGGTGCGACGGGTTGCGGGTTCGGAGGCGGGACATCGGCCGGGCGCTCCTCCTTCGGAATCAGGTAGGAGGTCGGTTCCGGCTGGTCGCACGCCGCGAGGAAGGCGGAGAGGCCTGCGGCGAGAAGAGCGGAGAAAATGCGGAGGCGCTTGACGGACATGGCGATGGGAAGGGAGTGTTGAGAGAGGACGGCGTCAAATCGGGAATGTTCCCTATTCGAGGGACTTATCGGTAGGATTAGGTGGCATTTGAGTCCGCCCGGCGAAGGCGAATCGGCTCTTCCCGTGGCGTGCTCGCTTGCGAGCGCTTGGCGCCGGAGAACGGACCGAGGTCCGGAGCCGGGGCGGGGCGGCGGACGCCAATGGCGCCAAGGCGGGGCGACAGGCATGGGGCGCTCGCGAGCGAGCACGCCACGGGCGCTCTTTCTGAAAAGGACATCCGGAGGGGACTAGTTGTTGAAGCGGAAGAGAGCTACGTCGCCGTCCTTGAATTCGTAGTCCTTGCCCTCGAGGCGGTACTTTCCGGCCTCGCGGGCGCCGGCGGTGCTGCCGGCGGCGATCAGATCGGTGTAGGACACGACCTCCGCTTTGATGAAACCCTTCTCGAAGTCCGTGTGGATGACGCCGGCGCATTCCGGGGCTTTCATGCCCTTCCGGAAGGTCCAGGCCCGGACCTCCTGTTCGCCTGCGGTGAAGTAGGAGGCGAGGCCGAGCAGCTCGTAGGTCGCGCGGATGAGGAGGGAGACGCCGGAATCCTTGACCCCGAGGGACCCGAGGTACTCGGCCGCCTCGGCGGCGTCGAAATCGATCAGTTCGGCCTCGACGGCGGCGGAGATCACGCAGATGCCCGCCTCGTGGTGTTCCTTCGCGTAGTTTTCCACTTGGGCCACATAGGGGTTGGCGGAGGGATCGGCGAGGTCGCCCTCGGCCACGTTGCAGGCGTAGAGCACGGGTTTGGCGGAGAGCAGGCAGAGGCGCTTGAGGGTGGCCCGCTCTTCCTCGCTCATCTTGAGGGTGAGGGCGGGGCGGTTCTCGTTGAGGTGGGGCAGGAGGCGCTCGATCAGGGCGAGGTTCTCGGCCGCCGGCTTATCGCCGCCGCGGGCCTTCTTGACGAGCTTCTCCTTCTGGCTCTCGAGGGAGCCGATGTCGGCCAGAACGAGCTCGGTGTTGATGACCTCGATGTCGCGGAGGGGATCGATCGAGCCCATGTTGTGGATGATATCCTCGTCCTCGAAGCAGCGGACGACGTGCACGATGGCATCGACCTCGCGGATATTGGCGAGAAACTTGTTGCCCAGGCCTTCGCCCTTGCTGGCCCCGGCCACGAGGCCCGCGATATCGACGAATTCGATAGCGGCCGGGATGACCTTGTCGGTCTTGGCGATGGCGCGGAGGGGCTCGAGCCGCTCGTCCGGAACCTGGACGACGCCGACATTCGGATCGATCGTGCAGAACGGGTAGTTGGCCGACTCCGCCTTGCGGGTGCGGGTGAGGGCGTTGAAGAGGGTGCTTTTGCCCACATTGGGCAGTCCGACGATACCAGCTTGGAGCATAGCCGGGCAAAGATGGAGCCGGTGGGGGCGGATGCAAGGCCGAATGGTCGGCCCGGGACACGTATCCGCGGAATGCATGGGTTGACTTTGCGAGCGGCGGCACCTTTAAATGGTTTTCATCGACGATCAACGACCAGTGAACTTAGTGGACGAAGTTAATATCGAGGCCTCGCGCATCTTGGTGGTCGATGACGACGAGATCATCCGTAAATTGCTCCGGCGGGTGCTCGAGCGCAGCGGTTTCGTGGTGGACGAGGCCGCTTCGGGGGAGGAGGCGATCGACAGCCTTCTCAAGCACCCTCCCGACCTGATCCTCTTGGACGTGGTCATGGACGGGATCGACGGCTTCATTACCTGCCGGAAGGTCAAGTCTCTCGACGGGATGGACGAGGTGCCGATCATTTTCGTGACCGGGCGTTCGGACACCGGCTCGATCGTCGAGGGCTTGGACGCCGGGGGAAGCGATTACATCACCAAGCCGATCAATCGCCACGAGGCGCTGGCCCGGATTCGCAACCACCTGAAGATGCGCGTCTTGATGCGGCTGCAGCGGGAGTTTATCGAAGGCCTCAAGCAGGCCAACCTGGCCAAGAACCGTATCATCGGCGTGGCCTCGCACGACCTGCGCAACCCGCTGGCCTCGATCCGCGGGCTTTCCGAATTCCTGGCCGACCTCGGGCCATTGAACGAGGAACAAATGGAGGTCGCCAGGACGATCCGTTCGACTTCCGACTCCATGCTGCACCTGGTCGACGAGCTGCTCGACCTGTCCGTGATCGAGAGCGGGGAGGAGCGCTCCGAGTTGGAGGCCTGCCAGGTGCTCGACTTGGTGGCGTCCTCGCTCAATATCTACCAGTTCACCGCCAATAAGAAGGGCATCAAGCTGGAACTGGACGACCGCAGCGGGGTTCCGGACCTGCTGCTGCTGCTGGACAAGATGCAGTTCCGCCGCCTGATCGACAATTTGCTCAGCAATGCGGTCAAGTACTCGCCGCCGGAATCCTTCATCCGCGTGATAGCGGAATGCACGAAGTCCAAGCTCCACATCACCGTGGAGGACGAAGGACCCGGCATTCCGGAGGACGAGATGCACAAGCTGTTTACCGATTTCGGCAAGACCTCGGTCCAGCCGACCGGCAACGAAACGAGCACGGGCCTGGGCCTGTCGATCTGCAAAAAGATCGCCGAGTCGCACAAAGGACGCGTCTTCGTCGAGAACCGCGCGGACCGCTCCGGTGCCCGCTTCACCGTGGAGCTGGACTCCGAGGTGCTGGCCGTGCAGCGGGCCTAGCGGGCAACCCCGGCGTGGCGCCTCCGCTTGCGGAGGCTCGGCGGCGGTTGATGCGGCGGCGAGGTTCCGGCGCTCGCAAGCGAGCACGCCACGTGCGGGGCTGTGGCGTCTCCGCTTGCGGAGGCTCGGCGGTGGTTGATGCGGCGGCGAGGTTCGGGCGCTCGCAAGCGAGCACGCCACGTTTGACGGCGTGGCGTCGGGATTTTGGCTTCGCGGGTCCGGCGTGGCGTCTCCGCTTGCGGAGGCTTGGCGGCGCGACGGGCGCGCGCTCAGTTTTCGAGCGGGGCGTCCCCATCCGCGGCGGCGGCGAGGACGTCGCGGATCGAGAGCAGGCCGACCAGTTTGCCGTCGTCCTCGGTCACGAGGAGTTTGTTGCTGCCGCTGCGGGTCATCGTCTGGATGCATTCGCCGATCGTCCGGTCGGGGCCGACCTTCGGCAGGTCGGAGACGGGCAGGTCGTCGACCCGGTCGTCCCGGCTCAGGCCGTGGAGCTGGACGTGGTGGTAGAAATCGTCGCGGGCGAGGACACCGCGGAGCTTGCCGCTCTCACCGTCCTCGACCGGGTAGAAGCTGTGGCGGTCCCGGTTGAAGCGTCCGAGCGTATCGACGACGGAATCGGAGGAAGCGACGCGCACGAGATCTTCCGACATCAGCTCGCGGGCCTTTTTCTCCAGAATGCTTTTCGGCAGGGTCGAGCGCATGGCGTCGATTTCCTCGATCGAGCGGTATTGGTCGGCCGAGCGGCGGAGCAGGCGGCGCATGTCCTTGCTGCTTTCGAGGACGGCTTCGAATTCTTCGCTGCCGAGGCCGATCAGTTGGGTCGCTTCGGCGGCGGTGGCCTTGAAGCGCCAGCGTCGGTCGGTCATGAGGGCGCGCTCGCCGAAAAACTCGCCGGCCCGCACGGTCTTGACCTCCTCGCCGTCGTCGTCGGTCAGGCGGATGGCGCCTCTCTTCACCACGTAGAAAGAGAAGGCGGGCTCGCCCGAATGGAAGAGCACGTCGCCTTCCTCGAGGTAGTCTTCCTTCAGCTTGCGGCTGTAGCGGGGGTTCAGGAGATTGATATCACGGGGAAAGAAGAGGTCGAGGTTCCATTCGATGAGAACGCGGAGCTTGCGGTCGAGGCCCGGGAGTTTGAAGAGGTAGATCGTCCTCCACATCCACCAGGCGAAGAAGCCGGAAAACTTGAAGCCCATGACTTCGGCGACCGCCTTGCGCTGTCCGATCACGGCCAGCTCGCCGAGGCCGGTAAAAGTAAAGGGCCTGAGATTTTCGGCCCGCAGGAAGGCGTTCAGGTTCCGCCCCAGCAGGGCGCCTTGGCGCATGGCGAACTGGGCCGTGGCGGGGCAGGGCTCGTCGCCGTCCTCCATCGGGACCGCCGCGCAGTCGCCGGCGGCCCAGAGCCAGTCGTAGCCGGGCACCTGTAGCGTATCGGTGGTCTTGATCCGGCCCTGGAGGGTTTCGACCCCGCTGTCTTCGGCCAGCCGGGTGACGAGGGGGTGGGGGGCGTTGCCGATGGTGGAGACGACGGTGTTGGTCTCGATGAAGCTGCCGTCGTCGAGGATCACCCGGTTGGCGGTGACGGCCTTGACCCGACGCTCCAGCGAGAGCTTGAGCCCGCGCCGACGCAGCTTTTCCTTTGCGTAGTCGCCGAGGGAACGGCTGAGAGTGGGGAGCAGGTGGTCGCGGCTGTGGACGAGAAAGACGTGGAAATCTTCCGGTCCGACGTTGCCGTAGTAGGGATTGATGTCGGTGAAGAGGTCGAGGATCTGGCCGGCCGTTTCGACGCCCGAGTAGCCGCCGCCGACCACGACGAAGGTGAGGAGGCGCCGGCGGTGTTCGGGATCGGTCACCAGGTTGGCTTCCTCGAAGCGGGCCAGAACGGTGGCGCGGAGCTTCATCGCGTCCCCCACGTTCTGCATGAGGAAGGCGTGCTCGGACAGGCCGGGCACGCGGCTCAGGTCGATCTTCGCCCCGAGCGCGACAACGAGGTGGCGGAAGCGGACCCGCACCTCGCGGGAGAAGGGGCCGGGGCGGAGGGTGAGGCGTTTGTTTTCGACCTCGATCTCCACGACCTCGGCCTTGTAGACCTCGATCCCGCGGCAGAGGTGGCGGATCGGGTTGACCACGTGGCGGGGCGAGAGCGAGGCGCTGACGACCTCCGGGAGCATCGGCTGGAAGACCATGTAGTTCTCGTCCGAAACAATGCCGATACGGCTGCGGGAGTTGCGGCCGAGGCGTTTACGGAGTTCCCGGGCGCAGTAGATCCCGGCGAAACCACCGCCGAGGATTGCGATCTCCAGGTCCAGTGTCTTTCTCTTTTCCATTCGTCGGTTTCGCTTCCAGCTGATTGGATTTAGGTGATAATCGCCGCTTTCATGAAAAAATCGAAGCAAGAAAAAACTTCGCCGCCCGGCCGCTCCGCCGGGCAAGCCGCCCTTGCCGCCCTCCGGCGGGCGCTGCCCGGACGGGTGGAGGTGGACGAGGAGAGCCGGTTTCGTGCCTCCCTCGACAACCTGCGGCTTTCCTTTATGCCGGACGCGGTGGTCCGGGTGCGGGAGGCCGGCGAGGTCGGCACCGTCCTGAAGCTCGCCCACCGGCACGGGGTCCCGGTCACGCCCCGCGGGGCGGGCTCTTCGGCCACCGGTTCGGCCGCCCCGCTGCGGGGGGGCTGGGCGCTGGACCTCTCCGGCTTGAAAGCCTTGCGGATCGACCCGGTGGCGCGGATGGCGACCTGCGGTCCCGGTGTGGTGACGGCGGACTTGCAGGCCAAGGTCGAGGCCAAAGGGCTCTTTTTCCCGCCGGATCCCTCATCCAAGAGTTACTCGACCATCGGGGGAAACATCGCCTGCAACGCGGGCGGGATGCGTTGCGTGAAGTACGGGGTGACCCGCGACTACGTGCTCGGCTTGGAAGGCTACTTGGCGAGCGGGGACTTCGTGCGCTGGGGCGCGCCGCTCAAGAAGTACGTTTCCGGCCTGAACCTACGGGACCTCTGGATCGGATCGGAGGGCACGCTGGGGGTGGTCACTTCGGCCACGCTCAAGCTGATCCCGAAGCCGGAGACCCGCTGGACCGCGATGTTCGCGTTCAAAGACGAAGCGGCCGCGCTGCGGGCCGTGGTGGACCTGCTGGCGGCCGGCGTCGGGCCGTCGATCTGCGAGTTCCTCGACCGCCAATCGGTCGGCTGCGCGGAGCGCTACACCGGGCGGCCGATCTTCGAAGGCTCGGCCGGCGCGGCCATCTTGCTGATCGAGCTGGACGGGCGCGGACCGGACGTGAAGCGCGAGCGGGCCGCCCTGCTGGAGCGGATGAAGGGCCGTGCGCTGGCCCGGCGCGAGGCGCGCGACGAGGCCGTGGCGGAGGCGCTCTGGCAGGTCCGACGGACCTGCTCGCAGTCCATGTTCCTGCTGGCCGACACCAAATTGAACGAAGACGTGGTCGTCCCCATCCGCAAACAGGCCGAGTTGGTGCGCTACACGCTGCGGTTGAAGCGGGAGATCGGTCTGGCCACGCCGACCTTCGGCCACGCCGGCGACGGCAACCTGCACGTCCATATCATGTACGACCGGAAGGATGCCGCACAGGCCGAGCGGGCCAAGGCGGGCATCCGCAAGCTCATGCGCAAGGTGGTCGACCTGGGCGGCGTGATTACCGGCGAGCACGGCATCGGCTTGGCGAAGATCCCCTTCATGGAGATCCAGCACAGCCCGGCCGAGATCGAGGCCATGCGGGCGGTCAAGCGCGCGCTCGATCCCAAGGGCATCCTCAATCCCGGCAAGATCTTCGAGCCCTTCGAGGTCTGGGACCACGAGCCGGTCGCGGTCGAGCTGCCCTGGGACCACCGCTGAAGGGATGAATAAGCGACGCGGCGACTCGATAAAACGTTGCTAATACCTTCGAACCGATCGCCTTTCGGGTTCACAATCCGAAGAGCGGCACTTTAATCGGGCTTATGAGTGAGGAAGCACTTCTTATCGGATGGACCACCTGTGACAACGACGACATCGCCGAGCGGCTGGCTTACTCGCTGGTCGAGCGGGGCCTTGCGGCCTGCGTCCAGATCGATCCGATCCGCTCGTTCTACCGCTGGCGGGGCGAGATCGAGGACCACAGCGAATGCCGCCTGATGCTGAAGTTCGCCGAGAGCAAGGCGAAGGCGATCGAGGCCTTTTTCAACGCGAACCATCCCTACGACAATCCCGAGTGGGTGGTCCTGCGGGCGGAGCACGTCGGCCCGCGTTACCTGAAGTGGGTGCTCGGCGGCGCCGGGGCCGGCGACGGACCCGGCGCAGGCTGAAGCCGCTCGGGTGGCGTCTCCGCTTGCGGAGGCCCGGCGGGGATTGAAGGTTCGGCGAGGTCCGGGCGCTCGCAAGCGAGCACGCCACGTGTGAATTGCGCGGTATTTGCCGGAGTGGGGCGGGCCCTGCGTGGCGTCTCCGCTTGCGGAGGCCCGGTGGGGTTTGAAGGTTCGGCGAGGTCCGGGCGCTCGCAAGCGAGCACGCCACGTGTGAATTGCGCGGTATTTGCCGGAGTGAAGCCGCTCGGGTGGCGTCTCCGCTCGAGGAGGCCCGGCGGGGTTTGAAGGTTCGGCGAGGTCCGGGCGCTCGCAAGCGAGCACGCCACGGGGGGAATTCTCGAAGCCCTTGGTCAGCGTTCCGAGAGGACGGCGGGGAGCGTGCGGCGGCGGAGCTGGAGCCAGAGGGTCCAGGCGTGGCCCTTGAGGATGGCCCGGGCGCGGTCGATTTCGCTGCGGCGCAGTTCGAGGTTTTCGTTGGCGATGGCGGAGAGGTCGTCGAGGTTGTAGAGGTAGACGTTGTCGATGCGTTCGACCGCGGGTGCGACGTCGCGGGGCAGGGCGAGGTCGATGAGAAAGAGGGGCCGGGCCGGACGCGGCTTGAGGGCGGCGCGGATGGTCGTCGGGTCGAGCAGGACGCCGGGGGCGGCGGTGGCGCAGATAAGGATGTCGTAGTGGTGCAGCTGCGCCTTGAAATCCACGAAATCGATGGCCGCGCCGCCGAGGCCGTGGGCCAGGCGGTGGGCTTTGTCAAAGGTCCGGCTGGTCACGCTGATATCGCCCGCGCCGCGGCTGCGGAGCGCCTGGGCGGTCTTTTCGCCGACTTCGCCGCTGCCGATCAGGAGCACGCGGCTGTCCTCGAGGGCGCCAAAGATCCGGTCGGCCAGATCCACCGCCACGTTGCCGATGCTGACCTGCCCGCGGGTGATGCCGGTCTGCGAGCGGGCGGATTTGGCGGCTTGGAAGCTCTTCTCAAAGAGACGGTTGAGGACCGAGCCGGTGGCGCGCCGGGCCCGTGCCTCGGCGAAGGTCTGCTTCATCTGGCCGAGGATCTCGGTTTCGCCGACCATCTGCGACTGCAGACCGGCGGCGACCTCGAGGGCGTGCTGGATGGCGTCGAGATTAGTCCGCCAGAACGAATGGGCGTCGAAGAGCCCGGGATCGATTTCCCGGAGGGCGCAGAGGCGCTCGCGGAGCTCCCGCTCGCCCAGCGAGCCGTCCGTCAGGCCGTAGATCTCGAAGCGGTTGCAGGTGCTCAGCACAAGGCATTCGAGCAGGCCGGGCAGTTGAAGCAGCGCGCCCTGCAGCTCGGCCGCCGGCTCCGGCGCGAGTGCGAACCGCTCGCGCACGGCGAGGGGCGCTTCGTGGTGCGAACTGCCCAGGACGAAGAGCGACTGCAGCGGGTCGGAACTCATGGGGCGGGAACGGGTGCGGAGGGCGCGCCTTTCGCCGCCGGACGGGCGGCGGAGAGCCGTTCGGAATCGCGGGCGGATTGGACCGGCCAGAGCGAGGCCATTGCGCAGAAAAAGAGCAGAATGCAGGCGACCGCGTGCCGGCGGGTGACGAGTTTTTTCTTCAGCCTCAGCACGACGACGGCGAGGTAGCCGGCCCAGACCAGGCAGGTGACGCTGAGCTTGAAGACCGGCACCAGCTCGGTGTTTTCCACCCAGAAGACGGCTCCGAAGAGCAGCGCGGCGGTCAGGACCCCGACGCCGGTGACCAGCAGGCGCTGGGCCACGGTGTCGAGCTGTTGGACGGAGGGCAGGTACTGGTAAACGCCCTTGAAGCGCTTCCTTTTGAGGCCGTGCTGCTGGATCAGGAACATGATCGAGACCAGCGCGAGCAGGGCGAAGACCGCGTAGCTGAAGATCGCGAGGGCGGCGTGCAGCTCGATCCAGGGATTTCCGCCGAAGATGCCCGGCGGGTAAGAACGGTCCCAAGCGGGGACGAGGAAGCTACCACCGGCAAGCAGGGTGGCCAAAGCGGCGGTGAAGAAGCCGAGCAGGCGGAGCTTGAAGACCGGGCCGATGAGGAAAAACAGGATGACCAGCGACCAGCTTATGAACTGGGCGATTTCGAAGGTATTGCCCAAGGGGCAGGCGCGGATCTCCGCCCCGCGGAGGTTGAGCCCGAGCGTCTGGAGGAGGAAGCCGGTGATGAGCAGGGCGTAGGCGGCGGGCCGCGGGTAGGGCTGCTTCAAGAGCAGCGCGACCAAGCCGGCGGCGAAGGCGGCGCCGTAGAAGGCGCCCCCGAGTCCCATGGCGAGTCGGTCGGTGATGGCGATGTCGCTAAGCATGGATCGTCTAAATCAGCAAGCTTCGGCGAAGTCGATGAAATCGACGGAGAGTCCGGCGGCCTCGGCCTCCGCCTCAGCCACCGTATTGGACGCCCTTGTAGGTCATCGGCGCGACGTAGGCGGGGCCCAGGGCCCCGGCGGTCTCGTAGGCCCCGTTCTGCCAGGCGCGCACGCGGCTTTCCAGGAAGTCGATGAACTTCGGGTGCTCGTTGAGACAGGGGATCTGCTCGAAGTCCTCGCCGCCCGCTTCGAGGAAAATCTCACGGCCCTCGCCGGCGATTTCCTCGAGCGTCTCCAGACAGTCGGCGGTGAAGGCGGGGCACATCACCTTGACCCGTTTGCGGCCCTCTTCGGCCAGGCGCTCCAGGCTCTGGTCGGTGTAGGGCTGCAGCCAAGGGCTGCGGCCGAGGCGCGACTGGAAGGTGATGCGGTAGCGGTCCTTCGAGAGGCCGATGGCGGTGACGAACTTTTCAACCGTCATCGCGCACTGGTGGCGGTAGCAGGTGCCGTGGGCGGGATGGCAGGTGTTGCAGCAGTCGGGGGTCTTCAGGCAGTGGTCGTGGGAAGGGTCGCTCTTGATCAGGTGCCGCTGGGGGATGCCGTGGAAGGAGAAGACGAGCTGGTCGAAATCGTCCTTTTCCAGAGAGGGGCGGGCGCTTTCGACGAGGGCTTCGATGTAGCCCGGGTCCTGGTAGTAGGGCGGGAGGAGGGTGGTCTTGAGGTCCGGTTTCTGCTCCCGGACCGCCTCCATCAGGTGGACCACGGCGGTCTCGTAGCTCGACATCGCGTAGTGCGGGTACATCGGCAGGACGAAGAGATCGTCCACGCCTTGGTCGAGCAGCTCGCGCAGGGCGTCTGCGGTGCTCGGGTTGCCGTAGCGCATGCCGAGGGAAACCGGGATGTCGAGCCGCTCCGCCAAGGCTTTTTGCTGGCCCCGGGAAATCAGGATCAGGGGCGAGCCCTCGTCGCGCCAGATGCTGGCGTAGGCCTCGGCCGACTCCGCCGGACGGCGGGGCAGGATCAGGCAGTTGACCACGAACCAGCGGATCGGAAAGGGTGCGTCCAGAACCCGCGAATCCATGAGGAACTCCCGGAGGTAGCGGCGGACGTCCGGAACATCCGTGGAATCCGGCGAACCGAGGTTGAGCAGAATGACGCCTTGTTTCGACATAACCTCTGAAAAGGCCCCGACCGGAGGCTTTGTCAATCCGCGCGACCTCTCGGTCTGCCGTTCCAGCCCCCGCGCGGGGGGGGAGCGATCCGCGGCGCTTGGGGATGGAGCTGTTCAAAGTCCGCATATTTCCCGAAGGCCGGAATCGGCCTGAGCGAGGACCTTGACCGGATGGCGGCCTTGGCCGGCGTTATGGCCCGCGATCGTCGCCGCGCCGCTTCGAATTCGAAGGCTGCCGCCAATCGCGAGGCGGGCGTCCGGTCCGCTTCTTGAACCAAGCGGAGAAATGCTGGGCTTCGGGGTAGCCGCACTGGCGGCCGACCTCGGCGATCGATTGGCCGGTTCCGCGGAGCAGGGCCTGTGCGCGGGCCAGACGCAGTTCGCTGAAATAACGGTAGGGGCTGCTTCCCAAGTGCTGCCGGAAGGCGAGCTCGAGGCTGCGCCGTGAGGCGCCGGTTTGGTGCGCCAGCCAGTTGACGTCGAGTTCCGGGTTTCGGAGCTGTTCCCGGATCAGGGCGGCCGCGCGCCGGGCCAAGCGGGCGGGTCCGTCCGGAAGCGAGGATTCGCGGGCGATGAGCTCGGCCCCGTCGACCAAGCCTTCCTCCGCCGAACCAGGCGGCTCTCCGAAAAGCTTGTCGAGGCGCGCCGCCGCCGCCCTTCCGATTCGCTGCGAGGGCAGGGCGATGCTGCTGATCGGGATACCGGCGAAGACCGACTCGGCGGGGTCGTCGTCCGTTCCCAACACGAGGAGGTCGCGCCCCACCTCAAGGGCCGCCTTCCGGGCGGCCAGCACCAGTCGCCGGGCCAGGCGGTCGCTCGTGCAGTAGACGCCGGCCGGTTCCCCCCAGGCGGTCAAGCGGCGCAGCTGCGTTTCGAGCGACTCGTCGGGGCGGAGGCGGGCGCATCCGGGCGTTCCGATCGCCTCGCGGAAGGCGGCTTCGCGCAGTTCGGTCGCGTAGAGCCCTGGGTTTCCGAAAAAGCCGAAGCGCCGCGCGCCCTGCGCCCGAAGGTGCTCGGCCGCCATCCTTCCGATCCGGCGGTCGTCGGCCCCGACCGTCGGCACCGCGCGGATCTTGGAGAAGTGGAAAAGATTGACCGCCCGCACACCGCAAGCGGTCAGGCCCTCCACCCAGCGATCGCTCACGAAGGTGCCGATCGCCCCATGCAGACGGCCCGAAGCCGCCAGCTCCATCAACCGGGCCTCGAAGCCGAAGTTCAGCGGCATCAACTGCCAGTTCAGCCCCCGTTCCCGCACCTCGACCGACACGCCGGTGAAAATCTCCGCCGCATGCCGGAAATTCAGGTCGAAGGCGATGGCGACGACTTTTTGACCGCCTGGCATAAGTCGAATACGCAAATATATAATTTTAATTACGCAAACACGAAACGACAGGGGGAGGGAAATTTGCTAAAATGGTTCCCATTATGAAACGCGCACTCATTACCGGCATCACGGGGCAGGACGGATCTTATCTGGCCGAGCTCCTTCTGGAAAAGGGCTACGAGGTCCACGGCATCATCCGCCGCGCCTCGACCTTCAACACGGACCGCATCGATCACCTCTACAAAGATCCGCACATCAACAATGCGAAGCTCTTCCTCCACTACGGCGACTTGGCGGACGGGGTGCAGATGGTCAAGCTGCTCTACGATCTCCGCCCGGACGAAATCTATCACCTGGGCGCGCAGAGCCACGTGCGGGTGTCCTTCGACGTGCCGGAGTATACGGGCGACGTGACCGGCCTCGGCACGCTGCGCATCCTCGAGGCGATCCGCGAGGTGGGCCTCGACAACAAGTGCCGCTTCTACCAGGCCTCTTCTTCGGAGATGTTCGGTCTGGTCCAGGAGGTGCCCCAGACCGAGAAGACGCCCTTCTACCCGCGCTCCCCCTATGGCTGCGCCAAGGTTTACGCCTATTGGCTGACGGTCAACTACCGCGAGTCCTACGGCCTGCATGCGACGAACGGCATTCTCTTCAACCACGAGTCGCCGCGCCGGGGGGAGACCTTCGTGACCCGCAAGATCACCCGGGCCGCGACCCGGATCAAGATGGGCCTGCAGGAGAAGCTCTACCTCGGCAACCTCGACGCGCAGCGCGACTGGGGTTACGCCAAGGAGTATGTCGAAGCCATGTGGCTGATGCTCCAGCAGGACCAGGGCGACGACTACGTGATGGCGACGAATGAAACCCACTCGGTCAAGGAGTTCGTGCAGGAGACCTTCGGCCTGCTCGACCTCGACTGGGAGAAGTATGTCGAATACGACAAGCGCTACGAGCGGCCGACCGAGGTCGACCTCTTGATCGGCGATCCCGCGAAGGCGAAAAAGCAGCTGAACTGGGAACCGAAGTTGCGCTTCAAGGACCTCGTCAAGATCATGGTCGACGCCGACCTCGTGCTGGCCAAGCAGGAGCTCGCCTACCAGACGGCCGTCGAAAACGCCTGAGACGCGATGAATGCGAAAAGCAAAATCTACGTCGCCGGCCACCGCGGAATGGTGGGCGGAGCGGTCGTCCGGGCCTTGCGGGACCGGGGCTATTCGAACCTGGTCACCCGGACGCGTTCGGAGCTCGACCTGACCAGCCAAGCGGAGGTCCGGGCCTTCTACAAGCGCGAGAAACCGGAGGTCGCCGTGATCGCCGCCGCCAAGGTGGGGGGCATTCACGCGAACGACACTTACCCCGCCGAGTTCATGTTCGAGAACCTGGCGATCGCGCAAAACACGATCGACGAGGCTTGGCGCGCCGGCGTCGGTCGGCTGTTGTTTCTTGGAAGCACCTGCATCTACCCGAAGTTCGCCGAGCAGCCGATCAAAGAGGATTCGCTGCTGACCGCTCCGCTGGAGCCGACCAACGAGGCCTATGCCATCGCCAAGATCGCCGGGCTCAAGCTTTGCCAGTTTTACCGCCGGCAGTATGGCGTGTCTTACCACTCGGCCATGCCGACGAACCTCTATGGACCGGGCGACAACTACCATCCGAAGAATTCCCATGTATTGCCTGCGCTGATACGCCGCTTCCACGAAGCGAAGGAAAGCGGCGCGCCGGAGGTCGTGGTTTGGGGAACCGGCAAACCGCTGCGTGAGTTTCTCCACGCCGAGGATGCGGCGGCCGGCATTCTCCACCTGCTGGAGCTCGAGGACCCGCCCGACTGGGTCAACCTGGGCTGCGGCAGCGATATCTCGATCGGGGATCTCGCACGTCTGGTGAAGAAAGTGACCGGCTACGCAGGCAAACTGGGCTTCGATACGAGCAAGCCCGACGGCACCCCCCGCAAGCTGACCGATATTTCCCGGATCAAATCGACCGGCTGGGAGCCGAAGATCCCGATCGAAAAAGGCGTCGCCCTGGCCTACGAATCCTTCCTCCGCGAGAAGGCCGAAGGCCGCTTGCGGGAGTAGCGCGGGCTTCCTTGGCTGCGGGGAGCGCGCGCAAGCGCGCACGCCACGTTGTCGGGGTCGTGGGGTGTTCGCTTGCGAACGCTGTCGGCGGTTTGGCGGGGGCGGGCGCTTGCGGGGTGCGGGGTTCCTTGGCGCCGGGGAGCGCGCGCAAGCGCGCACGCCACGGTGAGCGTGGTGGGGAACTTTGTGAGACCGGTTTACTCGGGCAGGATGACCGCGTCGATCACGTGGATGACGCCGTTGCTGCAGTAGATGTCGGTCTTGGTGACTTTCGCGCCTTCGATCATGACCGAGCCGTCCTCGACTTCGACGGTGGCGGTTTGGCCATTCACGGTCGGCACTTCGCCCGCCTCGACATCCTTCGACTTCACTTTGCCGGGAACCACGTGGTAGGTCAGGATGGAAATCAGTTGATTCCTGTTTTCAGGAAGGAGGAGGGTGTCCACGGTGCCGGCGGGAAGCGCGGCGAAGGCTTCGTCGGTCGGCGCGAAGACGGTGAAGGGCCCTTCGCCCTTGAGGGTCTCGACCAAACCGGCGGCTTCGACGGCGGCGACGAGGGTGTTGAAGTCCCCGGCGGCGACGGCGGTGTCGACGATGTCGGCCTTGGCCATTTTCTTGTCGTCCTTGGAGTAGTCTTTCTTATCGCCGTAGCCCGCGAAGGCGGCGAAGGGAAGCAGAGCTGCGAGGGTGAAGGTAATGAGCTGCTTTTTCATGATGGATTTTCTGTTTGGTTTCTGGTGTGGGTGAGGGCAATTCATCGGACTACCGTCGAAACACTTACAATGCGAAGAATCCGCGACCGACGGAAGCCCCCTTCCGGCCCTTTCTCCGCATCCCTCGAATCCCTCAATCCAGCGCGGCCAGCGCCGCCGCCTTGAGGGCGCCGACGCGCTGCTCAAGTGGCATCCCGGAGGGAGTCTCGATCGTATAGTTCACTCCGCCGAGGGCCTGTTGGAGGAAGATCGCCTCGGGCAGTCCCTCCGGAATTTCGGGCACGCTTTCCGGGCGGATCACGCCGGCCCGGGCCGGACGGCCGTCGATGAGTTCCGCGGTTTCGACCGGGAGAAAGCGCTTGGCCGCCTGCAGGATGTGATCGGCGCGGCTCTCCGCTTTGCCGAAATTGAGCTCGTAGAGGTAAAAACCGGAGGCCTCCCAATCCTCGTGGAGGAGGATACCGAGGTCGAGATAGTCGACATGGGCCGCCAGCCACTCGCGGTGGGTTTCGATCTCGACCGCGGCGAAATCGGTGTAGCCTCGGTTCAGATCCAGCCCGGCGGCGTTTTCCCGGGTGCCGACGGAGAGGCCGGTCGGGTTCATCAGCGGGCAAAGGAAAAAATGGTGGTGGCGGGGCAGGGCGTTTTCGCGAAGCAGCTCGAGGAGCGCGAGCGGCCCGGCCGGCTCGTCCCCGTGAATCCCGGCCGATAGGTAGATCCGTCGGGGCGGCGTCGCGGTCTCGGCCGCGGGGCGCAAGAGGCCGAGCAGGGGATGGCCTCCGGCCGTGCCGTAGACGCTTTCGGAGAAGCCGACCCGGCGGGCGGCGTCCCGCAGCTCGCGGATCAGTTGATCGACGTTGACTCGATTGGGCATGGCGCTTGTCTGCAAGGCTTTCTCTTCGCGCAGTGCGGCGGGCTTCCGATCCCTCCGCGTCGGGCGTCAATCGATACAAAGACCGCTTTTTTCCCATGTCACAAGTCCGTGTACGCTTCGCCCCCAGTCCGACGGGGTTCTTTCATATCGGCAGTGCCCGCACCGCCCTGTTCAACTGGCTCTATGCGCGGCATACCGACGGGACCTTCATCCTCCGGATCGAGGATACGGACAAGGCGCGGAACACGGAGGAGGCGCTCCGGGTCCTGCTCGACGGCATGCGTTGGCTCGGTCTGGACTGGGATGAAGGCCCGGAAGTGGGGGGCGCTTACGGCCCCTATTTCCAGAGCGAGCGGCAGGCGGTCTACGACGAATACCTGCGGAAACTGAAAGCGGCCGGCCGGACCTACGAGAAGGACGGCGCGGTCTGGTTCCGCCTCGAGGGCGAGCGCTACACCGCCTACGACGAGTTCCGGAAGGCCGAGGTCGAGAAGGTCCGGGCCAAGCCCGTCGTGATCGAGGACGCCGTGCGGGGCCGGGTGGAGCGGGCCGAGGAAATGGATTTCGTGATCGTGCGGGCGGACGGCTCGCCGGTCTTTCACTTCGTCAACGTCGTCGACGACATCGCCATGGGCATCACCCACGTCATCCGCGGCGAGGACCATCTTTCCAACACCAGCAAGCACGTCGAGCTCTTCCGCGCCTTCGGGGTGGAGCCCCCGGTTTTCGCGCACATCCCTTTGATCCTGAAGGAGTCCGGTCCGGGCAAGATGAGCAAGCGCGACAAAGGCGCCCTGATCGAAGAGTACCAGCAACGTGGCTTTCTCGCCGCGGCCGTTCGCAACTACATCGCCTTGCTGGGCTGGAACCCGAAGGACGACCGTGAGAAGATGGACATCGGGGAGATCGTCGAACGCTTCGACTTTCCCGGCATCAACAAGGGGAACGCCCGCTTCGACGAGCAAAAGCTCGCCGCGCTGAACGCCGAGTACCTGCGCGAGCTCAACCTCGAGAGCTTCGGCTTTCTGGCCCGTCCGATCCTCGCCGCGGCCGCCATCGTGAAGGAGGACGAGGACGAGGACTACCTGCAGGCGGTGCTGGCGCTGAGCCAGCCGAAGGCCCGTTCGCTGCAGGATTTGCCCGAATACGTGCGCTACTTTTTCGCGGACGAGTATGAACTCGACCCGAAGGCGGCCGAGCGGATCGCCAAGAAGGCCGATCCCAAGGCGCTCATGGCCGAGCTGCTGCCGGTGCTGGAGACGGTCGAGCCCTTCAAAGCGGAAGCCATCGGCAGCGCCCTCGAATCATTTGCCGAGGCGAAGGGCCAAAAACTGTTCGCTTACTTCCCGGCCCTCCGCTTCGCCGTCAGCGGCCAAGCCGGCGGCCCCGAGCTGCTGCCGATGCTCGAAGTGATGGGAAAAGAGCGGGTGCTCACCCGCCTGCGGAAACAGGCCGGAATCGCCTGAAGCACGAAAGCCCGCACGAGGTAGGGACGCCTGCCCCAGGCGTCCGCGCGGCGGAAAAGGACCGGTGGCCGGGCGAAGGCGTCGGTCGTCGCCTCGGCGGGATCGTCCGGACGGGGACGGTGGTTTTGACGCGTGGGGAGGTCCGCGGACGCCTGGGGGCAGGCGTCCCTACCGCTTGGCGTCCGCGCGGCGGAAAAGGACCGGTGGAGGGACGAAGGCGTCGGTCGTCGCCGCGGCGGGATCGCCCGGACGGGGACGGTGGTTTTGACGCGTGGGGAGGTCCGCGGACGCCTGGGGGCAGGCGTCCCTACCGCTTGGCGTCCGCGCGGCGGAAAAGGACCGGTGGACGGACGGAGGCGTCGGTCGTCGCCGCGGCGGGATCGTCCGGACGGGGACGGTGGTTTTGACGCGTGGGGAGGTCCGCGGACGCCTGGGGGCAGGCGTCCCTACCGCTTGGCTGGATTCCACGGTATTTTTATTTGAGGCGGTAATTTGCGATGAGTTGGTAGGCGAAGGCCTGATCGATCTGTGCGGTTTCGATGACCTGCGGCCATGAAAGATGGCTCCGGCGGGATGCTTTAACGACGAGGAGGCAACACCGCAGGGTGGCGAGATTGGCGTTGATGTTGTAATGGCCAGAACCGGGGCGTAACCGTGCATCCGCTCCCAGTTTTCGGGAAGGAGGCGGCAGGCCGGCGCCAGGGCCTTCGAGGCCGGGTTGGGCATGCGCTCGCGCCCCAGAACCAGAAAACGGCCCGCCAGCTCGAATTCCCCGCGCTCCAAGGTCCGGGCCGTCAGTTTCTTGAGCACCATCGTGCTCGGTTCATACTCCAATAGCTCGTCTTTTTTTTTCAATAAAATCCTTGCACAGCATTTTTGGAACGCTACTTTCGCCGTCTTTCTCTACTTCCAGCGATCCAACTCAAGACAGCTTCATGCCTACGATCAACCAACTTGTCCGCGCGCCGCGCGTCGTGCAAAAGGAAAAATCCAAGTCCCGCGCACTGAACCGCAATCCTTTCCGCCGCGGCGTCTGCGTGCAGGTCATGACCCGTACGCCGAAGAAGCCGAACTCCGCGATCCGCAAGGTGGCGAAGGTCCGCTTGACGAACGGCATCGAAGTGATCGCCTACATCCCGGACGAAGGCCACAACCTGCAGGAACACAGCATCGTGCTGGTCCGCGGCGGCCGCGTGAAGGACCTTCCTGGCGTCCGCTACCACATCGTGCGCGGCACGCTGGACTGCGTGGGCGTCGAGAAGCGCCGCCGCAGCCGCTCCAAGTATGGCGTCAAGCGCCCGAAGGAGAAGTAAGCCGCGAGTTCAGCCATCAGCCATTATCCTTTAGTCATTTCGTAACATGTCACGTCGTCGCCAAGCCGTTAAGCGCCCGGTCATCCCGGATCCCCGTTACAACAGCGCCCTCGTCACCACCTTGGTCAACATGATCATGGAGCGTGGCAAGCGTACCCTCGCCCAGCGCATCGTTTACACCGCCTTCCAGCGGGTCAGCGAAAAGCTCGGCAAGGGCGACCCGGTCGACCTCGTGATGGGCGCGCTTGAAAACGCCCGCCCGAAGCTGGAGGTCAAGAGCCGCCGCGTGGGTGGCGCCACCTACCAGGTGCCGGTCGAAATCTCTTTCGAGCGTCAGCAGTCCCTCGCCTTCCGTTGGATGGTGGCGGCAGCCCGTAAGCGCAAGGGCGTCCCCATGGACGAAGCGCTCGCCGATGAAATTGTAGACGCCTACAACAACACCGGCACGGTCGTGAAAAAGAAGGAAGAAACCCACCGCATGGCCCAGGCGAACCGCGCGTTCGCCCACCTGCGCTGGTAGTTTCCGCCTTCTTTTTCGCCCCCCCCCCCCCCCCCTCGTTCTTTTCCAGTCGTATCGTTTTTGCTTTTTATGTCCGTCGTCGCACCAGCATCCGTCAATTCGCCGAAGCGCAAGTTCCCCTTGGAACACACGCGCAATATCGGCATTGCGGCGCACATCGACGCGGGAAAAACGACTACGACCGAGCGCATCCTCTTTTATTCCGGCGTCGTCCACAAGATGGGCGAGGTCCACGAGGGCAGTGCGGTCACCGACTGGATGGAGCAGGAGCGCGAGCGGGGCATCACCATTACCTCCGCCGCGATCTCGTGTAACTGGACGAATTCCCAAGGTCCCTACGCGGATATCGACCACCGTATCAATATCATCGATACGCCGGGGCACGTCGATTTCACCGCCGAGGTGGAGCGCTCGCTCCGGGTGCTCGACGGCGCGGTCGGCGTCTTTTGCGCGGTGGCCGGCGTGCAGCCGCAGTCCGAGACGGTCTGGCGGCAGATGACGAAGTACCAGGTCCCGCGCATCGCCTTCGTCAACAAGATGGACCGGGTGGGCGCGGACTACCATGCCGCCATCCAATCCATGCGGGACCGGCTCGGGGCCAACGCGCATCCGATCTTTCTGCCGATCGGCGCGGAGGAGCGCTTCTCCGGCCTGATCGACCTGACCGCGATGGAAGCGCGGGTTTACGATCTCGGCGACGAGACCGGGATGACTTTCGAGACCCGTGAGATCCCCGCCGAGCAGGCGGAGGAAGCCCGCGAATACCGGGAAAAGCTGATCGAGGCCTTGGCCGATTTCGACGACGAGCTTGCCACCCGCTTTTTGGAAGGCGCTTCAATCGAGGCCGACGAGCTCCGCCGCGCCATCCGCAAGGCGACCGTTTCCCTCGAATTCTGTCCCGTCCTGCCCGGCAGCGCCTTCAAGAACAAGGGTGTGCAAAGTCTGCTCGAGTCGGTGGTGAATTACCTCCCGAGTCCCCTCGACCTTCCGCCGATGAAGGGCGAGGACCAAAACGGCGATCCCGTCGAGGTCGCTCCCGACGACAATGCCAAGGTCGCCGGCCTGGCCTTCAAGTTGATGAACGACGGCTACGTCGGCAAACTCGTCTTCTTCCGCGTCTATTCCGGCGCCCTCGTGAAGGGTTCCGCCCTCCACAATCCGCGCACCGGCAAGACCGAACGGATTTCCCGCCTGCTCATGATGAAGGCGAATTCGCGCGACGATATCGACACCGCGTATTCGGGCGATATCTGCGCCTTGGTCGGTGTGCGCGATGTGGTCACGGGCGACACGCTGGCGGACAAGGGCTACGACGTCCGGCTCGAGCCGCCGACATTTCCGGAACCGGTCATTTCCATGTCGATCGAGCCGAAGACGACGGCCGACCAAGAGAAGCTCGCGACCGGCCTCCAGCGCTTGGCCGAGGAGGACCCGACCTTCGTCGTCACGAGCGACGAGGAAACCGGACAGACCTTGATCGCCGGCATGGGCGAGCTGCACCTGGAGATCATCCGCGACCGCCTTTTCCGTGAGTTCAAGGTCGGCGCCGAAGCCGGACGCCCCCAGATCGCCTACCGCGAGGCCTTCGGCTCGGCCGCCGAGGGGGAGGGCAAGTTCATCCGCCAGTCCGGCGGCAAGGGCCAGTACGGCCATGCGCGGATCAAGATCGAGCCACTCGGGCGCGGCAAGGGGATCGAACTGGTCGACGCCATCGTCGGCGGCGCGATCCCGCGCGAGTTCATTAAACCGACCCTCGAGGGGATCCGGGAGGCGGCCAACAACGGCGTCATCGCCGGCTACCCGGTCGTCGATTTCAAAGCGACGCTCTACGACGGCTCGTTCCACGACGTCGATTCCTCCGAAATGGCCTTCAAGATGGCCGGTATCTTCGCCTTCCGCGAAGCCATGCAGCAGGGCGACGCGATTCTCCTCGAGCCGCTCATGCAGGTCGAAGTCGAGACGCCCGAGGAGTACCAGGGCGATATCATGGGCGACCTCAACCGCCGTCGCGGGCAGATCCGGCAGGTCAATGCCAAGTCCAGCTTCATCGCCATTTCCGCCCTCGTGCCGCTGGCCGAAATGTTCGGCTATTCGACCGTGGTGCGTTCGCTCTCGAAGGGTCGCGCCTCCTACAGCATGGAGCCCGAGTGCTTCGAGCAGGTCCCGCCCAACGTCGTGAGCTCGATCGTCGAAACCTCTCACCGCGGTCGTGGCCGTTGACGAGAGACATTCCTCGGAGACCGATCGAACAAGATCCGACGGGGCACCTTAGATTTTTACCCAGCACCAACTCTCAACCAACAACTCCCAACCAGCAGCTCCATCATGAGTACTCCCCGTATCCGTATCCGCCTTCGCGGCTTCGACTACCGTGTCATCGACCAGTCGGCCAGCGACATCGTGGAAACCGCCAAGCGTTCCGGCGCCCGCGTAGCCGGCCCCGTGCCGCTTCCGACCCGCATCGAAAAGTTCACGGTCAACCGTTCCCCGCACGTCGACAAGAAGTCGATGGACCAGTTCGAAGTACGCACGCACAAGCGCCTGATCGACATCCTCGAGCCCACCGCCGCCACGGTCGACGAGCTGAAGAAGCTCAACCTTCCCGCCGGCGTCGACATCTCGATCAACGTCTAGGACCGCGGTCTGCTTGCCCGTCGGGCCCAGTCCGAACGACAAACTTTAGGAACACCCGTATCGTTATGTCGAACCTTCCGCATCGAATCCGCGCCAATCGCGCTCTTCGACTCCTGCTCGTCGGGCTGGCCTTGTCCGTTTCCGGCTGCGCGCACCGTGCGCCGGATTCCGGGATCAGCTGGACGGCCTACCGGGTGCGGGCGGACGCTTCCGTCGGCCTGAACGCGGACAGCGGTTGGGCCGCTGCCGCGAACGCGCCGGCCACGGTCGCCTACGACCAGCCCTTCCGGCTGCGTGTCGAAGTCGAAGGTTCCGGCGAGGGAGGGCGTTTCGAAGAACTTCGTCTGGAGTACGACAGGGGCGACGGCGCCTGGCGCGCGGTCGGCCTTTCCGACTTTCCCTACCCATACTATGCGGCTCCGCCCCTGAGCGTGGTGACCACCGAAGCCTATTCCTCGGGCGAGGAAACGCAGGACCTGCTCGACGGATCGGCGCTCGCGCACGAGGATGGACTGGGCCTTTCCGGCCTCCCGGTGACGCCGCTCTTCTCGCTCGGCGGAGACTCGATGGAGTGGGAGTGGCCGCTGGTGATCCGTCGCTTTTCGGACGGGCCGCAGTTCGCCGAGGACGGGGCCGTGTTCCGCATTCGCGTGGTGGACGCGCGCGGTCGCGCGTTGCCTGGCCTGGAGCCTCTGGCGATTACGGGAAAAGCCGCCCCGGCACACCTCGGCGGCACCTTCATCGAAACACCCGCGCGTATCGGGCCCTACCAATCGAGCCAGGGCGCCCTCTATTTCCTGATGGAGCCGACGGAGAGCGACAACCGCTTCATGGTCGTCAAATCCCTCGACCACGGTCTCAGTTGGCGGGAGGTTGACGGGCCGCGGCGTCCATCGGTCGGAGACCTGGAGGGCGTCGGCGCGGCCTTCCACGAGGGAAGCATTCACATCCTGCATCAGACCTCGGAGGCCGTGTTGTATCATGCGTTCGCGACCGAGGATGCCGATGTTCCGACGGAAGGCTGGCAGGTCGACTCGGAGGTCATCGCCGAGCCCGAAGAGCCGCCCGTGCAGGTGGCCGCCCTTGCGGCGCGGCCCGATGGGAGTTTGGTCGCGGCCTATGGGGGTCCGGATACGATCTACCTTCAATTCCGCCGGCCGGACGGAGCATGGAGTGATGCCATCAGCCTCGCCACGGACTCGGTTTTCAATCTCTCGGGCTGTCAACTGGCGGTCGATTCGTCGGGCCGGGGCTATCTGGTTTATACGGCGGCCGATGGCTCCGGCTGGCTCCGGCTGATCGAGAACGATGGGGAGATTTCACCTCCGCGCCGGGTCGCCGACTCCCTCGGCACGACGGAGGAGGAAAGCGGTGCTTTTCTGCCCGTCGTCACGCCCGCCAGCGGGGGCGCCTGGCTCTTCTTCCGACAAGCCGACGGCATGCTCCACGCCCGCCGGGTGGCGCCGGATGGTTCGCTGGGGGCGAGCGTGCGCGTGGCCGACCGGGCGGTGGTCTCCGGCCCGGTGGATTCGGACCAAGTGGCCGCCGATGCGATCGCCTATGGCGACGAGGTGCATGTCCTTTTTATCGACGAAGCGACCCGTTCCATTTTCCACGGTGCGGTCGACGCATCCGGCGATTGGTCCGAGCCGCAAAAGGTGATCGGCGGAATCGATGCCGCCTGGGTCCGGGGCAACCTGCTTCGCGACGAAGCCGGAAGACCGGTTTACGGTTTTGTTTACGACGCCGGTTCGAAGGGCGGGGCGGGAATGAACCGCTACCACGCGATTCCCTTGACCAGGTAAGGCGCCGAAGGAATCGTCCCCGCCGAACCGGGGACGGGGCGGAGGCTTGGACGCACCCGCCGGCCCCGTCGTTCTCGACGAGGGGGGCGGCTTACTTGTCGGCGAAGGAAAACTTGCCCTCGGCGTAAACGAAGATTCCCACGTCAAAGGGAGGGGATCGACTGCTCGAAGATTAAGATGAACAAAAGTTCATATTTTTTGATTGACTTTCTTGCGGCAGTGTCGAGCATGGCAATCGTCTAAGTTCGTTAGACGATTCATCAACCGAAACGTAAACATCAAACTAAAAAGCAAATCATGAATCAAGCGATACTCAGCGGAAACCTCACGGCCGACATCGAAGACCGCAGCGTCGGCGAACACCTCGTCAGCAAGTTCACCCTGGCCTGCAACGAGGGCGAGCGGGTCGTCTTCCTTCCGGTCGAAGCCTGGGACATGGCGCACCTTTCGGAATGCCTCGCCAAGGGCTCGAAGGTGTTGGTCTCCGGCTTTCTCAAGCAGGACCAGTGGGAAACCGAGGCGGGCGAGAAGCGCAGCCGCATCCTGCTCAACGCGCGGCGCGTCGAATTCATCAACCCGGCCCGGACCACCGAGCCGGCGGCAGCGGGGGCGGGCGAGCGTCGCTCGGAAGCCCGGACTTCGAAGAGAAGCTCGAAGGGGGACTGGTCGCGCCGGCGCGCGAGCTAGTGCCCGGTCGGATCAGTTTTTCCCGATCGTAGTTGTTCCAAAGCGCAGCCGACAGGACCGGGTCGCGCCCGGCGGGGAACCGGACCCGTCGCGAGACCTTGGAAGCATCGGCCTGTGGGTGGGCGGGTCCTCCGAAGGTGCTGCGGGCTGCGGGCTGCGAACCGAGGGCTGCGGTGTCGAAGCTGCGTGGCGGGTCGGCCGGGGCGGCGGGCTCCAGCGCGGCGCGGCGCGGAGCGCCGGCCCGCCGCTTGCCTTCGACCATGAGCTTAGGCCGAATAGCGGCGTGTCGGGGCCGACCGAGGGCCGCAGGCTTCGCCCGGCCGCGTCGAGAACCCCCAGCGGCGTAGGGCCGCCGCTCGGCGGCGTGCCGGGACCGAGTGCTGCGCCGCTCGGAGGGCGAAGCATGAATACGGACCGCGGTGTCGCCGGTGCGGGGCGTTTCGGCCGGGGCGGCGGCCGCCCGGTTCCCGGCTGCGTCCGGGGCCGGGCGGGTCGCGGAAACCGTCGCCCCGATATTTTTCAAACTTTTCCGAAAACAAGTATTGACGGGCTCGATTTGAGTCCCTTTTTTCGCCCGCTCGCTCCCATCCGAGCGATCCCGCATTTTTTAACCCACTAAAGCAGGTCACCTAAACGGAGCCCCCGGTTCCACCTGCCACTTAGTATCATGAACGTAGCCCTACTTGGTAAGAAGATAGGAATGACTCAGGTATTCGACGATGAAAATCGTCTGGTGCCGGTTACCGTCATTGAAGCAGGACCCTGCCCGGTCACCCAGGTCAAGTCGACCGACAAAGACGGGTACAGCGCGGTCCAGATCGGCTACCGCCCGCAAAAGGCGCACCGCCTCTCCAAGGCCGCCCGCGGCCACCTTGAAAAAGCCGGCGTCGAACCGGTGGCCGAGCTCAGCGAATTCCGCACCAATGCCGACGGTGAACTGAAGGCCGGCGATATCCTGACCGTCGAAAGGTTCGAAGCCGGTCAAAAGATCGATGTGATCGGCACGACCAAGGGCCGCGGCTTCCAAGGCGTGATGAAGCGTTTTAATTTCGGAGGCGGTCCCGCCTCCCACGGGTCCATGTTCCACCGCCGCGGTGGCTCCTACGGCATGTGCCAATGGCCCGGCCACGTCATCAAGGGCAAGAAGATGCCCGGCCACATGGGGGATGTCCGGCGCACCGTCCAAAATCTATCGGTCGTCAAGGTGATCGCCGAGAAGAACCTGATCCTCGTCAAGGGCAGCATTCCCGGTTCGCGCGGCAGTCTCGTGACCGTCCGCACCGCAATCAAGACCAAGGCCTCCAAGGCGTAATCACGAAGGAGGAGCTTAATCATGAAACTCAAAGTTTTTTCAGCCGACGGGAGCAAGAGCGAGGAAAAGGACTTTCCTCAGTTCCCCGAACTCGAAGGCGACAAGGGCGTAGCCGCCCTCCGCCAAGTCGTTCTCGCCCAGCAGGCCAACAAACGCCAGGGCAACGCTTCGACCAAGACCCGCGCCGAGGTCAGCGGTTCGGGCAAGAAGCTCTTCCGGCAGAAGGGCACCGGTAGCGCCCGCCAAGGCGAGCGCCGCGTTCCGCACCAGCGCCACGGGGGTGTGGCCCACGGGCCGAAGCCGCGCGACTACTCGCAGAAGATCAACCGCAAGATGAAAACCTTGGCGATGCAGCGCGCCCTTTTCGAGCGCGCCAGCTCGGGCGGCATCTCGGTGATCGAGGCGATCCAAGTCAAGGAGCCCAAGACGAAGCTCTTCCATAAAGTGCTTTCCGCCGTTCTTCCGGAACGCGGCAAGGTGCTGATCGTGGACGACGCCTTCGAAAACAGCGCCGCGCTCGCCGCCCGCAACATCGAAGGCGTGACCCTCTCGGAGGCCGGCAACCTGAGCGTGCTCGACCTCGTCCGCTACCGCCGGATCCTCGTCAGCTCGAAGGGGATCGAAACCATTCTCGCCCGCGTCAACGGAGGCCAGTCATGACTTTTGCCGATTCCATCCTCAAAGAGTACCGCGTCACTGAAAAGGCGGCCAATCTATCCGCCAACCTGAACCAGTACACCTTCGAAGTCGACCCGCGCGCCAACCGCAAGGAAGTCGCCCGCGCCGTCGAGAAGGTGTTCAAGGTGGAGGTGACGAAGGTCAACATCCTCAACAAGAAGCCCAAGATTAAGGTCGACCGCATGCGCCGCGGCCGGGCCGGCACCAAGGGCGGTCACAAGAAAGCCATCGTCACCCTGAAGGACGGCGATGCCATCGAACTCGTCTAAACTCCCGCCTTTACATTAGGAGAGCCACACCATGCCACTCGTCGACTCCAGACCTTTGACTCCCGGCCAGCGTTACCTCACGCGGAACAAGCAGGACCTTTCCAAGAAGAAGTCCGAGCGCCGCCTGACGGTCAAAAAGCACAGCAAGAAGGGCCGCAACGCCTACGGCCGCATCACCTCGCGTCGTCGCGGTGGCGGGCACAAACGCAACTACCGGATCATCGACTTCCGCCGCGACAAGCTGGACATCCCGGCCAAGGTGCAGGCGATCGAGTATGATCCGAACCGCTCGGCCAATCTCGCCCTGCTGGCCTACGCCGACGGCGAAAAGCGCTACATCCTCGCCCCGCGCGGCGTTACGGTCGGCGACACCCTGCTGAGCGTCAGCCAGCGGGTCGAGTTTTCCGCCGGCTACAGCATGCCGCTGGCCGTCATCCCGCCGGCCACCAAGATCCACGCGATCGAGCTGCACCCGGGCCGCGGCGCCCAGATCGCCCGTTCCGCCGGCCAGGCCGCCCAGTTGGTGGCGGTTGACGGCGAGCGCGCCACGGTCAAGATGCCCTCCGGCGAAATCCGCTACCTGAATTCCCGTTGCCGGGCCACCATCGGCGAAGTCGGCAACCACGAGCACGAGGGCCGCAGCCTCGGCAAGGCCGGCCGCAAGCGCTGGCTGGGCCGTCGCCCCCGCGTCCGCGGCGTGGCCATGAACCCCGTCGACCACCCGATGGGCGGTGGTGAAGGCCGCACCTCCGGCGGTGGCCATCCGGTCTCGCCTTGGGGCCAACTTTCGAAGGGCTTCCCGACCCGAAAGAAGTCGAAGCTGACCAATTCGCAGATCGTGGTGCGTCGCAACGGCCGCCCGATGAAGAGAAAATAACCCGTCTTTTTCCCGTCATGTCCCGTTCCATTAAAAAAGGTTTCTTCGTCGACCCGCACCTCGCCAAGAAGGTGCAGGTCGCCCAAGCCAACAACGACCGCAAGCCGATCCAGACCTGGTCGCGCCGCTCCACGATCACCCCGGACTTCGTGGGTCTGAATTTCAACGTGCACAACGGCCGCAGCTTCCTGCCCGTCTACGTCACCGAAAACATGGTCGGGCACAAGCTCGGCGAATTCGCGCCCACCCGCACCTTCAAAGGCCATCCCGCCGGCAAGGCCAAATAAGGCCCTCCGCCCTTTCGTTCATGAAGCTCCGCCGTCCAGTCCTCGTCTCGCTCGCCTTCGTCTTTGCGGCGGCGCTGCCCGCGGCGGTCCGGGGCGCGGAGCTTCCCCGCTTCGTCGGCGAGCCGATGCACAGCCCGAACTCCGCCCGCGTCTCCAAGGTGGTGTCCTCGCTCTCCGCCGACCTGGTCATCCTCGACGGCGGCCGCGAGCAGGGACTACGTCTCGGCATGGTCTGCACGGTCAGCCGCGGACTCCGGACGATCGGGGAACTGGTCATCATCGAGGCGCGCTCCGACCGCTCGGCCGCCCTGATCCTCGACCTGGCCGAACACCGTTCCATTCAATCGGGCGATGTCGCCCGGATCAAAACCTTTCAAACCAGTTAACCCGACCACAGCCATGCAGGTCCAAGCCTACACCAAATACGCTCGCATGTCGCCCCAGAAGGTGCGCCAGATCACCCGCGCCATCCAAGGGCGTAACGCCGCCGAAGCGGTCGAGATTCTCCGCTTCATTCCGCGGAAGTCGGCCCGGCTCGTCAGCAAGACGCTGCTTTCGGCCATCGCGAACGCGGAGAACAACAACAACCTCTCCTCGGATTCGCTGACCATCGAGAAGGCCGTGGTCGAGCAAGGCCCCGCCTTCAAGCGTTTCCGCCCGGCCGCCCGCGGCTCGGCCCACCCCTACAAGAAACCCACCAGCCACATTCGCATCGTCCTGAGCGACGAAGTGGCGGCAACCAAAGCCTAAAGCACGGCAAGCACTCGCCGAATTTTTTACTATGGGACAGAAAACACATCCGACCGGTTTCCGCCTCGCCGTCAACCGCGACTGGGACTCCCGCTGGTATGCCGGGAAGAAGGACTACGGCTCCTACGTCAGGGAGGACTACACGATCCGCACCTTCCTCGAGAGCAAACTCCGCTACGCCTCCGTGCCGCGCATTTTCATCGAGCGCGCCTCCGGCCGGATTCGGGTGAAGATCTTCACCGCCCGTCCCGGTGTCGTGATCGGCCGGAAGGGCCAGGAGCTGGACAAGCTCAAGGCCGACCTCCACAAGAAGGTGGGCAAGGACATCATGCTCGACATCCAAGAGGTCAAGCGTCCCGACCTCTCCGCCCAACTGGTGGCCGAAAACGTCGCCCTTCAACTCGAGCGCCGGATCGCTTTCCGCCGTGCGATGAAGCGGGCCGTCCAGACCACCATGGCGATGGGTGCCGCCGGCATCCGCGTCCAGTGCTCCGGCCGCCTCGGCGGCGCCGACATCGCCCGCACCGAACAGCAGCGCCAGGGTCGGGTGCCCTTGCAGACCCTTCGCGCGAATATCGACTACGGCTTCAGCGAGGCCCGCACCGTTTACGGCATCATCGGCGTAAAGTGCTGGATCTGCCTGCCCGAGGACGAAAACCCGCTCTAACCGATTCCCGCTTCCTTTCTTTCCGACGACTGATTTCAACTCCCAACGGAGCGCACCATGGCACAGATTCCATCCCGCACCAAGTACCGCAAGGTCCACAAAGGCCGCGTCTACGGCACCGCCCAAAAGGGCAACGAGCTTTCCTTCGGCGAATTCGGCATCCAGTCCCTTTCCCGCGGGCGGATGACCTCGCAGCAGATCGAGGCGGCCCGTGTCGCCTTGACCCGTAGCCTCAAGCGTAAGGGCAAGGTCTGGATCCGCATTTTCCCGCACAAGCCGGTCACCAAGAAGCCCGCCGAAACTCGGATGGGCAAGGGCAAGGGCTCGGTCGAGAAGTGGGTCGCCGTGATCCGCCCGGGCACCATGCTCTTCGAGGTCGCCGGCTGCTCCGCCACCGCCGCCCGCGAGGCGCTCCGGCTGGCCGACACGAAGCTTCCCTTCCGCTGCCGTTTCGTCGCCCGCGACGAAGCCTAGTCCTTCCAACCTTAAGCATTTTCCGCCATGAGCACCAAAGACATCCGCGAACTCTCCGAAGCCGAGCTGCAGAAGCAACTGCGCGACAGCCGCGAAAAGCAGGTCGAACTCCGCATGCGCAAGCAGACCGGCCAGGTCGAGCACCCGCACGAGTTCAAGCAACTCCGTCGCGACATCGCCCGCCTCGAAACCATCCTCTCAGAAAAGAAGCTGGCCGCCGCCGGCGCCTAAAGCCTTTCAGCCCCGCACCACCATGGAAGCCACCGCTCAACGCAATTCCCGCAAGTCCCTGATCGGCGAAGTCACTAGCCGTTCCGGCGACAAGACGATCAAGGTCACCTATTTCTACAAGATCCCGCACCCGCTTTACCGCAAGGAGATCCGCCGCAAGACCGTGGTGCACGCGCACGACGAGAAGAACGAGTGCGGCCTCGGCGACAAGGTCGAGATCATGGAGACCCGTCCGATCAGCAAGCTCAAGCGCTGGCGCGTGACCCGCGTGGTCGAGGTCGCCCCCAAGCTCGGCGACGAGGCCTAAGCCCCCCGCCCGGCCGCGTATTTTCACTCAACCGCAGAACGGAGAACTTTCACCATGATTCAGATGAACAGCCGCGTATTCGTCGCGGATAACACGGGCGCCAAATCGGCGGAGATGATCCGCCGCCTGGGCCAGAACAAGCGCACCGCCGCGGTGGGCGACATCGTCGTCTGCGCCGTCAAGGAGGCGTCCACCGATGCCGCCGTGAAGAAGGGCGAGGTCGTCAAGGCCGTGGTGGTCCGCACGAAGGCCCCCATCCGCCGCGCCGACGGCAGCTACCTGCGCTTCGACAGCAATGCGGTCGTCATCATCAACCCGGACGGAAATCCCCGCGGCACCCGCATCTTCGGACCGGTGGCCCGCGAGCTCCGCGCCAAGTACATGAAAATCATCTCACTCGCACCGGAGGTTCTTTAATATGGCCAAGGCAATCAAACGCGAACAGGAAGTCGTCGTCATCTCCGGCAGCCACAAGGGCAAGCGGGGCAAGGTCCTCGAAGTCAAGGCCCCCCACAAGGTCCTCGTCGAAGGCGTCAACTTGATCACCAAATACGAGCGCAAGTCGCAGGAGAACCCGGAAGGGGCCTCTATCGAGCGGGAAGCGCCCATCCACTACTCGAACGTCATGCTGGCGGAAAAATACGAGGCCAAGCGCAAGTAATCGCTTGCCAAGCCTCGTCCTCCCGCCACCTTCACGCAGTTTTTTCCTCATCGCCCACCTCAACCGAAACGGGTCGGTAATCCGTTTCCCCACGAACGATGGAACTCCCAGTCCTACAGAAGCATTACAATCAGACGATCGTCCCCGAACTGAAGAAGAAGTTCGGCTACGACAACGTGCACTGCGTGCCCGCGATCACCAAGATCGTCATCAACTCCGGTTTCAGCGCGACCGCCGACAAGAGCCACGCCGCCTACGTGAACGAGGAGGTCGGGAAGATCTCCGGGCAGCGTCCCATCACGACCCGCGCGAAGCTCAGCATCTCGAACTTCAAGTTGCGCGAGGGCCAGCCGATCGGCTGCAAGGTCACCCTCCGCGGCCGTCCGATGTATGATTTCCTCACCCGCCTGATCCACATCGCGCTGCCCTGCATCCGCGACTTCCGCGGGGTGCCGACCAAATTCGACGGTCGCGGCAACTACACCCTCGGGGTGGCCGACCACTCGATCTTCCCGGAAATCAGCGCCGAAGGCACCAATGCGACCATCGGCATGGATATCTGCATCAACACCAGCGCCGGCAACGACGAAGAAGGCCGCGAACTGCTCCGCCTCTTCGGCATGCCCTTCCGCAAGACCAGCGCCGAAGTGGCCGCCGAGGAAGAAGCCGCCGCCGCAGCCGCCGCCCAAGCCTAACCCCGAAACGTTCCGCACCATGGCTAAAAAATCCTCCATCCAACGCGACCTCAAGCGCCGCCGCCTGATCGAAAAGCACGCCGCCAAGCGCGCCGAGCTCAAGGCGATCCTGGCCAACCCGGACAGCTCCGACGAGGAGTTCTACAAAGCCCAGGCCAAACTTTCCAAGCTGCCCCGCAACAGCTCGCCCATCCGCTCCCGCAACCGCTGCTCGATCACGGGCCGCCCGCGGGCCCACATCCGCAAATTCGGACTGTCCCGCATCACCTTCCGCGAGCTCGCCAGCCAAGGCAAGCTCCCGGGAGTGACCAAGTCGTCCTGGTAAGCACCCCCCCCCCCCCCCACTGAAAACCCACTAGTTCCCACGACTATGGCAGTTCACGACACCATCGGAGATTTTCTCACCGTCATTCGCAACGCGAGCATGGCCCGCAAGGGCAGCTGCGTGACGCCGCATTCCAAAATGCGCGCCGCCATCGCCGCCATCCTCAAGGACGAGGGCTACCTGCTCGACTTCAGCGAGGGCGAAGACGCCAAGGGCTTCAAGACGCTCACGCTCAAGCTCAAGTATGTCGGCAATACGCCCGCCATCACCGGCATCGAGCGCCACAGCACCCCGGGCCGCCGTATCTACTACGGCGCGCGCGAGATTCCCCGCGTGCTGGGCGGACTCGGCGTCGCCATCCTGACCACCTCCAAGGGCGTCATGCGCGCCCGCGACGCCCGCGAGAGCGGCGTCGGCGGCGAATTGGTCTGCAAAGTCTGGTAAAGAAAGGCAACCCATGAGCAGAATCGGCAAACTTCCCGTTCCCATCCTCGACAAGGCTTCGGTCTCCGTCGACGGCCAAACCGTTCGCGTCGAAGGCCCCAAGGGCAAACTCGAGAAAACCTTCGACCGGGCGGTCAAAATCGAGATCGTCGACAGCGAGATCCGCGTCGCCCCGGCCAACAGCAGCCGCCATGCGCGCGCCATGTTCGGCACCGCCCGCTCCATCATCAACAACATGGTGGTCGGCGTGGTCGAGGGCTACAAGAAGCAGCTCGAGATCAAGGGCGTCGGCTTCCGCGCCGCCCTCAAAGGCGACGTGCTCGACCTTTCCCTCGGCTATTCCCACCCCTGCGAGCTGAAGATCCCGCAGGGCGTCACCGTGACGGTCGCGGAAAACACCAAGCTGACGGTCGAAGGCGCCGACAAGCAAATGGTCGGCGAGGTCACCGCCACGATCTTTTCCTTTTTCCCGGCCGAGCCCTACAAGGGCAAGGGCGTCCACATCGTCGGCCAGTACGTCCGCCGCAAGGAGGGCAAGAAGTCCGCTTAATCTTCAGGAAGGTCCGCAGCATGAAACTCGAAAAGAAAAAATCCCTCCTCCAGCGCCGCCGCTGGCGTATCCGCAAAAAGGTGCGCGGCACCGCGGAGCGCCCCCGCCTGGCCGTTCATTTCTCGAACAAACACGTTTACGCGCAGTGCATCGACGACGACAAGGGCCACACCCTGGCCTACGTCTCTTCCGTCGGCGGCGACTCCAAGGCCAACGCCGAGGGAGCCGTCGCGCTGGGCAAGGCCATCGCCGAGAAGGCGAAGTCGGCCGGTATCGAGGCGGTCGTGTTCGACCGCGCCGGACGCCGCTACCACGGCTGCGTCAAATCCTTCGCCGAAGCCGCCCGCGAAGGTGGTCTCCAATTCTAAAGATCGCATATGAGCAGACAAAACAGATCGTTCTCCTCCGCCCCGGAAGCCGAAGAAGCCCCCGAATTCGTCGAAAAAGTGGTGCACATCAACCGCTGCGCCAAGGTCGTCAAGGGCGGCCGCCGCTTCAGCTTCGCCGCGCTCGTCGTGGTCGGCAACCAGAAGGGCGAAGTCGGCGTCGGCTACGGCAAGGCCAAGGAAGTGCCCGAGTGCATCCGCAAGGGCACCGAGCGCGCCCGTAAGAACATGATTTCAATCAAGCTCCGCGGCGACACCATTCCCCACCACGTGATGGGCGAGGCCGACGGCGGCAAGGTGCTCCTCCGCCCGGCCTCCGACGGGACCGGCGTCATCGCCGGCGGCGGCGTCCGCGCCGTGCTGGAAGCGGTCGGCGTCAGCAACGTCCTCTCCAAGTCGCTCGGCTCGAACAACCACCTCGCCATGGTCAACGCGACCATCGACGCCCTCAAGCAGCTCCGCTCGAACGAGGAAATCAAGAATCTCCGCTTCAACGAAACCGCCGCCGCCGAGGCCTAGGGCCCCGCTCGGAGGCTCCGGCCTCCGAAACCGCACGGCGGCAAACCGACCGACAGGAACCATTACCATGAATCTCGACAGCATACCCACCATCAAGGGCGCCACCCACCCGACCAAGCGTCTCGGACGCGGCGAGGGCAGCGGCCACGGCAAGACCAGCGGCAAGGGCCACAAGGGGCAGAAGGCCCGCTCCGGCGGCGGGATCCGGATCGGCTTCGAAGGCGGGCAGATGCCCCTCTACCGCAAGCTTCCCCGCCGCGGCTTCAACAATTTCAACTTCCGCACCAGCTACCAGACCGTCAACGTCGGCGAGCTGGCCCGGGTCGAAGGCGACACCGTCGACCGCGAGGCCCTGGTCAAGGCCGGCCTCGTCCGCGCGGGCGGGGAGGGGATCAAGCTCCTCGGCGACGGCGAGGTCGACAAGGCCTTCAACGTGAGCGTCGACAAGGTCTCCAAGTCGGCCCGCGAGAAGATTGAAAAGGCCGGCGGCTCGATCGTGGAAACGATGGCCGACGCCGCTGAACAGAAAGAAACCTCCGAAGAGGCATAATCCCGCCTGGCCGGGCGTCGCCCGGACGAAGGGTGCACCACCGATGCTTTCTGCGTTTACCAATTCGCTAAAGATTCCGGAGCTTCGCCAGCGTATCTTTTTTACGCTGGCTTTGCTGTTTATTGCACGGGTGGGGGCTAACATCCCCCTGCCGGGCATTAATACCGGACCGATCCAGCAATTCTTTTCCGAGCAGTCCTCCGCCGGCGGCGGGCTGGTCGGCTTCTACAATATGTTCACCGGCGGCGCGCTCCTCAACGGGGCGCTCTTCGCCCTCGGGATCATGCCCTACATCAGCGCCTCCATCATCATGCAGCTGGTCGGCGCGGTGTTCCCCTCGATCGCCCGCCTGCAAAAGGAGGGCGATGTCGGCCGGCAAAAGATCAACCAGTACACCCGCTACCTGACGATCGCGATCTGTATCGTCCAGGGTCTCCTCCTGCTCGTCGCCCTCAGCAGCAACCCGGGCAGCATCATCGGGCCGGGCTTCACCACCCAGGAGTACGGCTCGATCATCCTGGCGGGCACCGTGCCCTTCCTCGTCACCGGCACCATCTTCCTGACGGCCGGTTCCATGATCCTCCTCTGGCTGGGCGAGCAAATCACCCAGAAGGGTATCGGCAACGGCATTTCCCTCCTTATCACGGTCAGCATCATCTCCGGTCTGCCCGGTGCGGTCGCTTCGGCCTATAATATGTTCGTGGCCCCGGTCGGCGCCGAAGGCGCCGCCCTCGGGGTGCCCGAAGGCGTTCTGATGCTGGCCCTGCTCTTCCTCGTGACCGCCGGGCTCGTCGCCATCACCCAGGCCCAGCGGAAGATTCCCGTCCAATACGCCAAGCGGGTGGTCGGCCGGAAAGTCTATGGGGGCCAAAGCTCCTTCCTTCCGCTCAAGGTCAACTACGCCGGCGTCATGCCGGTCATCTTCGCCAGCGCCATCCTGATGTTCCCGGCACAGATCCTCGGCTACCTCGGCGGGGCCACCGGCATGCGCTTCTTCTCCGACTTCGCGGAAGGCATCCAACACGGGCAGCCCGCCTACTACGTGATCTTCGGCTTGCTCATCCTGATTTTCAGCTACTTCTGGGTCTCCCTGATGTTCAAGCCGATTCAGATCGCCGACGACCTCAAGAAGAACGGCGGCTACATTCCGGGCGTCCGTCCGGGCGAGCCCACCGCCAAGTTCCTCGACCACATCATGACCCGGCTGACCCTCTTCGGGGCCCTGGCCTTGACCGTCATCGCACTGTTCCCGGACATCCTCCTCTACGTCTACAACGTGCCCTTCAGCGTGGCCCTGTTCTTCGGCGGCACCGGGATGCTGATTACGGTCGGCGTGCTGCTCGACACCATGCGCCAGATCGAGACCTTCCTCCTCCAGCGGCACTACGACGGCTTCCTCAAGAAGGGCAAAATCCGCGGCCGGTCCGCCGCCCGCACCAAGCAGCTCGTCGATACGGCGGGACTGCAGGACTTCTGGACTGCTTGGCGCCCGCTGCTGATCCTCGCCGTGGCGCTCTTCGCGCTCGGTATTCTCTCCTTTTTCCTCCGGGGCTGACCCCCGGGGACAACGGGTGCGCCTCCGGGCGGACCTTTTCCGTTCTTTGATTTCCGATCCTTCCGCGACCGATGAAGCCGATCCGATCCGACGAGGAAATCCAGTCGATCCGTGAAGCCTGCCGGATCGCGGCGACCGTCCTCCAGACCATGGTCGACGCGACCGCGGAGGGCGTCAGCACCTACGATCTCGACCAGCTCGGCCGCCGCACCATCGAGTCGCTCGGGGCCGAGAGCGCCTGCTACAACTACCGCAACGGCGCCCAGGTCTTTCCCGCCCACACCTGCATTTCCGTGAACGAGGAGATCGTTCACGGCATCGGCAGCCTGCGCCGGGTGATCCGGGCCGGCGACCTCATCTCGCTCGACGTGGTGGTCCGCTACCGCGGCTTCATCGGCGACAACGCCCGCACCGTCGGGATCGAACCGCTGGCGGAGGAGGCCGCGGGCCTGCTGGAGGCGACCCACGCCTCGCTCGACTATGCGATCGGATTCGCGCGCGCCGGCAACCGCGTGGGCGACATTTCCAATGCGGTCGAGCGCTTCATCAAGCGCCACGGTTACGGCATCGTTCGCGAGTTCGTGGGGCACGGCGTCGGCAGGACCATGCACGAGGCCCCGCAAATTCCGAATTTCGGACGGCGGGGCAGCGGCCCCTTGCTCAAGCCCGGAATGGCCCTCGCGATCGAGCCCATGATCAACCTCGGCGGAGCCGAGGTCGAGATCCTCGACGACGGCTGGACGGCGGTCACGCGCGACCGAAAGCCCTCCGCCCACTTCGAGCACACCGTGCTGGTGACGAAGGACGACCCGGAAATATTAACTTTTCCCGAAAATTAACTTTCCAAAATAATTTAAGCTGCTACTTTCCTCGATTTTCCCGTAATTCAACGGTTCGCTAACCATTTTTCATCATGCCACGTATCCTAGGAGTCGACATCCCCGCCAACAAGAAGCTGGAATTCTCGCTTCGCTATATCTACGGAATCGGTCCGACCCGCGCCAAGACGATTGTCGCGGCCTCCGGATTCGACCCGGATCGCCGCGCCGGCGAGCTGAGCGAAGAAGAGGTCAACAAGCTGGCTTCCTTGGTGGCGGAAAAGCAGTATTTGGTGGAGGGCGACCTGCGCCGCGAGCGGACCGCCAACCTCAAGCGCCTTTCGGCCATCCGCAGCTACCGCGGCATCCGCCACCAGCGCGGCCTGCCCGTCCGCGGGCAGCGCACCAAGACCAACGCCCGGACCCGCAAGGGCGCCGTCAAGCCGGTCCGTAAGTAGTTCCTAGCCACCCCCAGTCATTTTAGAGCCAATTTCACCATGAGCGAAGACAAGAACCATCCGGAAGCGGAAGAAGAAGCCAAGGCCGGCGCCGCCACCGCCGCCGCCGAAGAAGCGGCTCCCGAAAAGAAAAAGGAGGAGACCGCCGAGGACCTGCTCAAGCACGACCTCGAGGGTGTCAAAATCCGCCGCGCCAAGGGCAGCAAGAACATCAGCTCCGGCGTCGTCAACGTGCTCGCCACCTTCAACAACACGAAGGTCACCTTTACCGATGCCCGCGGCAACGTCATCTCCTGGTCCAGCGCCGGGAAGTGCAACTTCCGCGGCTCCCGCAAGTCCACCGCCTACGCCGCCCAAGTCGTCACCCAAGACGCCGGCCGCGTGGCCATGTCGCACGGGATGAAGGAAGTCGTCGTCAAGCTGAAGGGCCCGGGCATGGGCCGCGACTCCGCCGTCCGCGCACTCCAGTCCCTGGGCATGATCGTGACCGAGATCATCGACGTCACGCCCGTCCCGCACAACGGGTGCCGCGCACCCAAACGCCGTCGTGTCTAAGGTGATTCTGCCACCCGGACACATTACTCGAATCGTCAGCAGATCATCCTAAATCCCGCACTATGGCCCGCTACACAGGACCGACCACCCGCATCAACCGCCGCTTCGGGCAAGCGATCTTCGCCCCGACCAAGGCCTTTGAACGTAAGCCCCACCCGCCGGGCCAGCACGGCCCCCGCCTCCGTCGCAAGCTCAGCGACTACGCTATCGGCCTGAATGAGAAGCAAAAGCTCCGCTTCATGTACGGCATGACGGAGAAGCAGTTCCGCCTCACTTTCGAGCGGGCCAAGAACCGCCGCGGCGTGACCGGCGAGATTTTCCTGCAGATGCTGGAAACCCGCTTGGACAGCGTGATCTACCGCCTCGGCTTCGCGAAGTCCCGCTCCGCCGCCCGCCAGTTCGTCAGGCACGGGCATATCATCGTCAACGGCAAGAAGACCGACATCCCCAGTTTCCTGGTCAAAGAGGGCGACGAAATCGAAGTGCGCGAGCGCACCTCGTCCCGCCAGTTGGCCACCCGCAACATGGAGGAAAGCCAGGCCCGGACCGTTCCGGAATGGCTCTCGCTCAACGCCGACGCACTCAAGGCCACCGTCAACCGCCTGCCCTCGGTCGATGAAACCGAGGACAGCATCAACGTCCAGCTGGTCGTTGAGTACTACAGCCGTTAACCCGCGTCGCGCGCCTGCGCCGGCTCCCCGTGCAGCCGCTTACGCACCCGAGTCTTCAATCTTTCAATAACAGCCCATCATGCCCAAGCGCCTAGGAAAATTCGAACTACCCAACCGCCTCGTCAAAGTCGAGGAGACCGCGACCGACACCTTCGCCGTCTTCCAGGCCGAGCCCTTTGAAACGGGCTACGGCCACACCATCGGCAATTCGCTGCGCCGCGTGCTCCTCAGCTCGATCGAAGGGGCCGCCATCTCCTCCATCAAGATCGACGGCGTCCAGCACGAGTTCCAGAGTATCGAAGGCGTGGTCGAAGATGTCACCGACATCGTCCTCAACCTCAAGAAAGTGCTCTTCGTGGCGGAGTCCCGGAGCTCCTACAATCTGGTCATCGATGTCGACAAAGAAGGCCCCGTGACCGCCGCCGACATCCAGGAAGCGGCCGGCCTCCAGGTCATCAACCCCGAGCAGCTCATCTGCACCATCGACAAGAAGCAGCGCTTCCTCGCCGAGCTCGAAGTCCGCGTCGGCCGCGGCTACTGCGCGGGCGACGACAACAAGAAGCCCGACCAGCCGATCGGCGTGATCGCCATCGACTCGCTCTTCAGCCCGGTCAAGCTCGTCAAGTACAGCGTCGAGAACACTCGTGTCGGCCAAGAGATGGACTACGACAAGCTCATTCTCGAGGTCACCACCGACGGTCGGATCACCCCGGACGACGCCCTTAAGCAAAGCGCCGCCATTCTCAAGCACCACCTCGACGTGTTCGACGAAGTCTCCAAGGATGACGTCGAGTTCGAGAGCGAAAGCAAGGAGATCAGCGAGGAGCAGAACCGTCTCCGCAAGCTGCTCAACATGAGCGTCAACGAGATCGAGCTCTCCGTCCGCGCGGCCAACTGCCTGAACAACGCCAATATCACCACGGTCGGCGAGCTGGCCATGAAGTCGGAGCAGGAGATGCTCAAGTACCGCAATTTCGGCAAGAAGTCGCTCAACGAAATCAAGGACAAGCTCGAGCAACTCGGTCTTTCCCTCGGCATGAAGATCGACGAACGGCTTCTCGAGAAAGCCGGCGAATTTTAACCGGCCTGCGCCCTTTTTTGGAAATTTAGCACATGCGTCACAGCAAAAGAAGACACAAACTCGGAGTTTCGGGCCCGCACCGCTCGGCCATGATGGGCAACCTTTCGGTCGCGCTCATTAACCACGGTCGGATTGAAACGACCTTGGCCAAGGCCAAGGCGCTCCGCCCCTTCATCGAAAAGATCATCACGCTCGCCAAGAAGGCGGAGAAAGCCAACGACGCCGCGCGCAAGTTGCACTTCCGTCGCCTGGCCATCTCCCGCGTCCGCGACAAGGCCGCCGTGGCCAAGCTCTTCGACGAGCGCGTCGGCGAGTTCGTCGACCGCAGCGGCGGCTACACCCGCATTTACAAGCTGGGCCAGCGCGTCGGCGACGCCGCCGAAATGGCGCTGATCGAGCTGATCGACGCTTCCGACGAAGGCTTCGGCAAGCCGAAGAAAAAGGCGGCCAAGAAAGCCGCCAAGAAAGGCGCGAAGAAGGCCGCTCCCACGGAAGAAGCGGAAGAAGCGCCCGCCGAGTCGGAGGAATCCGCCGAGACGGAAAAGTCGGAGGAACCGACCCGCCAAGAGGCCGCCGCCGAGGAGGAAAGCACGCCCGAGGAAAGCTCCGAGAAGGAGAAGAAGGACTAGGGTCGGGCTTCCGGCAGAGGATTTGTCAAAAGCGCGCCGGCGACGGCGCGCTTTTTTGATGGCGGGGCCGGCGGGCGCGAGGTTTTCGGGCGGGGTGCCTTTTTCGGGTAGGGTGCCTTTTTTTTTAGGTAGGGTGCCGGCGGGAGCCGGTGCCTGGCGCGGGCTGGCGGGGAAGTCTGGTCCGCCCGGCGCGGCGGACACATCGGCTGTCGCCGACGTGCTACGAGGGGTTTCGGGTAGGGTGCCGGCGGGAGCCGGTGCCTGGCGCGGGCTTGGCGGGGAAGGCTGGTCCGCCCGGCGCGGCGGACACATCGGCTGTCGCCGACGTGCTACGGCGGGTTTCGGGTAGGGTGCCGGCGGGAGCCGGTGCCTGGCGCGGGCTGGCGGGGAAGTCTGGTCCGCCCGGCGCGGCGGGCACATCGGCTGTCGCCGACGTGCTACGAGGGGTTTCGGGTAGGGTGCCGGCGGGAGCCGGTGCCTGGCGGGGAAGGCTTGCGCGCCCGGCGCGGCGGACACATCGGCTGTCGCCGACGTGCTACGAGGGGGCGCGGCAGAGCCGGTCGAGCTGGGCGAAGAGGACCGCCCGCATCCGGCCGTAGCTTGCTTCGGGCTCGGCGCACAGGGCTTCGGCGCTTTGGATGTGAGGGCCGTCGGTCAGTTCGTCGGCGCAGTGGCGGGCGAGGGCTTCGAGGCTGTCGGCGGTGGTTTCCAAATGACATTGCCAGGCCAGCACCCGCTCCGCGTAGAGGAAGCCTTGCTCGGCGCAAGCCTCGCTGCGGGCCAGGCGGACCGCGCCCTCGGGCAGCTCGAATCGGTCGCCGTGCCAGTGGAAGACGCGCAGCTGTCCCGGAAGCTCGAATCCGGCCGGGCAGGTCGGTTCGCGCACGATCGGGAACCAGCCGATCTCCTTCCGCGCGTTCGGCCGGACCGCCGCGCCCAGCACACGGGCGATCAACTGGGCGCCCAGGCAGACGCCGAACACCACCTTGCCCGCCTCGATCGCGCTTCGGATCAGGGCCTTCTCCTCCGGAAGCCAAGGGTGCGCCTCGTGCTCGTCGACATTCATCGGCCCGCCCATGACGAGGAGGAAGTCGAAGTCTTCAAGGTCGGGAAACCCTCCCCCGCGGAAGACCTCCAGCTCGCGCAAACGGTGCCCCCGCGCGGCCGCCCAGTCCGCGATCGCGCCGGGACCTTCGAAGGAAACGTGCTTCAGGCAAAGGATGCGCATCTCGGCCGGGCGTTGGGGGTTGGATGGCGGCGGCGCTTTGCCGCGCGGGCAGACAGGAATGTCTGCCTCACGTTCTAGTTCTCTCCCTTTTCCGGCGGGCTGAGGAGAAGGCGGGTGCCTAGGCCGGGCAGGAATTCGGAAAAGGCCTCGCCCTCGGGAGCGTTGCGGAGGGCGCGCTGGACCATGCCCATCTTGGCGTCGAGGTTGTCGATCATCGAGACGAAGACCGCCTCGGGGGTGGCGGCGAGGGCGGCGGCACCCCATTCTTTTTCGCCTTGGTGGCTGAGGATGATGTGTTCGAGGCGTTCGGTCAGGTCGGCGTTCAACTTGCACTGGAGCGCGGCCTTGCGGGCGATGCGGAAGCCGATCACCACGTGGCCTTGGAGGGTGCCGATGCGGCTGACCTTGGTTGCGAGCTCGCCCTCGTACTCTTCCAGCTTGCCGACGTCGTGCAGGATGATCCCTGCCAGGGCGAGGTCGGCGTCGACCTGCGGGTAGAGCGGCAGCAGCGCCCGGGCGTCGTTGAGCATGTGGACGGTGTGCTCGAGCAGTCCGTGGCGGTAAGCGTGGTGCATGTTGACGGCGGCCGGTGCGGTGCGGAAGGCGGGCTCGACCTCGTCGATCACCCGCCGGACCGTTTCGCGCAGGGCCTCGTGCCCGATCGCGGCGATGCCCGCGCAGAGCTGTTCCCAGAGCGCGCCCTCCGGTTCCGGCGGGATCTCCACCAGTTGCCCCAAGGCCCCTTCCGCCTGCGCTTCCTCGCTGGTCAGAAGTTCGGCGGCCTGGAGGCGGGGAGAGAGACGGCCGTTGTAATAGTCGGTGCTCCCGGAGATGCGGAGGATGGCGCCCTCGTCCGCCGCCTCGCAGACGGCGAAGACCGGCGAATCGTTGAAGCAGGTGGCGGTCAGGCTGCCGCTGCTGTCGCCGAGCTCGATGGTGAGGAAAGGATTGCCGTTACGGGCCGTCTTGGTGGCCTTCCGGCGGAGCAGGTAGATGCCCCGGAAGGGCACCGCAAGGTTCGGGTCGAGGGCCTTGAGGTCCTGAATCGTACGGGCTTCGGACATGGCGGAAAAGGTAGGGTCGGGAGAAATGAAGAGCGCCCCAAGATAGGCGCAAAAAGCAGCCCCCGGCGCAAGCGCGGAGTCGCCTTATTCGAAAGCCCGTCGGGCAGGGAGGGGGAGAAGGCGTCGGTCCGGTGCCGAAGCATTCCCTCGTCACCTCCCGGGCGGGGCGGGTTTCACTCGGTTCCCTTGCGCGCGCCCGTCTTCGTTGCACTACGCCGGGCTCTTGTTTTCAGCAAGACCGGAGGCGGAGTGGGGATAGGGCGGCGCGTTTTGGAGGCGGTTGTGGTGGACCGGTTCCCTTGCGGGGCCCGTCTTCGTTGCACTACGCCGGGCTCTTGTTTTCAGCAAGGCCGGAGGCCTTGGAAAACAAGGCGGAGCCGAAGATCGGATTCGAACCGACGACCTACTCATTACGAATGAGTTGCTCTACCAGCTGAGCTACTTCGGCCGGGCCTTTGCCGGCGGACTTGGGTCCGGACGGAGTTCATGGCTATGGGGGCGGGCGGATCAATCAAGCCTAAAAGCGGAAAGCGTCGTCTCGGGGGCGGACGCGGATTCGACCCTGAAACGGCCCCAAGGTCCCGGCTTTTTTGAATCGACTCGGGCCGGGATTATTTCTAACGATATTCGGAAAAGGGCGTATATCATGAAGTTTCTCCTGTTTCTCATTTTACTGGCTGCCGTCGGCTACTTCGGGTACGAGCGGGTGATTCGGACGTCCTTCGACTATCCCGATCAGTTCCGGGTAAGCGATCAAGACGGGCGCGAGGTCGATATCCGTTTGCTGGCGCGGGATGAGACGCACTTCGAGTTCGAGCGGTTGAGCGACGGCAGGCTTTTCAGCTATCCGATCGAGCGGCTCTCCTTCATTTCGCGGCTCCGGCTGAGGATGTATCCGGAGCGCAGCCTGGTCGCGTTGGAGCCGCCGGTCGAACCCGCGGCCAAAGGGCTGTCCCAGATGCACCGCGAGGCGATGGAGCGGGAGCTTGAGAAATTGCGGGCCGAGTACGATCTGCAGATTTCGAAGGCCAGTGCGATGCCAAGCTGCCATGAACGGGCGACTCTGGTCCACCGGCTACGCGAGACCTTCTACGACATCCGCAAAATGGAGTACGATCTGGAGGCCTTCGACCTGAGGGAGGGCGCCGCCCTCGGAACGGCGCGCTAGGCGGGCTTCGCGCCTACGGCCTACTCGGCGGGGGCGGCGGTTTGCGCGCGCTGCATCGCGCGACGGGCGTCCTCGCCGCGGCCGAGGCGTTGGTAGGCGAGGGAGAGGTTGTACCAGGCGCGGGCGAAAGCGGGCTCGAGCGCGACCGTCTCCTCGAGGAAGCCGGCGGCGGTGGCGTAATCGCCGGCTTCGGCCGAAAGGAGCCCGAGGGAGTAGGGGAAGACCGGATTGTCCGGGGCCTGTTCCCAGCCGGCGTAGAGCTGCCGCTCGGCTTCATCGTTCAAGCCGGCGGCGCTGAGGAGAATGGCGGCTTGGTGGTACATCTCGACGTTTGCGCGGTCGAGGGCGATGGCCCGCTCGACGAAGCGGCGGACTTTGGCGGGCTCCTCCGCCAGCAGGGCTTGCTGGGCGCGCAAGAAAAGGCTCTGGGGGCGGTCGGAATTGAAGGACAGGTAGGTGTCGAGTTCCTCCGCGACGGAGGCATCGGGCACCGGTTGCCCGCCGGCGACGATGGCCTGCGCGGCGGCGAGACGGACGCTTCTGGAGGGGTCGCCGAGGGCGTCGATGGTGGCGGCGTCCGCCTCCGGGAGGCGGGCCAGGGCCGAGACCACCCGGCCGCGCACGAGAGGGCTCTCGTCGTCCCGGAGCGCTTCGAGCCGGCTTTTCGCGTCGGCGTCGGGCAGGTAGTTGCCGAGGAGGCCCGCGTAGGTGGCCCGCCAGGCCGGAATGTCCTCATCGGCCAGAAGCGCCAGAAGTTGGGGCAGCGCGGCGGGATCCATGCGGTAGGCGGCGTCGATCGCGAGCGCCCGCTTGCGCTGACGGCTCTCGGCCAGCCGCTCGCCGTACCAGCGCTCGGCGTGTTCCACCGCCCAATCCAAGGATTCTTCGCTATGGCAGGAACTGCAGGCGTTGGGGATGCCGAGCTCGCGGGTCATCAGGGGATCCGGGTGGTGGAAGCCGTGGTCGGCTCGCGGATCGACCTGCATGTAGGTGGTCTTCGGCATGTGGCAGCTGACGCATTGGTTGCCGGTGCTCCCTGCCGCATGGAAGCTGTGTTCGGTCGGTTGGATGATCGGGGCGTTCAGTGCGCCCCCTTCGTGGCAGCGCATGCACAGCATGTTGTTGTGAACCGGCAGGATGTTCTCGCCGCTATGGGGATCGTGGCAGTCGAGGCAGCTGACGCCGGCATGAGCCATCCGGCTCATTTCGAAGGAGGCGTGGACGAAGACCTCGTCGCGGATCTTTCCGTCGGGATAGTAGAGGCCGGGCTGATCGGGCAGGCTGAGGTTGAAATGGTCATGGTAGGCATCGCCGGTTCGGAAGCCGTCGGCCGTCAACTGGTCGCGGCGTGAGTGGCAGCTCGCACAGTTCTGGTCGATCTGGTGGCGGTCGAGCTCGACCAAGCCGGTGGTGTAATCGCCGGCTCGGGCGGCCTCGACGTGCTCGGCCAGACCGGTGTGGCATTCCGCGCAAGCGATCGACTGCTGGGTCCACTTGGAGTGGTAGAGGTCGGCCGAAAAATCGAAACCCTTCTCATACTCGGTCATGTGGCAGTAGGCGCAGTTGGCGTTCCAGTTCATGCCCTGCCCGGTCCAGTGGCCCCACTCGCCGGGCACGCGGTCCTCACGTGCGAAGACGTCGACCCAGCGGTCGTTCAGGACGTCGTAGGAAGCGCTGATGGTCTGGTACTTGTTGCCCTCGAGAGCCGTCAGGTACTGCCGGATGGGTGTTTCTCCGATCACCCCGACCAACTCGTACGACTCCCGCGCGCCGTCGGCTTCGATCACGGTCAACCAGAAGCGGCCTTCCTCTTGGGAAAGCTCGTAGGTCACCCCGGATTCCTCGATCTGGCGCGTCGGCGTGAACGCGGCCGCATCGAGCTCGGACGAGACCAGGCGGTTGGCCTTGGCGTGGTGGCTGCGGTGCCAGGCTTCCACGACGTCGGCGTGGCAGTCGACGCAGGCCTCCGGACCGATCTGCGCGAGGCGTTCCGGCGCGTGGCTCCAGACGTAGGAGCCCGGACGGGCATCGGCGGCGGCGGTCGGCTCGTAGCCGGTCTCGGGCCCTTTCCCGCAGGAGACTACTGCCAGCATGAGAACCGAGATGAAGAGTGGCTGGAGCTGCAGGAGTAAGCGGGGACAGGCAAAGCGCATGGCGGATGTCTGATGCTCGCGTGTTTACCGTTCCGGTCAAGAATCTTGGCCGAGGAATTCTTTTGCCGGAAGCGATTCGAGCGTCACATTGTCCACACCCGATGAGGACCTTTTTTCTGATCTGCCTTGGAGCGCTGCTGGGAGTGCTCTTGCTCCCTTATCTCGTGATCCGCCAGCCCGACATGCCGCCCGGCACCAGCCTGCACAGTCCCGCTTTCGCCTACGGGGAGGCGGAGCTGCTGATCGACCGAACGCGCAGTCACCCGGAGGGCGCGCGGACCGAGCTCGACCACCGGATCTTCGATGCGATCCTGTCCGATATCGCCGCGGCGGAAAGCTTCATCATCGCCGACTTTTTTCTTTGGAACCCCTGGACCGGCGGGCTGGCGCCGGAAGCGGAGCTGCGGCCTCTCTCGACGGAACTGGCCGACGCCCTGATCGCCAAGCGTATTCAAAATCCGGATATGCCGATTCTGGTGATCACGGACCCGATCAACCGGACCTACGGGCACGAGGCGCCGGAGTACTTCGCCCGCATGGCGGAGGCGGGCATTCCGGTCGTGTTCACCGACGTCGCCCGTCTGCCGGACTCCAACCGCGTCTACGCGCCCCAGGCCAAGTTTTGGAAGCTGTTTTTCGAGTTTGACGAGCGGGAGACGGCGAAGGGCCGCTTTCCCAATCCGTTCAATCCGGGGGGGCGGAAGATGAGCCTTTCCCAGCTTGAGCGGCTGCTCTACTTCAAGGCGAACCACCGGAAAGTGCTGGTGACCGGAAGCGAGGATAGCGCCCGCCTGATCATCGGAAGCTTGAATCCGGCCGACGGCAGCGCCCTGCACTCGAATCTGGCGGTGCGGGTGGACGGGCCGGTGGCCGGCTTCGCCGCACGCTCCGAGATGGAACTCGCGCGCTGGTCGGCCGAAGCGGAGGGCGGGGTGATGGGCGGGAGCGAGCGTTTGCGGACGACCTTGGCCGAACTGGAGCGTCGGCTGCCGGCGGCGGACCCGGACGTCCCGTCCGCGGGCGATGCCACGGTCGCCTACCTCAGCGAGGGAGCGATTCGGAAGGCTCTGGTCGATGCTTTCGATTCGGCGGTGTCCGGCAGCCGGATCGACATCGGCGTCTTTTATTTTTCGGACCGCGCGGTGGTCGAGGCCCTGAAGGCGGCGATCGAGCGTGGCGCGTCCGTCCGGATTCTTCTCGACGCCAATCGCGATGCCTTCGGGCGTGAAAAGAACGGCGTGCCGAACCGTCCGCTGGCGGCGGAGTTCATGTCGCTGGCCGATACCCACGAGGTGGAGGTCCGCTGGGCCGCCACCCACGGCGAGCAATTCCACAGCAAGGTGCTGCGCATCAGCGGGCCCGAGCAGGATCTCCTGCTGCTGGGATCGGCCAATTGGACCCGGCGCAACCTCGCCGACCTGAATCTGGAGTCGAACCTCTTGTTCGAGAACGCTCGCGAAGCGGGCGGCGATTTCGACCGTTACTTCGAAAGCGTCTGGACCAACGCGGACGGCTTTGTCGAAAGCCTGCCTTACGCGGATTGGGCCGAAACGGGCTGGAGCCTGCGCTGGAAGACCTGGCTCTATCGCTTCCAAGAGTGGAGCGGGCTGTCGACCTTCTGACCGCGGATCGGTTCGCCACGGCGGGCGCGGGCCCACGGAACTCTCCTACTGTCCGAAGGGTAGGAGGAGACCGGCGCCGCGCCGTTCAGGCGCGGTGCCAGAGGTGGTCTCCGATGTGGACGGGGCGGGTGCCGGATTTTCGTCGCGCGACCTCTCCTGCCTATGCTTCGAACAGGAGGGGCATCGCGTTCAGTCGGCGCTCGCAGCTGCACGAATTCGATGACGAGACTTTGGCAATCCCTGTCGGCGGCTTCTCCGTAGGTTTCCGCAATCTGCGCGCGCTGGGGAATCCCCGTCACCGCTGAAGCCGCCGTCGCGGTTCAAGCCTCGGTCTTATTGATCGCAGACCGGGCGGCAATTGCGGATTGCTTACTCACGGCGGACAACTATCGGTTGGGCTGGTATGAGTTCCCTTTGGTCGCGTCGGCGTTTCCTTGGGTCCGCCGCGCTGCTCGGGGGAGGAAGCCTCTTGCTGCCGGGCTGTCGGACGAGCGAGTCGGTGGGGGTTCAGGTGAACGACGTCCATTCGAGGTTGACCTCGACGCGCGTGCGCGAGGTGCTGCGGCCCGATCGCGTCTCCGAGTTAAGGACGGTGCTGCGCCGGGCGGAACGGCGGAGGCTGGGAATCAGCATGGCGGGCGGCCGTCACTCGATGGGCGCGCAGGCGTTCGGGACCGACAGCCTGCACCTCGACTTGACCGGACTGAGACGCGTCGGCGACTTGGACACGCGGGCGGGGATCGTGGAGGTGGAACCCGGCATTTACTGGCCCGAGCTGATGGCGGAGCTCGACCGCCGCCAGGCCGCCGAGGACGCTCCCTGGTGCATCGTTCAGAAACAGACCGGAGCGGATCGCCTGACCATCGGCGGCGCGCTCGCCGCGAACGTGCACGGGCGAGGGCTGGAATTCGCGCCTTTTATCCAGGACGTGGCGTCTTTCAACTTGTTGACGGCAGAAGGCGAATGGATCGAATGCTCGCGCGCGAAGCATCCGGATTGGTTCGCCCTGGCGATCGGGGGCTACGGCCTCTTCGGCGTGGTCGGCTCGGTGCGGCTGCGCTTGATGCGGCGGGAGATCGTTCGGCGGGCAGTGAAAGCCACGACGATCGAAGCGCTTCCTTCCCGTCTGGACGCGGCGCTGGCCTCCGGCGCGCTCTACGGCGATTTCCAGTTCTCGACCGCAACGGAGACCGAGGGTTTTTTACGGGACGGGGTGTTTTCCACCTACCATCCCGTCCCGGCGGGAAGTTTTCGTTCGGAGGACCTGACGCCGGCGGGCAAGCAGGTGCTTTCGACCGAACAATGGAGCCGCCTGATTACTCTCGCGCACAGCGACCGCGACCGCGCCTTCCGGAGCTACCTCGATTACTACCGCACGACCGACGGCCAACTTTACGAAAGCGACCGTCAGCAGTTGAGCACCTATCTGCCGGATTACCACGAAGTGGTGGCGCGGGCGCTCCGGCCGGCGGTGCCGCAGTCGCTGGTGATCACCGAGCTCTATGTGCCGCGGGAGCGACTGGTGGAGTTCTTCGACCGGGTCCGGGCGGAGCTGCGCACGCACGAGGTCGATCTGGTCTACGGAGTGGTCCGCTGGATCGAGGCCGATGTCGAAAGCTTCCTTCCCTGGGCGAAGGACTCCTTCGCTTGCGTGATCTTCAACCTGAACGTCAAGCACAGCGCGGAGGGCCGCGCCAAGGCGGCCCGGGATTTCCGGCGCCTGATCGATTGCTCGCTTGATTTCGGGGGCAGCTACTACCTGACTTATCACCGGCACGCCACTCGCGAACAGGTGGAGTCGGCGTATCCGAATTTCAGATACATGCTGGAAGAAAAGGAGCGGCGGGACCCAGCCGGTCGCTGGACAAGCGACTGGCACCGGCACTACCGCGCTCTGTTCGAGGGTTGAGCGGGTTGCATTGGCCCGGGTTCCGGGCGGAGCCAGGCAAGCAGGACGCGACCGAGGAGCTGTTTCCCCCGCAGGTTGGCGTGAACGGGATCGCGGTAAAAATCGTCCGCCCTTCCGCCCGTGCTTGGGAGGGCTTCGAAGTAGGCCCGCAAGGGCGAATGGAGGTCGAGGAAGGCGGCGCTTTTCTCGACCGCGAGGCTCTCGAGCGCGGCGCGGTGGCCGGCGCTGTCCCGGCCATAGGGATGCGGAGCGGTGGCGACGACGATTTCCGGTGCGAAGCCGTGGCGGGCCCTGCTTGTCTCGCGGAGCTTGTCGATGACTCCGCGGAAGTGTTTGCCGGCGCCGCTGCCGTTGCAGATGCCGCCGAGCAGGACGAGGTCGGGGGCCTGATCGACGACGGCGGCGGAGAGGCGGATATCCTTCCCCTCCGGCCAGGTCGGTTCCGCCGGCTCCAGGCGGTCCCAGCCGTCCATTCCGGTCGAGGAGGCGCCGGCGGTGGAGAGCAGCACCCGCGCGCCCGGGCAGGCCCGTTCGAGGAGGAGGTCGAGGCAGGAGTTGGCCATGTCGGCGACGATACTATCGCCCACGAAAACGATCCGGAGCGTCCCGCCCGATTCTAGCCGGGCCATGCTCCGCGCGAGCCGTTGATGCCGATTCGCCGGAAAAGGCGCTTCGAAGGGCGGGAGGCTCGCGTAGGTCCGGTCGGCCCAATCGAGCACTTCGGGGCCTTTGGCGGGGCTCACGGAAAGCTGTCGGACCTGGGCGTCGCCGCCCTCGAAATCCCAAAAGACGACGGCGGTTCGTGCGGCGTTCGGACGGACCCGGGAGAAATAGACGAAATCCTTCCAATCGCCGTCGATGGGGTAGGGCGCCCAGTCGTCGTCCCAGAGCCGACCGGTGGAGTGGTTGAAGCCCCCGTTGCGGAAGAAGCGTCCCCAAGTGGCCTTCGGATGGTAGCCGGTTCCGGATACCCAAATGGAAGCGGAGGCGCCGCGCGGACTCCGTGCGCTGAAGGACACGCGGTAGTAATCGAAAGCGGCTTGAGTCCAGCCCGGCGAGCGCCACTGCGAGCCAGTGCCCGCCGCCGGCTCGATTCCTCCGGTGCGCGCGAGTCCCCCTTCGGCGATCGGGTGGAGGCGGTCGTCCTGGTAAATCCAGCCCTGCGGCCGAGGATCGGTTTCAAGGCAATGGGCGATCATGGATGAGCTCGGGCGCGTCACTGGGCTTCGTCCGTATGCGATTGGTTCGCAGTTTTTACTTTATCGGGAGCATCTCGAACTTTCAAAATCTCTCCCTCGCTTCTTTCAATGAAAATGACCAGGGAGTCGCCCCCTTCCCAGCGGGAGCGGGCTTCGGTGGAGTCGAGAACGAATATTAGGTTAGGCGTAAACCGAAGTTCCTTTGGAATGCCCACGGTCTTCGGAAGACTTTCACAAAGGCCCATTTAAGCTGAATTTCGCAGTTTGAATTGCCGCAAAGAGGCGCGAAGAGCCCAAAAGTGAATGTCCCCGGCACTCATGGGCGGGATACGCGCCAAGCCACGCTCCTCTGGCAGCGCGCCTGTACGGCGCAGTGCCTGTTTACTCCTATCCTTCGGACCGGAGTTGAGTTTCTCGGGGCCCGGAGATGCTCGAGCTTCTTGCCGACGGGCAAAGGGGCGTTGCGCTTTCGACTGCTGCGATGGCCCGAAGTCCGGCGACATCTTGAATTGGGCCGCCGCAGGGTGCAGCCGGGGAGGGGATGTATCGTCGGAATCCCGGATCAGGGAGCGGGGAGGGTGCGATTATCGACTTGCAGGGCATGCGGGCGCGGTGGCCTGGTCCATCGACAACGCCTGGTCCATCGACAACGGCGCAATTGCGGCTGCCGCCGCCCCGGATCGGAGAACCGCTCCGTGCCCTGAGTGCCTAAGCTTCGCCCTCTTCGCTGGTCTCCTCTCCCGAGGCGATGACCTTGGAGATGCCGATTAACTGATCGCCCTCGGCGAGGTTGATCAACTTCACGCCGGAGGCGGCGCGGCCGGTGATGCGGACGTCGTGGATGGGAGAGCGGACGGCTTGGCCCTTTTTGGTGAACATCATGATCTCGTCGTCGCCGGCGACGGAGAGAGCCCCGGCCACGCGCTCGGACTTGATCGCGATGATGCCCGATCCGCCTCGTGACTGGGTGCGGTATTCCTCGAAGGCGGTCCGCTTGCCGAGGCCGTTGGCGCCGGCGATGAGGAGCTTGGTTTCGGCCTCTTCGGCGCCCTCGGCCGGCTTGGGCACGACCTCGATCGCGACCACGCCGTCGTCTTCTCCCTTGAGCTTGATGCCGCGGACGCCGCGGGTGGCGCGGCCCTGGTCGCGGAGGTCGCTTTCGGGAAAGCGGATGGACTGGGCCTTCTCGGTCACGAGGAGGATGTCGTCGCTGCCGGTGGTGAGCTTCGCGCCGATGAGCTTGTCGCCCTCGTCGATATTGATGCCGATGATGCCGCCCTTGCGGTAGTTTTTGAAGTCGGCCAGCTTGGTCTTCTTGACCACGCCCTTTTCGGTGGCGAGGACGATGGACTCGTCGCTCTCCTCGAAGTCCTTGACGCAGATCATGGCGGCGATGCGTTCGCCTTCCTGCAGTTCGAGGACGTTGGCGATGGCGCGGCCCTTGGCGGTGCGGGAGCCTTCGGGGATATGGTAGACCTTTTCCACATAAACACGGCCGCTGTTCATGAAGCACATGATATAGTCGTGGGTGGAGGCGGTGAAGAGGTGTTCGACGAAGTCGTCGTCGTACTGGCCGGAGCCGATCACGCCCTTGCCTCCCCGTCTCTGGGAGCGGTATTCGTCGAGGCTGGTGCGCTTGATGAAGGCCTTGTGGGTGACGGTGATCATGCAGCCCTCGTTGGGGATGATGTCCTCCATCGAGAGGTCCCCGTCGACGGCGAGAATCTCGGACCGGCGCGGGTTGCCGTACTTCTGCTTCATGTCGCCGAGTTCGTCCTTGATCACGGCGAGGAGCTTTTGCTCGTTATCGAGGATGGAGCGCAGTTCCTCGATGAGGGCCATGAGCTGGAGGTATTCCTCCTCGATTTTGTCGCGCTCGAGGCCGGTCAACTGGTAGAGCCGGAGTTCGAGGATGGCGTTGGTCTGGATCTCCGTCAGCGGGTATTTCGCCATCAGGTTGGTCCGGGCCTCGTCGCGGTTTTTGGAGGCGCGGATGATTTTGACGAAGTCGTCGAGGTTATCGAGGGCGATCTTGTAGCCTTCGAGGATATGGGCGCGGGCCTCGGCCTTGCGCAGGCGGAACTGGGTGCGGCGGTAGACCACCTCGCGGCGGTGGTCGATGTAGCAGTTGAGCATCTCTTTGATGTTCATCTGCTTCGGCCGGCGATTATCGAGGGCCAGGAGGATGACGCCAAAGGAGCTTTCGAGCGGGGTGGCCTTGTAGAGCTGGTTGATGATCACCCGTGGGATGGCCCCGCGTTTGAGCTCGATGACGATGCGGGTCTCCTCGGTGGACTCGTCGCGCAGGTCGCTGATGCCTTCGATCGCTTTGGTGGTGATCAGCTCGGCGATGCGGACGACGAGGGAGGCGCGGTTGACGTTGTAGGGGATGGCGGAGATGATGATTTCCTCCTTGCCCCCGGATTCGACGACTTCGGCGATGCCGCGGGTGCGGACGATGCCGCGGCCGGTCTTGAGGTAGCTCTCGATGCCGGAGCGCCCGTGGACGAAGCCGCCGCCGGGGAAGTCAGGCCCGGGGATGAGCCTGATCAGCTCGTCGAGATCGATCTTCGGGTTGTCGATAATCGCGCAGGCCGCATCGATGATCTCGTTGAGATTGTGCGGCGGGATATTGGTGGTCATGCCGACCGCGATGCCGGTGGAGCCGTTCATCAGGAGGTTCGGCAGGGCGGCGGGCAGGACGGAGGGTTCCGTCGTGCTTTCCTTGTAGTTGGGCACGAAGTCGACGGTGTCCTCGTCGATATCGCGGAGCATGTCCTCGGCGATGGCTTCGAGCTTACACTCGGTATAGCGGTAGGCGGCGGGGGAATCGCCGTCGATCGAGCCGAAGTTGCCTTGGGGGACGATCAGCGGGTAGCGCATGACCCAATTCTGGGCGAGGCGGACGAGGGTATCGTAGACCGAAGTATCCCCGTGGGGGTGGTAGTTCTTCAGCACTTCGCCGACCACGCCGGCGCACTTGTCGAAGTTGCGGTTGTGGAGCAGGCCCTCGCGCAGCATGGCGTAGAGGATGCGCCGTTGGACCGGCTTGAGCCCGTCGCGCGCGTCCGGAAGGGCGCGGGAGACGATGACCGACATCGAGTAGTCGATGTAGGCGGTCTGCATAATGTCGGTGATCGAGGTCGGCTCGGCGCGCTGGATGCTGGGATCGATGGGAGGTTGTTCGGACATGGGTTAAAGGGATGCGGGATGCGAGGGGCGGGATACGGGATGCGGGATTCGGAATGGCCCGGGAGCTGAAAACCGGGAACCGATGAACCGAAAACCGACGAACCGGTCTAGACGTCGAGGTACGATACGTTGAGTGCGTTGTCTTCGATGAAGGCGCGGCGGGAGGGGACGTCCTCGCCCATGAGCATGGTGAAGATACCGTCGGCGAGGGCGGCATCGGCGATGTCGACCTTGAGCAGGCGGCGGGTGTTCGGGTCCATGGTGGTTTCGTAGAGTTGTTTGGGGTTCATTTCACCGAGGCCTTTGTAGCGTTGGATGCTGAGTCCGCGGCGGCCGAGGGTCCGGATGTTGTCGACGAGGTCGATGATGGAGTGGAGTTCGATCACGTTCTCCTTCTTTTCGTCGCCCTTGTTCTCGATCAGGTGGTAGCGGGCTTCCTCGGTGCGCTTGAACTGCTGCACGTCCATTCCGGCGGCGGCGATCTCGCGCAGGAGCCTGGTCATCTCGGTCGACTCGAAGATCTCGTGCAGGGAGATGCGTTGCTGGACCTTTACGCCCTCGTCGTTCACGACCTCTTGGAGGATGGTGTCGGTGAAGTCGGTTTCGGACAGGTCGAACTCGCCGTGGAAGGCGATGCGCTCGTCGTCGTTCTTGATGAAGCGGAAGGACTCCTCGTTGCCCGTGCGGATGCGGACGATGTAGCGGGGCAGGGCCTGGGTCTCGGGATCGTGCTGGTCGAGGTATTCGGCGAAATCGCAGCCATAGCGGGTGACGCCGCGGCCGATCATCTCGAGGCGCGAGAGGATCTCGACCACGTTGTCGATGGACTCCCCGGAGAGGTCGGTATTGTCGCGGAGCCGGACCAGGTTGACGTCCTCGGTTCCGAGCTCGAGGAGGATGCGGTTGAGCTGGGGATCGTTGTCGACGTACTGCTCGCGGCGCTTCCGCTTGATCTTGTAGAGCGGCGGCTGGGCGATGTAGACATAGCCGGCCTCGATCAGGCCCTTCATCTGGCGGAAGAGGAAGGTCAGCAGGAGGGTCCGGATGTGGGCGCCGTCGACGTCCGCGTCGGTCATGATGATGATTTTGTGGTAGCGGGCCTTGGTGATATCGAAGGCCCCGTCGCCCTCGTGGTCGCCGATACCGGTGCCCACGGCGGTGATGAGGGCGCGGATTTCGTTGTTGCCGAGGACCTTGTCGAGGCGGGCTTTTTCCACGTTGAGGAGTTTGCCGCGGAGCGGCAGGATGGCTTGGGTGGCGCGGTCGCGGCCCTGTTTGGCGGAACCGCCGGCCGAATCGCCCTCGACGATGTAGAGTTCGGAGACCTTCGGGTCGCGGGAGGAGCAGTCGGCCAGTTTGCCCGGCAGGCCGCCGCCGGAGAGCGCGCCCTTGCGGACGGTTTCGCGGGCCTTGCGGGCGGCTTCGCGGGCGCGGGCGGCGTGGAGGCATTTGTCGATCAGCTTCCGGGCGACCTGCGGGTTGGTCTCGAAGTAGTATTTGAGCTCCTCGCCGGTGATCTTCTGGACGATTCCGTCGACCTCGCCGTTGGACAGCTTGGTCTTGGTCTGGCCCTCGAAGCGGGGCTCGGGCACCTTCACCGAAATCACCGCGGTCAGGCCCTCGCGGGTATCGTCGCCGGAGAGGCTGGGGTCCTTGTCTTTGATCAGGTTGTTTTGCTTGGCGTAGTTGTTGATCACCCGGGTCAGGGCGGTGCGGAAACCGGAGAGGTGGGTGCCGCCCTCGATGTTGTGGATCGAGTTGGCGTAGGAGTAGATTTGGTCGTTGTAGCCGTCGTTGTACTGCATCGCGATATCGACGACGATATTGGCGTCGAGATCGGGATTCGGCGTGGGCGCCTCGCCGTGGAAGCTGATGGGATCGGGGTGGATGAGCGTCTTGTTTTCGTTGAGGAAGGAAACGTATTCGGAGATGCCGTCCTTGAAGAGGAACTCGTCCGTGCGGTTGGCACGTTCGTCGACGAAGACGATCTTGATGCCGGGGTTCAGGAAAGCCAGTTCACGGAGGCGTTTGGCGAGCAGCTCCGCCTTGAATTCGCGGGTGGTGAGGAAAATTTCCGGGTCCGGGGAAAAGGCGATGCGCGTGCCGGTGCGTCGGGTCTCGCCGATCACCTTCATCTTCGAGGTGGTCAGGCCGCGGGCGAATTCCATTTTATGGACCTTGCCGTCGCGCCGGACCTCGACCTCGAACCACTCGGAAACCGCGTTGACGCACTTCGCGCCGACGCCGTGCAGGCCGCCCGAGACCTGGTAGGCGCCCTTGCCGAACTTGCCGCCGGCGTGGAGATTCGTCATCACCAGCTCGAGGGCGGGCATGTTGTACTTCGGGTGCATGTCGACCGGGATGCCGCGGCCGTCGTCCTCCACCGAGCAGGAGCCGTCGTTGTGGATCGAGACGGTGATCTGGGAGCAGTAGCCGGCGAGGGCCTCGTCGATCGAGTTGTCCACGATCTCGAAAACGCAATGGTGCAGGCCCCGCTCGTTGGTGTCGCCGATGTACATGTCGGGCCGCTTGCGGACCCCTTCGAGGCCCTCGAGCTTCTGGATCTTGGAGGAATCGTAAACGTCCTTCGCGGCCTGTGCGCCGAGCACTTCTCCGGTCGAATTGCGGGGTTCTTTTTCTTCTGACATAAGCGGAGTTTTCTATCCTCCATCCGGGTCGATGGCCACTAAAAAGTTTACCCGAACGGAAAATTCGGCACGGCCATTTAGCCTCTGAGCAATAGGGATTTAAGGGATTTCCGGAGCGGCGGGCCCGGCAGCGTCAAAAATAAGTTTACTTCTTAGGTTGAGAGCCTAGTTATAGTGGCCGTGAAGTTGTCCCACAAGCTGGAGTACGCCTGCCGGGTGCTGGCTCAACTGGCCCGTTCCTGGGGGCAGGATCGGCTGGCGCACACGGACGAACTGGCGGAGGCGGAGAAGATTCCCGCAAACTACTTGGTGCAAATCCTCAACGAGCTGCGGAATGCCGGTCTGATCCAGAGCAAACGCGGCAAGCAGGGCGGCTACGCGCTGGCCCGCGCGCCGGGCAGCATCCGCTTGGACGAGATCGTGCGGGCGGTGGAGCCGGATTTCCTCGAGGGCCGCTTCGAGCCCGAGGGCCACTCCGGGGCGCGGGTTTCGGAGATCTGGAACGGGGTCGGCGAGGCCTTCAAGGAGGAGCTCGGCCGCATCACGCTGGAGGCCTTCGTGGTGACGGACCCGGGCGAGATGTATTATATTTGAAATGCTGAAATGCTGAGAAGCTGAAATGCTGAAATGCTGAGAAGCTGAAATGCTGAAAGGCTGAAAGGCTGAGAAGCTGAAAGGCTGAGAAGCTGAAAGGCTGAAATTCTGAAACTTCGGGCGAGAGGGTGGGTGGGGGGAATTCCGAGGCCTTGATCGCGGCGCCCGGCCAGCCTGCATGCCAGGCTTTCCGAGCTCGGCAGCACTTTGTTTCGAATCCCGCGTCAAAAATCCCAGAACCTTGGGATCACGGTGACGGAGACGACGAAGTAGATCAGGTTCAGCGGAAGTCCTACTTTGGTGAAGTCGGTGAACCTGTATCCGCCGACCCCGTAGACGTAGGTGTTGGTCTGGTAGCCGATGGGCGTGGCGAAGCTGGCCGAGGCCGCGATGCAGGCCCCGATGACGAAGGGCCTCGGATCGACCCCGAGAGTGGCGGCGATGCCGAGGGCGATCGGGACCATCAGGGCGATGGCGGCGTTGTTCGAGAGGAACTCGGTGAAGCAGGAGGTGATGAGATAAATGACCGCCAGCATGAAGACCGCTTCGAGATGGGGCGGAACCACGCTGCGCACGGCACCGGTCAGGCCGGTGGCGATCAATTGACTCGCGCCGGTGCTGTCCATGGCTTGGCCGAGCGCGAGCATACCGAAAATGATGACGAGGATGGACCACTCGACCGAGGCGTAGGCCTCCTTTGGTTTGACGCAGCCGCTGAGCATCAGAGCGGCGACGCCGAGGGAGACGGCGGCGACGATCGGCACCAGATTGAAGCTGGCGAGTGCGACGACGAAGACGGTTACGCCGATGGAGACGGGCATCTTCGCGCGGACGCTTTTGGCCGGCACGCGGGGACGGTCGAGGACGATGATTTCGTCGCTGTTGGCGAGGGAGTCGATGGCCTTGGTCGAGCCCATCATGAGGAGGGTGTCGCCCTCCTGCAGGCGCAGGCTGCCGAGGCGCTCGCGCTGGTTGGTGCCACGCCGGTGCACGGCGACGACGACCATCCGGAAACGCTGGCGGAAGCTGATCTCGCCAAGGGTCCGGCCGACGATCGAGGCATGGGGCGCGACCACGCCTTCCACGATCGCCCCTTCGTCCATGGCGATGGTTTCGAGGCCTTCGGAGAGCTCCTGCGGCAGCGTGATGCCTTTGGCCGTGTGGGCCTCGGCCACGCCCGCCGGACGACAGGCGAGGACGAGCCGGTCCCCTGCTTCGAACAGGATCTCCTTAAGATCGCCGGCCACGGCGACGCCGTGGCGGACCACTTCCAACAGACGGATGCCGCGGCCCTTGAAGAGGAAGCTCTCGGCGGCGCGCGTGCCGACCAGGTCCGATTCATAGCGGACGAAGGCCTCGGTGATGAACTCCTTGCGCTCCTCGTCGGAAAGGATGGAGGTGAGCGTCTCGCGGCGGGGAAGGAGCCGGTTTCCGAAGACCACGAGGTAAAGCGCTCCGAAGAAGAGCACCGGCAGGCCGACGGCCGAAAGCTCGAACATGCCGAGCGGTTCGCGCCCCGAATCCTTGAGAAGGCCGCTGGCCAGGAGGTTGGTGCTGGTGCCGATGAGGGTGCAGGTGCCGCCGAAGATGGAGGCGTAGGAGAGCGGGATCAGTAGTTTCGAGGACGGCAGGCCCATCTCCCGGGAGAGCGAGAGGATGACCGGCATGAGGACGATTACGACGGGGGTGTTGTTGACGAAGGCCGAGACCCCGCCCACCCCGAGGACCATGATGAAGATGAAGGGGCGGTAGGGCAGTTTGACCAGCTTCCGCAGGTAGCCGGTGATCAGATCGATCGCGCCGGTCCGTTCGAGCGCGGCGCTGACGATAAACATGCCGGCGATGGTGATGGGGGCGGAGTTGCTGAAGACCCCGAGGATAGCGTCGAGGGGCGGGAGCTGGTCGCTCCCCGAGAGCATGCTGACGAAGATGAGAACACTGAAGACGGTGAGCGAGGTCAGGTCGGCGGGGATCTTCTCCAGTATGAAGCTGACGATCGCGAAGATCAGAAGGGCGAAGACGAAGAGGATTTCCCAAGTCATAACAGGGGGGCTCAGAGGTCCGAAGGGAGGGGGCGGAGATTCGAAGCCTCCGCTTGCGTTGAAATTGCCGGTTCGTCCTCGGCGCTCTCCTTTTTGGCCCAGGCGTAGAAGCAGCAGCCGAGAATGGTCAGGGAGAAGCCCATGTTGACGACCTTCATCAGAATGCCGCCGAGGATCTGGTCGTCGAGCGGGCTGAGCGGGACGATGCGGGGCGCCCAGACGTAGGTGGGATAGAAGGCCTCGCCCCCGAAGCACAGAAAGGCGAAGACCGGCAGCTGGCCGACCATCAGAAGGAAGATGGCGAGCATGCGGAGTCCGTAGCTCCGGCGGGGGACGAGGGTGGAGGTCGTAAGGGAGGGCCAGAGCATGAGCACGCCGAGGACGAACATGCTCCAATGCTCGAGCACGTGGATCCGTTTGTCTTGCAGCGCGGACTCATAGAGGGCGGGCACGTGCCAGATCGTATAGACGAAGGTGAACAGCAGTCCGCCGCAGGCCGGATGCGTCAGCACCTGCATGGCCGAGCGGATCCGCTTGGGGCGCAGCAGCCGGTCCACCAGCCACGAGGGCGCGCCGTAGAATAAGAACAGCGGCCCGAAGTAGATCAGGAGCATGTGCTGCAGCATGTGAGCGCTGAAGAGGAACTGTTCGCCCAACTGGTCGAGCGGGGAGCCGACCGCGAGGTAGATGATCGCCAGCCCGGTGTAAAAGGCGAGGCAGCGCCCGAGCGGAAAGGCGGCACCCGGCGCGATCCGCTCCCGCAGGGGCCCGATGCCGAGCGCGTAAAGCCAGCCGATCCCGAGAATCGTGATCAGGAGCAGGGGCTCGGTATGCCAGTGAAGTTGCACGCGAAGGAAAGGAAAACCGGGACGATGGAGGAGGAAGCGGAAAAGGGCGATACCGCAGTTCGACCGGTTCTCGAACAGCCGCCGACCTCGCATGGCCGGATGCGGCCCCTTTTGGCGCGGCCGTGGCGGCCTCTCTTTTCGGCGGGCGCCGCCCCGGCGCGCCGAGCGGGGCTCCGCGTCGACCGGAAGCGCGAAGCCTGCCTAAACTCCCGGGATTTCCGGCGGCGCGAGAAACTTCCGGTCCATCAGGAAGAGCAGGGCGGTGAAGGTGCCCGTCGCGATGGCCAGGCCGGTGCCGAAGGCCAGCGTGAGCAGCAGCTTGTCGTAGATCAGGTGCATGAACCAGGCGACGACGGCGACAAACTTGAAGAGGGAAAGCGCGATCAGCACGCTGAAGATGAAGACTTCGTTCAGCGGGACATAGACGAGCACGAGCTCGATTCCGGTGACGGCGGCGAGGATCAGCGCCAGGTTCACGAAGGTATGGTACTTCTCCTTCTCGCTGTCCTTGGACTCGTCGGCGACGGGGAGCGGGGCGTAATGGACGTCTTGGGACATGGCTGCGGGTGGTTGAGGGCCGGAGGTGGAAAAATCAGATGTACTCGATCAGGTAGACGGCGGTGAAGATGACGATCCAGACCACGTCGACGAAGTGCCAGTAGAGCCCGGCGACCTCGACGTCGACCGCGCTTTGATGGACGTCCATCTTGCCGCTGAAGGAGTAGAAGAACATACAGATGAGCCAGAAGATGCCGATCGCCACGTGCACCCCGTGGGTTCCGGTCATCAGGTAGAAGGTGGAACCGAAGGTGTCGCTGCTCAGGACGAGGCCCTCGTGGACGAAGTGGGCGAACTCGTAGACCTGGCAGCCGAGGAAGATCAGGCCGAAGAAGATAACGCCGGCCGCGTTACGGCGGAAGCTCTTCAACTCGCCCTTGTGCATGGCGGAGACCGAGAGCGCCATGAGGAAGGAGCTCATCAGCAGGATGAAGGTCGAGAAGGAAGTCAGCTCGAGGCTGAAGATCGAGGTCGGATCGAACTCCTCCGGGTAGAGTTTCCGGTAGATCAGGTGGGTCGAGATCAGGGTCCCGAAAAACATGCAGTCGGACCCGAGGAAGATCCACATGAAGAGCTTCTTGTTGTCGATCACGAGACCGGAGTGGTCGTCGTGCTGGGCGGTGGCGGCGTCGGACATTGTTTGGAAAAGCTGAAACTCTGAAAAGCTGAAAGGCTGAAAGGCTGAAACTCTGAAAAGCTGAAAAGCTGAAAAGCTGAAAAGCTGAAAGGTGCGGCGGTCGAGGTCAGGCGGTTTGGCCTTGGATTTCGGCTTTGGACTCCTCGTCGCTCGGGTGCAAGTGGTAGCCGCCGGGGCCCTCGAGGGCCCAGAGGGCGACTCCGACGCAGGTCAGCACGAGGCCGACGATGGCGACCCAGCCCATGTAGGGGATGCCCGCCTGCATGAGGGAGACGCCGAGGCCGAGCGGGATGAAGCCGAGCGAGGCGATCAGCGGCATCCAGGACTGGCTGGGCATGTGGATGCCGTGGCCGTCGTCCTTGAGGTGCTTGATCCTGCGGGATTCCGGACCGTACTTGTGTTCCCAGAGCGCGTCGCGGGCGTGGATGACCGGGGTGCGGGCGAAATTGTAGTGGTGCGGCGGCGAGGTCGTCGTCCATTCGAGGGTGCGGGCGTCCCAAGGGTCGTTGCCGGCCGGCTCGCCCGAGCGGATGCAGCGGATCATGTCGATCACCAGCAGGAGGATGCCGAAGGCGAGGATGTAGGCGCCGATGGTGCAGACCAGGTTGTAGGTCTCCCAGCCGAAGCCAGAGAGGTAGGTGTGGGTCCGGCGCGGCATCCCGAGCAGGCCGAGGAAGTGCATCGGGAAAAAGGTCACGTTCAGACCGACGACCGAGAAGATCGCGACCCAGGTGCTGAGCTTGCCCTTCCACATCTTGCCGCAGATCTTCGGCAGCCAGAAATAGATGCCCGAGACGACGGCGAGAAAGATGCCGCCGATCGCGACGTAGTGGAAGTGGGCGATGACGAAGTAGCTGTCCTGCTGCTGGGCGTCGGCGGGCGCGGAGGAGTGCATGATCCCGGAGAAGCCCCCCATCATGAACATCCAGACGAAGCCGAGGGCGAAGATCATGGGCGGAGCGAAGCGCACGCGGCCGTTCCAGAGGGTGCCGATCCAGTTGAAAATCTTGACCCCGGTGGGCACCGCGATGGCCATGGTCAGGAGCGAGAAGGCGGCCGTGGCGATTTTACCGAGGCCGGTGGTGAACATGTGGTGGGACCAGACGGCGAAGCCGAGGAAGCCGATGACCGCGCCGGAAAAGACGACGATGGCATAGCCGAAGAGGGGCTTGCGGGCGAAGGTCGGGAGCACCTCGGAAACGATGCCCATGGCGGGAAGCACCAGGATGTAGACTTCCGGGTGCCCGAAGATCCAGAACAGGTGCTGCCAGAGGATCGGTTGGCCGCCGCCCTCGGTCACGAAAAAGTTGGTGCCGAAGAGGCGGTCGAACATCAGCTGCCCGAGCGCGACGGTAATGGCGGGGAAGGCGAAGACGATCAGCAGGGAGACGACCAGCGTCATCCAGGTGAAGACCGGCATGCGCATCATCTTCATCCCCGGCGCGCGCAGGTTGATGATGGTGACGATGAAGTTGATCGCGGCCGTCAGCGAGGCGATGCCGAGGATTTGCAGGCCCATGATCCAGAAGTCCGTGCCCGCGCCGCTGAACTCGCTGTCGGTGATGGGGGCGTAGCCGAACCAGCCCACGGCCGGGACGAAGTCGTTCTTCCCGGCGGTGGGGCCGGAAGCTTCGAAGAGGCCCATCACCTCCAGCGCCTGGAGGACCCAGCCGAAGTTGATGACCAGGGCGCCGGCCACGAAGGTCCAGAGGCTGAAGCTGTTGATGCGGGGAAAGGCCACGTCCCGCGCTCCGATTTGCAGGGGAACGAGGAAATTGAAGAACGCGGCGTTCAAGGGCATGATCGCGAGGAAGATCATGGTCGTGCCGTGCATGGTGAAGAGCTGGTTGTAGCGCTGCGCGGAGATCAGGTCGTTTTCCGGCACCGCCAGCTGGGTGCGGATGATGAGCGCCTCGATGCCGCCCACTACGAGGAAGAAGAGGGCGAGGACGCCGTACATGATGCCGATCTTCTTGTGGTCGACGGTGGTCAGCCAGTCGATGACGACGCTCTTGCCGTGGTCGGGACGCATCAGCCCGAGCTGGCTGCGCTCCGGCTTGAGCTCGCGGGGACGCGACGGCTCCGGTGCCTTGGTCGGTGAGTGGGTGACCGTGTCGCTCATGGGTGTCGTTTACTTGAGGGTTTGAAGGTAAGTGGAAATCTTATGGACCTCTTCGTCGGTCAGTAGCCGGTCCAGTTCGCCGATGCCACCGCCGCCGGCCTTCCACATCAGGTTGCCCGGTTTCACCTCGTCGGTTTCCTTGATCCAACGGAAAAAGTTGTCGTACTGTTCCTCATAGTCGATTTCGAGCGTGTCTTCGCTCGCGCGGTGGTTCAGCCAGCCGGCTGCGATGGAGAGGCGCTCCGCGAGGTAGGTGAGGTCCGGTCCGGCCACTCCGACGGCGCGGGGATTTCCGTTCACCCGGTGGCAGCTCGCGCATTTGGCCCGTCCCATGAAAAGCTTCAGTCCTTCGTTCACATCGCCGGTCAGCCGTTCGGGCTGCTCGTCGTAGAGCTCGTACCACTCCTTCCAGCTCATGTCCTCCGGCGCATCGTGGCCGGCCTTGTGCCTGGCGATCCAGTCGGCGAACGCATCGTCGCTCACCACGGTCGCGCGGAAGAGCATGCGGGCGTGGGAATCTCCGCAGTACTCGGCGCATTGGCCGTAGTAGTAATCGTAGATCTCGTCCTCGAGGTAAGCGGCGTAGTCGGCTTGGAGGGATTCCGCGTCACCGGTCGCAGCGGTCTTGGCGCGCCAGCGGTCGAAGTCGTCGCCCGCCTGAATCCACATCTGATTGGCGCGGCCCGGGATGAGGTCGACCTTCCCGGCGATGCGCGGGAGCCAGAACGAGTGAATGACGTCGACCGAGCGGAGCTCGAGGTGGACCGGCTTGCCGGCCGGAATGAACATCTCGTTGGCGGTGGTCACGCCGAGCTGCGGGTACTCGAACTCCCACCACCACTGGTAGCCGATCACGCGGATGACCAGCACTTCGTCGGCCGCCTCTTCGGTCAAGTCCCCGCCCGCATACCAGTGGCCCAGCTTGGCTTCCTCGTAGACCGGCATGTCGTGGGTGAACCAGATCGCTCTCAGGGTGGGAACGGCGATGATCACGAGGAGCAGGACGGAGGCGCCGATCAAACCGATTTCAATGAGGGGATTGCCGTGGCCGTGAGTGGGAAGCGGCCGGGTGTCGCCGGGGCGCTCCCGGAACTTGACGATCGCATAAACATAGGCGCCGCCGACCACGATGAAGATGCCGAGGGACACCCAAACCGTCAGCATGAACAGCTTGAGCTGCTCCTCCGCGATCGGGCCCTTGGCCGCGAAGGTCGACATCCGGGTGTTCAGATCGCAGCCCGCCAGGAGGAGGACAAAAAGCAGGCAGAAGGCCGGCCGGAGGCGGCGGAATCCGCGGGGGCGCTGTGTGGGGAGGGTCAAAATAAGCCGGTGGTGGGTCAAGTGCTATTAGAGGGGTAAATAAGAGCAGTAAACCGGCCTAATGGGCCTTACAAGCGTTTCTTCGCGATGGCGAGTGTCGAAAAAATTTCTAATATTTTGAATTAGAACCATTGATAGAGGAAAAAATAGACCAGTACCCCGGTCACCGACACGTAGTACCAGATCGGAAAGGTCCAGCGGGCCCACTTCCGGTGGCGTTCGAAACGGCCGCGCAGGGCGAGGGTCAGGGTGGTCAGGACAAGCGGAACGATGGCCATCGCGAGCAGGATGTGCGAGATCAGCATGACGTAGTAGAAAACACGCCAGAAGCCCTCGCCGGCGAAAGGGGTGTGCACCCCCTGCACGAGGTACTTGTGCAGCACGTAGAAAAAGAGAAAGACCACCGAGACGGCGAAGGCCCCGACCATGCAGTTCCGGTGGGCCGTTTTTCGTCCGCGCTTGATGAAAGCGAAGCCGGCCGTGAGCAGGAGGATCGCCGTTCCGTTCAGCGCCGCGTTGATGCCGGGAAGGGATTCGGTGAAGGACATTTTTGGGAAAAGCTGAAAAGCTGAAAAGCTGAAACGCTGAAAGCGAAGAGCCGCTGGAGACCAATTGGGGGGGCGGTCGGGCCCGACGAGCGAAGTCAAATCCCGAAGGCGCGGGCCTGGAACCTGGAACCGGGGGGCGCCTAGACGAGCCACACGTCGAGCACGAGCGGCACGAGGAGGGCGGGGAGGTAGCAGATCGACGCGATAAAGAGCCGGCGGGCGGCGGCGTCGCGCTCGCTGCGGCGGAGGAAGCGGCAGGCCGGCCGCAGGAGGTAGAACCCGAGGCCGAGTGCGACGATCCCATAGAACCAACTGGTGTAGCCGAGTGCAACCGGCAGCAGGCTGGCCGCGAAGAGGGCGAGGCTGAAGGCGAAGCTCTGCGCGGCCAGCTTGCGCCCGTCGGCGTCCGCGTTCGACAGCATGACGAAGCCGCCCCGCCGGTAGTCGCGCCGGTGGGTCCAGGCGATCGCGAAAAAGTGGGGCATTTGCCAGAGGAAAAGGATCGCGAAGAGCAGCCAGCCGAAGGTGCCGATCCGCCCCTCCGCCGCAGCCCAGCCGACCAGCGGTGGGAGGGCCCCGGGCACGGCGCCGACGAGGGTGTTCCAGGTCGTCAGGCGCTTGAGGGGGGTGTAGAGCAGGACGTAGGAGGCGATCGTGGCGGCCGCGATCAATCCGGCCAGCGGGTTGGCCCCGGTGTAGAGGATCAGGCAACCGACGAGCCCCAGGCCGAGGCCGTAGGCCAGCGCGTGACCGGGGGCGACCCGGCCGGCCGGGATCGGGCGGTCGCGGGTGCGGGCCATGCGGGCATCGGCTTCGCGCTCGAGCCACTGGTTCAGCACGGCGGCGCCGCCGGCCGCGAGCGAGGTGCCGATCAGCAGGCAGGCGAAAAGGGGAAGGTCCCGGGCCGGGCTGGCGGCGAGGTAGCCGACGATGGCGGTGACCACGGAAAGGAAGCTGAGGCGGGGCTTCGTCAGCTCATAGTAATCTTCCAGCGTCCGCCGTAGACTGGCGGAGCCATCCGCCGCAGAGCGGAGCCCGGGCGAATCAATACGTTGTCGACTCATGGTTTGGTAGGATAGGGGGAGCCGCCGGGGCCGGGGTAGGCGGCGGGTGCGGGGTCCACTGCCCGGTCGTCGACGACCGGGCGATGGAGTAGCAAAGTTAGTGCCCAAGTGCTGGCAAGGAGAAAAGCGCCGAACAGGTGGTGGAGCGTCGCGACGTAGGGGTTCTTGACCGTCCAGATGGTCAGGGCGCCGAGCAGGATCTGGAGGCCGAGCAGACCGACCACGACCAGAGCCCCCGTCCCGAGCACCCGGCGCAGCGCCGGCCGCCGCCAGAGCTTGAGGACAAAGACCAGCAGCACCGCCGTCACCGCGACCGCTCCGACGCGGTGGGCGAAGTGGATGGCGACGTCGAAACTCCAGTAGGCGGGCAAGAGGCTGCCCGGTGCGGAGAGCGGGAACCGCCCGATCGCGAGGCCGGCGTCGGCGTGACGCATGATCGCCCCGATGAGAATCTGAAGAAACACGGCGGCGCAGGCGAGCCGCCCCCATTGCCGCAGCCGGGCGGGCACGTCTCCGGCCCGGTCGAGCGGGCCCGCCGCCTCGATCCAAGCGCGCGAGGCGCCGATGGTGATCGCGACGAGCAGGCCGAGCACGATCATCGCCCCGCAGGCGTGGGCGACGGCAAAGCTCTGGGCCAGGAGGTTGTGATCCGTCAGGAGGTTCAGCCGGTCGAATCGCACCCGGGCGCCCCCGAGCACGCCCTGCAGGATAACGAGAAGGAGCAGGACCCGCGCGGCGGTCCGCATCCAGGAGCGGGATTCCCGCAGCCAAGTCCAGAGAGAGAGCCCGATCGAAAGGAGGCCGATCTTCATCCCGAGCAGGCGGTGGCTGTGCTCGGCGAGTTTGTCGGACTCGGTCAACCAGCCCTCTGGGTTGACCGATCCGTCCGAGAGCGGCCAGTCGAGGAAAGCCATGCCCGCCTTGATGCTGGTGGTGAAGCCGCCGGCGAAAAGCAGCAGGGTGATCCAGACCAGCGAGAAGAGGCAGTAGGCGAACAGCCAAGGCTTGTAATCGGGTCGGCGGGTAGGTTGGAGGAAAGTCATGGATGGCCCTCGACGAAACACAGTGACGGGCTTCGAGCATGATTCAAGCGGAAGTTCGGACCCCGGAGGACGGCCGACCGGGACCCGGTTTGCGAGCGTGCTTCAAACTGCGGGGTGCGGTCGCATCCTGGCCAACGCCCGCGCCGCACTCCCGATTCCCGCGATCCTCCGGAGTCCGACGGAATCTTCAATTACACCACTTTTGCATGGCGCGGGTGAAAGTGATTGAACTCGTGTCGCAACAAGGCGAAGATCGATTCTTATTTCCAATGGACAAGGCCGACTTCTTCAACGCCCTGATCGCGTCCCTGCGGGCGGAATTCCAAGACGCCGTCGCCGCTTCGAAGGATGCCGCCGATTACGCCACGGACGAGGAGTCGCGGGCGGAATCCCAATGGGACACCCAAGGTCTCGAGGCCTCCTACTTGGCGGCGGGGCACGCCGGCCAAGCCCGGCAGTGGGCGCTGGCGGTCGAAGAACTCCAGTCCGAGCGCGAAGACCTCTTGAAACCGAACGACCGCGTCTCGCTTGGCGCGCTTTTCCGGTGCGAGATCGGCGGGGAGGCGGAGTCGTTCTTCTTCGCCGGGGTGGCCGGCGGCCAGACCGTGGACGTCGACGGCCAGCGGGTGACCGTGGTCACGCCCAGTTCGCGCCTCGCCGCCACGCTGCTGGGGCTCCGCGCCGGCCAGACTTTCAAGCTGCCGAGCGGAGTTTCCGGACGCGTGCTGGAAATTCTCTGATTTTTCCCAAGGCTTCCCTTCCATGGACACCAGCCCCCCTGCGGAAGACCGCGGTCCCCCCGGCACGCCGGACAACATCATCGTAGTCGACCACTTGAGAAAGTGGAAATTCGGCCCCACCGCCGACGCCACCGTGACTTCGGCGGGGGACTACCTCTCCCAGGAGTGCTACCGGAACTCCGACCGCTACAACGTCCTGAACCTCTGCAACGACTACAAGACGCACAGCCTCGGCTACTACGTTTCCCTGCTCGCTTCCGCCCGCAACCACCGGGTCGTGCCCTCGGTCGTGACTTTGAAGGACATTACCACGCCGACCATCGCGCAAAGCGTGGTCGACGAGATCAAGACGCAGATCGACGAGGCGCTGAAGCCCCGGAAGGGCCCGGAGTTCGAGATGGCGGTGATGCTCGGCCAGACCAATCTCAGCGAGTATGCGGACCTCGCGAAGAAGCTCTTCGCCCTTTTCGAGATGCCCTGTTTCCAGATCGCCTTCACCCGCAAGGAAGAAGGTTGGCGCCTCAAGCGGCTCACCCCCCTGAACCTCGGCCAGATCAACCAGCAGCACCCCTCCGAGTTCGCGCTCGCGATCGAGCTTTACTTCCAGAAAAAACGCTTCCGCCGGGCCAAGCTGAAGCACTACAAGTACGACCTGGCGATTCTCGTCGACCCGGAGGAGAAGACGGCGCCCTCCTCCCCCGAGGCGCTGGCCAAATTCCGCAAGGCGGCCGAGAAGGTCGGCTTCTTCGTGGAGATGATCACGAAGTTGGACTACCGCCGGATCTGCGAGTTCGACGGGCTCTTCATCCGCGCCACCACCGCGATCGAGAACTACACCTACAACTTCGCCCGCCACGCCCACACCGAGGGACTGGTGGTGATCGACGACCCTTGGTCGATCCTCCGTTGCTCGAACAAGATCTACCTCCACGAGCGCCTCGCCCGCGCCCGCATCCGCCAGCCGAAGTCCTGGCTCTTCGCGAAGGGCGCCGACATGTCCTCCCAACTGCCGGGGCTGAGCTACCCGCTGGTGCTGAAGCTTCCCGAGAGCTCCTTTTCCCAAGGCGTCTACCGCGTCGCGAACGAAGCGGAACTGCTGGAGCGGCTGGAGCGGATGTTCGCCAAGGGCGACCTCGTGATCGGCCAGGAGTTCCTCAAGTCGGACTTCGACTGGCGGATCGGCGTGCTCGACGGCAACCCTCTGTTCGCCTGCAAGTACTACATGGCGAACGAGCATTGGCAGATCTACAACTGGTCCGAGAGCGGCGACTCCGACGACTTCGAGGGCCGCGCCGAAACCGTGCCGATCAACCAAGTGCCTTCCGCCATCCTCAGCGCCGCCGTTCGCTCGGCCGGTCTGGTGGGCGACAGCCTCTACGGCGTCGACCTCAAGGAAGTGAAGGGTCAGGCCTACGTGATCGAGATCAACGACAACCCGAACGTCGACGTCGGGGTCGAAGACAAACTGCTCGGCGACGAACTCTACCTCCGCATCATGACCTCGATCTACAACCGGATCGAGCGGGAGCGGACGGAGCCCCGCTACCTCTCCTGAGCGTCCGGCTTCGAGGCCGGCGGCTCATTCCAGCCGCCCGACGATGCTTCCGTCGTTGGCGTGGGCGATGGCTTCCTCCTTTGTGATCAGGCCCCGTTCGACCAGCTCGATCAGGTGCTGTTCGAGGGTGTTCATGCCCTCCTGCACGCCGGTTTCGATCTTGCTGTAGATCTGGTGGAGCTTGGAGCTGCGGACGATGTTGGCGATACCGCTGTTGTTCTTGAGCACCTCGAAGGCGGGCACCCGCCCCTCGCCACCCTTGCGGGGGATCAGTTTCTGGCTGATCACGTAGGCCAGGGAGAAGGAAAGCTGGGCCGCGATCTCCCCGCTGCGCTCGCCCGGAAACATGTCGACGATGCGGCTGAAGGTGCCTTTGACGTCTTTCGTGTGAAGCGTCGAAAAGACCAAGTGGCCGGTCTCGGCAGCGGTCAGGGCGAGCGCGGCGGTTTCCGGATCGCGGATTTCTCCCACGTAAATGATGTCCGGGTTCTCCCGCAGGGCGCTCTTCAACCCGTCCTCGAAGGTCTTCAGGTGGTCGCCCAGCTGACGCTGGGAAATCAGGGCCTGCTCGCTGCGGAAGACGTATTCGATGGGGTCCTCCAAGGTGATCACGCGGACCTTGCGGCTCTTGTTGATGTAGTCGAGGACGCTGGCGATGGTGGTGGACTTTCCGCTCCCCGTCACCCCCGTCACCAGCACCAGTCCCTGCCGCAGGTTCACGAGATCCCGCCAGACGCCGTCGTTGAGGAAGCCCAGCTCGTCGATCTCGGGCACTAATTTCGGCAGCATTCGCATCACGCAGGCGAGTCCGTCGCGGTCGTGGAAGGCGTTGATCCGGAAATTGATGTTTTCGGCTTCCCAGCAAAATCCGGCGTCGATATCGGTCGAGTCGTCCTCCCGGAGCATCCGGCGCTGTTTTTCGTTGAGCATCGAAAAGACGAGCTTTTCGATGATCTCTGGGGTCAGGGGCTCGCCGTCCTCGATCATCTCCAAGTGGCCGTCGTAGCGGAAGCGGACCGCCTCTCCCACTTTCATGTGCAGGTCGGAGATCCTCGAGATTCCGTCCACCTCGAGTTCCGGATCCGCGAAGCTCCGGAGGAGATCGATCAGGCTGAAGAGGCCGCCTTGGGCTTTGTAGACTTTTTCATTGGGGTCGTATTTTTGATCGGACATAAACGATCAACCTCCGTGAAACCGTCCCCAAAGGCAAGCGCCGAGCTCGCTCCACGGAGGGCGATCCCCCGTGATCGCTCCGGCATAGTCGGGTCGCCGGTCCGGACCGGCGCGCGGGAAGCGCTTTATGCGGGGCGGATCGGGTCGGCGGCTTCCTTCGCCGAGCGGCTCGGGTTTAGGCAGGTCGTTCCGAGACAGACTTGGAAGCCTCCCTCGGGGACGGCCCCGTCGTTGGCGAGAAGGAAGGTCCGCCGCCAAGGCCGATCGGCCAGTTCCGAGCGCAGCGCCTCCAGCGGCGCACCGCGGCCCGCCTTGACCACGGCGATCCCTTCCCGGTGCGCGGCGAGGGCCTCCAAGCCGTGGGCCACGCCGGAGGCGACTTTCCGCGCGAGCCCGCGGTAGGCCGGGCGGGTGCGGGCGATGGCGTCCGCATAGCGCGCTTCTCCAGTCAGAGCGTGGAGCGCCGCGAGGGCGTGGAGCAGGGCCGAGTTGCCCGAGGGCGTGGCGTTGTCGAACCATTCCTTCCTCCGCGCCACCGGGGTCTCCGCGCCCTCGGCGGTGAAGAACCAGCCGGCGGCTCGGGGATCGTCGAAGCGCTCGAGGGCGGCATCGACGGTCGCCCGCGCCCGCTCGAGGTAGGCTTCGGAGCGGCCCGGTTCGATCCAGTCGATCTTCCCGCCGACCGCCAGGAAGGCCTCGGCGGCCAGCGCGTAATCGTGGAGAAAGCCCTCGACCCGCGGACCGCTGCCTTCGTAGTAAACCGAGAAAACGCGAAGCCGGGATGCGGTCCGGTCGACCAGTTCCTCCCAAAGGAAATCGGCCGCCCGCGCGGCCCGCTCCAGCCATTCGCGGCGGCCGAAGTAAAAGCCGGCTTCGGCCAGCGCGCGAACGGTCATGCCGTTCCACGAAGTCAGGATCTTCCGGTCCTTGCCCGGCGGATTGCGCTCCGCCTCGCGGTGGCGGCGCAGCGCCTCGCGGGCCGGAGCGAGACGCTCCCGGAGGGCGAAGTCCGGCTCGGCCAGGGCGGGGTTCGAGCTGCCGTGCTCGAAGTTGCCCTCCCGCGTGATGTGGTAGGCCGTGCGGACCTCTCCGGCCCGGGCCGGTCCGAGCACCGCGTCCACCTCTTCCGGGGTCCAGACGTAGTAGGCGCCTTCGCGTCCGTCGCTGTCGGCGTCGAGCGCGGCGTGGAATCCGCCGCAGTCCGCGCTCATCTCGCGTTCCAGCCAGCCGATCGTTTCCGCCACCACGGCGGCGTGGAGCGGCGCGCGGCCGTCGAGCCAGCCGCGCGTGTAGGCCTCGATCAGCAGGGCGTTGTCGTAGAGCATTTTCTCGAAGTGGGGGATCAGCCAGTGCGCGTCCACGCTGTAGCGCGCGAAGCCTCCGCCGAATTGGTCGAAGATTCCGCCGTGGGCCATCGCGTCCAGCGTCCGCCGCCGCACCTCGCCGATCCGCTTCCGCAGCCGCTCGGGCAACCCGGGGGCCCGTTGCTGAAGGTCGAGGAAGTTCAGACTCATCGCCGGGGGGAACTTGGGAGCTCCGCCGAAGCCGCCGTAGCGGTCGTCGTGGTTCCCGCAGATGCCCTCCGCCGCGTCGCCCAGGCAGCCGTCCTCCCACTCGCCGCCCGCCTCCGCCTGCGCCGCCGCGAGGAGGTTCTTTTGGATCGCTTCCGCGTTGTCCTCCAGCTCGCCCTTCGAGCGCTGGTAGAAGTCGGCCACCCGCATCAGCACCTGAGGCCAAGGCACGATGCCCTGCCCGCGGTCCTCCGGGGGGAAGTAGGTCCCGCCGAAAAAGGGCCGCCCGTCGGGCAGGCAGAAGACGTTCAGCGGCCAGCCCCCGTGGTGCTGGATCATCTGCACCGCCTCCATATAGACTTGGTCCACATCGGGCCGCTCCTCGCGGTCGACCTTGATGCAGACGAAGTGCTGGTTCATCAAACCGGCGATGTAGGGATCTTCGAAACACTCGTGCGCCATCACGTGGCACCAATGACAGGCCGAGTAGCCGACCGACACCAGGACCGGCTTGTCCTCGCGCTCTGCGGTCTCGAACGCAGCCTTGCACCAGGGGAACCAGTTCACCGGATTAGAGGCATGCTGACGCAGGTATAGGCTGTTTTCCTTAGAAAGTCGGTTTTGCATCCTGTTACTTTTGAATAGTTTATGAAAAGTTTCTCCGGCTGGAACTACACTGGTAATCGCGCGAAAAACGATTACTACTACTCATAGCTTTTCCTCATGCGCTTGCAACGCCAGTCTGGATTCACCCTTGTCGAGATCATGATCGTCGTGATCACATCGTCGGCTTGCTGGCGGCGATGGCGATGCCCGCTTTCTCCAACGCGCGCCAAGCTTCCCAGAATTCCCGTCTCGCCAACGACCTGAGAGTGTTCAGCGAGGCGATAGAAGTGTTCACGATGGAAAACGGGGAGTATCCGGAAGATTCCTCCACCGGGGCGATTCCCGCCGGTCTCGGGAGTTACATCAAGGCGGGCCAATGGTTCGCGGGCCCCTCGATCGGCGGCGATTTCGATGTCGAGCGCGATTCCTATGGTGTGATTTCGGCCGTGGGCGTGCATCGCTACGACGTGGAGGACGCCCAATTGCTCCGCTTCGACGTGAAGCACGACGACGGCAATCTCGGCACCGGGCGCTACAGGAAACTGGCAGGCGACCGCTATTACCTCGTCGTGGCGGAATAGGAATTCGGTGTAACGCGACGCCGATTCCAAGGCGCATGCGGGAGAAAGTCCTAGGAATCAGGATCGAAAATCGGCCTGAATTGCGTCGGAAAGGTGACATTCGTGACGCGCAGGTTAAATGGATGCCGGTGCTTGATTTTCCGATTGTCAGCCTTCGCGACGGGGGATTGTCGATGCGGGATGGCAAGCAACAAACACCCCCACACAAGAATCGGACTCGCTTTTATGCTGGGTCTTTCCATTTCGGCTGATGCCGCGTCGCTCGACGGCGTCGTCAGCGACGAAACGAGCGGTTCCGCTCTCGAAGGAGCTTCCGTTTCGATACCGGAACTCGATCTGACGACCAGTACGAATCGTCGGGGCTACTTCGAGTTCGACGGAATCGAGCCGGGCACCTACGCGCTGCGCTTGAGCTACATCGGAGCGGAGACCAAAACGGTCGAAGCCGTCGTGGCCGAGGGCGAATCCGAAATGCTCGAACTCGGGATGAATCCGAACATCTACGAATTGCCCGATTTCTCGGTCAGTTCTTTTCAGTCGGCGACGGCGCGCGCCCTGAACATGCAGCGCACCTCCGAGAATCTGAAAGACATCGTCGCCTCCGACCAGTTCGGGCAATTCGCCGACACCAACGCGGCGGAGGCCCTCAACCGTCTCCCCGGCGTCTCCGTGGAGCGCGACCAAGGCGAAGGCCGCTTCGTCGTGATCCGGGGGATCAACCCGAACCTGAACAGTGTGGCTCTCGACGGGGTCGCGCTCGCGTCGCCCGACGACAGTGACCGTGCGACTCTGCTCGACACGGTTCCGATCGAGGTGCTGAACACGCTTGAAGTGACCAAGGCGGTCACCCCCGACCAGCCCGGCGACGCCATCGGCGGCTACGTCAACCTTCGTTCGCCCAGCGCCTTCGACTACGACGCGCGCACCGGCCGTCTCAGCGGAGCCCTGCTCTACAGCGATCTGGTCGACGAAACCGGCCACCGTTTCAACGGCTTTTACGCCGATACCTTCGGCCAAGACAAGCAGTGGGGTTTGGTCATCACCGCCGTGAACTCCGAGCGGACCTTTGGTTCGGACAACGTCGAGGCCACCCCCTGGTATCCCGAGGGAGCCGGCTTTGTCCCGTCCGAATTGGACGACGAAGGCGAACGGGACGACGGTGAAATCGAGTACCGCGAGTATGATCTCGTCCGCGAACGCACCGGTGTGACCGGCAATCTCGAATATCAGTTGCATGAGGATTCGCTCTTCTTTCTCCGCACGAGCTACAATATCTACGAAGACACCGAGACGCGCGACCTGAGCAAGTCGGTCTTTCCGGACGGCAGCTTCAGCGGGGTCACCGGAAACAGCTTCACGAGCAACGAAATCGAAACGGAAATCGAGTATAAAGACCGCACGGAAGAGCAAAGCATCTTCGTGGTCTCGCTGGGCGGCGAACAATCCTTCAACGACTGGACGATCGACTACAGTCTGGCATTCTCCGAAGCCGAGCAGGACACGCCCTCCGACCGGGAAGCGGTATTTGCCGCGAATGACACATCCACCGGAACCGTGGGCTCGACGAGCGGTTACGGCCCCCGCCTCGGACCCGCGACGGGAGGTGTCGATTATTCCGATCCGGCCGAGTACAGCTTCGATAAAATCGAGGATGCCAGCCAGCTGGTCACGGAGACGGACATCAGCGGCCGATTGAACCTCAAACGTGAGTTCGATCACGATCGCTTGAAGTACATCAAGTTCGGAGGACTCCTGCGCAACAAGGTCAAAGAGAACGACAACGAGGTCTTCGAAGTCGAGGCGATCAACGATAATTTCGCCGACTTCCAGTCCGGTAGCCGTCGGAATTTCCTGGACCGCCCGACCCCCAGCTTGACTCGGAGCTTTTTGAGCAACTCGAACTTGGACGAGGGCACCAGGGAGCGCCTGTTCCAAGACTCCGTCGAAGAGGATTACGAAACGACTGAAAACGTCTTCGCCACCTACTTGATGGGCAGTTTCGCGCTCGGTGAATGGGATGTCATCGCGGGCGCCCGCATCGAACACACCGACTTCGAGACGGAGGGTTTCAGCTTCGACGAAGGCAGCGAAACCGCCACGCCGAATGACTTCGACAAGGACTACACGAATTTCCTGCCGGGCATCCATTTCCGACGGGAGGTGGGAGAAAACGGTGTCTTCCGTGCGGCCTGGACGAACACCATCGCGCGCCCCTCTTTCGAGCAGAGTGCGCCGCGGGTCACCCGGGACGGCAATGATGTCGAGCGCGGCAACCCGGACCTCGACCCCTATGAGTCGATGAACTTCGACGCTTCCTACCAGTACTACAGCCAAGACTACGGTGTCTTCGGAATCGCGGTCTTCTATAAGGATATCGAGAACTTCATCTACGAGCAAAACTTCGCTGAAGGCGCCGATAGCGTCACCGAATTCCAAAACGGCGACGACGGTGATATCCTCGGTCTCGAGCTGAGCTACTCGAAGCAGTTTTCCGAATTGCCCGGCGCACTCTCCGGCCTGAGCCTCTCGACGAACCTGACTCTGACGGACAGCGAGGCTAATGCGGAACGCAAGAATGGAGCTTCGACGCAAACGTCGTTCCTCAAGCAGAGCGACTTGATCGGCAACGTGTCGCTTGCCTGGGAGTGGGACCGCTATTTCATCCGGCTGAGCGGTACTTACCGGGATGACTACTTGGACGAGCTCGGAAATGATCCCGACGGTTTTTCCGACCGCTACGTCGACGACTTCTTCCAAGTCGATCTCTACAGCCAGGTTCGAATCTACAAGGGCTTGAGCCTGTTTGCCGAGATCAACAATCTGACCGACGAGCCGTTCCGCGCCTACTGGGGCGGTACCAACCGGCTTTCGCAGTTTGAGGAATACGGCGTTTCCGGTGCCATCGGCGCCAAGTGGAACTTCTAGTTTCCCAAGCCGATCTCCAGACTCTCAAGCATGGCCGCTTCGTCCCGACGAAGCGGCCATTTTTTTGCCTAAGCAGGCGAGTGGATCGCCGCAAGAATGCGCAAAGGCGCAACAGGGTGGGCCGGGGAGTTTTACACCTCCCGCCATTTGGCGTGGCGCAGATCCCGTCCACGAGTGTCGGAGGGTTGATTTTCGAGCCTTTTGCGCCGCTTTGCGGCCATTCAGACTGCGGAATCTAGGTTCATGCCTGTCCGGCAGGACACGCCCGGCGAGTCCGGAAGTTGCTGCGGAAGTTGCTCCCCCGCCCGTTGGGGCACCCGGCTTCGCTCAGCTCCGCCGATACGCCCTCTTCGAAGTTATATCCATGTCACCGCCTTGCCCGTTCAAAAACTCCCTTCCTTCCGCAAGGAGGGGGTAGTCCAATCGCGGTTCGAGGTGATTGGACAGGGGTGGTTTCGCTGGCGCCGGAGTTCTATAACCGAAGAGCCGCTCGATGACCGAACGACATTCCGATCAAACCACCACAGCCTTCACCAAGGCTACGGCCAGGCGTGCCTCCCCGGCATGAGTCGGAACTCTTCCTTGTCCAAGGCGAGGAATTTTCAGCGTCAGGGTACTGATCTCATCGCGTGGAGACTTCCGAACACCCGTCCCTCGACAGCTGTCAGAATGTCGGAGGGACTTTGCTTGCGACTGTCGGGAATGCCGGAAGCAAGCAGGAAGACCGGACCTAAGGTTTGGAGCGGGTTATTCGAGCTCCGGCAATTCAAAGCCGTAGGCGTGCCGCTCCAGCGGTTCTTCGACGCCGACTTCGTAGGTGTCGACCCGCACCGTCCGGTCGGCTTCGACCGTAATCGTGCGGAACATGGGCGTGTGCTTCGACTCGTCGGGGATCTTCGTGCGCTCCAGCGCGGGGATGTGCAGGTAGTGGGTGCGCCCGATTTGTTTGGAATGATTCACCCGGTCCATGTCCATGTGCAGGTCTCCGGTAATCATGGCGACGAGGTTTTCCTGCGTGAGCACTTCGGCGAAGCCCGGGTGCTTGACGCCCTTGTCGGGGTTCTCCGGAAACGCGCCCGCCTGTGCGGCGTGGGCGAAAAGGAAGACGGGTTTGTCCTCCAGTTGCTTGAGCTGCTCGACGATCCAAAGCACGCCCGCATCGTCGAAGTCGCGGCCGATGTCGGCCGACGCGAAGATCAAGGCGAGCTCCTCGTATTCGAGGACGTATTTGGTCTTGATGAGATCGGTTTTGCCCGCGTTCCACTTGGCCAGGTAATCGAGGTAGCGCTCGACGGTGCTGCCGTGCTCTTCATTGCCCATGATCGTGAAGAAGGGTAGGGTGAGCCGGGTGAACACTTCCGTGGCCGCTTCATACTGGATGGTCGTGCCCTTGTGCGGAATATCGCCGATACCGGCGACGAAACTGAAGTGGTGCTCCTCGGCCATGGCGTTGATCTGATCGACCGCTTCCCGCGTGTGGGGGAACTCGGCCACCGGCTTGGGCTCGCCGTCCCCGATAATGGCGAAGGCGAGAATCGGATCCTTCTCCGTTTGCCCGTAAAGCGGCGAGAGAGCGCAGAGAAGCAGAATGAAAAATGCGGAACCCAGGGCGGAACCGGTAAGCTTTGGTGTTGATCGTTTCATCAGGTCTAGAAACAAGGGCGCGCCTTGCCCGGGGCAAGCCCGATGGGCCGGGTTATGTTTCATTCGCGTTAAATCGACGGGCGGCAGGCTGCGTCTAGATCGTGCCTGTCGGGCCCGCCTCGCCCCTTCCGGCAATCGGCGATACGACGGATTCTAGCCGATCGGCGCCCTCCGATTCGGTCCTCTTTCCGACTGGGAGCGAAAGAGCCGACCACCGGAAAGATGGCCGGCTCTTGAAATCAAACCGGGAGACTGTGAAGGTCGATCAGCGCGGGAAGCTCCCCGCCGAGGCTCTAGACCCGCCCCGCATTCATCACCTTGTTCCAGGCTGCGATGAAGTCGCGGACGAATTTCTCCTGATTGTCATCCTGGGCATAGACTTCCGCGTAGGACCGGAGGATGGAGTTCGAGCCGAAAACGAGATCGACGCGGGTGGCCTTCCACTTGACCGCGCCGCTCTTGCGCTCGCGCATCTCGTAGAGCTTGTCGCCGACCGGGTGCCAGGTGAGCGCCGGGTCGGTGAGGTTCACGAAGAAGTCGTTGCTCAGCCGCCCGGGGCGCTCGGTCAGCACGCCGTAGCGGCTGCCGCCGTGGTTGGTGTCGAGCACCCGCATCCCCCCGATCAGCACCGTCATCTCGGGAGCGGTCAGACCCAGCAGCTGCGTCTGGTCGAGCAGGAGCTCTTCGGCTTGCACCGCGTAGTCCTTTTTCAACCAGTTCCGATAGCCGTCGTGAATGGGTTCGAGCGGCTCGAAGGAATCGATGTCGGTCATCTCCTGAGTGGCGTCGCCGCGGCCCGGCGTGAAGGGCACTTCCACCTCGAAGCCGGCCGCCTTGGCCGCCTGCTCGATGCCGACCTTGCCCCCGAGCACGATGAGGTCGGCGAGGCTGGCGCCGGTCTCGTCCGCGATGGGCTGGAGCGCGCGCAGCACCTTGTCGAGGCGGGCGGGCTCGTTGCCGATCCAGTCTTTCTGAGGGGCCAGGCGGATGCGCGCGCCATTCGTCCCGCCGCGAAGGTCGGAGCCGCGGAAGGTGCGCGCGCTGTCCCAGGCCGTGGCCACCAGCTCGCTCACGCTCAGCCCGGTCGTCGCGATGCGCGCCTTGGCGTCGGCCACCGAATAATCGCTGCGGCCGGCCGGGACGGGGTCCTGCCAGATCAAATCCTCGTCCGGCACATAGGGGCCGATGTAGCGCTCTTTGGGCCCCATGTCGCGGTGCGTGAGCTTGAACCAGGCCCGGGCGAAGACCTCGGAGAAATAGGCGGGGTCTTGGTAGAAGCGCTCGGAGATCTTGCGGTATTCGGGGTCCATCTTCATGGCCATGTCCGCATCGGTCATGATCGGATTGTAACGGATCGAGGGGTCTTCCACGTCGACCGGTTTGTCTTCTTCCTTGATGCCGATCGGCTCCCACTGCCAAGCGCCGGCCGGGCTTTTCTTGAGCTCCCACTCGTGGTTCAGCAGCAAGTCGAAATAGCCGTTGTCCCATTTTGTGGGATGCGTCGTCCAAGCGCCTTCGATGCCGCTCGAAACGGTGTCGCGCCCGATGCCACGGCCCTTCTTGTTCAACCAGCCCAGCCCGGCCGCTTCGATCTCCTCCGCTTCGGGGTCGGGACCGAGGTCCTCCGCCCGACCGTTGCCGTGGCACTTGCCGACGGTGTGGCCGCCGGCGGTCAGGGCGACCGTCTCCTCGTCGTTCATGGCCATGCGGGCGAAGGTCACGCGGACGTGCTGCGCCGTTTTCAAGGGATCGGGCTGGCCGTTCACGCCCTCCGGATTCACGTAAATGAGGCCCATCTGCACCGCCGCCAGCGGGTTTTCCATGCTCTCCGCTTGGTTCACGTCCTCGTAGCGGCTGTCGCTCGGAGCGAGCCACTCTTTCTCGCTGCCCCAGTAAATGTCCTTTTCCGGGTGCCAGATGTCCTCGCGGCCGAAAGCGAAGCCGTAGGTCTTCAAGCCCATCGATTCATAAGCCACCGTCCCGGCGTAGACCAAAAGGTCGGCCCAGCTGAGCTTGTTGCCGTACTTCTTCTTGATCGGCCAGAGCAGGCGGCGGGCTTTGTCCAAATTGACGTTGTCCGGCCAGGAGTTGAGCGGGGCGAAACGCTGGTTGCCGGTGCCCGCGCCCCCGCGGCCGTCGGCGATCCGGTAGGTGCCCGCAGCGTGCCAGGACATCCGGATCATCAAACCGCCGTAGTGCCCCCAGTCCGCCGGCCACCAGTCCTGACTGTCGGTCATGAAGTCGATGAGGTCCTGCCGCAGCGCTTCGTAGTCGAGCTCTTTCACCGCCTCGCGGTAGTCGAAGTCGTCGCCCATCGGGTTCACCTTGCGGTCGTGCTGGTGCAGGATGTCGAGGTTCAGCGTTTTCGGCCACCAAATCATGTTGGGATCGCCCGCCGAGGTGACGGCGCCGTGCATGACGGGGCATTTGCCGGGTTCGGCGGCTACGGTGATTTCGTGGGGAAAGGGGCACTTTCCGCCGTTGGATGCGTTTGGATCGCTCATGGTTGCTTTGATCTTAGGAGATGATCGGTTGGTGGGTTGATTGAAAACTGGTCCACGGATACCCGTGAAAGAACTTGCAGCCTAACAAGTGTCGGCTGATAAGTGAAATATAAATTTCTTAAGTAACTATAGGTATTGCCTATCAAGATGGATATTCAAAGAATCCGCTATTTTATCGAAGTGGCGCGGCAAAAGAACTTCAGCCGCGCGGCCGAGGTCTGCTACGTCTCGCAGCCTTCCCTCAGCCAGCAGATCAAGAAACTCGAGGAGGAAATCGGCGGCGAGCTTTTTGTTCGCTCCCGCGCCAAGGTCCGTCTCTCTCCCTTGGGCGAGGCCTTTCTCGAACACGCCCAAGCCATCATGGCCGAGGTCGCCACGGCCGAAGAGTTCGTCGCCGAGAAAAAGAATCAAATCGAGCGCACCCTGCGCTTTGGCGCGATCCCGACCGTGGCGCCCTACCTGATCCCGGCTATGTTCGCAACGATCCGGCGGGCCCGTCCGGACGTCCACCTCGAACTCCTCGAGCAGCAAACCGGCCCGCTCCTCGAAGCCCTGCGGCTGGGCGAGATCGACTTCGCTCTCCTGAGTCCTCCGCTGGCCGTCGATCAGGAACTGGACTCCATCCGACTGGCCGAAGACGAGCTCCTGCTCACCCTGCCCGCCGATCATCCGCTCGCCACGCGGTCGACCATCGACGCCGCCGCGCTCCGCGAGTGTGCGATCATCCTGCTGGAAGGCTCCCATTGCCTCTCCCAACAAACCGCCGCCTTCTGCGAACGGAACGGTCTCTCCGCCAGCCTGCAGATCCGCAGCTCGCAGATCGACACCCTGCTCTGCCTCGTCGAGGCGGGTTTCGGCCTGACTTTCACCCCGCGCAGCGCCGCCGAGGCCAACGCCCACCGCCGACTCGTCTTCCGCCCCTTCGGTCCCAGCCCCTGCCACCGCGAGCTTCGCCTCTATTGGCTGCCCCGACAAGTCCCGCCCCGACTGCACGAGCAAGTGCGGAACCTATTCCGGACGGAAGACCCGGCCAAGAAGCGGAAGCGGCGGACATCCCCCTAGCGGAGCTTCAATTCAATTCGTTCGTTGCAAGTTCTGGGGCGCCATAGCCGACAACCCTTGTTCGTAAGGATTCCCGGTTCTTCGCAGATTCCCGTGGAAAAGGCTGTACTGTGAAAGTCTGAGAAGTGCATCGAAAGCTGGTCTCCCCTAGTGGGCGCCCACTCGCCTACTTGGGGGCAATTATTAATCCGGCATTCAAATACTTGACATAGAGACAGGCTTATGTATGTTTTCATTTGTGAAAGAAAACGATGCACGGAAGTTGAGTAGCGAGCAACAAAAACTACTGCGGATCAAAGCCGTGGATT
>Ga0208112_100162_pt1 | contig 100337 bp, 83 predicted proteins | sample HotLakConsoUCCLE_FD_184736 | JGI IMG/M metagenome (GOLD analysis project Ga0208112, IMG submission 184736) | Hypersaline microbial mat communities from Hot Lake, Washington, USA - Hot Lake Consortium UCC-LE (SPAdes) (version 2) ...
CAAGGCGTCGTCGCGCCAGGTGTAGCCGGGTCTACATCAAGCGACGAGAACGCAGTCCACGAGCGCCGAGAGGCAAGCCCAAAGGGGGCTCCGGACGAATCCGCCTGCGGCGTTAAAGCGGCTCGACATAGCCCGCTATGCCTTCGCCGCTTTGCCTTGCAGGCGAATCCGTCCGGAGCCCTGAATGAGGCATTACTTATGGTTGGATTAGTAATACCAGACAGTACACTGGAATCAGCAAGTCCATCCCCATGGTTTTGTGCTCACTGGCCAGCTCGACCCGAGCGCAACAGCGTTCTCCGCGATCGATCCGTCAGGCCCGAAGATGCCGCCCTTGATCATTTGCTCCGACGGCGTTAGGCTCGACAGCAAAAGGGGTACTGACCACCACAAATGAAGTTGGGGGGAGTGCCGTGTCGGATCATCGATCAATGCACAGCGCCGGGGGCGCGGAACACGCGCTGCCCGAGCGCATCAGACAGCGACTGCTGTTCTCTGATGCATCGGACTTTGAACAAGCGATCGCCGAGGTTCTCGAGTGGATTGGCGCGAGCGTCGGCGCCGATCGCTGTTCGCTGGGCGTCTACGACCAGGAGCAGCGCAGGATCGAGTTCAGGCAACGTTGGCACAATCCAGAGCTCGGTGTCGACGATCCAGAGCCCTGCGAGGCCGAGCTGGGGCCGGATTTTCCCTGGCTGTCATCCCGGATTCAGGACCACGCCACGGTTCGTCTCACGCAACCCGGTGAACTACCCGCAGAGGCCGCCGCCGACCGCAGGCAGCTGAAGCGCCATGGCGTGCGCTCGCTGCTCATGGTTCCGCTTCTTCTGCCCGACCGGGCGCTGGCCGCGATCAACCTCAGCACCATCAGACAGAACCGCGTCTGGAGCAACCACGACCAGGACCTGCTCGAAAGCGCGCGCGGCCCCCTGGTTCATGCCCTGCAGCACTATCGGGCGGAACAGCGAACGATCGACACCGAGCGCCATTACCGCAACCTCATCGAAAACAGCCTCGGGATCGTGTTCACCTTCGACCGGGACGGCCGCTACACCTATCTGTCGCCTTCGGTCACCTCGCTGACCGGCTATCCCCTCGCCGAGGTCATCGGGCACCGTTTCGATGAATTCGTCCATCCCGATGATGCGCGCCGACTGCTTCCTGCCGTCCAGGAGAGCCTCGCCCGGAACCGGCCGACCCCGCCGGTGGAGTACCGGATCCGGGGGCGTGACGGCGCATTCCACTGGCATCGCGCGGTGCTCGCACCCGTGCGCGACCGGCGCGGCCGATTGTCCTCGGTTGTCGGCAGCGCGCTGGACGTCAGCGACCTTCATCGTGAATCCGAGCTGCGGCGTCTGCTGATTCACCTGGCCACACGCTTCATCAACCTGCCCCTGGATCAGTACGACGCGGGAATTCAATCCGCTCTTGCCCATATCGGCTTCTTCGTCGGAGCCGACCGGGCCTATGTCTTCGATTACGATCTCGCCGAGGACCGCGCCCGAAATACTCATGAATGGTGTGTCGAAGGCGTTGCGCCGGGGATCGAGCAGAGCCGGGCCGTTCCGATTTCCGAGATACCGGACCTGTTTCGTGCCCACCAGGCCGGCGAACCGGTTCACATTGCCGAGGTTTCCAGCCATCCGGACGAAAAGCTGCGACGCCGTCTCGAAGAGCAGGACATTCAGTCGCTTCTGACCGTGCCGCTCCTGCAGCAAGGCGAATGCGTCGGGTTCGTTGGCTTCGACTCCGTCCGGCGACGCCGCGCCTACTCGAAATCCGACATCGAGCTCCTGACCGTTTTCAGCGGCATCCTGGTTTCGCTCAAATTGCGCAAGGACGCCGAGTCGCGACTTTCGGAAACCACCCGCCGGCTGCGCCAGATCGTCGATGGCACCAACGCCGGAACCTGGGAATGGCGACCGACGACGGGGAATCTGGCGTTCAATCAGCGCTTCGCCGCCATGCTCGGCCATGCCTCGCCCGATGAGCTCGCGACCCACAGCGCGGACTGGGAACAGCGACTCCACCCGGAAGACATCGCAAAGGCGAAGACCCTTCTCATCGAGCACCTGAAGGGCAAGCTCGCCCACCTCGAAACCGAGCTTCGCATTCGCCACCGCGAAGGCCACTGGATCTGGATGGCGGTGCGCGGTCTCGTGGCCGCACGCCTGCCGAACGGCAAGGCCGACCAGATTTCGGGAATTGCTCTGGATATTACCGAGCGCAAGCAGGCCGATAAACGCCTCAAGGAAAGCGAGCACCGCTTCCGACACCTGCTGGAAAATGTTCCGGGGATCGCCCTGCAGGGCTTCGACCGGGAGTGCCGAATCCGCTTCTGGAACCGGTCCAGCGAAAAACTCTACGGCTGGAAGGCCGAGGAAGTGCTCGGTCGCTGTTTCCTGGACTTCCTCGTCCCCGACGAACAGCGCGATCGCTACCGCGAAGCCATCGACGCAATGATCGAAGGTCGGCGCAGTCGCTGGTCGGGCGAGCTCGAACTCCTCGACCGCAACGGCGAACGAGTCAACGTCTTTGCCAGCCACGTCACCCAGACCGATACCGAGGGTGGTCTCGATCTGTTTCGTATCGATGTCGATCAACGCGAAAAGAAGGCCGCTCAGGAACGAATCAGGCTGGTCGCGAACGTGTTCGACCATAGCCATGAGGGCATCGTCATCACCGACGCCGAGGGCACGATCGTCGAGGTCAACGACGCCTTTACCCGGATCACGGGATACTCGCGCGAGGAAGCCATCGGGCGGAACCCGAGCTTTCTGCAGTCCGGCCGCCAGGGCCCGGATTTCTACCGCAGAATGTGGCGGACTCTTGACGATCAAGGCCACTGGTCGGGCGAAGTCTGGAACCGGCGCAAGAACGGCGAGTTCTTCGCCGAACAACTCACCATCAGCAGGATCAACAATCACGCCGGCCAGGCCCTGCGCTATGTCGGACTGTTCTTCGACATCACCCGCAGCAAGCAATACCAGCAGAACCTGGAGCGAATCGCCCACTACGACCCGCTGACCGACCTGCCCAATCGGACCCTGCTGGACGATCGCCTGCGGCGGGTCATGGCCAGGTGCGCTCGAAATGGTCGGACGCTGCTCGTGGCCTCCCTCGATATCGACGAATTCCGTTCGATCAACGATCGCTTCGGGCACGCCTTCGGCGATGAATGCCTGCGCCAGATGGCCGAACGCCTGCGCAAGGCCGCGCGAAGCAGCGACACGGTAGCGCGGGTGGGTGGTGACGAATTCGTCCTGGTCATCGCCGACCTTCCGGACGAAAACTCCGCGACGCGCTTCATTCAGCGACTGCTCGATAGCGTTCCGCGCCAGTGCCGCATCAAGGGACGGGATACGACCCTGGCCTTCAGCGTGGGGGCCACCGCGTTTCCGCAGGCCCGCTCGGTGGATGCCGAACAGTTGCTGCGCCAGGCCAATCAGGCCATGTACGAGGCCAAGAAGCGCGGGCGCGACCAGATGTGCCTGTTCGACGCCGACCTGGAAGCCTCCCATCTCCGGAATCTGGAGCTGATCGAGCAGATGAAGATCGCCCTGAAGGAGGAGCAATTCCAGGTCTGGTATCAGCCGAAGGTCAATCTCTCGACCGGCGCAGTTCTTGGGATGGAAGCGCTGATTCGATGGCAGCATCCCGAACGGGGATTGCTGGGCCCCGCGGAATTCCTGCCCGTCCTCGAGACCGATGAACTGGCTCATGCTGTTGGTCACTGGGTCATCGCCCGGGCCCTCGGCGACCGCACGGCCTGGCTCGATCTCGTGCCTGACTTCGACATCAGCGTCAACGTCTCGGCCCAGCAGCTCCTGCACCCGGCATTCACCGCCGCGCTCAGCAGCCAGCTCGAAGCTCAGGGCGCGCGCGCTGGCGGAGCCCTGACGCTGGAGTTTCTCGAGACCGGAATCCTCGAAGACATCGAACTCGGTGCCGAGGTCACGCGCGCCTGTCAACGGCTGGGCGTCGGCTTCGCCCTCGACGATTTCGGAACCGGGTACTCCTCACTGAGCCATCTCAAGCACCTGCCGCTCAGCCAGATCAAGATCGACGGCAGCTTCGTGAAAGGCATGGTCGCCAGTCCGGATGATCTGTCGATTATCGAGGGCGTCGTGAACCTGGCCAGGGTCTTCGACGTCGACCTCATCGCAGAAGGCGTCGAGACTTCGCAACAGGCTCGAACCCTGATGCGACTGGGCTGCCCCAATGTGCAGGGCTACCTGGTCGGCCGACCGATGCCGGCGGAGCGGATTGCCGACTGGATCCGCAACTGGAACGGCATCGCCGGGCTGCGGCCCACCAGGCCACTTGGCAATGAACGGATTCCGATTCTGTTCGGGCAGGCCGAGCTGACCGGCATGGTCGTTCAACTGGAAGCGTCGATGAATCAACCGGCCCAGCCACCCCGGAAACTGCACAGTCACGGACGCTTCCGTCGATGGCTCGATTCAGGAGAAGAAAGCGGCGCGGCCGGGACGCGCAGCCGGCTGCGCGAGTCCTATCGGATACTCGAGCAAGAGCGCCAGCGATACAACGAAGCGCTCCGTCTCGGCGAATGGGCCGAGACCCGCCGATTGACCGAATCCCTCCTGGCTCGCTCCCGGGACATGGCCCAGCGTCTGGAAACGCTGCTGAATGAGTTTTATTGACCCGGCAACCATTCGGATCGCATTCAGCCGCGCTGTGCCTGCCGAGGGCTAGGCACAGCGCGGCTGAATGCGATCCGAATGGTTGCCGGGTCAATAGATACGACTACGCCTCGGGTTCGAAACCCGACCAGTCGAAGCGCGAGTAGCGGGCCAGCTCCTCGGGCGACTTCAATTCGGTGAAACGGCGATTTCCGATGACCCAGGTCGGGTAGGAGCCGATGTCGTTGGCCACGCACTCGAACGCCACCGGACCGCCGCGACCCTCGGGTGAGCATTCGACGTAGGGCAGATGCTCAGCCGCCGGTCCGAACAGGCGCGCCTGCTCCTGACAGCTCGGGCACCAGGACGCGCCGTAATAGCGCGCGCCGACCTGATCGAGGTGCTCGGCAAGGGCTCTGAGCCGGGGGTCTTCCGGTGCAGCCAGCCAGCCGGCGTAAACGGCGTGCAGGCCGAGGATCAGCACGGCGATGATCGCGCCCTGCCCGCCCAGAAATCCGGCCCAGCCCATTCCGGGTGCCGATTCCGGCCGACGAAAGGTCAGAACCAGCAGAAGCACCACGAGCGTGAGCAGTGACGACAAACACCAGGCGCAGAAGGTCTGCACCCCGAACCAGCCTGCCGCCGTGAGATAAAGGCTGAACGCGACCCCGAAAAGACTCAACAGCCACAGTCGCTGCCAGCGCTTCAACCGCGGTCGCCCGAGGCCGGCCATGAGCGTGATGATCAGATACAGCACGAAACCCCAGAGCGCCACCGGCAGGCCGAAAAGAATCGACCAGCGACTGTTCTGAATCAGATCACAGCCGCTTCCCTCGGCACAGCCGATCGGCGCGGTAGCGAACAGTCCGGCAAAGCTCAGATAGCCGGTGATGCACAGCCCCACCAGGCCGAGCGCCACGACCGGCCAGTCCGGCTCGTAGATCCGTTTGGGGGCGGGCGGAGGCGTCGAACGGGTTCTTGCGGTGGAACGATTCCTGCGGCTCAAGCGGATGTTTCCTCGGACCTGGACGAAGCTTCATTCTAAACCGTCCTCCCTCGCGCCCAGAAGCAGAGCGAGTTCGGTGCGCCGGTTCCGGGATTCGACGGGATTAGACCCGTGACTCTAATTTTGCGGAGGTATGCTAGAACGTTGAACTCATCGCCGAAGAAACGGGGTTGTCGATCGTTGAAGAATCTGCATCGCACTGATTTCGAAAGGGATTCCTGCGGGTTCGGCCTTGTCGCTCAGCTCGACGACAAGCCGGATCACCAGATTATCTGCGATGCACTCGATGCCCTGCGCCGTCTGACCCACCGCGGCGCTGTGGCTCCTGACGGCAAGACCGGCGACGGCTGCGGGCTGCTGTTGAAACTGCCCCGCGAGTTCATGGCGGACAAGGCCGGCGAGGCCGGCCTCGAGCTGGCCGAGCGCTTCAGCGTCGGCATGATCTTTCTCGACCGCGATCCCGAGCAGGCCGCCGGCCAGCGCCGGGCGCTGGAGCGGCATCTGGTCTCGCAGGATCTCGAGGTCGCCGGATGGCGAGTCGTTCCGGTCAATCCCGATGCCTGCGGCCCCCGCGCCCGCGACACCCAGCCGCGCATCGAGCAGATCTTCGTCAATGCCGCGGGCCACATGGACCAGACCAGCTACCAGCGCGCGCTGTACCTGGCGCGCCGCCTGTGCGAGATCGAGGCCGGGCCCGAGTCGAGCCTGTACATCGCGAGCCTGTCGGCCGACACCATCAGCTACAAGGGCATGGTGATGCCGGAATTCCTGGCGGCGTTCTATCCGGATCTGGCCCACCCGCACCTCAGGATCTCCGCCGTGGTCTTCCATCAGCGCTTTTCGACCAACACCCTTCCGCGCTGGCATCTGGCGCAGCCGTTCCGGATGCTGGCCCACAACGGCGAGATCAACACCATCCGGGGCAATCGGAACTGGACCCGGGCGCGGCGCAAACTGCTCGCCTCACCGATCCTGGCCCGAATCGGCGAGATCGACCCCCCCGTGGACATGCACGGTTCGGACTCCTCGACGCTCGACAACATGCTCGAACTGCTCGTCACCGGCGGGATGTCGTTGCCGCAGGCGATACGGATCCTGCTTCCGCCGGCCTGGCAGACCGCCGACAATCTCGACGGCGACTTGAGGGCCTTCTACGAATTCTTCAGTTTCCACCAGGAAGCCTGGGACGGTCCGGCCGGACTGGTGATGTGCGATGGGCACTTCGCGGTCTGCGCACTGGATCGCAACGGACTCCGACCCGCGCGCTGGACCCTGACCGAAGACCGCAAGCTGATCGTGGCCTCCGAGACCGGCGTGGTCGACGTCGATCCGGGCCGGGTCGAGGCGCGCGGACGGCTCGGCCCCGGCCAGCTTCTGGTGGCCGACCTGCAGACCGGCCGTCTGCTCGGCAGCGAGCAGATCGACAACTCGCTCAAGACGCTGCACCCGTGGCAGGACTGGCTCAAGCGCGGGATCAAGTACCTCGACTCGGAACTGGTCGACCTGCATATGGCGGCCGACCCGTTCGACGCCGAAACGCTCGCGACCTACCAGAAGATGTTCAACCTCAGCCGCGAGGAGCGCCGCGAGGTGATCCAGGTGCTGGCCGAGACCCAGGCCGAGGCCGTCGGCTCGATGGGCGACGACACGCCGATGCCGGTCCTTTCGACCCGGATTCGCTCGCTCTACGACTGCTGCCGCCAGCAGTTCGCCCAGGTCACCAATCCGCCGATCGACAGCCTGCGCGAGCGGATCGTCATGTCGCTCGAGACCAGTATCGGGCGCAAGGGCAACATCTTCCGGCCCGGACCGGATCTGGCCGATCGGGTTGTCCTCAACTCGCCGGTGCTGAGCCAGCGCAAGCTGCGCCAGCTGATCAACTCGCCGCAGATCGGCGTGCCCTCGGTGTTCATCGACCTCAATGTCCCGGAAGATCAACCCCTGGAAGCCGCGCTGGCCGATTTCTGCGCCCAGGCCGAATCCGCCGTCGCGGACGGCAAGCTGGTTCTGTTGATCTCGGATCGCTACCTCAAGCGCGGTCATCTCCCGGTCCATGCGCTGTTGGCCACCGGTGCCATCCATCATCATCTGCTCGAGACCGGCCAGCGGCCGCTGTGCAATCTGATCATCGAGACCGGCAGCGCGCGCGATCCGCATCATTTCGCCTGCCTGATCGGTTTCGGCGCGACTGCCGTCTACCCCTACCTGGTCTATCAGACCCTTCACGCGATGGTCGCCAGCGGCGAAATCGAGGATCCCTCCGACCGTGCCCTGCAGCTCGGCCGTTCCTATCGCCGGGGAATTCGCAAGGGCTTGTTCAAGATCCTTTCGAAGATGGGCATTTCGACGGTCGGTGCCTACCGAGGGGCTCAGCTGTTCGAGCTCGTCGGCCTGGCCGACGAAGTCGTCGATCGCTGTTTCCCGGGCGCGATCAGCCGAATCCAGGGCGCGGACTTCAGCGACCTGCACGCCGACCAGGCGGCACTGGCCCGCTGGGCCTGGAACCCCCGGATGCCGATCGAACACGGCGGCCTGTATCGCTACGTCCACGCCAGCGAATACCACGCCTACAACCCGGACGTGGTCAAGACCCTGCAGGAGGCCGTGCGCAGCGGTCGCTACGAGCGTTACCAGGCCTTCGCCCGGCTGGTCAACGAGCGCCCTCCGGCGACCCTGCGCGACCTGCTCGAGCCGACCTCGGAACGCCCGCCCATCCCGATCGACCAGGTCGAATCCGAAGAGGCGATCCTGCTGCGTTTCGATTCGGCGGGGATGTCTCTCGGCGCCCTGTCGCCGGAGGCTCACGAAGCTCTCGCGATCGCGATGAACCGCCTCGGCGGGCGCTCGAACTCGGGCGAAGGCGGCGAGGACCCTGCCCGCTACGGCACCGAGAAATCGTCCAAGATCAAACAGGTAGCCTCTGGCCGCTTCGGCGTGACGCCGGAGTACCTGGTCAATGCCGAGGTGATCCAGATCAAGATCGCCCAGGGCGCGAAACCCGGCGAAGGAGGTCAGCTGCCCGGACACAAGGTCAATCAACTCATCGCCCGGCTACGCTTCGCCAGTCCCGGGGTCGGGCTGATCTCACCGCCGCCCCACCACGATATCTATTCGATCGAAGACCTGGCCCAGCTCATCTACGACCTCAAGGAGGTCAACCCGGAAGCGCTGGTCTCCGTCAAGCTGGTCGCCGAGCCCGGTATCGGAACGATTGCCGCCGGTGTCGTCAAGGCCTATGCCGATCTGATCACGATTTCCGGCTACGACGGCGGCACCGGGGCCAGCCCCCTGACCTCGGTCAAGTATGCCGGCGCTCCGTGGGAACTCGGCGTCAGCGAGGTCCGGCAGGTGCTGATGGCCAATGACCTTCGGGGACAGGTCCGGCTCCAGGCCGACGGCGGGCTGAAGACCGGCCTCGACGTGATCAAGGCGGCCATTCTCGGCGCCGAAAGCTTCGGCTTCGGAACCGCGCCGATGATCGCGCTGGGCTGCAAGTACCTGCGCATCTGTCACCTGAACAACTGCGCCACCGGCGTGGCGACCCAGAACGAGACCCTGCGCAGCCAGCATTTCATCGGTCTGCCCGAGATGGTGATCCATTATTTCCGCTTCGTCGCCCGGGAAACGCGGGAGATCCTGGCGTCACTCGGCGTCGAGCGGCTCGAGGATCTGATCGGCCGCACCGAGTTTCTCAAGCGCATCGACGGCCTGACCGACCGGCAGAACAAGCTCGACCTCGAACCTCTGCTGGCCAAGACCGGTCTGGCCGACGACAGCACCCGCTTCTGCGTGGCCGGACGTAACCCGCCGCACGACAAGGGCGAACTGGCCGAGCGCATCCACCACGAAGCGATTGCGGCGGTCGAGGGCCGCCAGGGCGGCTATTTCGCCTACACGATCCGCAACCACGATCGTTCGATCGGCGCTCGCCTGTCGGGACAGATCGCGCGCCACTGGGGCAACCAGGGCATGGCCGAAGCACCGATCGAGCTTGAATTCACCGGCACCGCCGGCCAGAGCTTCGGCGCCTTCAATGCCGGCGGACTGCACCTGAAGCTCAACGGCGAGGCCAACGACTACGTCGGCAAGGGCATGGCCGGCGGACAGATCGTCCTGCGCCCGCCCTCCGGGGCTCGCTACAAGGCCAGCGAGACGCCGATCATGGGCAACACCTGCCTTTACGGTGCCACCGGAGGACGTCTGTTCGCGGCCGGGACCGCCGGCGAGCGTTTCGCCGTGCGCAACTCCGGCGCCGTCGCCGTGGTCGAGGGCGCGGGAGACCATGCCTGCGAATACATGACCGGCGGCGTCGCGGTGATTCTCGGCCGAACCGGCATCAACTTCGGCGCCGGCATGACCGGCGGCTTCGCCTACGTCCTGGACGCCGACCGCGGCTTCGTCGACCGCTACAACCACGAGCTGATCGATATCCACCACATCGAGATGGACAACATGGAAAATCACGTCCATCACCTGCGCGGTCTGATCGAACAGCATCACGAAATGACCGGCAGCGAGCAGGCCGCTGCGGTGCTTGAAGACTTCCGCCGCCTGCTGCCCAAGTTCTGGCTGGTCAAGCCCAAGGCGGCCGATCTCGACGGCCTGATCAGCGCGCTGCGGGAGGCGGCCTGATGAGCCAGCCGGATCCGCTGCATTTCCTGAATTCGCCGCGCCGCGATCCGGACGTCGTGCCGGTCAAGATCCGGGTGCGCGAGTGGAACGAAATCTACGGCGACTACGCCCAGAGCGGGGCCGCCGACCAGAGCTCGCGCTGCATCAACTGCGGCAACCCCTACTGCGAGTGGGAGTGCCCGGTGCACAACTACATCCCGGACTGGCTGCGGCTGGTCCGCCAGGGACGCCTGTTCGAGGCCGCCGAGCTGTCGCACCAGACCAATTCACTGCCCGAGATCTGTGGCCGGATCTGTCCCCAGGATCGTCTCTGCGAGGGCGCCTGCACGCTCAACGACGGCCTCGGCGCGGTGACGATCGGCTCGATCGAAAAATACATCACCGACGAAGCGGTCAAACAGGGCTGGCGCCCGGACCTGTCCGGGGTCGTGGCGACCGGCCGGAAAGTGGCCATCATCGGCGCCGGGCCGGCCGGCCTCGGCGCGGCCGACATTCTGGTGCGAAACGGTGTCGAAGCGCACGTCTACGACCGCTATCCGAGAATCGGCGGGCTCCTGACCTACGGCATTCCGCCGTTCAAGCTCGAAAAACGCGTCGTCGAGACACGGCGCGAACTCATGGAAGGCATGGGCGTGCGCTTTCATCTGGGTCGGGAAGTCGGGCGCGACGTCGAGTTCGAACGTCTGGTCGCCGATCACGACGCGGTGTTCGTCGGTCTGGGCACCTATCGCTACGTGCGCGGGCGCTTTCCGGGGGAAGATCTCGACGGGGTCATCGAATCCCTGCCCTACCTGATCGGCAACGTGAACCATGTACTCAAGGAGCCGAGGTCAGGCCACCCTTACGTCAATCTCGAGGGCCGGCGCGTCGTGGTCCTGGGCGGCGGAGACACCGCCATGGACTGCAACCGCACCGCGATCCGGCAGGGCGCGTTTTCCGTGACCTGCGCCTACCGACGGGACGAGGAAAACATGCCCGGCAGTCGGCGCGAGGTGAAAAATGCCCGGGAGGAAGGGGTCGAGTTCCTGTTCAATCGCCAGCCGGTCGAAATTCTCGGCGACGACAAGGTCCAGGGCGTTCGCCTGATCCGGACCGAACTCGGCGAACCCGACGCAAGAGGCCGCCGTCGCCCCGAACCGGTGCCCGGGTCGGAGGAGACACTTCCGGCCGACGCGGTCATCATCGCCTTCGGCTTCCGCCCGAACCCGCCGGACTGGCTGCTCGACGCCGGCGTCGACACCCATGAGGATGGTCGGATCAAGGTCGGCGAGGACGGTCGCGCCGCCTACCAGACGCGTCACCCGAAGATCTTTGCCGGCGGAGACATGGTCCGCGGCGCTGATCTGGTGGTCACGGCGGTCTACGAGGGCCGCGAAGCCGCCCGCTCGCTGCTGGACTCGCTGGACCTTCAGGCATCCTCGAACAGAACCGCCTGAGAACTCGTTCCGATCAGGCGCCCGAAGCGCGCCTCGAGCGCATCGCGCTTGAGCTTGAGCGTCGGGGTCAGGAGACCGTTGTCGACCTCCCAGGTCTCGGCCGTGACGATGAGCTGGGACAGGCGCTGGTGCGGCTCCAGCTCGGTGTTCAGGGATTGCAGCGTCGCAGCGAGTTCGGCGCTCAAGCGATCGCGATCGGACGACGCGGTTTCGGCAAGCTGGACGAAGGCCAGCGGCTGCGGCAGACCGCTGCCGACGACGCAGGCCAGTTCGATATGCGCGTTGCGGGCCAGCAGGCTCTCGATCGGCACCGGCGCGATATATTTCCCCTTGGTGGTCTTGAACAACTCCTTGGTCCGGCCGGTGATGCGGACCCAGCCGTCTTCGTCGATGAAAGCCCGATCGCCGGTGCGAAAGAAGCCGTCGATGAACACTTCCTCATTCAGCGCCTCGGCCTTGTAGTAGCCCGACATCAGGCAGGGGCAGCGGATCAGCAGCTCCTGGTCGTCACCGATCTTCAGTTCGGCGCCCGGCAATGCCCGGCTGATGGTGCCGAAGCGCGGCGCTGGTTCGGTGCCGATCTGGGTGCCGTAGGCGAAGGTCTCGGTCATGCCCCAGCCTTCGCGGATCGGTACCCCGAGACGATCCCACCATTCGAGCAGCGAAACCGCGATCGGGGCAGAGCCGCTGCCGAACCAGCGCGCCTGATCGAGGCCGAGGCCGCGCTTGATCTTGCGTCGGATGAAGCCGGACAGGATCGGAATCGCGAGCAGGCGATCGAGCTTCTTCTGCGGCACTTTGGCCAGCACGCCGAGCTGGAACTTCTTCCACAGGCGCGGAACGGACCCGAACAGGGTCGGCTGCGCCGCGAGCAGATCGGCCTGAAAGGTCTCGATCGACGCGGCGAAGAACAGGCTGGTGCCGGCGTGGAAACTGACCGCTTCCACATAAGCCCGTTCGGTGCAGTGGGACAGCGGCAGGTAGGAAAAGACCCGGTCGTCCGGTCGCACACCCATGGCCTCGGCGATGGTCTGCCCGACCCAGTTGAAGTTGTAATGACTGTGCATCGCACCCTTCGGCTCGCCCGTACTACCCGAGGTATAGAGCAGCGTGGCCAGGTCCTCTTCCCGGCGCGGGCGAAGCTGGTGCTCACCGCCATTGGCGGCAACCAGGTCGTCCCAGGCATGGTCACCGGCCGCACCCGGATACGGAAAGGCGATCGTTCGGACGCTGTCCGGTATCCCGGCCAACTGGCGTTCGGGAGGGTCCTCGATCTTGCCGACGAAGCACAGCGAAGCCTCGCTGTGCTCGAGAATGGCGCGAATCGTGGCGGCATTGGCGGTCGGGTAGATCGGCACGCTGACCAGTCCGGACAGGATCATCGCCATGTCGGCCAGAATCCAGTGCGCGCAGTTGCGCGAAATCAGAGCGACGCGGTCGCCGGGCTCGAGGCCCATGCCCTCCAGAGCCAGCGCCATGGCCCGGGCCTCGGACAGCGCCTGTCCCCAGGTCCATTCGCGCTGCCGCCCCTCCATGGCCTGGACGAGATAGCGCTTGTCGGGCGTGGACGCCGCGCGCTCCAGAATGATCTGCTGCAGTGACGACATGCTCGGTTCCCTCGTGGACGGAATGATGAACTTTACCGGGTTGCGACGCGCGGCGCGATGTCCGTCGGGATCAGACTCCGGAGGTCGATATACTGCCGCAATCCGCGCACGAGAGAACCTGGATGGTCAGACGGTGGTTTTTCGCGATCAGCGCGCTTGTCGTGCTCCTTGTCGCCGCGGTCGGCTGGGCGTGGCCGGCCGCCTGGTGGTCGATGGTCGTGTTCGGTCCGCTGATCGTTCTCGGGCTGCGCGACGCGTTCCAGACCCGGCACACGATACTGCGCAATTTTCCGATCATCGGCCACGGTCGCTACCTGATCGAGAGCGTACGCCCGGAGATCCAGCAGTACCTCGTCGAGAGCAACCTCGACGCCTACCCGGTCGAGCGCGAGTTCCGCGCTCTGGTCTACCAGCGCGCCAAGGGTGAGCTGGAGACCCGTCCCTTCGGCACCCAGCGCGATGTCTACGCACCGGGCTACGAGTGGGCGGCTCATGCGACCGTCCCGGTGCCGATGCCGAGCGAACCCCCGCGCGTCGAGATCGGCGGCCCCGACTGCACCCAGCCCTACTCATCGTCCCTGCTGAACATCTCCGCGATGAGCTTCGGCTCGATTTCCAGCAACGCGATTCTGGCGCTCAACGAGGGCGCGCGCGCCGGCGGCTTTGCCCACAACACCGGCGAAGGCGGCTTGTCCCGCTACCATCTCGAACCCGGTGGCGACCTGATCTGGCAGATCGGCAGCGGCTATTTCGGCTGCCGCCGGCCGGACGGACACTTCGATCCAGAGCGGTTCCGGGACCAGGCCAACCGCGACAGCGTGCGAATGATCGAACTCAAGCTCTCGCAGGGGGCCAAACCCGGCAGCGGCGGCATTCTGCCCGGCCGCAAGGTCACCGCCGAGATCGCGGCGGCCCGCGGTCTTGAAATCGGCCAGGATTCGATTTCACCGAGCGCCCACAGCGCGTTTCATACGCCGGCCGAAATGATGGAATTCATCGGCCGGTTGCGAGAGCTGGCCAACGGCAAGCCGGTCGGGATCAAGTTCTGCCTCGGTCGAGTGCAGGATTTCATGGCGATGTGCCGCGCTATGATCGATACCGGAATCAGCCCCGACTTCATCACGGTCGACGGCGGCGAAGGCGGAACGGGTGCCGCACCGCTGGAATTTTCCAACGCGATGGGCATGCCGAAGCGTGACGCCCTGGTGCTGGTCCATGACATTCTGACCGGCCTGAACCTGCGCGAACCGATCCGGATCATCACCAGCGGCAAGATCCTGTCGGCCTTCCACATGGTCCGGGCCCTGGCCCTGGGCGCCGATGCCTGCAACAGCGCCAGAGGCATGATGTTCGCGCTCGGCTGCATCCAGGCCTTGCGCTGCAACAACAACCTATGCCCGACCGGCATCACGACGCAGAACCCGGCCCTGGTCAAGGGCCTGGTCGTGGCCGACAAGGCACCGCGGGTGCGAAGCTTCCACGAAAGGACCATCGCCGGGCTGATGAAGCTGCTTTCGTCGATGGGTATCGACGATCCGAAGAAGCTCGGCCCACAGCACATCTACCGACGCTCGACCGACCTGCAGGCCGTCAGCTTTGACGAGCTCTACCACTTCCTGGAACCCGGCGAACTGCTGGGCAGCAATGCAACGGAGTCCCGCCTCGGCAGGCTTTGGCGGCAATCAAGCAGCCAGCACTGGTAGCAGTCAATGGAGCATCGCACCAGTTACTAATACCTTCATAAGTATTGCCTCATTCAGCTTGTCTCTCGGCGTGCGTGGCAAGGCGACGGAGCGCAGTCTGTAGCCAGGCTACATCAAGCGCCGACAACGCTGTCCACGCGCGCCGAGAGGCAAGCCCGAAGGGAGCTCCGGACGAATCCGCCTGCGGCGTTAAGCTGGCTCGACGTAGAGTAACTATGCCTTCGCCACCATGACTTGCAGGCGAATCCGTCCGGCGCCCTGAATGAGGCAATACTTATGAAGGTATTAGTAATAATAAGCCTGCGGGTCGGCAAAGGCTGGCACTATTTCTGCTTGAGCAGATCGGTTCCGATCAAGGCCGACTCCAACTCTGTCAACAAATCATCCAGCTCAGCGCGAAAAACGGTCCGATTGAAGCGCTGCCCGCGCTCGTAGGCCTTGATGGCCAATTGACATCGCAGGTCGTCGTCTTCAATCAGGTCAAGCGTATGGCATCTCAGTTCTGCAAGGGTCCTGAAGCGAAATCCGTTATGGCCATGTTCGACGATTTCGCGTTGGCCACCGCCGTCGATGACGACCGGCACGCAGTAGTTCTGCATCGCCTCGACGGTGGTCATGCCGAAATGCTCGACCCGTTCAGGGCGCTTTTCCTTCAGACCGCAGGCGTGCCAGAAGACCGCCGAGCGGCGATACAGCTCGCGAATCTCTTCAACGGTCAGATTGGGCCTGAGCTCGATATCCGCCTCGGTCCGCTCCGCCGCCTCCGTCACCCGGTCCAGATAAGGGTTGTCGGAAATGCTGCCGCCGGCCAGCACCAGCGTCCAGCCGCGCAAAGCTTCGGGCCATCGTCGACAGAGCTGATCGAAGGCCTGAATCATTTCGAGCTGCTTCTTGCTTCCGCTGATTTCAAAGCGTGAAACCGAAAGGATGATCCGTTCTTTTGATTCAGCTTTGCTGTCGGGATGGTCCATCTGCACCGGTGGATAGATCATCATCGTCGGCTCGAGCTGCCAGCGCTTGCGCACCCATTCTCCGGTGTAGCGACCGTTGATCAACAAATGTGAGTAGCGATCGACCTGGAAAAAGCGCGACCGGGTCCGGTCAGGAAAGTGACAGACGAACAGCGACACCGGCGATAGCGGGTTGACCATGGTCAGCATGTTGCTGTTGATGAAGATGTCGTAGTCGAGGCTTTCGCGGGCTACCGGATCGAACACGTTGTGGTGTTCGCGAACGGTGATTCCCTCGTCGGCCATCGGGCTGTCGCGCTGGACGAAAAAGGGGAGCGGTATGGTTTTCGATGAACAGCGCGACAGATCAAGGCCAAACCACTCGCGGTACCTGTCGAGTGAGACCTCGTTATTGAACAGATAGGTCACCTCGTATCGATCCTGCATCACTGCCGCCATTTCGGCGACGTAGCGTTGGCCACCGCCGGGAAAGTGACCGGCATGGTCGTAGATACAGACGCGAATCGGCCGCAGGCCAAGGAAGACCTCCAGATGGGAAAAGAACTTGTAGGCCGCAACCTCTTCGAACTGCTCGATCAAGGCTCCTCTGAGCTGCTCGAGCACTTCCAGGACCGTCCCGGTTTCGTGTTCCTGGCACAGCACCCGAACGGCGGTCAGCAATGAACGATAGAGCCAGTCGAACTGTTCCTGCATCAGGAAGTGCGACGTCGCGATCGAGCCAGCCAGCTTGTATGGAAAGTGCTTGGCCAGCAGCAGCAAGCGGTTGCGGTTGCAGAGGTAATCGCACAAGGCTTCTGATGTGCTGCCGTGGTAGTGGTGTCGAACCACGCTTTCTGGGCCGTACCATAGCTGCCATCCGCGATGACGACAGCGGATGCTGTAGTCGATGTCTTCCATGTACATGAGCAGACGTTCGTCCCATGCGCCCACATCCTCGAGACAGGAACGGCGAAACATCACCGACCCGCCCGAAACGTATTCGCGCTGCTCCGGACTCGCGAAACGATCGTCGTCCGCTTCGCCCCAACCGATATCGGCAAAATAGAAAGACTCGATCTCTTCAACCCCGGCGCTGTTGAGGCCACGTCCGTCGGTCAACACCAGCTTGCTCTGGACGGCACCGATACGCTCGTCCTGACAGATGACCGCGAGCAGGCCCTTGAGCCAGTCGCTCTCGACCTCGGCGTCGTTGTTGGTGATGACGATGTAGTCGCCGCGAGCGGCCTCGATCGCCTTGTTCAGCGCTCGCGCGTAGTTGTTTTCGTCGTTGATGACCAGGGTGACATCGGGATGGTGCTCGCGCAGCCAGTCGACCGAGCCGTCGGTCGAGCCGTTGTCGACGATGATCAGCTCGAGATCGATATCGCTCTGGTCACAGTCGTTCAACGAGTTCAAGAAACCGTGCAGGTAGCGGCCCGGATTGTAGGTGACCGTGATAACGGAGACGCAGGCTTCGGCAGTCATGATTTGTCGATCTTTTCGGACCCGATTTCGATTTCGACTTCGATTTCGATCGTTCTGCGAATCTCGGCGATGCCTGCTGTGAGCTGCTGCCGGTCAGCACGCAACTCCGGCGGCGCTTGAGGCTTGAGCGCTGTGGGTCGAATGTGATCAGGGGAGGGACGGGTCGGATCGGCGAAGGCCGAGCTCGGAACGGCCCGGAAACGCTCCACGGTTTCGACCTGGATAACGCGGCCGAGGCGGCGAAACTCGCCCTTGCCGATCATGCGCAGCGCGTTGCGCGTGCGCAACCAGACGTAGCGCAGGCGCTCACGCATCACGGCGCAGACAGCGGAATCGACTTGACCATCCCTTGCTGCTCTCGAACCCCCGGGAATTCGGCCTTATTCAAACCGCAGATGCTTGACCGAGCGGCCCTGATCGCGAATTTCCTTGAGCGCGCCGATGCCGATCAGGATCTGGCGGTCGACGAACTGCTGGGTAATGACCCGATCCGAGGCGTCGGTCTTGACGCCTTCCGGCACCATCGGCTGGTCGGAGACCAGGAGCAGCGCACCGGTCGGGATCGAGTTGGCGAAGCCGGTGATGAACAGGGTCGCGGTCTCCATGTCGATGGCCATGCAGCGGGTCCGGCGAAGGTATTTCTTGAACTCCTTGTCATGCTCCCAGACGCGCCGGTTGGTCGTGTACACCGTGCCGGTCCAATAATCGAGGTCGTGATCGCGAACGGTCGAGGAGACCGCGCGCTGCAGGGTGAAGGCCGGCAGCGACGGCACCTCCGGCGGGAAATAGTCGCCCGATGTGCCTTCTCCGCGAATCGCGGCCAGCGGCAGAATCATGTCGCCGAGCTGGTTCTTCTTCTTCAGGCCACCGCACTTGCCCAGGAACAGGCAGGCTCGGGGTCGCACCGCGCCGAGCAGATCCATGATGGTTGCAGCATTGGCGCTGCCCATGCCGAAATTGATGATCGTGATATCTTCGGCCGAAGCGCTGCGCATCGCCTTGTCCCGGCCCTGGACCTCGACACCGAAATGCTCTGCGAACTTTTCGACGTAGTTGTCGAAGTTGGTCAGCAGGATGTGCTTCCCGAATTGATCCAGGGAAAGGCCGGTATAGCGCGGTAGCCAGTTTTCGACGATGTCCTTTTTTGATTGCATGGCAAGTCTCGCTGATCGATTGAGCGGACGGATCGAAGCGCGTCTTCGTCTATGATTGCGCTACCGTCATTGACCGAGTGCTGCGACAGGGAATCACCTTGACGCATCTGATCGAGGGAGCATGGATTGTACTGACAAGCCAGCGACTGCGCGAGCCTCGATCTGGCCGGGCCTGACCGTTTCGGTTGCCATCGCGCTGGCTGCCTGGGTCATCGTGGCGATTCATGCCCGGCTTCCCGGCGGTTTCCAGAATCTCCCGATCAGCATGATCCTGATCGCGATTCTGATCGGCCTGGCCGTGGCCGGCAGCGCGGCCCGTCGCCCCCGTTGGAATCCGGGCCTCGACCTGGCCAGGGGGCGGATTCTCAAGATCGCCGTGGCGTTGATCGGGCTGAGGCTGAGTCTGGTCGATCTGGGCCAGCTCGGCGGCCAGGCGCTGTCGCTGGTGCTGCTGGTCGTGGCAGCCGGGCTTGGTATCACGTTCCTGCTGACCCGCCTGGTCGACACCCACTGGCGGCTGGCCGCGCTGCTGGCGGTCGGAACCGCCATCTGCGGCACCTCGGCGATCGCGGCGACCGCGCCCGGCCTGAAAGCAACCAGCACCGAAATCTGCTACGCCGTTGCCTGCATCGCCTTGATCGGCCTGGTGGCAACCCTCGCCTATCCGCCGCTGCTGGTTCATTGGCTCGACCGGCCCGAGACCATCGGCATGGTGCTTGGCGCAAGCATTCACGACACCGCCCAGGTCACCGCAGCGGCGGCGTTTCACGAACAGGCATGGGCGGCCGAGGGCAGCCTGGCCGCCGCGACGGTCACCAAACTGATGCGAAACCTGACGATGCTGGCGATCATCCCGGCAGTCCTCTGGTGGGCCGGGCGAGCGGAGCAGGGCGAATCGGCGCGGATCCCGCTGCCGCTGTTCATCCTAGGATTCATCGCGCTTTCAGCCGTTCGAACCGCTGGCGATGCCTGGTTCGGCACCGGCAACCCGTACTGGGCTGCGGCGCTGGAGATCGGGGCCGACCTGAGCCTGTTCGGTTTCGCGATGGCGATGGCGGCACTGGCCCTGTCGATCCGACTATCCGAACTGCGGGGCCCCGGCTGGAAGCCGGCCGCGGCGGCTTTTCTGGCGGCAGCGCTGATGCTGGTCATCGCCATGAGCTGGGGGCTGGTTACGCGGTAAACTGCCCTGGGATCCCTGGAAAGTTCGCGACGTCAAATGGCCTGGACCACGCACAAATTCGGCGGCAGCAGTCTGGCGGACGCCGACTGCTTCGCCACCGTTGCCCGCCTGCTGACCGAACGCGATGACGATGCCCAGGTGATCGTGGTTTCGGCCATGACCGGCGTGACCAATGAACTGATGGCGCTGGCCGAACTCGCCTCGCGTGCCGATCCAGTCTGGCAGGACCGCCTCGATCATCTGACGGCACGCCATCTGACCGTTGTCGATGCCCTGCTCGAGGCGCCGTTCGCAGACCAGTTGAAGGCAGCGCTGGAACCGCGCTTCGAGAACCTGCACCAGCTTCTGGCAAGCCTGGAGCTGATGGGATCGACGCCGGTCGAAGTACTCGAGTTGATCTCCGGTCTGGGCGAGACCTGGTCGGCGAGAATGCTGACCGCGCTGCTCCGGTCGCGCGGCGCCGAAGCGGTCTTCATCGATGCCCGCGACGTGCTTCGGGTTCGCCCGACCGAGCTGATGGTCGCGGTCGACTGGCCGGCCAGCGCGGCACTCCTGGCCGAACTCCGCGAGCGACAGCCCGCCCGTCGCTACGTGATCACCGGCTTCGTCTGTCGCCGCCAGGACGGGCGCATCTCGACTCTCGGGCGCAACGGATCGGATTACTCGGCGACCATCTTCGGTCGTCTGTTCGAGTCGGACGAAATCCACATCTGGACCAACGTCGATGGGGTCCTGTCGACCGATCCCCGCGCCGTACCGCAGGCGGTCCTGCTCGACCATCTGTCCTACCGCGAGGCCTTCGAACTGGCCTATTTCGGCGCTCGCGTGATTCATCCGCAGGCCCTGAGCCCGGCGCTCGAAGCCAACATTTCGGTGCGGATCCGCAACACCTTCAATCCCGACTGCCCGGGTACACGAATCGACGCGCAGGGGCATCCGACACCCCCGGTCAAGGGCATCTCCGGAATGACCGACATGGCCCTGATCACGATCGAGGGCGCGGGCATGATCGGCGTTCCCGGCACCGCCGAGCGCGTCTTTTCCGCGCTCCACCGGGCCGGCGTGTCGGTCGCCATGATCTCGCAAAGCTCTTCGGAGCACTCGATCTGCGTCGTTGTTCCGGCGCGCAGCGCCGCAACGGCGACCGAGGTACTGCAGGACGCATTCGAACGGGAAATCCGCCACCGCCTGGTCCAGCGAGTCTTCAGCGTGCCCGACATCCGCATCCTGGCCATCGTCGGCGAAGGCATGGCCGGGACCCCGGGGGTCGCCGCGCGCCTGTTCGCGGCCCTGGCGCGCGCCGGCGTCAACGTGCGCGCGATCGCCCAGGGCGCGTCCGAACGCAACATCTCGGTCGCGGTGGACGAAGCCGATGCCGACCGCGCGCTCAAGGCGATTCACGCCGGCTTCTACCTGTCCGAGCAGACCCTGTCGATCGGCCTGATCGGACCCGGCCAGGTCGGCCGGGCGCTGATCGGCCAGATCAACGCCAACCGCGATCGACTCAAGCACGACGCCAACCTCGATCTGCGCCTGCGCGCGATCGCCAGCTCGCGTCGCATGCAGCTCGACGAGGACCATATCGAAGGCTCGACCTCCCCCGGTCCGGACAGCGACCCGCTCGACCTGGAAGCGCTGGTCACCCACGTCGATGATGACCACCTGCCGCACGGGGTCATCATCGACTGAACCGCCAGTGACGCCGTCGCCGCGCACTACGCCGACTGGCTGGCCCGTGGCCTGCACGTGATCACGCCCAACAAGCATGCCGGCAGCGGGCCGATCGAGCGCTACCGGGCCATCCGCGAGCGCCACGAAAACGGTCCCGCGCGCTGGCGCTTCGAGGCCACCGTCGGTGCGGGCCTGCCGGTGATCCAGACCCTGCGCGACCTGATCGACACCGGCGATACCGTGCTGCGCATCGAAGGGATCTTCTCGGGCACGCTGGCCTATCTGTTCAATCGCTATGCACCGGGGATGTCCTTCGCCGAACTGGTTCGCGAAGCGCGCGCGGCCGGCTACACCGAGCCTGACCCGCGCGACGACCTGTCCGGCATGGACGTCGTGCGCAAGCTCGTGATCCTGGCCCGCGAGATGGGACAGGAGCTGACCATCGAGGACGTCGTCGTGGAATCACTGGTACCCGACGGACTCGGCGGATCGGTCGACGACTTCCTCGCCGGACTGGATCGCTTCGATGCCGAGATGGCCGATCGCCTGCAGCGCGCGATGGATAACGACCAGGTCCTGCGCTACGTCGCCTCGCTCGACCACCGGGGCAACGCCCGCGTGGCGCTGGAGGCACTACCGAACGACCATGCCTTCGCCAATCTGGCGCTGACCGACAATGTCGTCGCTTTCACTACCGAGCGCTACCGCGACAATCCGCTGATCGTGCAGGGCCCCGGCGCCGGACCTGAAGTGACCGCCGCCGGCGTGTTCGCGGACCTGCTGCGCGTCGCCAGCCATCTGGGCGCGCGACTCTGATGTCAGCAACGACGCGCCAATCGGCCATCGCCTTCGCTCCGGCCAGCGTCGGCAACGCGGCCGTCGGTTTCGACTTGCTCGGCCACGCCATCGAAGGCCCCGGCGACTCGGTGGTCGCATCTCGCCGCAGGCAACCCGGCGTATCCATCGAGCGGATCGAGGGCGTGGTCACCGACCTGCCCGGCGACCCCGAGAGGAACACCGCGGGCCGCGCCGTGCTCGCGCTGCTGAGCGCAACGCAGCCCGGGCTCGGCGTCGGCCTCGAAATCCACAAGGGAATCGGCCTGGGATCAGGCCTGGGCGGCTCGGCGGCCTCGGCCACCGCGGCGCTGGTCGCGGTCAATGCGCTCCTCGATCGACCCTTGCCGCAGTCGGCACTCTATCCCTTCGCCCTGGCCGGCGAATCCGCCGCCAGCGGAGCATCGCACGGCGACAACGTCGGCCCCCAGCTCCTCGGCGGACTCGTCCTGGCCACCACCGATCGTCTCATCCCGATCCCGGTCCCCGACGGGCTCTGGGCGGTTGTGGTCCATCCCGACCACGTTGTCGAGACCCGTCTGGCCCGAACCAGTCTGACCGAGCCTTTTCCGATCGGGACCATCGTTGCCCAGCAGACCAACCTGGCCCAGGTCCTGTGCGGTTGCTACACGGGCGACTTCGACCTGATCGCCGCCGGACTGGCCGATGTGCTCGTCGAACCACGCCGCGCCCGGCTGGTGCCGGGTTTCGCCGAAGTCAAGCGGGCCGCCCTCGATCATGGTGCGCTCGGGGCGTCGATCTCAGGGGCCGGTCCGAGCGTGTTCGGCTGGTTCCGTCACCGCGCGCAAGCAGAGTCCGCCGGTTCGGCGATGCGCTCGGCCTTCGCCGACCAGGGCCTCAAGGCCCAGGTCCATGTCTCGCCGGTCGACGCGCCCGGCGCTCGTCTGGTGGAGACGCCGATGCTGACGAGTGCAAGCGGATGATCGTCGTCGAACGAACACCGGCCGGCTCGAGGGTCGAAGCCTTATGATGAAATACATCAGTACCGCTGGCCGCGCTCCGACCGTCGATCTGGGCGGCGCGTTGCGCGCCGGGCTGGCTCCCGATGGCGGGCTCTATGTCCCCGAGGCCCTTCCCCGACTGAGCCTGGAAAGATTCCACGGCACCGATGACCTGGCGACCACAGCGGAACACCTGCTGAGGCCGTTTTTCGCCGGCAGCGAACTGGAAGCCGATCTGCGGGCGATCTGCGGCGAAGCGCTCGATCTGCCGCTGCCGCTGGTCCCGGTCGAACCGGGCCGGTCGTGGATCCTCGAGCTGTTTCATGGTCCGACCGCGGCGTTCAAGGATTTCGCCGCCCGGTTCCTCGCGGCCTGCATGCAGCGCCTGCGGCGGCCCGACGACCCGGTCCAGACCGTGCTCGTCGCCACCTCGGGCGACACCGGTGGCGCGGTCGCCGCGGCCTTTCACCGACGTCCGGGCTTCCGCGTGGTCATCCTCTACCCGGACGGCCGGGTCTCGGCCCGGCAGGCGCATCAGCTCGGCGCCTTCGGCGACAACGTGCATACCTTCAAGGTCAAAGGCAATTTCGACGACTGCCAGCGACTGGCGAAGCGCGCCCTCAATGACGAGACCCTGGCCGAGAAGCTCGCCCTGACTTCGGCCAACAGCATTTCGATCGGGCGATTGCTGCCGCAGATCAGCTATTACGCCAACGCCTCGCTCCGGATTCAGGGGGACGCCCAGGGGCCGGTCGACGTCATCGTGCCGACCGGCAATCTGGGCAATGCCCTGGCCGCGATTCTGGCTCGCGACTGCGGGTTCCCGATTGCCGAGATCGTTCTGGCCACCAATGCCAATCCAACCCTGGAAGACTACTTTTCCGGCCGCGACTACGAGGGCCGGCCCGGCATCGAGACCCTGGCAAACGCCATGGACGTCGGCGATCCGAGCAACTTCGAGCGCCTGGCCTGGTTCTATCGCGACCGGGACCTGCGTCGTGCCGGAATCAGCGCCGTGCGAATCGACGATGAGACGATCCGCGCGTGCATTCGTCGCGTTTTCGATGCATCGGGAATGCCGATCTGCCCGCACACGGCCTGCGCCATCGAAGTGCTCGAGCGTCGCCGCCAGGCGGGCATGACCGGCCCCCACCTGGTCGCCGCCACCGCGCATGCGGCCAAGTTCGAAGGGGTCGTGGAGCCATTGATCGGCCAGTCACTCGAGGCGCCGCCGGCCCTGGCTGACCTTCTGCAGCGGCCGAGCCGGGCGGAGGCGATGGAGCCCGACGAGGCCAGTCTCAGACATGCGCTGGAGCGGCTCGTCTCCTGATCGAGGAAGATCTGTCGGTGGGCGTCAGTCGAGCGCCTTGAGGCGCGTTCGGAGGTCCCGGGCGCGGGCCAGATAGCGCTGGGCGGGCTCGAAATCGGGGTCGAGCTTGACCACCCCCTGCCACAGCTCGATCGCCGCATCCAGGCGCTGCTCGCGGTAGTGAACCAGCGCCGCTTCGTGCCGGCGCTGAACCATCATTTCGCGCACCCGCGCCGCTTCCTCGCGCGCCGCCGCGAAGGTCGGGTCCAGAGCCGCCGAGAGTTCAAGGCGCTCCAGCGCCTCATCGAGACGGTCGGCGCGCTGCAACTCCAGTCCTTCGGCATACGCCAGTCGCGACTCGATGCGATCCCGTTCCGCGCTGAGCGCGGCACCCGCCGCTGCGCTGACCAGTGTCCGGCTGGCATCGAGCAGGTCCACGGCCGTCTCGAGATCGCCCAGCGCTTCGCGTTCGGTAACCGACGCCAGGGTCGCGCGCACGAGCAGGCCCGCGCCGGTCGCATCGAGCTGACCGGCGTAGGCGACCAGGGTCAGCAGGTCTCTGGCCAGGTCATGACGACCGTTCTCGATCAGGCCTTGGATCGTCTCGTCCAGGCACTCGGCCTGATCGGTGGTGACCATCGCCACGTCACGTTCGTCTTGCGGCGTCTCAGCCCGAGTGTCGACCATTGAGTCGACCATTGAATCGACCGTTGAGTCGTCCAGTACCTCGACCAGCGCGTCCGGAGTTTCTTCGGGCGCATCTTCGAGCGCTTCCGGCGACGCCCTCAGCGCTTCGGGAATGCGCAGCGTCCGGCCCGGCTCGAGTTGACGGGGCACGCCGATACCGTTGTAGCGTGCCAGGGCGAAGAACTGCAGGGCATCGCCCAGTTCGCGCTCGGCGATCTCCGAGAGCGTCTCTCCCTCGGCGACCACCACCTCGCGGTAGTCGCCGCCCATCAGGGCCTCGGGATCGCCCCGAAGCTGCTCGAGGAGCCGATTGGCCAGTCGGCTGCCCGGACGACGATCGAGGATGTCCAGCAGCTGCCGTTCGGCCGTTTCGAGTTCGCCGGCGTCGAGCGCGAGGATAACGTCCTGCAGGGTCGCGGGGCGTTCCGGCTCGACCGGCGGCTCGACGACGACCGGCCCGGGCCCGTCGGATTCATCAGGCCGGGTGTCGACCGTCTGGCAACCTGACAGCAGCAGCATGACCGCGACAAGGCCGAACGGTCCTGCAGCGCGAAGAGACGCGATGATCCGGGTCATCGAAGTTCAGTCCACCAGACTCAGTCGGGTGACTCTCTGGAAGCCGCGCGGCAGCTTGCGCCCGCGCTGGGCCCGCTCGCCCCAGTAGTTCTCGGTGTCCGACCACGACAGGCGCAGGTAGCGCTGGCCGGCCCAGACCAGACAATCTTCGCCGGCGGCGATCGCGATCGCGCCAGCCACCCGCTCTCCGGCCTTGCGCGCCTTGGGCGGGATCTGGATCAGCTTGTTGCCTTTGCCGCGCGCCATTTCGGGCAGATCGCAGAGGTAGTAGGCGAGAAGATAGCCCTGGCTGGTCGCGACCACGATGACCCCGTCCTGGGCATCGCTGATCGCCGCGATCGGCAGCGCGTCCGCGCCGGCCGGCAGGGTCAGCACCTGCTTCCCTGCCTTCTGTCGCGTGTAGAGGTTCTCGAGCGTGGTGATGAATCCGTAGCCGGCGTCCGATGCCATCAGCACGCGATCGGCGGGGGCACCGATCGCCACGGACCGGAATCCAGCCCCGTCCGCCGGCGAGAATCGGCCGGTCAGGGGCTCTCCCAGGCTGCGCGCGGACGGCAGTTCATGCGCCGGCAGGGAATAGGTGCGGCCGCTCGAATCGAGGAACACGGCGAGCTGGTTGCTGCGCCCCCGGGCCGAGGCCAGATAGGCATCGCCGGAGCGGTAGTTGAGCTCCTCGGGCTTGATGTCGTGACCCTTGGCCGAACGCACCCAGCCGTTGTCGCTCAAAACGACGGTCACCGGCTCGGCGGGTACGAGATCGCTTTCCTTGAGCGCCTGCGCGGCCTGGCGCTCGATGATGCGGCAACGACGCTCGTCACCGTACTGCTCGGCGTCGGCCAGCAGCTCGTCGCGAATCAGACGGGTCAGCCTGGCCTTCGAGCCGAGCAGTGATTCAAGCCGCTTGCGCTCTTGTTCCAGTTCGTCCTGTTCTCCACGAATCTTCATTTCCTCGAGCCGGGCCAGATGACGCAGCCTGAGTTCGAGAATCGCCTCGGCCTGGGTGCCGGTCAGGTCGAAGCGCTCCATCAGCACCGGTTTGGGCTCGTCCTCGCTGCGGATGATCCGGATGACCTCGTCGATATTCAGATAGGCGATCAGCAGACCCTGAAGGATGTGCAGGCGATCGACGACCTGATCGAGGCGGTGTTCGAGCCGACGGGTCACGGTCCGGCGCCGGTAGGCCAGCCACTCCACCAGCAGTTCGCGCAGGTTCTTGACGCCCGGACGACCGTCGTTGCCGATCACGTTCAGGTTGATCCGGATGGACTTTTCGAGATCGGTGGTCGCGAACAGATGGTCCATCAGCGCATCGATGTCGACCCGGTTGCTGCGCGGGACGATCACCAGACGGGTCGGATGCTCGTGATCGGATTCATCGCGCAGATCGCTGACCAGCGGCAGCTTCCTGGCCTGCATCTGGGCCGCGATCTGCTCGAGCACCCGGGCCGGCGACACCTGATGCGGCAGGGCCGTGACGATGATCGCCTCGCCCTCGCGCTCGAAGACCGCACGCTGGCGTAGGTTGCCGTAACCGCTCTCGCAGATCGCGCGCAGCTCGTCGCGGGTCGAGATGATCTCGCCGCCGCCCGGAAAATCAGGCCCCTGGACGTGCTCGCACAGCTCGGCGCAGGTCGTCTTCGGCGCTTCGAGCAGGCGAACGCAGGCGCTGACGACCTCGCCGAGATTGTGCGGCGGGATATCGGTCGCCATGCCGACCGCGATCCCCTGCCCGCCGTTGAGCAGCAGGTTCGGCAGGCGCGCCGGCAGCAGCTTCGGCTCCTTGAGCGAACCGTCGAAGTTCGGCACCCAGTCGACCGTTCCCTGCCCCAGTTCGGCCAGCAGCACGCGCGCATAGGGGGCCAGCCGGGATTCGGTGTAGCGCATCGCCGCAAACGACTTCGGATCGTCCGGCGAGCCGAAATTGCCCTGCCCGTCGACCAGCGGATAGCGATAGGAAAACGGCTGGGCCATCAGCACCATCGCCTCATAGCAGGCCGAATCACCGTGCGGATGGAACTTGCCGATCACGTCACCGACGGTGCGCGCCGACTTCTTGTGCTTCGATGCCGCCGACAGCCCGAGCTCGCTCATCGCGTAGATGATCCGGCGCTGAACCGGCTTGAGCCCGTCGCCGACGTTCGGCAGCGCCCGATCCAGCACCACGTACATCGCGTAGTCGAGATAGGCACGCTCGGCGTAGACGCGAAGCGGCTGTTGTTCGAAATCGCCGGTGATGGGTTTGGGGGCGGTCACGGGAACAAAGGTTCAAGGTTCAAGGTTCAAGGTTCAAGGTTCAAGGTTCAAGGTTCAAGGTTCAAGGTTCAAGGTTCAGGGTTTCCGGTTTCCGGTTTCCGGTTTCCGGGCCACAGGCTACGGTTTTCCTGAAACCGGAACCCGGAAACCCAAGACCGTCCCTTCATCTTTTGACAAACTTCAACGTAAACCGATCGCTCTCGCCGATCGCACGGTACTTTTCGGGATCTTCGTCGCCGGTGCGAAGGGACGGCAGCAGGGTCCAGACGCCGTTGGGGTGGTCGGCGGTGTCTTCGGGGTTGGCATTGATTTCCGAGACGGCTTCGAGGCGGAAGCCTTCGGACTCGGCCATGCCGACCATCCAGCTCTGCTTGACGTAGCCGGAGCGGTCGTCCTCGGCCACCTCCCGATCTTCCGGCATGCGGTGCCCGACGACGCCGAGCACGCCACCGGGTTTCAGGGCCGCATGGGCCGCCTTCAGGACATCGCGCATCTTGCCGTCGCGCTTCCAGCCGTGCACGTTGCGGAAAGTCACGATCAGATCGGCCTGTCCGTTCTCGACCAGCGTCGAACGCTCAGGCGGGTTGAACGGGATGATCCGGACCTCGCCGTAGCGTTCCCGGTCGGACACGCGTTCCTCATAGCTCGCGTAGGCCTCTCGATAGAAGTCCGGTAGATCCTCCTGGCTCATGTCCCAATGGGCGGCGATGAACTGCCCCTCGTCTTTCACGAAAGGCGCGATCACGCTGGTATACCAGCCGCCGCTGGGGAACAGTTCGACCACGGTCATGTCGGGCTCGAGACCGAAAAAACTCAAGGTCTCGGCTGGATTGCGATAGCGGTTGCGCTCGATCCAGGCGGCCGGGCGATGCTCTCCCTTCGCGATTTGCGAAAGGGCATTCACGTGGTCATCGTGGCCATGATTGTCGCCGCGGGCCGGCTGCATGAAACCCACGGTCAGGGTAGCGGTGAGTACGATCAGCAGGGTGCCTTTCATCAAGAATTCTCCAGATTGACGGTCAAACGTTCAAGGGTATGGCCAGAGGCCAGATACTTGGCCTCGAAGGGGCTGATGGCCTCTGATTCGCCCCGGAAAGATACCACTTTCGCATCAGGACGTCCGGCCAGCTCGAGCGCCCGCTTGAATTCAAGCACGTACAGGCCGAAGTTCGACCGCAACTCCAGCTGCCCCCCGAGCGCCAGCAGGGCCGGAAAGACCGGGTGGCCGTGCCAGCGGCGCTTCAGATGCCCCGGCTTCGGCCACGGGTTCGGGTGGATCAGGTAGTGATGCGTCGGGCGCAGGCCCGCGTCGGCGAGCAGCCGCCAGAAATCGGCGAGTTCGGCGCGAACGAGGCATGCATTGGGCGGCAGGGCCGGGGCGCGCGCCAGACGGGCTGAGGACTTGTCGATTCCGAGCACCAGGGCCTCGGGGTGACGCCGCGCCAGCTGAGCGGTCGAAACCCCGGTGCCACAACCGGAATCGAGAATCAGCTTGTCGGCCGCCTCGATCGTTTCGCGCAAATCGTCGAAGCCCTTCTGGCTGTGAGCGCGAATCGGCTGCCGCCAAGGCTTGCTCAAGTGCCGCCGCACGACCGCGTCGAGCCTCGGATGAAGCCCGGCCTGCGAGGAAACGGGGACGGAAGACGAGACCATCGGACGGCAAGGAATGGTGGGCCGTGAAGGATTCGAACCTTCGACCAAGAGGTTAAAAGCCTCCTGCTCTACCACTGAGCTAACGGCCCGGGTCAGGCGAGCCGCGTATGATAACCCGTAATCGAAGCCCACTCAAATACCCTGATCGAATCCACGCTGGCCTTCGAATTCCTGACCGAATCGGAGTACCGAATTAACAGCCATGGCGAGTCTTGTCGCCAGCCCGGAGGGTGAATGACTCTGGGCTCGCCATTCGGAGGCCACCACGACATGGTAGTGCCAGAGGCGGCAGGGGTGTCGCTTGGCGACCGGCTTGGAAACGTTTCCTTCAACCTCGCTTTTCGTGGTCGTGAGCCGCGGGGGGGATCGCCTCCAAGCCGGCTTTTACTCACGCTAACCCGGCACGTGTGTCGAGTTAACGGCTGTGACCTCAATCAAGTGAGTTGACCCAGTTTTCAACCCGAAGTCCAGGAACGCGCGAAAACTCCGCGACGTTGTTCGTGACCACTATCAGTCCGAGGGAGCGGGCATGCCCCGCGATCATTTGATCATAAGGACCAATCGGCGTACCCGCTTTTGCCAGCTCCGCCCGGATCTGACCTGTATGTGTCGCTGCGGAAGAATCAAATTCCTTCACGTCGAGACGAGCAAGGAAGCCCTCGACGACCTTCAGGTTACGAGAGACTGCTGCTGATTTTTCGGCACCGTAGATCAATTCCATCTGCGTGACGGTCGACACGCACATTCGCCCATCGTTCTCGATGAAAATTTTCCGAACACTATCCGGGCGATTCTTGATCGTGTAGATACAGATATTGCTGTCGAGCAAGTACTTGAGCACTAAAACCCGTCCCGCTCCTGATCAACGGGTTGATCACGGCAGGACATGAAATCGGCCGTCACACCTTCGGAAGAGAACCAGCTATCCCATGACTCGCCCGCCGGTGAAATCAGCCGGGATCGACCGATTGGCACGATGTCGACTTGTTTCACGGAGTCCGGCAACGCGACCGCCTTCGGTAACCGAACGGCCTGACTGGTGTTGCTCTTGAAAACGCCGCCTCTCTTCATCGGGCACCTCATGGATGGATATGCAGGCCTTCCAGTGTAAGCAAAACGCTGGATATGTCAAGCGTATATCCTTGGCTTTGATTTCAGTCAACCCTCAACGTCGGATCCCCCAACAGCAGCCAGGCGAAGATTTCAACGGAGCCGAGCGGCAGAGTCGCGCGTGTGGCTTCGATAGCCTCACCAAGGGTCTTGCCCGCCACTTGCCGGGCCAGCACGGACTCGGCGAAGCGGCCGTTGTCGGCATAGCTCGACAGGACACCTGAGCCGTGGACCGCGACGGCACCGTTCGGGATACCCGACACTTGATTGCCTTGATCGTCAACGCGGTAGCCGTTCATGAGTCGATGGGCGAGCGGTGGCCGACAACGTTTCTCAGGAATTTTCGATCTTTACGCTCCGACCAGTTTCATCCTGTAGCCGCGTACCTTCTCTCGCCCAGCATTGATCTGCTCAGGCCTTCAATCGGCTCAGAAAAACGCCGAGCTGACATCTGCAAATCGACCATCAGTCGCTCGCCCTCGGGCGCTTCGTCGACACGGAACCACTGGCGAACGCCCGAGGGGTCGTTGACGTACCACTCGGTGACTACACCGCGCTGATACTCGAATCGGTTGCCGGTCGCCAAGGTCGGTGGTGCCTTAATGGCGAGAGCCTGTCCATCCACGCTGACCGCATCAAGCGCAAAGCCGATCTCGTGCGTCACCTCGCCATCTCTTAGCCGGAACACCGGACCCGACTCGGAAAACACCGTGCGGTAGGCCTGCCCCGGCGTCCTCGCTTGCCAGACGCCGTCAATCTGCTGAATCTCGTGACGCTCGCCTCGATCTGCGCCGTGATCTGCCGCCAGGGTTCGCCCTGAAGCTCCGGTGGCACCTCGACCGAAGCCGCAACCGGCACCAGTCCCGCCGCCATCAATAAAGCGATGAGTCCGATTCGCCCTGAAACCAAAGACCCGACAACAACACTCCGAGCTACCATGATTCCCCTTCACCAGCGCCAGTTGGTCACGAGAATGCCAATGCAAGATGGATCAAGACTCATTCTCGATGCAAGGACTCCAACCAATTTCAATCGGGGGCCGGACCCTGCCCGGAGCAAGTCGCCTTGGACCGGCAGGGTCTGCTTACAAATTGAAGCCAAACACCGGCCCGAGTTTCTGCGCCAGCATGACGTTGCCACCGGCCTTGATCTGGCCGGACATGAACGCCGACAGCGCGCCTTTTTCTCCTCGGCCGAGTTCCAGCCAGACCGGTTCGCTGATGGTCAGGGTGACGGTCGGGTCATCGGATTTTCCGGCTTCGACATGGCAGTGGCCGTTGTCGACCTTGACCATCCAGTCGGCGGGCTGATCGCCGCTGATGTCGGTGATGTGGAACTGGAAGATTGCCTCCAGGGTTTCGGCGGCGGAGGACTCGAAGCGGTTTTCGAGGTCGTTGAACAGGTCGGTTGCGGTTTGGTAGGTCATTTTTTCAGTCCAGTGTTGAGGATTCAGGGGTGGGTCGGGAGGTCCCGGATCAGGTCCGGGATGACATGATGGGAGGTCCCAGATTGAACTCGAGATGACACGTCCCCCGAGCCGCCAAAAATCGAAATCGCCATCGAAATCGCAATCGAACCAGGCCCCTCACACCCAACACCCTGCAACACCGCCCGGAAATATCCAAGGATCATGGTCAGAACCCCATTCGCCCGGCTTCGAGCTCGGCGGCCAGTTCGGCGGTCAGGGGCTCGTAGCGGGTCTGGCCGGGGCGGCGGATCCAGATCGGATCGGAAACGCCTTCACCATGCCAGGCCTCGCGCGCCAGGTCCTTGCGAACGAATTTGAAGGTGCCCGTCGCATCGACGCGCTCGACTTCGCGCAACAGGACCGGCACCGCGTAGTCGGGAAGGCAACGCAGAAACGCCTCGGCCAGGGCCTCGACCGCCTGCTCGGCTCGCTCCGGATCGGCCGGTCGAAACGCCAGCATCCCGGCGCGGCCCTCGCAGTCCGGGATGCGGACGCCGAAAGCGGCGGCTTCTTCGATTTCGGGCACCGCCATCGCGACCGCTTCGACCTCGGTGGTCGCGACGTTCTCGCCGCGCCAGCGGTAGGTATCACCGAGCCGATCGACGAAACGGGCATGGCGATAGCCGAGATCCGTGAGCAGATCGCCGGTATTGAACCAGCAGTCGCCGGGCTCGAAAGCGTCGCGGATGAGCTTGCCCTCGCTCGCCTGATCGTCGGTGTAGCCGTCGTACGGATAGGTCCGGGTGACCTTTCCGAGCAGCAGCCCGGTGCCGCCCGGCGGGACTCTGATCAGGTGTCCATTGCTGTCGCGAACCAGATCGCCCGTGGCGTGGTCGCACTCGACCAGGGCGTAGTCTGCCGGGCACAGGCCCACGGTCCGGTCCTGATTCAGGATGTTGAAGAACGCGATATTGGCCTCGCTGGCGCCGTACAGCTCGTAGACGCGACGAATGCCGAAACGTCGTTTGAACTCGCACCAGATGTCGGGCCGGAGCCCGTTACCGAGCATCGCGCGCACGCTATGGTCGCGGTCGGCCGGCGATTCCGGCTGGTTGAGCAGAAATCGACACAGCTCGCCGATATAGACAAAGCCGTCGGCCCGGCACTCGCACAGTTCGTCGAGGAACGATCGGGCCGAAAATCGCCGGCCGATCGCCAGGCAAGCTCCGGTCGCCGCGCAGGCGCCCCAGGCCACGGACAGGGCGGTGCCGTGATAGAAGGGCAGCACGTTGTACAAGACCTGCCCCGGCTTGAAACCGAGGGCCATGAAACCGAACGCGCCCATGGCCTTGATCCAGCGGATGTGCCGGATGACGGCGGCCTTCGGCAGCCCGGTGGTTCCGGAGGTGAACAGGTGAAAGCAGGGGTCGCCGAGACGGACCGCGGCGGTTCCGGGCCAGTTCGCATCATCCTGCGATCGAGCCGCGCTGGCCAGGTCGTCGTAACCTTCCGGAAGGTTCGGGCCTTCGCCATCGGACACGAAAAAGCGTCGATCGCCGTCAGAGCCGCCCTCGCGGCGCGCCGCTTCCCAGGTGTCGACATGCTCGGCTCCGACCAGAGTGATAAGGCCGGGCGAAAGACGAACACAGTGCGCCAGAGCCGCCGGAGGCAGGCGCGTGTTGTGGACCACCGCCACGGCGCCGAGCTTGACGATGCCGGCCACGCATTCGATCAGTTCGGCCCGATTGTCGAGCAGCAGACCCACCCGTTCGCCCTTCCCGACGCCGGCCGAGTCGAGCACGCGCGCGATGCGGTTGGCGCGGGCGTTGAGTTCCGAGTGGCTGATGTCGCATCCCTCGAAGCGCAGCGCCGGCGCATTCGGTAGCAGTCTCGCGTTGGCCTCGAGCACGCTGCCGATCGACAGAGAGCGCTCGAGGTCGGCCACCCTGGTCAATCGGTGACCGCGCAGGACCTGGGGCAGGCGCGGCAGCAGGGGGAGTGCGCCGCGCAGCAGGCTCAACGGGCCGATCCGGTCAGCCCGGTCCATCATCCGCCGCGTCGATCAGCGCCAGGCATTGTCCTTTGCGCACCGAGTCTCCGGCGGCCACCTTCAACTGCCCAAGCACGCCGTCGATACCAGCGCGCAGCGTGGTTTCCATCTTCATCGCCTCGACCACCACGATCGGATCGCCGCGCGTTACTGCCTCGCCGACGGCCGTCATCACATCGATCACGGTGCCATCCATCGGTGCCTCGATCCACCCCCCGGATTCGGCCTCGGCAAGGGCCGGCGGCGCGAGACTGAGGTCGACCACGACCAGATCGCCCTGCTCGTCGGCCAGCCAGATCGTGTCGTTTTCCCGGACCAGCGCAGCGCGCCGGCGACGACCGTCGATGTCATAGCAGACCCGATCACCCCTGATCTCGATGATCCGGACGGCCAACTTCTGGCCGAAGACGCTGACCTGACAGGCCTGACGTTCAAGCGTGGTATCGACCTCGATCGCCTCGGGCCCGGCACCGGCATCGACCGTCAGTTTCAGTCTTCTCTTCGCGCCGGATCCCGGCCGTTCGAAGACCGGGTCAGCGCCAGCCAGCACTGCCGCGATCACGGCCGCTCGCGCTGGATCCACGTTCGGCGGCGCGAGGTCCTCGGAGCGGCGCTGGACGAAGCCGGTGTCGACCCTGCCGTCGACCATGTCCGGATGCGCCAGGGCCCGGCAGAGGAAGGCGCGATTCGTGATCACCCCGGCCGCGACGGTCTGCTCGAGGGCCCGCAGCAGGCGGCGGCGGGCCGTTTCGCGGTCCGGTCCGTGGGCGATGAGCTTGGCCAGCAGAGGGTCATAGTGCGGCGTGATCCTCTGCCCGGCGGTAACGCCCGAGTCGACCCGGACCGCATCGGGCGGGATCCAGGCTTCAAGCATACCGCTCTGCGGCATGAAGTCCTGCCCCGGGGCCTCGGCATAGAGTCGCGCCTCGATCGCATGACCGTTAAGGTAAACCTGGTCCTGGGCCACCGGCAGGGGGCGGCCAGCGGCCACCTCGAGCTGCCAGGCCACGAGATCGAAGCCGGTCAGCGCTTCGGTGACCGGATGCTCGACTTGCAGCCGGGTATTCATCTCGAGGAAGTAGAACGCCGCGTTGGAATCGAGCAGGAACTCGACCGTTCCGGCGCCGACGTAGTCGATCGCGCGGGCCGCGCGGCAGGCTGCCTCGCCCATGCGCTGTCGACCTTCGGTATCGAGGGCCGGTGACGGCGACTCCTCGATGATCTTCTGGTGGCGACGCTGCATCGAACAGTCGCGCTCGCCGAGATGAATGACCCGGCCGTGGCGGTCGGCAAAGACCTGGATCTCGACGTGCCGGGCCGAGTCGATCGCTCGCTCGATGATCAGCTCGTCGTTGCCGAAACTGCCGCGGGCCTCCGATGCGGCGGCGCGAATGCCCTCGGCCAGATCATCCTCGCGATCCACCCGGCGCATGCCCTTGCCGCCGCCCCCGGCAGCCGCCTTGATCATGACCGGAAATCCGAGCTGACGCGCCGCTTCGGTCAGGGCTTCCGGTTCCTGCGCAGTTCCGCGCGCGCCGGGAATGACCGGGACGCCGGCGTCTTCCATCAGCGCCTTGGCCTCGCGCTTGTTGCCCATCGCGCGAATCGCTTCGGCCGGCGGACCGATGAACACCAGCTCCGCGTCGGCGCAGGCGCGCGCGAAATCAGCGTTCTCCGAGAGGAATCCATAGCCGGGATGAATCGCGCCGGCGCCGCAGCGCTCGGCCGCTGCGAGAAGCTGTTCGATATCCAGATAGGATCGGGCCGGCTCGTTACCGGCCAGCGCTACGGCCTCATCCGCGAGGCCGACATGCGGAGAGCGCGAATCGGCCGGACTGAACACCGCCACTGTGCGATAGCCCAGCGCCCGGGCCGTGCGGATGATCCGAACCGCGATCTCGCCGCGGTTGGCGATCAGGATGGTTTCGAAGGCTCGAGTCGGCGTCATGTCGTGTCAGCGGTTCGGGACCAGTTCGGAGCTCGTTTTTCAAGGAAGGCCCGAGTGCCTTCCATCGCTTCCTCGCCCGCGGCAGCGCGCGCGAAAGCCTCCGCGCCGCGATCGAGCAGATCATCGATGGCCGTATCGCGAGTGGCCAGCAGCAGGTTCTTGGTCATCGCCGATGCCCGCGGTGCGCAGCGAAGCGCGGCCTCGACCGTCGCCGCGAGGGCTGAGTCCAGCGCCGCGCCGTCGGCACAGACTTGGTGAGCAAGACCAAGGCGACAGGCTTCCTCGCCATTGATCCGCGCGCCGGTAAGGGCCAGACGGCGTGCCTGGGACAGGCCGACCCGGGCGACGACGAACGGTATGATCTGGGCCGCAGGCAGGCCGAGGGTGGCTTCAGGCAGACCGATGCGGGCATCGGCCGTGACCAGACAGACATCGGCGACACAGGCCAGACCGACGCCACCGCCGAGCACCGCGCCCTCGGCGGCCGCGATCACGGTTTTCGGGCTGGTGTCGAAGGCCGAAATCAACCGGCCGAATCCCCGGTTGGTTCTTGCCATCGCAGCCGCGTCGCCGGCCGCCTCCATGCGCGCCGCAGCCATGTCGGCCAGATCGGCTCCGGCGCAGAAATGACCCTCCGCACCGCGCACAACGACCACCCGGATCGAATCGTCCGAGCCGGCCTGTTCGATCACTTCCTGAAGCTCGGCAACCATCCGCCGGGACAGCGCGTTCCGCGCTTCGGGCCGGTTCAGCGTGATTCGGAGGCAGCCGTTCTCGATGGTGGTGATCAGCGTTTTCATGGTTGGTCTTTGGCGTTTCTTTGGGTGCGGGGTGAGATTTCAAGGTTCAAGGTTCAAGGTTCAAAAGTGGGCAAACAATCACCATAGGTCCCGGATCAAGTCCGGGATGACGCTGCGCGTCAGTTCAGGTTCAAAAGTGGGCAAACAATCACCATAGATCCCGGATCAAGTCCGGGATGACGCTGCGCGTCAGTTCAGGTTCAAAAGTGGGCAAACAATCACCATAGGTTCCGGATCAAGTCCTGGATGACGCTGCGCGTCAGTTCAGGGTTCAGGTTCAAGAGTGGGCAAAAAATCACCACAGGTCCCGGATCAAGCCCGGGATGACAATTCGTTTCTGATCTGCGAAATCGAAATCGCAATCGGCATCGAAATCGTCCTTTCGGTTTTCGGGTTTGCCTGTTCTGCAGTTAATGCAGTTAAGATTCCTTTTCGATTTCGATTTGGAATTGGAATTGGAATTGGATTTCGATGCATGGCGTTTGAGTAGAGGTTGCTACGCGTCAATTGTCGGGTTCGGGGCTCCCGGTTCCGGATCGCTGCTTCCGCGAGTATTTCGAATTCCCTTTCTCAAATCCACACCTCTTTTCATTCCATCCCGCCTCATTTTCGATCGCCCGACACTTTTCCTGTCATCCCGGCCGGAGCGCAGCGTAGAGCCGGGATCTCCAGCCTCGGGACTCCAATGAACACCTGCGATGGCAACGAATCCAAGATCCCGGATCCAGTCCGGGATGACGATTCGGGCTGATCTGCGAAATCGAAATCGGCATCGAAATCGTCCTTTCGGTTTTCGGGTCTGATTGTTCTGCGGTTCAAATTCCCTTCCGATTTCGATGGCGATTTCGATTTGGATTTCGATGCCTGGCGTTAGTGATCAGGCTTTCGGGAGAATGCCCATGTGTTTACAGATGATCGCGAGCATGATCTCGTCGGCGCCGCCGCCGATCGACATGAGTCGCTGATCGCGGTAGGCGCGCGCGATCCGGCTTTCCCACATATAGCCCTGCCCGCCCCAGTACTGCAGGCAGCAGTCGGCGACCTCGCGCGACAACCGACCGGCCTTGAGTTTGGCCATCGAGGCCAGGCGGGTCGCGTCGCCGCCGCCGACGTGGACTTCGCAGGCGGCATAGATCAGCGCGCGCAGCGCCTCGACTTCGGTCTGCAGCTCGGCCAGGCGGAAATGAACCACCTGATTGTCGAGAATCGGCCGGCCGAAAGCGACGCGGCTGCGGGTGTACTCGATCGTCTCCTTGATCAGACCTTCCAGGCCCTTGATCGCGCTGGCCGCACCCCACAGCCGCTCTTCCTGGAACTGGAGCATCTGGTACATGAAGCCGGCACCCTCGTCGCCGATCCGGTAGCGCTGCGGCACCCGAACGCCGTCGAAGAACACCTGGGCGGTGTCCGACGAGCGCATGCCGAGCTTGTCGAAGGGTTCGGAGCGGGTGATGCCCGGCGTATCGGAGGGCACGACGATCAGGGACTTGTCGTTGTGCCGGTTGGTTTTCTCGTCGTCGCCGCCGGTGCGCGCGAGCAGGCAGATCCAGTCGGCCTGCAGCCCGTTGGTCATCCACATCTTGGTGCCGTCGATGACGTAATCGTCGCCGTCCTTGCGCGCGGTCGTCTTGATATTTGCGACGTCCGACCCGGCGTGGGGCTCGCTGACGCCCAGCGCCACGACCCGGTCGCCGGCGATCGTCGGCGCGAGGAATTCGCGGCAAAGCTCCTCGCTGCCGAAACGCGCGAGGGCCGGGGTCGCCATATCGCTCTGGACGCCGATCGCCATCGGCACCGCGCCGCAGTGGGCCGCACCCAGCTCCTCGGCGGCGACGAGGCTGTAGCTGAAGTCCAGCCCCATCCCGCCGTAGGCTTCCGGCTTGGTGATGCCGAGCAGGCCGAGATCGCCGAGCTTCTTGAACAGCTCGTGTGCCGGAAACCGGCCGGCCGCTTCCCACGCTTCGACGTGGGGATTGATTTCCTCCTCGACGAAGCGCGCCACGGTGCGGCGCAGTTCTCGATGTTCGTCAGTCCATTTCATGTTCAAGGTTCAAGGTTCAAGGTTCAAGGTTCAAGGTTCAAGGTTCAACATCAAAATCTCGCTACTCCGAAGCTGTTCGGCCGCAGGGTGCGTTGCTCGGCGGCTGCGCACAGGTCGAGACAGCGCGCCAGCACGGCGCGGGTATCGCGGGGGTCGATGATCGCGTCGTCCCAGAGCCGGGCCGTGGCAAACAGCGCGCTCGATTCGGCATCGATCTTGTCGCGGATCTGAGAGGTGATCATCTCGAGCACCTGCGGATCGACCGTCTCGCCAGCGCGGGCATGCTTCTGCTCGGTCACGATCGCCATGACCCGGGCAGCCTGCTCACCGCCCATGACACCGATCCGCGCATTCGGCCAGGAGAAGATGAAACGCGGGTCGAGACCGCGCCCGCACATGCCGTAGTTGCCGGCACCGAAGGAGCCGCCGACGAGCACGGTCAACTGCGGCACCGCCGAGTTCGCGACCGCCTGCAGCATCTTCGAGCCGTGCTTGACGATGCCGTGCTGCTCGGCGTCGGTGCCGACCATGAAGCCCGTGGTGTTCTGGAGGTAGATGATCGGTCGCCCGGCCTGGCAGCACAGCTGGATGAACTGGGCGGCCTTGGTCGCGCCGCTGGTCGTGATCGGTCCGTTGTTGCCGATCAGACCGATCGGGTGGCCGCCCAGCTCGGCGAAACCGCACACGGTCTGCTGATCATAGGCCGCCTTGAAGTCCATCATCGCGGAGTCATCGACCAGACGAGCGATGATCTCGCGGACGTCGTAGGGCTTTTTCGGATCGGCCGGCACGAGGCCGAGCAGTTCTTCGCGATCGAAGCGCGGCTGCGCCGCATTCAGGTCGGACCGCGCCGCCGCGAACCCCGGCACCAGCAGTGCGGCGATCTGGCGCGCCTGACGGATGCCGTCGGCGTCGTCTTCGGCGACGTATTCGGCCGTCCCGGTCCGGCTTGCGTGCATGTCGGCACCGCCCAGGGTTTCGTCATCCGCCTCCTCGCCGGTCGCCGCCTTGACCAGAGGCGGCCCGGCCAGGTAGACGCGCGACCGACCGCGGACCATGACGACGTAGTCCGACAGGCCCGGCACATACGCCCCGCCCGCGGTGGCGTTGCCGTGGACCACCGTGATCTGCGGCAGGCCGGCGGCGGACAGGCGGGCCTGATTGGCGAACGAGCGCGCGCCCTCGACGAACAGCTCGGACTGGAAATTCAGATTGGCGCCGCCCGACTCGAGCAGATTGATCATCGGCAGGCGATTCTCGAGCGCGATCTGCTGCAGGCGCAGCCCTTTCCTCAGACCGGTCGGCGAGATCGTGCCGCCCTTGATGGCGCTGTTGGAGACGTTGACGACGGCGTCGATGCCGGCCACCTGGCCGATTCCGGCAATCGAGCCGCCGCCCGCGGTCGAGCCGTCGCGATCATCGTGCATCCTGTAGCCGGCCAGACCACCGAGTTCGAGGAACGGTGCGCCAGGATCGAGCAGCAGGCTTAGCCGCTCGCTGGGCAACAGCTGGCCGCGATGAGCGAACTTCGCGCGGGCCTGCTCTTCCCGCTCGCGGATCTTCTGCCGCACCGCTTCCACCTCGGCGATCTGCTCGAGCATGCGCTCGCGATTGGCGTTGAAATCCTCGTTCATCATAGGATCCTCATGGAGTCACAGTCCAGAAGCGATTCACCACAGAGGCACGGAGAAAGAAGAAAGGATTTTCTCTTTCTCTGTGTTCTCCGTGCCTCTGTGGTGAACCAATCATCTCCAACTATTGATCCTTAAGCACGTCGGGCTTTTCGGCGCGGTGGAAGCCGCTGAAGGGTTCGGACTTGTCGTGCTCGGCCATCGGCCAGATGCGACCGCCGAGAGATCCGGCGCCGTCGACGCGCATCAGCTCACCGGTGATGAACGCCGCCGCCGGGCTCAGCAGGAAACACACCGCCGCGCTGACCTCGGACTCCTCGCCCATGCGTTTGAGCGGGACCGAATTCGACAGCATCGGGATCATCGCCTTGACCGCGCCTTCGTAGGTATCGAGCCCGCTCGACATGATCCAGCCCGGGGCGACCGCGTTGACCCGGACGCCGCTCCTGGCCCATTCGACCGCGGCGGTTCGGGTCAGATTGGCCATCCCGGCCCGGGCCGCCCCGGAGTGGGCCATGCCCGGCATCCCGTTCCAGTGATCGGCCAGCATGTTGACGATGGCGCCGCCGTGCCGACTCATCGACCGGCGGTAGACCTCGCGCATCATCAGGAATCCGCCGGTCAGGTTGGTCCGCACGACGGCTTCGAATCCATTCGGGGTGATGTCCTCGAGCGGGCTCGGGAACTGACCGCCGGCGTTGTTGAACAGTCCATGAATCCGCTCGTGACGCTCGAGCAGCGATGCGACCAGACCGGCAACCGCCGCGGCATCGCGGATATCCGCGATCGCCCATTCGGCGCGACCGCCGTCGTCGATGATTTCCTCGCTCGTGCGTTCCAGCGGCTCCGACCTTCGCCCCACCAGGACGACGTGGGCGCCCAGGCTGGCCAGTTCGTGCGCGGTGCAGCGACCGATACCGGTGCCACCGCCGGTCACGACGATCACCTGTTCGGCAAACAGGTCGGGACGGAATACGGATTGGTAGGCCATCGTTTCGAGACTCCCCGGTCAGGTTTTCTTCAACACCGCGTCTTCGACCTGCTTGGCGATGACGGCCGGCACATCGATCGGGATATCCAGCAGCATCTGAGCCAGGGCCTTGCCCTGCGGATCCATGCGCAGACTGGTCACGCCGCCGCCGCCGAGGCAGTCGCGCAGCAGGAAATTCAGCGCGTTGATCCCGGGCAGATACCAGCGCTCGACCGAGCCCTTCAGAATATGGGAAAAATGCCCGGCCACCGTTTCTTCGGTCAGCGTGGCAGCAATCCACGGAAGATAGTCGGGCCGGCGGGCGATCACTCCGATATTGGCGTGATTGCCCTTGTCTCCGCTGCGGGCACGGGCCAGCGCGACGAGAGGCACGCAATGGTCGGCGCGACCCTCGGGCCGCGGCACCGGATGAGGGGTCGGCGGTTCGATCGAATCCGCCGGGTTTTCGATCGCGACTTCGATCTCTTTCTGGCCCAGCACCACCCGGGGCCGCACCCGATCAGCCGGCAGCATGAAACTGAATAGTCGGATCAGGGGGTGGACGATCGGCCTGCCGCCGATATAGCCGGTCAGTCCGGGCACCATTGCGGTCGCCGCCTGGGCGATCTCGCGCGAAAACAGGACCAGCGCTTTCTTTTCGGCATGACGAACACCGATCTTGACGACCACCTCGCGCGTGTCCTCGCGTCGGGCATGCTTGCCGTAGGTGGCCTCGGCGCCGAGAATTTCGACGCTGGTCCGCGTGAAGCCACCCATGCCCTGCGTGCCGATCAATTTGCGCGCCTTGTTCAGGATCGCCTCCGCCACCCGACGGCCCTTGGCGGGCGCATTGAGCCCACCGACCATGAACAGCGCGACACAGCGAAAACCATCGGGATAGGTGGCCGCCACCTTCAGTTGATCGCTCGGTGGTCGCCCCGTCGCGCCGGTCACGCGGACCCGATCCTGGCCCGCCCTGGCCAGCCGGACCCCGGAAAAATCGCAGTGCACGTCCGGCAGGCGATAGTCGCGCGGATTATCGATCTCGTAGACCAGCTGCTCGGCCACGGTTCCGGGGCTGACCAGACCGCCGGTGCCGTCGGGCTTGGTCAGCACGAACTCTCCGCTCTCCTCGACTTCGACGATCGGGAAGCCCATTTCCTCGAAGCCCGGAACGTCTTCCCAGTCGGTAAAGTTGCCGCCGGTCGCCTGGGTGCCGCACTCGATCAGATGACCCGCCAGGGCGCCGGCCGCGAGGCGATCGTAGTCATCGACAGCCCAGCCGAATTCATGCATCAGGGGGCCGAGCACCAGCGCGGAGTCCGTGATTCGACCGGTGATGACGATATCGGCGCCCTCGGCGAGCGCTCGGGCGACCGGGAGGGCGCCGAGGTAGGCGTTGGCGCTGAGCAGAAACGGTGGCAACTCGTTCCCGGTCGCCAGATCCCGAACACCGAGTTCGCGCAGTTCGTCCTGGCGCTGGCTCAGATCGTCCCCGAGCACGACCGCAATCGTCAGATCCACGCCTGCCCGTTCGCAGGCCGCCGCCAGGGCGTCCCGACAGGCCAGTGGATTGACCCCACCGGCATTGGCGACCACGCGCAGACGCTGCTGCGCGATGCTCTCCAGCAGCGGTGCCATCGCCGTGTCGACAAAGTCGCGCGCGTAGCCGGCCTTGTCGTCCTTCATCCGCTGGCCAGCCATGATCGACATCGTGACCTCGGCCAGATAGTCGAAGACCAGATAGTCCAGCCGGCCTTTCCTGACGAGTTGTTGCGCCGCGGTCTGGGAGTCGCCCCAGAAGGCCGACGCGCAGCCGATCCGAACCCGTCGCTCATCCGTCATCGTTCAAAAAAGCCTGGCCTGAATCAGACCCGGAAGTCTACCAAGCGCTTGCTTGGTTAGCAACTGCCGCTTACACTGGGGCGCAACGGCGTCCCGGACTTGATCCGGGACCTATGGTGATTGTTTGCCCATGCTTGAACCCGAGCCCTGAACTGACGCGCAGCGTCATCCCGGACTTGATCCGGGACCTATGGTGATTGTTTGCCAATGCTTGAGCCTGAGCCCCGAGCCGTGAATTCGATTTCGATTTCGATTTCGATTTCGATTTTTTCTAGAACCTTGACGACGACGCATTGAACAAGACCCCCCGCCTCGACGACCGCCGTGACCGCCTGATCGACGCGGCGGCCCGCCTGTTTCGCCAGCAGGGCTACGAAAGGACGTCGGTGCGGCAGCTGGCCGAAGCGGTCGGCATCCTGTCGGGCAGCGTCTTCCACCATTTCGACAGCAAGGAAGACATCCTGATGGCGGTCATGAGCACGACCATAGAGACGATGATCGAGCGCCTCAGCAAAGCATCGGAGAGCGCGTCAGCTCCGTCACAACGGCTGCGCGAACTTGTCCGAACCGAACTCGACCTTCTCCACGGCGACACTCGGGACGGCGTCGCGGTCGCCTTCTTCCAGTGGCACAGCCTTGGTACTCATGGTCAGGAGCAGGTCCTGGGCCAGCGGGCCGAATACGAAGCCATCTGGCTCGATGCGCTGGAAGCCGCCCGCAGCGCCGGCCTGATCGATGGCGAGCCGTTCATCATCCGGCGCCTGCTCACCGGTGCCAACGGCTGGACGATCTACTGGTATCGACCCGATGGTGATCTGACGATCGATGGTCTCGCGAATCAGATCTTGCGGCTGCTGATCAGGAATCCGGCGGATTCCTGATCGTCCTTGCGCGAACCTTACGCAGCTGCGCCTGAGGTGCGCGCGATGCGATGCTTTTCTTAAGATCAAAGGCGTTCCGCCGACGCTTCGCTACCTCGGCGGCCTACTTTTCGCAGCGCGCCAAAAGTAGGCAAAAGCGCTTCTGGGTGGGCCTGGGCGACTTGCCCTTCGGGTCCCCCCGGATCAAGTCCGGGGCAGGCTCTGCGATGCTCGGATCAAGCGGCGGTCGCTCAACTCACGCGCTACGGCTCCACTCCAGGGCTTCATGCGCCTTCGGCGCAAACCGCCCTTGCGTTCCCGCCTGCGCTGCGCTCAGACACACGCTCCCTCAAATCCGCTTGATCCTGCGCTTCTCGGCTGCGTCGACGGCGGAGAGGTCATCGATGTCCTGATTCTTCGGTTATGGCGGCGTGATCAGCCAGGAAGACTTTGCATGGCGCGGAGCTTCCTCTCGACTACGGTGGAGCGAGCTTTGCGACGCTCCGTCGGCTCTTGACTTTGCCTTAGCCCTGGAAGGCGCCGAGAAGTGCCGGTTAAGGCCGCATGGCGGTTTTGCGAAGCAAAGAAGCCTTGCGGTTGTGCCGAGGAGCACGTGCAGGGCCAGGCGGAAAAAGGGCCACAGCATGTCTGACCGGAGGGAGCGAAGCGGACGCAGGGAGTTCTGTGGACCCCGCCTGGACCGAGCATCGCAGAGCCTGCCCCGGACTTGATCCGGGGGGACCGGCCGCAGGCCGGCGCCTTCGCGGGCGTACAGATTTTTTGGGTACTTTTGTATCGTTTGACAAAAGTACCTCGCCCAGCAAGCGAAGCGTGGGCGAAACGCCTTTGACCTTCGTTCTTTTGCATCGTCTGGCAAAAGCACCTCGCCATCAGCGAAGCGGGGCGCAACCCGTTAAGCGCCGGAGGGCAAACCTCCAACAACTCAAGCCCGATTCTTCACCGTCTGATAAAGCACCCCCTGCTCGTCCAGCGACAGCTCGGCCAGATCGAGACCGCGTTCGGTCGCGAGCTTTTCCATCGCGCGGAAGCGTTGTTCGAACTTGAGGTTGGATCCCCTGAGCGCCGTTCCGGGATCGACGTCGAAGCGCCGGGCCAGATTGATGACCACGAACAGCAGATCGCCGATTTCTTCTTCGATGTTGTCTTGATCATTCGCGGCCAGGCCCTGCTCGAGCTCGTCGGCCTCCTCGCGCAGTTTCTGAAGAACCAGCCGATGATCGGGCCAGTCGAAACCGACCCGGGCCGCCCGCTTCTGCAGCTTGACCGCCCGGCGCATCTCCGGCAGGCCGCGCGAGACGCCGGCCATGACGCTGCCATCGGTGTCACCGCGAGCGGCACGCTCGGCGGCCTTGATCCGTTCCCAGTTGCGGGTCTGCTCGGCGGCCGAAACGATCGCCTGATCGCCGAACACGTGCGGATGGCGACGAACCAGCTTGTCGGAAATCGCCTCGGCGACGTCGTCGAAGGCGAAACTGCCCTGCTCTTCCGCCATCCGGGCATGAAAGACAACCTGGAACAGCAGATCCCCGAGCTCGTCCTTGAGGTCGTCCAGATCGCCGCGTTCGATCGCTTCGGCGACCTCGTAAGCCTCTTCGATGGTGTATGGAGCGATCGAGCGAAAGTCCTGTTCGATGTCCCAGGGGCAGCCCGATTCCGGATCGCGCAGATGCACCATGATCTCGATCAGTCGTTGCAGTGGATTCGGATTCATCGCGACGGGAAGTGGATGCGAAGGGCGGCACCGCCGAGTTCGGAAGGCACCTGTTCGAGGTGCCCATCATAGGCTTCGATCAACTGCGCCGCAATGGCAAGGCCGAGGCCCTGACCTTCGCGGCGCTCATCGGCGCGCACGCCTCGCTGGAGCAGGTCGGCCAGGCGCGACTCGGGAATCCCCGGCCCATCGTCGTCGATCACGATCGTTATGCCGGCGTGACGCGAGCCCGGCGGTCCCGGATGCACGCTGACCCGGATCCGACCCCGACCGTACTTGGCGGCGTTGTCCATCAGATTGCCGCAGATTTCCATAAGATCGCGCTCGTCGACCCGGGCGCTCAGATCGTCCCGGCCCCGCAGCTCGAAGTGAACATCTTCTGCGGCGTAGAGGCGGGTCAGGGAGTCGGCCAGGCGCCTGAGCAGTGGAATCACCGCGACCGGCTGGTACAGCGTGCGGCGCGTCGATCGCGCCGCGCGCTCGAGCTGCCGGCGCAAGAGCCGGTCCATATCGTCGAGAGCATCGGCCAACTCGGCCCGATCGGGCGGTGAATCGGCGTCGAGCCTGGCGCGAATGACCGCGAGCGGGGTTTTAAGGGCATGGGCCAGATCGGCCAGCGCCTGGCGATAGTGGGCGGCGTTGCTGCGCTCGGTCTCGAGCAAAGCGTTGAGATTGGCGGTCAGGGGCTGGAGCTCTCTCGGATACCGACCGGATAGTCGCTCTTCGCGCCCGGCCTCGATGCCGGCGACGTCCTGTGCGACCCGGCGCAGGGGCTTGAGCAGCATCACGAGTATCGCAATCTGCGCGCCGATCAGCAGAGCGGCGGCGAGCATCATCCAGCGCCACAGATCACCGCGAAAGCCGGATACCGTAGAGTGAAAACGCGCCGGGTCTTCGGCCGCCCAGATGGTCAGATCGACGATCTGCCCGTCGGCCTGCTCCCAACCCAGGCCGATCGCGAAGACGTGCCAGCGGCCGCCGGCGCCCGGACCCCGAAACAGCTCGCGTCCGCGCTCGAGAAGGCGATAGTCCGGAGGGTCGGTCACGCCCACCAGCGACGGCGACCGCCACTCACCAGCCGGGGTCAGCGCCCCGGCATGCAGGCCGGAACCCGGTTGCTCCAGGCGCGGTTCGGCGCGCGATTCGTCGACGATGGGTCGCCCCTGATCATCGAGGTCGGTGGTCGAAAGAATCAGGAAGACAAGGGATTCGAGGCGTTCGGCCAGAGCGCTTTCTGCCGCGCTGCGGAATCCACGATCGACCGCCATCGCGATCAGCATCAGGGCCAGAACCAGCGCCAGCACCGCGCCGATCATCAGCCGGATCAGCAGGGACGGCGCCTTGACTGATCGGCGGCCGAACACCCGGAACCTCAGTCGGACCCGGCCCGAAAGCGATAGCCGCGCCCGCGCAGGGTCTCGATCGGCTGCCAGTCGGCCTCGGGATCGAGCTTTCGGCGCAGGCGCCCGATGATGACCTCGATGACGTTGCTGTCGGGGTCAGCGTCCTCATCGTAGAGGTGTTCGTTGAGTTCCATCTTGGAGACCACCTGCCCCGGATGCAGGGCGAAATACTCCAGAACCCGGTATTCGAAGCTGGTCAGCTCGAGCTGCTTCTCGGACAGGGTGACCTGCTGGCTGGACAGATTGATCGTCAGCGGCCCGAAGCTGACCTCGGGCGCGGCGTGTCCAGCCGAGCGACGCAGCAGCGCCTGAACGCGCGCGATCAGTTCCTCGAGGCGAAACGGCTTGGTCAGGTAGTCATCGGCCCCCTGCTCCAGGGCCTGGACCTTGTCCTGCCAGTCGGAGCGGGCGGTGAGGATCAGGATCGGGAATTTCTTGTCCTGCCGGCGGACGTCGCGAACGATATCCATGCCGCTGCGACCCGGCAGCCCGAGGTCGATGATCGCGAGATCGATCGGATACTCGGTGGCATAGAAAACGCCTTCCACGCCGTCGGCACAGAGGTCGACCGCAAAGCCTTCCTTCTTCAGCGCGCGGCCGAGCAACTCACGCAGCTCGGTTTCATCTTCGACGACGAGGATGCGCATGCTTCAGTCGCCCACTAGTCGCGATCGGCCGGAACGCGAACCGTGCGGACCACGCCGTCCCGCGTCAGGATGCGAATCACATGAATGCGCCGACCATCGCGTTCGATCGTTCGCGCCGACACGACCTTGGCGTCGTGCTGCCGGGCCACGCGTTCGGCGGCTTCCTGCAGGGTCAGTGCCCAGGCCGACGCCAGCATGACGACGGTCATGAGCGACGCGATCAGCAGCTGGCGCAGGAAGGCTAACAAGTGGGACGGCTCCTCTCGAAAGACATCGCCATTGTACGGACAGAACCTTGAACCCTGTCTGAATCCACGCCGTGCCTAGAAGATTTCGGCGACGCAGCAGCGCAGGCTGCCGCCGGCTTTTTCGATCTCGTCGAGTTCGATGCCGTGCACTTCGAACTGCCAGCTGCGCAGCTTCTCGAGCTTCTCGGGCGCGAGTGCATCGACGGCGGTCTGGCTCATGAACAGGTCCTTGAAATTCAGCGCGATGCAGTTGCCCGCGAAGGCCGCCCGCTCTTCGGGCGAGATTTCCAGCACGCGATCGGAATAGGCGTAGGCAATCGCGCGGGGCACCTCCGGGTCGGCGAAGGAATCCGGGCAGATCACGAGCGCGCGCGAGGCCAGAATCGCCATGACGACGTTGGTGTGGTACTCCGTGGGCTGGAGGTCGAACTGGAAGGTCAGCGCCAGCTCGAAGGCCTCGTGCATGGCCTGGCAGCCGGCTTCGTCGACGCGCTGGCTGAGACCGCAGTAGCCGATCCGATGCGAGCGGTCGATCACCAGCGCGCCGGTCAGCTCGGCGACAAGGTCCTGATCCGACAGATCGACTTCTTCGTACTGAAGCAGGTCACTGAAGAACTGGCGAATGTCGCTGCGCCGGGCTTCGAGCTGGCGCTCGGGATAGCGCATGCGACCGATGATGTAGCGTCCCGGAATGGTGCCGAAAACGTTGTTCGGGAACAGATCGTCCGGGGTCGAGGCATGGCCGGGAAAACGCACCAGCGGAATGCCGCAGGCGGTAATCCGCTCGCTCAGGCGACGGTGCTGGTCGAGCGCCCTGGCCGGGTCGACCGACACGCTCAGGTCCATGTAGGCATTGTCACGCGCCGACTGCTCGCTCAAGCGAAATCCGCTGGGCTCGACGAGAAAGACCGCGCGCGGCACCGGCGGAGAATCGTTGTTGAGCCAGCCGGCGTCGACCTGGTCCCGGAATTGCTGCGGTGTGGTGACGATCAACGCAGGGCGCTCCGGGCTCGCTCGGGCACCCGCGCACCGAGGTCCAGGGTTTCATCCTCGGGACAGGCGTCCAGCAACAGGGACGGAGCGGCTCCCGGTTCGTGCATGTTCTGACTGAGGCGCTGGCGCCAGGCACGCGCTCCCGGCCGGCCGTGGAACAGTCCGAGCATGTGGCGGGCAACATGCGCCAGGCGACCGCCGGCGGCCAGGTGCGCCTCGGCATAGTCGGTCATCGCCGCGACGACCTCACGCCGCGAAGACGCCACGGCGTGTCCGAGACGCGACCCCAGTTCGACCAGGATCCAGGGGTTCTGATAAGCGGCCCGGCCGAGCATCACACCGTCCACGCGCTCGAGATGGTCGAGGGCGTCCTCGACTTCGACCACCCCGCCGTTGAGAACGATGGTCTTGCCCGGATAGCGGGCCCGCAGCCGATAGACCCGATCGTAGATCAGGGGCGGGATCTCGCGATTCTGCTTCGGGCTCAGACCCGATAGCCAGGCCTTGCGGGCATGAACGATCAGCGCATCGACGCCGGCTGGCAGGACGGTGTCGACGAAGTCGTGCAGAAACGCTTCGCTGTCGGCCTCGTCCACTCCGATCCGGGTCTTGACCGTGACCGGGATATCGACTGCGTCGACCATCGCCGCCACGCAGTCGCGCACTCGGGCTGGCTCGAGCATCAGACAGGCGCCGAAGCGGCCCTTCTGGACTCGATCGGAAGGACAGCCGACGTTCAGATTGATCTCGTCGTAGCCGTAGTCAGCACCGATTCGCGCCGCTCTGGCGAGTTCCTCGGGCTCACTGCCTCCGAGCTGAAGCGCGACCGGCGACTCGGCCGGATCGAAACCGAGCAGCCGCTCGCGGTCACCGTGAATCACCGCACCGGTCGTCACCATCTCGGTGTACAGCAGGGCCTGCCGGTTGAGCAGCCGGTGGAAGAACCGACAATGCCGATCGGTCCAGTCCATCATCGGGGCAACACACAGCCTGTGCCGATTCACGGGCAAGACAGGTCCTCAGCGCGTCTCGATGCCGGATTCGGTCGCGACCAGTACCCGGTCCGCGGCGCGGTGAGCGAACAGGCCGCAGGTGAGCACGCCCGGGATCCGATTGATCGCATCCTCGGTCTTGCGCGGATCGACAAGATCGAGGTTTCGTACATCGAGGACGAGATTGCCGTTGTCGGTCGTGAAGCCTTCGCGCAACGCGGGTTGGCCGCCCATGCCGGCCAGCTTGCGCGCGACAAAGGCACGCGCCATCGGAATGACCTCGACCGGCAGCGGAAACTCGCCCAGCAGCGGCACGCACTTCGAGGCATCGACGATACAGACGAAGCGACGGCTCGCGCCTGCGATCACTTTCTCGCGCGTCAGCGCACCCCCGCCTCCCTTGACCAGGCGCTTGTGGGCGTCGACCTCGTCGGCTCCATCGATGTAGAGCTCCAGATCGCCCACGTGATTGAGTTGGACGACCTTGAAGCCACTCGCTTGCAGGCGCTCGGTCGTCTCCTCCGATGAGGACACGGCACCTTCCAGCCGCTTGCCCGACGCGGCCAGCGCCTCGATGAATCGCTTGACCGTGCTGCCGGTGCCGACGCCGAGCAGCATCCCGTCCTCGACCTCCCTGACCGCAGCCTTTGCCACCTCGATTTTCAGTCGTTCCTGACTCATTGCTTCTCCAGATCGATCAGATAATCCCACTGCTGCCGGCTGACCGGCATGATCGACAGTCTATTGCCTTTCCGGGTCAATGCGAAATCTCCGAGGTCTTCGGCATGCGCCTTGATTTCCTTGAGCGAGACGACTCTGTCGAGGTGCCGCTTGTAGCGGATATCGACCAGTATCCAGCGCGGATTATCCGGATCACTCCTGGGATCGAAGTAGCTGGACTCGGGATCGAACTGCCAGCGATCCGGGTAAGGCTCGCTGGCGACTTCCGCCAGACCCACGATGCCCGGAGTCTTGCAGTTCGAGTGGTAGAACAGCACGCCGTCTCCGATCTTCATGTCGTCGCGCATGAAATTGCGCGCCTGGTAGTTGCGCACGCCATCCCAGGGCTCGGTCTGATCCGGTCGGTTCTTCAGATCGTCGAGACTGAACGCGTCGGGTTCGGATTTCATCAGCCAGTAGTTCATTGAGTCAGGTTCAGGGTTCAGGGTTCAGGGTTCAGGGTTCAGGGTTCAGGGTTCAGGGTTCAGGGTTCAGGGTTCAGGGTTCAGGGTTCAGGGTTCAGGGAAAAGGATAAGGGATTGCCGGCATCCTCCGTGCCTCGCTGACCATCAGCGCTGCCTGATGACCCTATTCCCTGAAGGTCTTGAGGCCGCGATCGGTGATGACGGCGTCGAGCGGGACATCCCAGCTCTGGACCGGGAGGTTGTCGACCTCCTGCAGACTGTAGGCCACGCCGACCAGCAGCGGGCCGCTGTCGGGCGATTCGAGCCGGGCCTCGAAGGCCCGGTCATAGAAGCCCGCGCCCATACCCAGACGCGCACCGGCGATGGAGAAGGCGACCAGCGGCATCAGGACCAGCTCGAGGCTCGAAACCGGACTGGCCGGCGTGCCGACCGGCTCCGGAATGCCGAATCGGTTCCTCGAGGTCGGCGCACCCGGACGCCAGCGGTGAAACTGCATGCTCCGACCGGCATCGACCACCGGCAGATAAATCCGTCGCCCGGCGTGGTGCAGCGCTTCGAGGGCCGGCATCAGATCGGGCTCGCCACGAAACGCATGGAACGCGGCCATGCTCAGATAATCACGATCGTCGAGAAAACGCAGCAGATGGGCACAGATCTGGCGGTCCATCCGCCGGCGCTGGGATTCACCCAGGGCTTCACGTTCGGCCAGCAGCCGGTTCCGCAACGCGGCCTTCTGATCGGGCTTTTCTTGTTCGGAGGACATCCGCAGGCCAGTTGCCAAGGGCGGTCGGGTCCCGGCTCCATCAGCCCGGGGCCCGACATTGATTGATTCGGAGTGGCGCTCTCCGCCTGTGCCGCTGCAGGTCGGTGACCTTGAACCAGAGGTTCAGGTGGGTCAGCTCTTCGAGCCATCAGGCGATTCGCAAAGCGAATGTGCACACCGGCGTCGAAAGCCGCTGTCCCGAGGTCGATAATTAGGGACAAGGCATATTACGTTCCTGCTGGCGAACACCGCAGAGAACGCCTGTGCCCAGTCTAATCCTCCGGCAGCGCTTGATCAAGCCGGGAAGCGATCTGATGGATTCTTTCGTCGACCCGCTCGCGTCGCTCGGCCAGCTCCTCACGCAGCTTGAGCACTTCTTCGGACAGATTGAGAGCGCACATCACGGCAATCTTGTCCATCGAAGAAACCCGCCCGGAGTCGCGGATATGGCGCATCTGCTGATCGAGATAGAGGGCGGATTCCATCAGCGCGCGCCGTTCGGCGGGGTCGCACATGACGCGATATTCACGCTCCAGAATCCGGACCGTCACCGGTTCGCTGCCATGACTCATGCCACCCTACCCCGCATTTTCCAGACTCTTCAGGCGCTCGATCATTGCCTCGACGCGCGACCTCGCCTCTTCGTTGCGCTGGACAAGACTCGCGCGCTCGGCGATCAATGACTCCTGGCGCGCATGCAGCGAGCGATTCTCTTCCTCAAGCTGGTCAAGTCTGGCCATGATCTGACCCAGCCGCTTTTCCAGGCGGTCCAGATTGGCCGTTGTCCTGTTGAGGGGTTGCATCAGACTCGCGTGTTCTTGAGCAGTTACAGAAGGTTAATGATAGAACTTTATGCAGCCACTTCACAAGCGCCCTTGGAAACCTTGACCGGATGGAGCAGTGATAGACTCCTCGCTGAGTACATTGCTGCCCGAGCACGATGACTTCCGAACAAGAATCCAAGCTCGCCTGGATCCTGGCGCTGGCGGCCGATCGCGAACCCGCCGGGGTCGCCGAAACGCATGCCGTGGTCGTCGGCCTGCTGTGCGCCCGGCCCGATCAGGACGAATCGGAGCTGGCCACCCACCTGGCCGCCCTCCAGGTCGGCGAATGGACCTCCGATGACATTCTGCGCCAGATCGGTCCGGCCCTGAGCTCGCTCAAGGCGGAACTGGGCTCGCCCGACCTCAAGTTCCAGCCCCTGCTGCCGTCCGAGGACCGTCCGCTCGACGAGCGAACGACCTGCCTCGCCCACTGGTGCTCCGGATTCCTGAGCGGATTCGGTGCCGGTCAGCCGGTCCTGCAGTCCGAGGAATCCAGAGACGCGCTGCGTATGATCGAGCAGATCGCGCGGGCCGCCACCGACCCGGACTCCGACCAGGAGGCCGAGGAAACCGCCTTCACCGAACTGACCGAGTTTCTGCGCGTGGCCGTGCTGCTGCTGCGCGAGGAAAGTCTGAGCCGACAATGATCAAGCCCGAGGAACTGGCGCGCCGTCGCCGCCACCTGATGACCGAGGCCGGGGAGCAGACCCTGATTCTTCTCAACGCGGCACCCGAAGTCCTGCGCAACGGCGACAGTCATTTTCCGTTTCGTCAGGACAGCGACTTTCTCTATCTGACCGGATTCAACGAGCCGCAGGCCGTTCTGGCGCTGCTGCCGGGGCGCGAGGCCGGCGAACAGATCCTGTTCTGCCGCGAACGCGACCCCGAGCGCGAACGCTGGGACGGGCCGCGCCTGGGCCTCGACGGCGCGCGCGAAGTACTCGGCATGGACGACGCGTTTCCGATCGACGACCTCGACGAGATCCTGCCCGGGCTGATGGAGGGCTGCCAGCGGGTCTTTCATCTGGTCGGCAAGGACCCGACGTTCGATCAGCGCGTCATCACCTGGCGCAATCGCCTGCGCGCCCTCCACAAGGGCGAGCGCGGACCCGGAGAACTGGTGTCGCTGGAGCCGCTCCTGCACGAACAGCGCCTGATCAAGAGCCACGACGAGATTCGCTGCATGCGCCGCGCCGCCAAGATCTCGGCCCGCGCCCAGTTTCGCGCGATGCAGGTCTGCCGGCCGGGCCGGACCGAGGCCGAGCTGACCGCCGAACTGCTGCACGAATACCAGCGCAACGGCTGCCCGCCGGCCTACATGCCGATCGTTGCCGGCGGCGCGAATGCCCTGATCCTGCACTATATTGCCAACGATCAGCCGCTGCCGGACGACGGGCTGGTGCTGATCGACGCCGGCTGTGAGTCCGACGGCTACGCGGCCGACATCTCGCGCACTTATCCGGTCAACGGGCGTTTCTCCGCCGCCCAGCGCGATGTCTATGACATCGTCCTGGCCGCCCAGGCGGCCGCGATCGACCAGGTCCGCGCCGGCCGACCTTTTCAGGCCTATCACGAGGCCGCCGTCGAAGTCCTGACCCGGGGCCTGATCGACCTCGGTCTGCTCGAAGGCACGGTCGAGGACAACATCGAACAGGCAAGCTATCGGCGCTTCTACATGCACAAGACCGGGCACTGGCTGGGCCTGGACGTGCACGATGTCGGTGACTACCGCATCGAGGGCGAATCGCGCGTACTGGAAAAGAACATGGTCGTGACCGTCGAACCCGGCCTGTACATCGGCGCGGAGGACGACATCCCCGAAGCCCTGCGCAACATCGGTATCCGCATCGAAGACGATATCCGGGTGACGGCCGATGCGCCGGACAACCTGACCGCCGATGTTCCGAGCGATCCCGACCGTATCGAGACGGTCATGGCGCGATGAAGGCGTTCGATACCGCCATCATCGGGGGCGGCCTCGTCGGAGCCTGCCTCGCGGTGGGTCTGGCGCGCGCCGGTCGCCGTATCGCGGTCGTCGAAGCCATCGAACGCCAGTCCGGCGACCGGCCGAGCTACGACGACCGGACCCTGGTCATCAACGCCGCATCGCTCAATATCCTGAGCAACCTGGGCCTGCTGCCGGCATCGCTCGATCGCGTGCCGCTCAGGCATATCGATATCACCCGAGCCGGCGGCTTCGGTCATCTGCGTCTGAGCGCCGGCGAATTCGGGCGCGAACAGTTCGGCGCGGTCATCGTCGCGCGCGAGCTGGGCCGGGTCCTGCTCGACGCACTCGAAGACAACGACCGGATCGAAGTCCTTTGCCCGGAGCAGCTCAGGACCTTTTCGGTCGAGCCGGACGGCGTGAACGTTGAACTCGAATCCGGCGAAAAGCTCAGCGCCCGCCTTCTCGCAGGTGCCGACGGCAACCGGTCGCGCGTTCGCGAGCTGGCCGGACTGCACTGCCAGGTTCACGACTACGGGCAGTCGGCCATGATCTTCAACTGCCGGCCCGACCACGCGCCGCCGGCCACGGCCTGGGAACGCTTCACCGAGCGCGGCCCGCTGGCCCTGCTGCCGCAGCCGGCCGGACAGGTCGGGGTTGTCTGGATCGACGAGACCCGGGCTATCGACGCGGCCATGGAGCTGACCGACGACGAGCTGAGCGCCCGGCTCCATCAGCGCTTCGGACCTTCCCTCGGACAGTTCAAGGCGCCGGGGAAAAGGGCGCGCTATCCGCTGCTGCGCCAGCGCACGCCCTGGCCGATCGGTCGCAGACTGGTCGTGGTCGGCAACGCGGCCAACGCCGTGCACCCGGTTTCCGCACAGGGCTTCAACCTCGGTTTGCGCGATGTCGGTGGACTGATCGACGCGCTTGCCGGCGCCGAGGACTGCGGTGAGAGTGATCGCCTGCAGTTCTATGCGCGGGCTCGCCAGACCGACCAGGAGGCCACCGTGCGCTATACCGATACGCTGGCCCGCGGGTTCACCAATCCGTCCCTGCTGGCCCAGCTCGCAGGCGGGCTCGGTCTCGCCGCGCACGCCGCCCTGCCCGGCCTCAAGCGTCGTCTGGTCCATGCGACGATGGGCTTCCGCGAGCCGGTCTGCAGCCTGGCTCGCGCGCCGGAAAAAGCGGCGTGAGCCGCAGCGATCAGGATATCGTCGTCTGCGGCGGCGGGGTCGCCGGGGCCTGCGCTGCCGCGTTGCTGAGCCAACACCTCAAGGTGGCCCTGGTCGATGCGCGGCGACCGGCTGCCCGGCAGCCGGATCAGGATATCGACCCGCGCGTCGTCGCGATCAGCCCCGGATCGGCGCGCATTCTCGACGCCGCCGGTGCCTGGGGGCTGCTCGATCGAAGCCGGATCGGGCCCTACCAGCGCATGCGGGTCCATGCCGGGGCGGGCGAGGTCGAGTTCCGGGCCAGCGAACACGGGCTCGACCAGCTCGGCTGGATCATCGAGATTCCGGCGCTGGAGCAGGCGCTCTGGCAGGCGCTCGAGCGCAGCGGCCGGGTGTCGATCATCGCGCCGGCCACGATCGAGCGCTGCGAACCCTCGAGCGACCGGGTCCGCCTCGGCCTCGACACCGGCCAGACCCTGAGCTGCGGCGTGCTGGTCGCCGCCGACGGCGCGCGCAGCCGCCTGCGCCAGCACCTCGGCATTCCGACCGACCAGTGGCACTACAACCAGAAAGCCCTGGTCACGCACGTGAGCACCGAGCGCCCGAACGACGGCCTGGCCTGGCAGCGCTTCACCGAGCACGGTCCGCTGGCCCTGCTGCCCCTGGCCGACGGCCGCTCCTCGATCGTCTGGTCGCAGGCGGCAGATCGCAGCGATCGCCTCGCCGCCATGGACCCGCAAGCGTTCATCGACGAATTGACGATGAGCGCCGACAGTCCGATGGGTGCGGTTACCGGCACCGCCGAACGCTACGCCCTGCCGCTGGTGCGACGACGCGCGCGCCAACTGATTCAAGGTCGGGTCGCGCTGCTCGGCGACGCCGCCCACAGCGTCCACCCGCTTGCCGGCCAGGGCCTGAACATCGGCCTGGCCGATGCCGCTGCCCTGGCCGAAGTCTTCGCCAGGGCTTCCGACTGCACGGCACCCGAATCCGCGCTGGCCCGCTACGAAAGCTGGCGTCTGAGCGCAAGCGAGCTGATCGGCACGGGCATCCACTTCATCAACGAGCTGGCCCACTCGCCGGCCGGCTTCGGCCGGCAGCTTCTCGGGGTCGGTTTCGGCGCCGCATCACGCCTCTGGCCGGCCCGCGAGGCCTTCGTGCAGCGCGCCTGCGGCCTGGATTCCGACAGCCCGCGCCTGGCCCGAACGGCCGATCACTCCACCACCGTATCGCATTGAGCGCGGGCGATTCCCTCGGCACACCCCTGAAATCTGCGCTGCTGGTCACGGCCGGCGCGGTCATGATCAGTTTCGCCGCCGTGTTCGCCCGCCTGGCGGACGTCGAACCGACCACTTCGGGTTTCTACCGCATGGTCTTCGGAACGCTGGGTCTGCTGGTGCTGCTCGCGATGCGGCGCGATCTGCGCCAGGGACTGGGGCGAAGCTGGGGCGCCGCGCTGCTGATCGCCGCGCTGTTCGCCGCCGACATCTGGTTCTGGCATCGCTCGATCGTCTACGTCGGGCCCGGGCTGTCGACCCTGCTGGCCAACTTCCAGGTCTTCATCCTGACCGCGGTCGGCGTCGTGTGGATGAAGGAACGCGTAGGCTGGCGCTTCGCCAGCGGCCTCGGCCTGGCCGTGGCGGGGCTGTGGCTTCTGTTCGGACGCGACTGGGGCAATCTGGCCGCCGATCATCGCCTCGGCGTCATCTTCGGCCTGCTCACCGCCCTGGCCTACGGCCTCTACATCCTGACCCTGCGCGGCTTCCAGATTCGCGACCCGGACCTGCGCCCGGAAACCCGGCTGACCCAGGTCACGATCTGCTGCGGCGTGCTGCTGGGCCTGATCAACCTGGCCGAAGGCAACAGCTTCGCGATCCCCGACGGCCAGTCCCTGGCCGCCCTGGTCGCGCTCGGCCTGCTCTGCCAGGTCGGCGGCTGGCTGCTGATTTCCCGCGGCATGCCCTTCCTGCCGGCCGCGATCGTCGGCCTGCTCCTGCTGCTGCAACCCGCCCTGTCGATCATCTGGGACATGCTGTTGTTCGGCCTCAGGATGGACAGCCTGCAGATCGTCGGCTCGATCCTCGCCCTGGTGGGGATCTACCTCGGGTTTCGGTCGGCGGCTCAGCGCAGGGCCGCGGGGTAGGCACGTGCTCGCGCTGGATACATCAGTCGCAATCGATGGACTCGCTGGCGCGGAACTTTTTCGGGCAAAGTGCATCGCATTGCAGGCGCTATCGTCATCGCGATGAGTGACGCGGGACGGAAGAGCAGAATCCGGCGATCAAGCGAAAGCCGTCTGCGTTGACAACAACGAAGCGTCGGGTCCGGCAGACTTTCGGTTCGAAGGGATTGGCCTTTGATTGAGGATACGGGGATGACAAAGACACGGCTCGACGCGGCGGATCCGGCGTCTGCCCGGCGAATCGAGGAATTGGTGGCTGTCGCGCGAGATTTCGGCCAGCGTGGCTGGACGCCGGCGACCAGCGGCAACTACTCGGTACGACTCGAAGACGGCCGGGTCGCCGTGACACGCTCCGGCGCCGACAAACGCTGGCTCGAGGCGTCCGACCTGATCCTGCTCGATAAGCAGGGCCAACCGGCTCCCGGCGTGCGCGCCTCAGCCGAGACGCCGCTGCATCTTCAGATCTATCGCCATCGGCCCCGGGTCAGGGCGGTGCTTCATGTCCATTCGCCAGCGGTCACGGTGGCTTCCCGGCTGGCGGTCGGTCAAGGCGCGATCGGCTTCGGCAATTACGAGCTGCTGAAGGCGCTGAGCGGCGTCAGCACTCATGATGTCGAAATTGCTCTGCCGATCGTTGCCAACGATCAGGACATGACCCGGCTCGCATCGGCCGTCGAACCGCTGCTGGCCGAGACAAGCCTCTGCCCGGCCTATCTGATCGAAGGGCACGGCATTTATGCCTGGGGGGAAGACGTCGCCGAGGCCGCACGGCATCTCGACGCCCTCGACTTCCTCCTCAACTGTCATCTGCTCGAGAGAAACATGAAGTCATGAGTGAATTGAAGATCTTTTCCGACGACAATCCGACCAGTCCGACCTTTGCCAGCCGTGACCATGCCACCATTGCCGATCGCCTGGGGCAGGCCGGTATCCGCTTCGAGCGCTGGGAAGCCAACCGGGAAATCGCTGCCGGCGACGGTCCGGAGGCAATCCTCGCGGCCTATGCCGAGCCGATCGAACGCCTCAAGCACGAGGGCGGTTACGTTACCGTCGACGTGGTCAGCATGTGGCCCGATCATCCCGATCGCGAGGCCGCGCGCCAGAAGTTCCTCGAAGAACATACGCATGCCGAGGACGAGGTCCGCTTCTTCGTCAACGGCAAGGGCCTGTTCAGCCTGCATATCGACGACGAAGTGCTTGAAGTGCTGTGTGAGCGAGGGGACCTGATCAGCGTTCCGGCCAACACCACGCACTGGTTCGATATGGGACCGCGACCGGAATTCACCGCGATTCGCCTGTTCAAGACGCCGGAAGGCTGGGTCGCGCATTTCACCGGCAGCAACATCGCCCGGCGCTTCAATCGGCTGGAAGCATGATCGATCCCGGCGGGCGGGTCGTCCTCACCGACATCGAAGGAACGATCGCCGACATCGCCTTCGTCCGGAAGGTGCTCTTTCCCTACGCCCGCCAGGCGCTGCCGGATTTCGTTCGCAAGCGTGGCAACGAGCCCGAAGTCAGGACTCAACTGCAGGCGACCGCCGAGCTGTCCGGAGCACCGGTCGATGACATCGAGGCTGTGCTCGAGGTTCTGCGCAGCTGGATCGATGAAGATCGCAAGGCCACACCGCTGAAGGCGCTGCAGGGAATGATCTGGAAGCATGGTTACGTCGAGGGCGATTTCGTCGCCCATCTCTACCCTGACGCACATCGCTGGCTGGCTGCGCGTCAGGCAGAAGGCGTCGGTCTCTACGTCTATTCATCCGGCTCGATCGCCGCTCAGGAGCTCTACTTCCGCTACAGCGAATTCGGCGACCTCCGACCCTGGTTCAGCGGCTACTTCGATACCACCAGCGGCCCGAAGAAGGAACCCGCCTCGTACAAGGCGATCGCCGTCGCGATCGGCGCCGATCCTGATCGAATTGCGTTCTTTTCGGACAGCGCCGAGGAACTCGACGCCGCGCAGATCGCCGGTATGCGGACCGCCCAGCTCTGCCGCGACGGTCTCGTCCCATCGGGCCGTCACCCGGCCTTCAAGGACTTCGACTCGATCGAACTGGAGAGATTGTGAATCCGGCTCATGCACTGGTCGGGCAGTCGCGTCTGCCCCGGGTGAAAACCACCATCTTCTCGGTGATGTCGCAGCTGGCCGCCGAGCACGGCGCCCTCAACCTGTCCCAGGGATTTCCCGATTTCGACTGCCCGGAACGCCTGCGCGAACTGGTCGGCGAGGCGATGAGGGCCGGCCACAACCAGTACGCTCCGATGCCCGGTGTACCGCTTCTGAGGGAGCGTATCGCCGAGAAGGTTCGTTCGCTCTACGGAGCCCGGGTCGACATGGATCAGGAGATCACGGTCACCTGCGGCGCGACCGAGGCGCTGTTTGTCGCGATCCAGACAGTGGTCCGGCCGGGCGATGAGGTGATCGTGTTCGACCCCGCCTATGACAGCTATGAGCCTGCCGTGGAGCTGGCCGGCGGCCGGACGATCCACCTCCCCCTACGCGCCCCGGATTACAAGATCGACTGGCAGCAGCTCAGCGACGCGGTCGGCCCGAAAACCCGCCTGATCGTGATCAACACCCCGCATAATCCGACCGGATCGGCCCTGGAGCCCGATGATCTGGACCATCTCGCCGGAATCGTCGCGAATTCCAAGGCCTACCTGATCGGCGACGAAGTCTACGAGCACATCGTTTTCGACGGTGCCGAGCACCAGAGCCTGCTCAGGCGCGAGGAACTGCGCCAGCGAAGCTTCGTGATCTCCTCGTTCGGGAAGACCTACCACACCACCGGCTGGAAGATCGGTTACTGCATCGCGCCGCCGCCGATGACCGCCGAGTTCCGCAAGATCCATCAGTATGTGACCTTCAGCATCTCGACCCCGATGCAGTACGCCATCGCGCACTTCATGACCGATCCCGGCTTCCATCTCGGCCTGCCGGCGTTCTACCAGGAAAAACGCGACTATTTCCGTACCGCACTGGAAGGAAGCCGCTTCCGCCTGCTGCCCTGCAGCGGCACTTATTTCCAGCTCCTCGACTACCGGGATATCAGCGACCGCCCGGACCTCGAAATGGCCCGCTGGATGGTCGAACACGCCGGCATTGCCGCGATACCGGTATCGGTCTTCTATGCCGAATCCCCCGAAGACCACGGTCGAGACGATCGCATCCTGCGCTTGTGCTTTGCCAAGAGCAACGAAACGCTGGATCGGGCCGCAGAACGCCTGCGCTCACTTCGAGGCTGTCGTAGCGCAGGGTGATCTCGTCGCCTTCGTCGGCCTGCACGATCAGTTCGAGCCTGGCCGTGGCGAAACTCCCGACGCCGGAAACCACCAGCAGTTCGGGGCGATCGAGCTGCTCGCTGACCTTGTTCATCCATTCGTTGCGGACGATGCCGCTGGTGACGACCTCGGCGCCCTCGATCGAGGCGATGTCCATGCGGTGCAGCTTGTTGCTGGCCGCCCAGGCCGTGACCGACGGAATGGCGCGCTCGTTCAGAACACTCGCGCGGACCCGCCACAGACCGCCGCCGAGCGGTGCCGTTTGCACCGAGCTGAACGACAGCTTGGGCAGGTGGTGAGGGTGGAAGAGGACGAAGGCGGCGTTGCGGTGGGACTCTTCCTCGAGCATCCAGCCTTCGGGGGACGCCGATCGGTTCGTGTCTGAAGCCGCCGACTTCGACCGTTCCGTATCGGGGGATGCTCGACTTCGGACCAGTCGACGTGCATCCGGCCGAGCGCCAGCTCGTCATTGAAGCGCATCCGCTCTTCGTCGGTCACCGCACCGTCGCCGTCGAAATCCTGCTCGGGACGGTAGAGCTCGTTGGTGAACGAGATCGCGCCGTGCACGCCGCAGCAGTGATTGATCGTGCCGCCGTAGACGGTGTAGAGATCCTCCCAGAGGATCCAGTAGTTGTATTAATCAAGGGTCGATCGGAACTATCGGGATGGCCTGGTGGGCCACGCGGCAAATCAGGTAACACTCAGCGCCGGTATCGAAGGGCCCTCGAAGACCTCGCGACGAACGACGGCGAATCGCTGCCCGGCTCAGAGGCGCCAATCCACCGGATCGATATCGCGCGCCTGCAGCCACTGGTTGGTCCTGGAGAAATGCCGGCAGCCGAGAAAGCCGCGCTGAGCCGACAGAGGGGGCGGGTGCGGGGCGGTCAGGACCCGATGACGATCAGCATCGATGCCCGCGCCTTTCCTGCGGGCCTGAGCGCCCCACAGCAGGAACACCACGTTGTCGCGACACTCGTTGACGGCGCGCACAACGGCGTCGGTAAAGCGTTCCCAGCCCTTGCCCTGATGGGCGCCGGCGCGGCCGCGCTCCACTGTCAGTACGGCATTGAGCAACAAGACACCTCGGTCGGCCCAGGCCTGCAGGCAGCCGTGATCGGGTACCGGATGACCGAGGTCGTCATGAATTTCCCGGAAGATGTTGACCAGCGACGGCGGCGGCGGCACGCCGGGCTGGACCGAAAAACACAGACCGTGGGCCTGGCCGGGACCGTGGTAGGGGTCCTGTCCGAGGATCACGACCTTGACGTTCGACAGCGGCGTGGAATCGAGCGCGTTGAAGATCAGCTTGCCCGGTGGATAGACCGCCGCACCGGCGCGACTGCGTTCGATCAGAAAGGTGCGCAAGGACCGCATGTAGTCCTGCTCGAATTCGGGCGCCAGCACTTCGAGCCATTCGGGGTGGAGATTGATGGATGGCATCGGGGGGAAGGTACAGGGTTCAAGGTTCAAGGTGCAAGGAAAACCCGACGACCCCGCTCCTTGCTCCTTGCTCCTTGCTCCTTGCTCCTTGAGCCTTTCTTTTTGCAACGCGGTTATCATAAGTGGTCTATCCGAAACGCATCTTGATCGTGTCCAGCAACTCTCCTATCAAGACCGATGCCGTGATCATCGGCGCCGGGCCCGTGGGTCTTTTCCAGGTGTTCGAACTGGGCCTGCTCGATCTGAAGGCCGAACTCATCGACAGTCTGCCGCAGGTCGGCGGACAATGCAGCGAGCTGTACCCGGAAAAGCCGATCTACGACATTCCGGCCTACCCGATCATCGGCGCCCAGGAACTGATCGACCGGCTCATGGAGCAGATCAAGCCGTTCAAGCCCGGGATCCATCTCAAACAGCAGGTCGAGCGCTTCGAAAAGCACGACGACGGGCGTTTTACCGTCGTCACCTCGACCGGCACGACCTTCGACGCCGGCGCGGTGATCATCGCCGGCGGTCTCGGCTCCTTTCTCCCCCGCAAGCTCAAGGCCAAGGGACTGGATGAAGTGACGACCGATCAGATCCAGTACAAGGTCAAGGACAGGGAGCGCTACCGCGACAAGCACCTGCTGATTCTCGGCGGCGGGGATTCAGCGCTCGACTGGACCCTCGACCTGGCTGACGTGGCCGCGTCCGTGCAGCTTGTCCACCGGCGCCATGAGTACCGCGGCGCTCCGGCCACCGCCGCCAGGGTGCGGGAACTGGCCGAGGCCGGCAGGGTGACCGAGATCCAGGGCATGATCATGCGCGTGATCAGCGAGCAGGGCCGCCTCACCGGTCTGGAGCTGATGGACCTGGAACGCAACAAGTTCATTGTCGAGGGCGACGAGGTGCTGGTATTCTGGGGACTGGCGCCGGATCTCGGGCCGATTGTCGACTGGTCGCTCGAAATCGAAAAGAAACAGCTTCGTGTCGATACCGAGCAATTCCAGACCAGTCTCCCGGGCGTGTTCGCGATCGGCGACATCAACACCTACCCCGGCAAGAAGAAATTCATCCTGTCCGGCTTCCACGAAGCCGCGCTGGCTGCATTCGGCGTCCAGCGCTACATCCATCCGGACAAGCGCCAGTTCGTGCAGTACACCACGACCAGCCCGATCATGCACAAACGGCTGGGCGTGGAATCGAAATGAACCGTCCTGGCACGCGCCATGGGCTCACTACAAGCCCGTAACAATAATGGCCTAATCTTGCCGGCCGTAACCCCGAACCCGAAAGGGCGACTCCTGGTGGCAAATCGATGAGGCGACTTCTGGCGACTTGTACAGCCCTCCTGGCCGCATTGGTGATGGTGCCTTCCGCACAGGCCTGGGAGCTCAGCGGTGACTTTCGCACGCTCATCCGTACGACAGACTGGCGAGACACGCGCGAGGGACTCAGCGAAAGTTTGAGCGCGAGCGGCGCCCGTTTGCGTCTTCGCCTGCGCCGGGACATCAGTGATCAGTGCCGTTTCCAGACCCGCTTGGCCGCAACCGCGCTCGATAACGGCAACGATTTCGATTTCTATGTTCGCGCACACCGCGATTTTGGCACGACGGTCAACCCGGGCACAGCCACGTTCGACGAATTCTTCGTCCAGTGCTCGAGCGGCGACGGTGCCTCGGAATGGCGCCTGGGACGGATGCAGTCGAACCTCGATTCGATCCAGATGGCCACGCGCAGCTTCGACCGAAGCCAGGCCAGTGCGCTCAACATCGGTTGGACCGACGCGATCGCCTACCGCCGCAACTTCGGCAGTGGCTGGTACGGCGAGGGCCTGCTCCAGTACAACAGCCGCGACGGCAACGGCCAGACCTTTCGCGGGCCGATCCGCTTCGACGACAGCGACGCTCGGATCGGTTTCTTCGGCGTGGTCGGGAGCGATGCCGAAGTCGGGCCGTGGCTGATGCGCGCCCTGTCGCTGACGATCTACCCGGACGCGCTCGCGCCGGCCGGTTTTCAGAGCACCGAGCGCGACGACTACGTCATGATCGCGCTCAAACTCGGCGCGGGATGGGATCTGGGGGACGCCCGCCGGCGCCTGATCGCGATCGGCGAGATCGCGCACGCGCCCAACACCCCGATGAAATCAACGCTCGGCCTCCCCGGAGACGGCGACGCCGACGGCTGGGGCTGGCAGATCGGCGCCGATATCGAAGACATCATTCCGCGCAATACCGTCGGCCTGAACTACGGCCAGTCCGACGGCGGCATGCTGATTTCGAACGATTTCCGACAGAACAACGAACTGTTCGAATTCCGCTGGCAGTACCAGGTGACCTCGGCCCTGCGCTTCGAGTTGCGCTATCGCTGGCGACGCGAGCTGGAAAAACGAATCGGCGCCTCCCAGCTCCAGCGCGATCGCGACGTCCGCTTGCGCGCCACCTACTGGTTCTGATCCAGTCGCGCGGCCGGCCCTTCCGCTCCGCTCTCGAGCAGCATTGCATCGCCGTAGCTGAAGAATCGATATTCCTGCTCGATCGCATGGCGGTAGGCGCCCAGAATCCGGTCGCGACCGACGAAGGCGCTGACGAGCATCAAGAGAGTCGACCCCGGCAGGTGGAAATTCGTGATGATTGCGTCGACCGCGCGAAACTGAAAACCCGGATAGATGAACAGTTGGCTGTCGCCGGTATAGGGTGCCAGTTCACCGGATGCAGCCGCCGTCTCGAGCGAGCGCACGGCCGTGGTGCCGACCGCCACGACGCGGCCGCCCGCAGCCCTGGTCCGCTGCACCGCCGCGACCAGTTCGGCGTCGACCGTCAGCCATTCGGCGTGCATCACGTGATCCTCGACCCTATCGACCCGAACCGGCTGGAAGGTTCCGGCACCGACGTGCAGCGTGCAGCACGCGCGCGCGACGCCGCGGGCGTCGAGGCGGTCGAACAAGGCCTGATCGAAATGGAGCCCCGCGGTCGGCGCGGCGACCGCACCCGGCACCTGCCCATAGACCGTCTGGTAGCGCTCGCGGTCGTCGGCATCGTCGTCTCTTTCGATGTAGGGCGGCAGCGGCATATGGCCATGGGCCTGGAGAATGGCAGCCCAATCACCACCCTCGCCGACGACCAGGTCCCAGAATTCACCGTCGCGGCCCTCGACGCGCAGGCGAACGCCGTCGGCGACCCGCAGCTCGGCGCCCGGGGCCGGCTTGCGATTCGCCCTGAGCTGGACCGTCGCGCGGCGCTCCCCGACCAATCGTTCGATCAGGATTTCCACCCGCCCTCCGGATGGCTTGGTCGCGTTCAGTCGCGCCGGTATGACGCGGGTGTTGTTGAACACGAGCAGATCGTCCGGACCGAGCAGATCGGGCAGATCACTGAACTGCCGGTCGATCCAGCCCTGCCCACTCCCGGGTAGATGCAGCAAGCGACTGGCCGAGCGTTGCTCGAGGGGTCGCTGGGCAATCAGGTGCTCGGGAAGATCGAACTGGAAATCGGATACTTTCATGCAGGGTGCCGCTCCGGTGGAATGGACAATTGTAGACAATGACGGCAGACTGACCGCCATGATCGACCTGCATAGTCACGTGCTGCCCGACCGACTGCCGGAGATCGCTGGCGCGGGTTTCCCGACGCTGGAAGGCGACGGGGACGAACGTCACATCGTGGTTGACGGCAAGCATTTCCGGACGGTTTCCAGAAACTCTTTCGACATCGCCTACCGGATCGAGCAATACGCGGCCAGGGGCGTGCGTGTTCAGGTCGTCTGCACGGTGCCGGTCCTTTTCGGCTACCACCTGCCGGCGACTCCCGCGGCGGCCATGATCGGCCACCTGAACCGGCATATCGCCGACCTGCAGCAGGCCTACCCCAGCCAGGTGATCGGACTCGGCGCGCTGCCGCTGCAGGATACGCCCCTGGCGATCGCCGAAGCCGAGCGCTGCGCCCGCGACCTCGGACTGCCGGGCGTCCAGATCGGCTCGAACATCAACGATCGCAACCTCGACGACCCCGACTTGTTCGAAGTCTTCAGCGCCTGCCAGGATCTTGGCCTGGCGATCCTGGTCCACCCGTGGAACATGATGGGGTCCGCGCACATGCGCGACTACTGGCTGCCGTGGCTGGTCGGCATGCCGGCCGAGCTGTCGCGCGCGATCTGCTCGATGATCTTCGGCGGCGTGTTCGAACGCCTGCCCGACCTGCGGGTCTGTTTCGCCCATGGCGGCGGCGCCTTTCCATTCACGATCGGACGGATCGAGCATGGATTCAACATGCGCCCGGACCTCGTGGCGGTGCGCAACCCGGTCAATCCGCGCGACTACATCGGCCGGTTCTGGGTCGATTCGGTCACCCACGACAGTCAGGCCCTGGCCTACCTGATCGAAGTCATGGGCGAGGATCGGGTCGCGCTGGGGACCGACTATCCGTTTCCGCTCGGTGAGCAACAGCCGGGACAGGCCATTCGGGCGCTCGACCCGAGCCCCGAACTGGCCGCGAAGCTGTACTGGAAGAACGCGCTCGACTTTCTCGCCCTGCCGCCGGAACGCTACGGATTTCCGCCGTGATCGCGACCCTCGAGATCGGCGGCAGAACGCGGCGGGTCGATCTGTCCACCGGCCACGGTCTGGCCATTCCGATCGACCGCAGCGGCCGGCATCCGCGCTTCTTCACCGACCAGGCGGTGTGCTTCGAAACGCTATCGGGCGACGGATTCACCGGGCGGGTCGCCGAAGGCGGCAGCTGCAACGTCGACCGGGTGCATCTGATCCCGCACTGCCACGGCACCCACACCGAAGGGGTCGGCCACATCACGCACGGTGCCGAACCGGTTCAGTCCGGACTGTCGGCCGGTCTGATCCCCGCAGCCATCTGCAGCGCAGCCGGCGCGCCGCCAAGCAGCGACCAGCCGGCCGGTCCCGGCCCGGTCATCGAAGCCGCGGGACTGGACTGGCCGGGCTGGGTCGAGGCCCTGATTGTCCGCACCCTGCCCAACGATCCCGAAAAGCGTGAGCGCGACTATGCCCGCCAGCCGGCGTATCCACTGTTGTCGATCGAAGCCATGGCGAACATTGTCGAGCGCGGGATACGGCACCTGCTGATCGACACCCCGTCGGTGGACGCGGCCGACGACGGCGGCCGGCTGCTCCAGCATCGGCGGTTCTGGGGAATGGGACGGAAGGATCAACGGCCGGCGCCAGAGCGCACGGGCTGCACCATCACCGAGATGATCTTCGTCCCGGACTCGGTTCCCGACGGTCTCTACCTACTCAGCCTTGGCGTCGGTCAGCTACACTCCGATGCCTCACCGAGCTCACCGATCGTCTTCCCCCTGCAATGAAGTCGCCCGCCGAATCGCTGTACCCCCGCCCCGGGCATTTTCGCGACCGCTTCCGCATTCCACCGGCCGGGGACGGCAGCGACAGCCTTTATTTCTGCGGCAACTCCCTCGGTCTTCAGCCCGAGACTGCCGCTGATGCAGTGCAGGCCGAACTGGAGCGCTGGGCCGGTCTCGGCGTGGCCGGTCATGTCGACGGGCCGCTGGCCTGGCTGAGCTACCACCGCCTCGCCACCGATCATCTGGCGCTGATCACCGGTGCCCGGAAAGAGGAAGTCGTGGCGATGAATTCGCTGACAGTGAACCTGCATCTGATGATGGTCAGCTTCTTCCGACCCGATCGCGACCGGCGACGCATTCTGATCGAACGCGGCGCGTTTCCCTCGGACCGACATGCCGTCGAGTCCCAACTGACTTTCCACGGCCTCGATGTCGAGCGCGATCTGGCCGAGCTGGCGCCGCGTCGCGACGGCCTGCTGCACGAGGAAGACCTCGAGGACTATCTCGAGCGCTACGGGGACCGCGTCGCGCTGGTGTTGTGGCCGGGCGTGCAATACGCGACCGGACAGGTGTTCGACACGGCTCGGATCGCTCGAGCCTGCGCCAGGGCCGGTGTGATTCTGGGGCTGGATCTGGCCCATGCGGTCGGCAACGTGCCGCTCGACCTGCACGCCGACGGCGTCGACTTCGCGGTGTGGTGCAGCTACAAGTATCTCAACGCGGGCCCGGGGGCCGTGGCCGGCTGCTTCGTTCATGAACGCCATGCTCGATCCGAGCGGCCGCGCTTTGCCGGCTGGTGGGGCCACGATGAAGCCTCGCGTTTTCGGATGGGGCCGGAGTTCAAGCCGATGCGCGGCGCCGAGGGCTGGCAGTTGTCCAACCCGCCGATCCTCGCGCTCGCCCCGTTGTGGGCGTCTCTGGAGCTGTTCGCCGAAGCCGGCATCGAGCGGCTGCGTCAATGCTCTCTCGAGATGACCGGTCACCTGGCCCACCGGATCCAGAAGCAGCTCGACGAACACATCCGGATTCTGACGCCGCTCGAGCCGCACCGCCGGGGCTGCCAGCTTTCGCTGCAGGTTCGTGCCGGGCGCGCCGCCGGACGCAGACTGTTCGAGCGCCTCGAAGCCCACGGCGTGGTTGCCGACTGGCGCGAACCCGACATCATTCGCGTGGCGCCGGCTCCGCTGTACAACACGATCGCCGATACCGAAGCCCTGGTGGACATGATGGACAAGCTCATCTGAGATGAACCACAACGACCGCATCACCATCGTCGGGGCCGGCCTGGCCGGCTCCCTGCTCGCCGTTCTGCTGACCCGGCGCGGTGCGCGCGTCGAGCTGTTCGAGCGCTATCCCGACCCGCGCTCGGAGCGCATCCCGGCCGGGCGTTCGATCAATCTGGCACTCGCCGAGCGCGGTCGCAGCGCGCTGGCCGCCGCCGGTCTGCTCGAGCGGGTCGAAGCGTTCGCCCTGCCGATGGCCGGACGCATGATGCACGATCGTGACGGTGACACTCTGTTCCAGTCCTACGGCCAACGCGCCGACGAAGTGATCTGGTCCGTGCATCGCGGCGAACTCAACCGGGCCCTGCTCGACGCTGCCGAGGAATGCGGGGTCGAGATGCATTTCGATCGCGCCCTGGCCGAAGCCGATTTCGACGCCCGAACGCTCACATTCCGCGACCGGTACGATACCGAACATCGCCACGACTTCGACCTGGTGGTCGGGGCCGACGGCGCCGGCTCGGCGCTGCGCCAGGCCATGGACCAGGTCGCGCCACTCGAAGGGCGTGAAGAGCCCCTCGGGCATGGCTACATGGAACTGACCATTCCGCCCGGGCCCGACAACGAGTTCGCGATGCGTGCCGATGCCCTGCACATCTGGCCGCGCGGCGGATTCATGATGATCGCCCTGCCCAATCCCGACCGCAGTTTCACCTGCACCCTGTTTCTCGACAACGACGGCGAGCCCGGCTTCAAGCAGCTCGAGTCGCCGTCGGCCAAGCGGGCATTCATCGAAGCCCAGTTCCCCGACGCCGTGCCGCTGATGCCCGCGCTGGACGACGAGTTGGCCAACAATCCGGTCGGCTATCTCGGCACCCTGTACGTGGCGCGCTGGACGCTCGGCGATCGCGCGGTCATTCTCGGCGACGCGGCCCACGCGATCGTGCCATTTCATGGTCAGGGCATGAACGCCGCGTTCGAAGACACCGTCGCTCTGGCCACCCACCTGGAATCGACGCCGGAGCGCGAGCGCGCCCTTCAGGCGTTTCAGGCCGAACGAAAGCCCAACGCCGATGCCATTGCCGCGATGGCCCTGGACAACTATCTGGAAATGCGCGATCGGGTCAGGGATCCGCGCTTCCAGCTCAGGAAAGCGCTCGAATTCGCGCTCGAAGAACGCCTGCCGGGACGGTTCATTCCGCGCTATTCGATGGTCATGTTTCACCCGGAAATTCCCTACGCCCGGGCGCTGGAACGAGGAGAACAGCAGGCTCGGCTGCTCGACGCGCTGATTCAGGACCATCGGTCGATCGAGTCGATCGATCTCGATGCGGCCGCAGCCCGGGTACGGCGCCACCTGCCAGCGCCATGACCCACCGCCAGGGACGCTGGCCGCTCACGGCCGGTCTGACGCTGACGGTCGCCGTCGTCGTCCTGGTCGTGCTGTTCGGGCAGATGGGTGTGGACTCCACCTTCGACCTGCTGATCGAGATGGAGCAGCGCGTGGCCCGGCGCTTCTGGCCGGTCATGGCGTCCTTCATCGTGGCCTTCGCGCTGTTGTCGGCGGTCGCGCTGCCGATCGGATCGCTGTTCTGCCTGGTGGCCGGCTACCTGTTCGGCATTTCGCTCGGATTTGTCGCCGCGCTCATCGGGTCGATGGCCGGCGCCGTGCTGACCTTTTATCTGGTGCGGTGGATCGGCGGCACTCGCTTGCGCGCGCGTCTCGCGCACAGCCGCATCGACCGGCTGCTCCAGCTCCTCGAACGCGATGCGACCTGGTATCTGATCGTGCTGCGAATCGTCCCGATCGCCCCTTTCTTCGTCATCAACGCGGCCGCGGCGCTGGCCTGGATTTCAGGTCCCCGTTTCTTTCTTGCGACCCTGGCCGGCCTGATTCCGACCACCCTGGTCTACGCTGCGGTCGGCAACGGTCTCGGTTCACTGATGGAAGCGCGCAGCATGATGGGTCCCGAACTGCTGCTGCGCCCGTCGATCGGCCTGCCCCTGCTCGGACTGGTCGTGCTGATCCTCGCGAGTCTTCTCGCCCACCGCATCATGCGCCGGCCGGAACCCTGAACACGACCGCGCTCTCGTCTTCGTACCAGGCCGGGCCGTGGACCTCGCGAAACGCATCGATGCACGGTTCGATGTCGGCGATTTCCCGCCCCTGGCCGAGCAGGCTTTCCCGGTGCAGGATCACGAAGCGGTTCTCCGGGCTCGGTCGCTTGAGAATGTCGGCCAGGAATACGAAATGCCGGAACACGATGTGCTGAGCGCTGCCGTAGCGAAGCTCGCCGTAGGTCCAGTCCGTGCACAGCCCGCCGATCATGCCGATACGGAGCTTCATCTGATGCTCGCGCTGGTATTCCGACAGCGGACTCATGTGTGATTCGAAATGCCACGGCGCCTCGATCAGCATCCAGTGGCCCGACTCTTCGGCCATGCGCCGATAGAACGCCGGCAGCTCGACCCGATCCATGACCCGGGTATAGACGCTATTGTCGAAATCGTAGTCGAAGTGATAGCGCATATGGCTGGTGAACTGGTTGAGACCCCGGTAGGTCTCGGGCAGGGGTCCGACCGCATACAGTCCGGCCAGCAGAAGCGCCGACAGACCAAGAGTGGTCCAGGCCTGGCGGCCGTCCGAGGCCAGACGGCGAGCGATCCAGACCACCGCGAGTGCAATCAGCATCAGTGCCAGCGGCTGCAGCACCGCGGTATAGCGCACCAGCACCAGAGCGTGGTGGATCCAGGCGGCATCGAGCTGACTGATGACCGCCACGGTCACACAGGCCGCGAACAGCCAGTAGCCGGCGAAACCCGCGTCGCGTCTGAACAGAATCACCGCACCGAGCGCTGCGAGGGCGAACAGGATCAGCGCGGGAATCCACAGATGGGTGCCGATCATGAGCTCCCAGGACCAGGGAAAGGTCGCCCACTGAAGCTGGTGGACGCCCGACTTGCTGCTCATCGCCGCCGGGTCGGCCAGCAGCGGTGGCAGGACCAGCGCCGAACACAAGACCGTCGTCAGGGCGCCCAGCGGCACGATGCGCCACAGCGCCTGCGTGCCCTGCCCTCCCCACCATCGAGCCAGGGCTGCGAACCCGAACCAGAGCAGACCGGATGCCGTGAACAGCAGGGTCAGCGGATGCAGCCAGGCCGCCAATGTGGCGCAGGGTAAGAAGACCCAGGCGTAAACGGCGCGGCGCTCATGCCACCAGCGCCACAGCGCCACCATCGCGACGACCATCAGAGGAATCGTCAGGGCGTAGGGCCGGACGTAGCGGGTGAAGTGGATCAACAGCGGTGAAATGGCGAGCAGCGCGGCAAACAGCCAGCGTTCCTGACGAGCCAGCCACGGGCGAAGAACCCAGGGCAGGAGCACGACCGTGGCCAGACCGGACAACAGGGGGATCGCCCGCATCCGCCACTCGCCCAGGCCGATGGTGTCGGCGAGGAACTTGAAAAACAGCGTCGCCGGGATCGTGTAGTCGGCATGGCCGAAGGACAGAAAAATGTCCAGATAGCTCGCGCGCATCAACCGGTGAATCGCATGCCACTCGTCGTCGATCAGGATCTGGTGACCCAGCTGCCAGGTTCGAAACCAGGTCGCGACCACGACGACGGCAGCCCAGAGGCCAACCCAGACCCAGCGATCGAGGGACAGGTCGGGCGCCTTGCGGATCATTGCAGATAGCGCGGCCGATACCAGCCGAGACGAGAGCTCAGCGAAGCCAGCGACACCCCGATCACCCCCAGACCGTAAACCACGCTGCGGCGAAAATTGATCGACGAGGCGTCCTGGAAATAGCGCGTCGGACAGGTGATCTCGCCGATGCGAAGATCATGGCGGATGATCTGGGCCAGCATCTGATTGTCGAAGATGAAATCGTCGGAATTGGCGTCCAGGTCCAGGCGCCTGAGCAGGTCGGCGGAGAACGCCCGATAGCCGGTATGGTATTCGGACAGTTTGGCGCCGGTGCAGAGGTTCTGGAACGCGGTCAGCAGGCGGTTGGCCACGTATTTGTAAAGCGGCATGCCGCCACGGAGCGCGCCACCACCCAGAATGCGCGACCCGAGGACGGCCGGGAACAGGCCGCTGGCGACCAGTCCGGCCATCGCCGGAATCAGTTTGGGCGTGTACTGGTAGTCCGGATGGAGCATGATGACGATGTCGGCATCGAGCGCGAGCGCGCGCTCGTAGCAGGTCTTCTGGTTGCCGCCATAGCCCCGATTGCGCTCGTGGCGGATGACGTGTTGAACGCCGAGGCGCCGGGCCAGCTCGACGGTCTCGTCCTGGCTGGCATCGTCGACCAGGATCACCTCGTCGACGATGTCGTCCGGAATCTCCGCCAGCGTGCGCTCGAGCGTGCGGGCCGCGTTGTAGGCCGGCAGCACCACCACCAGCTTCTGATTGTCGATCAACGGCTTGCCCTTTGAACGATCGACTCCGCGACGCCCGCCTCAGGGCAGGCAGACCAGGCGCTCGGAAAGCTTGCTGACCGGCACCTCGAACTCGATGTCGTGCTCCAGCGGCGCTGCCGTGGTGAAATCGAGGATTTCGGTACCGCTGCTCTCACCGTCGAACACGATGCCATAGGCCCCGACGGCGGTCGAATTGCCGTCGTAGGACATCGGCACCGGCGGACAGTTCGGGCAGAAGCCTCTGAAGTCACGCACCTCGAGTGCTTCGCCGATCACGTCGCTCGCACCGGCATCGGAAACGAATACCCAGCGACCGACGCCGTCATCGTCGAAGTAGTAGCGCACATAGAATTGCCCGTCGGCGGTCGCGATCACCGTGGTGCCGCCGCGCGGTGCCGACGCCCAGTGCCCGGTGTAGCTGGCCGCTTCACCACCGATTTCCGGACAGGTCGGCGGCGCATCCGGCGTCATCAGGTCGGATCCATGACCGCCGTACAGGCGCCACGAAAAGGCCAGTCGATCCGGTTCGATGGTCGTCAGCGACACCTCGCCCACGGTTTCGACCTTCTGACTTTCGTTGTTTCCGGTCACGCGCTCCAGGGTGGCGCGCCAGGTCGAGGAGGTCGGATCGATGTCGCCGATCGCGATGTAGAACTCCGGCAAGCCTGCCCGATCGTAGCTGTACCAGATCATGAAACCGGGACCGGCGCGCTGCCACTCTATACCCTGAAAGATCAGCCGCGACTCGGGACTCCACAGACCGAAGCGCGCTTCCACACGCACATCGTTGACCACGCTGGCGGTCACTTCGACCTTCCGCTCCAAGCTGCCGGGATTGTCCAGCACGACGTAGTAGCGACCGGCCGGCGGCGGGGTCTGCTCGCTGCCGATCGAAAGCTCGATGCCAGCGCCCGACCCCGATCCGCTGACCAGGCTGGCACCTGTCGCCGCGGGCGTGCCCGGCGCGCTGCCGTCCAGCTCATCGTAAGGCAGTCTGACCAGGGAGGCTTCGATGCCGTCATCACCCTGCACCACGACCTCGAGCCCCTTGGCCGTCGAAGGCAGATCGATGTACAGACGACCGTGGAGGTCACCCGGGGAGAGAACCACAGGCAGGGTCTGTCCGTCGAACAGCGCCGTCGGCTGGGGGCTGTTGTCGCCGGTCCGGGTCATGATGACCGGCACGATGCCGACATCGGCGGTCGCATCGGGGGTTGATGCCAGGCCCAGGGCCCCGAGCCAGCGTTCATCGCGCCGCATGGCGGGCCGATCCCAGGCCAGCTCGATATCCAGCGGACCACCGGTGTGGATGCCGGGGCCGCTCGCGATCAGGCTGTAGTCGCCGCTCTCGGGTGCCAGCACCGCCAGATCGAGTTCGATCTGATCATCGGGTGCGCCCGAGCCCTGCCAGTTCTGGACGACGACCCACCAGTCGCCGCCGACCGGCCGCTCGATCACGCACAGTTCGGTTGCATCGCTCGACTGCGACTGACAGACGAGCTCGTCTTCGGCCACCTCGCCGTCGCCGTTGATGTCGTATCCGACATGCAGGTCGATGTCCGGCGCGGTCGATCCCAGGGTCTCGGTCCACAACAGCAGGGCGTCGTCCGGCACCGTCAGAAAGAAGGTCTGCGTCCCGCCGGCACCATCGAACGGATCCGAAGGCGTCGGGTCCTCAGCCAGGGACAGATCGGGGCGCGTCGGCCGGACCAGCGGCGAAGTCCGGAAGACGGCTTCCGGCATTTCTTCGACCGTCTGGAAAGACACGGACTGGCGTCCGCGGTTGCCGTCGGCCTGCACTTCGAGCACGTCGGGAAGCAGCGTCACGACCGCGGCCATGGCGACCGACAGCGTCTGCTCCACACCGCTGGTCGGGACCAGGTGGATCCGACCCTCGATGATATCGACGCCCGACTGGTCCTCGGCACCGAACTCGATGTCGAGGGTCTGCCGCTCGCCGACGCCCAGGGTGAATTCGCCGGGTGTGACCGTGAGATCCAGGTCGCCGGACGTTTCGACCCGCCAGGTGCCCGGCTGCAGCGCCTCGAGGGTGCGCGTCGTCTTGCAGGGCTCCAGGCAGACGCGACTGAAGATGCCCGGTAGATTGAGGTCCAGCGTCGAGCCGCCCGAGGCCGGATCGGCCGCTTCGAAATCGGCCCGGCTCACGGGCAGAAACAGCCCGGCCCGGGCCGCCCGCTCGGCGTTGACCCGCCCGGCACCGCGCTCGAACTGGGTCGCGCTGCGTCCGTCCCAGGTCACCGTTTCGAAATCGACCGTCGTCTGCAGCGCCGACTGGAGCACCGCCGGCGTCCAGTCGGGATGAAGCTGGCGCAGCAGCGCGACCGCGCCGGCCGCGTGCGGGCTGGCCATCGAAGTGCCCTGAAGAAACACGAAGGAATTCTCGCCCGACTGGCCCTCCTCCGGAATGCCCGCGCCCAGAATACCGTTCCCCGGTGAGCGTTCATCGATGAACTGCCCGCCCGGGGCGACCAGATTGGGTTTCATCACGTCGCCGGCGCCGATGGCCGGACCGCGCGAGCTGTAGTCGGCGATGATGTCGGCGAACAGCGGCCGGTTCAACACCGCCTGGTCCGGGGTCATCGTGATCGTCGGGTTGTCGAAACCGGGCGTCGCATCGACCAGCTCGAGCCCCTCCGACCGCGACATCATCGCGGCCGGAATCGCGGTTTCTTCGAGCCCGCCCATCACGATAGGCAGCCCGTCCCGATTGTTGAAGACCAGGGCGGCCAGGGCCCCGGCCGCCGCGGCGTGCTCGACTTTGGCGGCAAAGGTGCAACCCCCGCGCTCGATCAGCACGACCCCGCCGCTCAGCGAGCCGTCCGGAAACGGGCTGCAGCCAAGACGGTCGTCGGCCACCTGATCGGCAATGACAAAGGGCACCGCCAACAGCGAAGTCTCGAGTTCGGGGCCGGTCCCGTAGACCAGATAGCGGCTGGCCACCCCGACCGCGGCCAGAGCACGGAAACCGGCCCAGCGATCGTGCGTGCTGCTGCCGACCGCGAGCGTCCAGGGCGCGTTGGCCGGTGAGCCGACCGTCGCGAGCCCCGGCCCGTTGTTGCCGGCCGAAGTCACGAACGGGATGCCGGCCGCCCAGAAATTCAGAAGGTCGGCCGACTGGAGCCACGGATTGCCCGGTCCGCCTCCGATCGAAAAGTTGACCAGGTCGACGCCATCGATCACGGCCTGCTCGAGGGCGGCGACCAGGGCATCACCGTCGCAGCTCAAGTCCTCGAGGCAAGCCTTGTAGGACACGATGTTGGCGCGCGGCGCAACACCGGAGGTCGTCGGAGAGCTCCCGAAGAACGATACCGGCACCGGATTGCCGGCGGCGATCGATGAGACATGCGAACCGTGGCCATTGGTGTCGTAACCCTGGGTACCCTCGCTCGTGAAGTCGTAGACGCCGATGAGCTTGTTGTTGCAGAGCACCGAAGGATTCGAGCACAGGCCGAGCTGCTGGCCGAGCGGATTGGAGTATTCGTAGCCGAACTGGATCGGATCATCCGAGAAATAGATATGCTCCCAATTGATCCCCGAGTCGATCACCCCGATCACGATGCCCTCGCCGAGTGCGCTGCCGAGCCCCGGCAGCCCCTCCCAGACCGGCTCGGCCCGGATCATGCCCGGCCCGGCATCGAGATGGAGCTGATAGACCCGGACCGGCGAGACCGATCGGACACCGGGAAGGCTTGCCAGTTCAGCTGCCTCGGCGGCGCTCATCGACGCCGAAAAACCGTTCATGACGTGGCGGTATACGTGATAGGGCTCGACATCGTGACCCAGGACGCGGCGCGCGTCGGAGAGCAGGCTGTCCCTTTGGCTGTCGAGATAGGTGCTGTACTGAACCACCGCCGCGCTGTTGGCGTTGAAGCGACCCGCGCGGTCGGTGTCCGGTGCCGTCGCGGCGAGCGTCGGCGGCGGTTCACCAGCGCTCTTGGACTGCAGCTGCTGCCGGTCCCGATAGGCCAGACTCGGCGGATCGGCCAGCTCGACCATCCAGCGGCCGGGCACCTTCTCGGCCGCGAGCGCCGGCGCGACGACCAGCAGACCGCTCAGACAAATGGCCGCCGCTGCGGCCCGCGGGAGAACGTTCATCAACATCATGCCACCTCGTTGTGGTGCAAATCTTCTAGGTCCGGGAAACCGGCTGGCGCAGAGTCACCAGCTCTTCGGCACTGGTTGGGTGAATCCCGATGGTCCGATCCCAGTCGGCCTTGGTCAGCCCGGCGCGCACCGCCACCGCGAAGCCCTGGAGAATCTCCGGTGCATCCGGACCGACGACGTGACAACCGATGACGCGATCGTCGTCCTTGTCGACCACCAACTTCATCAGGCCCTTTTCCTGCCGGCCGCTGAGAGTGTACTTCATCGGGGTAAATTCGGACCGGTAGATCACGACCTCACGCCCGGCCTCCCGGGCGTCTTCCTCGCTCATGCCGACGGTGCCGACCGGCGGCTGGGAAAAAACCGCTGCCGGGGTGTTGGCATGATCGACGGGGCGGTCCTGACCGCCGAACTCGGTGTCGGCGAAGGCATGGCCCTCCATCAATGCGACGGGGGTCAGCGCGATGCGATCGGTCACGTCACCGACCGCGAAAATGTTGTCGACGCTGGTTCGGCTGTAGCGGTCGACTTCGATGCGACCTTCCCGGCCGGTGGTCACGCCGACGACCTCGAGGCCGAGATCGGCGGTGTAGGGGGCACGGCCGGTGGCCATCATGACGGTGTCGTAAGTATCCGAGCGGTCGTCCGAGAAGGTCACCTCGATGCCGTCGGCCGTCGTTTCGAGCCGCGCCGGCGCGCTGTGGTAATCGATCCGGATGCCGCGACCGCGCAGACCCGACTCGACCACGCGGCGGATATCGCCATCGAAACCGCGCAGGATCCGGTCGCGCCGATAGGCCAGGGTGACCTCGCTACCGAGCCCGTTGAAGATCCCGGCGAACTCGACCGCGATATAGCCGGCACCCGCGATCAGCACGCGACCGGGCAGTTGTTCGAGATGAAAGGCCTCGTCGGACGTGATGGCCAGCTCGCGACCCGGAATATCGGGCACCCACGGCCGCCCGCCGACCGCGATCAGGATCCGGTCGGCGGTCACCTGGCGGCCGTCGACTTCCACGGTGTGCTCATCGACCAGGCGACCGCGACCGCGATGCAGGGTGACGCCGGCGTTGTCGAGCAGCGAGTGATAGACACGGTTCAGGCGATCGATCTCGGCATCCTTCGCCGCGATCAGCGCGGGCCAGGAAAACTCGCTGACCGGCGGTTGCCAGCCGTAGCCCCCGGCATCGCTGAAGGATTCGGCAAACTGCGAAGCATAGACCAGCAGCTTTTTCGGAACGCAGCCGCGAATCACGCAGGTACCGCCGACCCTCGATTCTTCGCAGATACCGACTCGCGCCCCATGGCCGGCAGCGATGCGCGAGGCGCGAACGCCGCCGGATCCGGCGCCGATCACGAACAGATCGTAGTCGAAGCGAGTCATCGCAACCGTCCCGTCGACGGTTCCGACACAGGGAAAACAGCAATCATTGAATCCGGTCCTGTGGTGGCAGGCGCCATGGCCCTGGCGCGCAAAGGGTACAATGTTAACTCAGGTTTCAAGACCACCCATCGCCATTCAATGATCCCCGACGCCGAGGTCAGCCCATCGCTGCTGTGCGCGTTCCTGGCCACCGAATACCGCGTCGTCGTGGACGACCAGACGCATGTGATCACGATCGGTGCCATCCACACCGAACTGGACCGCGCTCTGAGGCATCGCGCCTGGCATCTGATCAGCGCCCACAACCCGGACGCCCGTCCGCTCGATCGTGGAGCGAACGAGGAGCGGCACCGGAAACTGCTGGCTCGAATCGATCGCGCCGGCCTCGATGCCTGGCCATCCGTCAACCGCAGCCGCGACGGCGACTGGCCGGACGAACCCGGTCGTCTGGTGGCCGGCGCGGACTCGGACTGGGTCCACGCCTGCGCGCGCGCTTTCGATCAGGTGGCGATCGTCGCCGGGCAGCCCGGGCGAGCGGCCCGACTCTGGCTCTATCGATCGGAGCGCCTGCCGAATTCTCATCCGCTTCTGACCCGGATCGAATGATGCAACGCCTGCTGTCAGCCAGCCAGATCAGCTTCCGGCGCGCGGGTGAAGCGGTGTTCTCGCCCGTCGACCTGACCCTCGACGCCGGCCAGACCATCGTCGTGCTCGGCCCCAACGGCTGCGGCAAGACCACCCTGCTCAGGCTGCTTGCCGGCATTCTGCGGCCCGCCGAGGGCCGCCTCGAACGCTTGGCGCCAGTGGCGTTCCTGGGTCATCTGCCCGCGGTGAAGGGCGAGCTCAACTGCCGCGAGAATCTGGCCTTCATCCAGCGCTTTCACGGCGGCGGCGGGCTCACACCGGGGCGGGCCCTGGCCCGTGTCGGCCTGGCCGGCCGGGGATTGCGGCCCGCCCGTGCTCTTTCGGCGGGCCAGAAACGCCGGCTCGGCCTGGCCGGTCTGCTGGTCGCCCGCCGGCCGATCTGGCTTCTCGATGAACCTTACGCAAGCCTGGACACGGAAGGCGCCGGTCTGGTCGACGAGCTGCTCGACGAACAGCGTCAGCGCGGCGGCGTCGTCCTTTCGACCCACCTGCGCCGGCCTCCCGCGCATCACAATCTGGTCGAGCGACAGCTTCGGCCGGCGGACAGCAAGGTCCAGTGAGCGTCGCATCGACGCTGCTCGCCCTGCTGGCGCGCGACCTGCGCCTGGCCGTGCGCCGCGGCGGCGAATCCCTGATGCCGCTGATCTTCCTGTTCGCGGTCATCATCCTGGTGCCGATCGGTGTCGGACCCGGGCCCAATCTGCTCGCCGCGATCGCGCCGGGCATGATCTGGGTCGCGGCACTGCTGTCCAGTCTGCTGGCGCTCGAGAATCTGTTTCGGCCCGACCTCGAGGACGGCACGCTGGAGCAATGGTGGCTGAGTTCGGCACCGGTCACTGCCCTGGTCGTTACACGCCTGTTTTCGCACTGGCTGATCACCGGCGTTCCGGTCATCCTGTTCGCCCCGCTTGCGGCCGAAATGCTGTATCTTCCCGATCGCGCGCTCGGTACCCTGCTGTTGAGCCTGGTCATCGGGACCCCCATCCTTACCCTGGTGGGCGGTCTGGCGGCTGCCCTGACGCTGGGCACGAACCGAGGAAGCGTTTTGCTGTCTATTCTGGTGTTCCCGCTGATCGTTCCCGTGCTGATTTTCGCCACCAGCGCCGTAGCGGCCGCGGCTGACGGGTTTCCGGCCGGCGCCAACCTCGGATTGCTGACCGCGCTGCTGGTCCTGGCGCTGACTCTGGTCCCACTGGCGGTTGCCGTTGCACTGAGATTGAATGTCGAATGATGTTTGAAAGACTCAAGGTCGGTTTTCACCGACTCGGCTCTCCCCCCACTTTCCACCGCCTGTGCCGGCGCCTGAGCCCGTGGTTCTGGGCCGGGTTCGCGCTGTGCGCGGCGATCGGCATCTATCAGGCGCTGTACGTCGTCCCGCCCGACTATCAGCAAAGCGACAGCTATCGCATCCTGTATGTCCACGTCCCGGCCGCCTGGCAGGCGCTGTTCGGCTACGTGCTGATGTCGATCCTGGCGGCCATCGCCCTGATCTGGCGAATTCGAACGACCGAAATCCTGACCATGATGTGCGCGCCGGTCGGCGCCGCCTGCACGCTGATCTGTCTGGTCACCGGTTCGCTCTGGGGCCAGCCGATGTGGGGCACCTGGTGGGCCTGGGACGCGCGCCTGACCTCGATGCTCGTTCTGCTGTTCATCTATCTCGGTATCATGGGCCTGTACACGGCGTTCGACGATCGCCGCAAGGGTGCCCGGGTCGCCTGCATTCTCGTTCTCGTCGGTCTGGTCAACATCCCGATCATCCATTTTTCAGTAGACTGGTGGACAACGCTGCATCAGGGATCGACCATCAACCTCTTCGGCGAATCGAAGATGCATCCCTCGATGCTGCCGCCGCTGATCTGGATGGCCGTTGCGGTGAAGCTGATGTTCACTGCCGTGATGCTCGACCGCTCCGCCAATGAGCTGATCGATCAGGACCGGCGAAAGACCTGGGTTCGCAAGTTGATTGGAGACTACGCATGATTCCGCAGTTCGAATACGCGGTGTTTGTCTGGACCAGCTACGGCGTCTTCGCCGCCGTTGTCGCCTGGCAGTTCTTTCAGCCCATCCTGCGCCGGCGTCGCCTCCACGCGGAGCTGCGCGAAGAGGCCGCCCTGCAGTCTGGAGCCGAGCGATGACGCCGACCCGGCGCAAGCGCCTGGCCCTGGTCGGGCTGATCCTGTTGGGAGTCAGCTCGGCCACCGCAATCGCGATCACCGCACTGAACGATGCGATGCGCTTCTCGATCGGGCCGAGCGAGGTACTGGCCGGTGAATTTCCGGAAGGCCGGCAGCTCAGGCTGGGCGGCCTGGTCGCCAGCGGCTCGGTGCAGCGCGACCAGAATTCTCTCGCCGTGACGTTCCACGTGACCGACTGCGTCAACGAAATTCCGGTCAGCTACAGTGGCATCCTTCCCGACCTTTTCAGAGAGGGCCAGGGCGTGATTGCACATGGCCACCTCACATCATCCGGCGTGTTTCAGGCCCAGGAGGTGCTGGCTCGCCACGACGAGGAATACATGCCGCCGGAAGTCGATCGGGCACTGGCCCTGGCCGGCGGCGCCGACATGTGCAAGGAGCATCCATGACCGCCGAATTCGGACAGATCAGCCTGATCCTGGCCCTCTTACTGGCCCTGATCCTCGCCACCGTTCCCCTGATCGGTGCCCACAGCGGCAATGTCCGGCTCATGCGCCTGGCACCATCGCTTGCGATCGGTCATTTCGTGTTTGCCGCGCTGGCCTACGCCGCGTTGAGCTGGGCCTTCCTGCAGCACGATTTCAGCGTCACCTACGTGGCCCTGCACTCCAACCTCCTGCTGCCCTGGCCGTACCGCCTGTCGGCCGTCTGGGGCGGGCATGAAGGCTCACTGCTGCTGTGGATTCTGATGCTGGCCGGCTGGATGCTGGCCGTGGTGATCTTCTCGCGCAGCCTGCCGCGGGCGTTCGTCACCCGGGTCCTGTCCGTGATGGGCATGATTTCGATCGGCTTCCTGCTTTTCACCCTGCTGACGTCCAACCCGTTCGACCGCATTCTGCCGGGGCCGCCGGACGGGCAGGATCTGAACCCGCTGCTGCAGGACCCGGGCATGATCTTCCATCCGCCGCTGCTCTACATGGGCTACGTCGGATTCGCCGTCGCGTTCGGTTTCGCCATCGCCGGCCTGATCGGCGGGCGCGTCGAGCGCGAATGGGTCCGCTGGTCGCGGCCCTGGACCCTGGTGGCCTGGTCGTTCCTGACCGCCGGCATCACCCTCGGATCCTGGTGGGCCTACTACGAGCTCGGCTGGGGCGGCTGGTGGTTCTGGGACCCGGTCGAGAACGCTTCGTTCATTCCATGGCTGATCGGAACCGCGCTGATCCACTCGCAGGCCGTGACCGAGAAGCGCGGTGCGTTTGCGGCCTGGACCATCCTGCTCGCGATCGCGGCATTTTCGATGTCGCTGCTCGGGACCTTCCTGGTGCGCTCCGGCGTGCTGACCTCGGTCCATGCCTTCGCCAACGATCCCGAGCGCGGCCTGTTCATCCTCGGTTTCATGGCGGTGGTGACGGGAGGGGCTCTGCTGCTCTATGCGCTGCGCGCGCCGCGCATCATGACCGGCGAGGGCTTCGGCTGGATGAGCCGGCAGTCGATGCTGCTGCTCAACAACGTCTTCTTCACCGTGTCGGCCGCGATGGTCCTGCTCGGGACCCTCTATCCGCTGATCGTCGACTTCATGGGCTGGGGCCAGGTCTCGGTCGGACCGCCCTACTTCGGCGCGATGTTCGTTCTGCTGATGACGCCGGTCGTGCTGTTGCTGCCGCTCGGACCCTTCACCCGCTGGAAAACCGATGACGGCCGGCGGGTCCTGCGCGCGCTGGTATCGAGCGCGATCGTGGCCATCGTCGCCGGGACGGCCATCGCGCTGTGGCTCGATGCCTTCAACCTGCGCGCGGTGACCGGCTGGATCGGCGGGCTTTGGCTGATCATGGGTTCGCTCAGCTACTGGCGGCGGCATCGGCGGCGCGGCGTGATCGGCCTGCCGCGCCATCAGATCGGGATGGTGCTGGCCCATGGTGGCATCGGCATTTTCCTGATCGGCGTGGCCATGGTCGAATCGACCACGCTCGAGCGCGATGTCCGCGTCGCGCCCGGAGAGACGGTCGAAATCTCCGGGCTGCGCTTCACGCTCGAAGAGGTCGTGCCGATCAAGGGTCCGAACTGGATCGCCGAGGAAGCCCGCTTCACGGTCTACCGCGGCGCGCGCGAAGTCGATCGATTGACGCCGCAGAAGCGCCGCTATCACCGCAGCGGCCAGATAATGACCCAGGTGGCCCTGCGCCCCGGACTGACGCGGGATCTGTACATCGCGATGGGCGAACCGCTGGGCGATGACGGCGCCTGGAGCATGCGCATCCACGTCAAACCCTTCGTTCGCTGGATCTGGGGCGGTGCGTTCCTGCTGGCCTTCGCGGGGCTGATCAGCGCGTCCGATCGTCGCTACTGGCAGACACGGCGCGTCGAGCGCGAGGCCGAACTTCCGGCCGGGAGCGCCACCGCATGATGCGGATGCTCGTGCCATTGCTGGTGTTCCTCGGGCTGCTCGCGCTGCTGGTCGTCGGCCTGCAGTCGGCGGAGCAGCGCAAGGAAGTGGCGTCACCGTTGATCGGCAAGCCGGTGCCCCGGCTGGAGCTGCCCGGCCTGCACCAGCCCGAAGTCGTTCGCACCAGCGCCGAGCTCCGGGGTCAGCCCTGGATTCTCAACGTCTGGGGCAGCTGGTGCTGGGCCTGCCGCGCCGAGCACCCGTTCATCGAGCGGCTCGGACGCGAGGCGGGGGTCCCCCTGGTCGGATTCAACTGGAAGGACGAGCGCGATGACGCGCTGACCTGGCTCGATCGCTACGGGGATGCGTGGACCTGGCATATGGTCGATTTCGAAGGTCGATCAGCGATCGACCTGGGTGTCTATGGCGCTCCGGAGACGTTTCTGATCGACCACGAGGGCATCATACGGCACAAACATATCGGACCGATCGACGCCACCTCCTTCGCCGACCTGATGCGGCGCATCGTCGAGCTGCGAACCGAGGCTCAGTCATGATGGCCGTTCTTGCCCGCCGCGGTGGTCTGTTTAGCCTGCTTGGCGCCCTGGTCATGCTCTCTCTGATTGGCCCGGTGCCTGTCGAGGCTTCGGCGATCGAGCCCTATCCCTTCGCCAGCGAGACCGAGGAGCGGCGCTTCCGGGCGCTGGCCGAAGAGCTCCGCTGCACGGTCTGCCAGAACCAGTCCCTGTCCGATTCCGATGCACCGCTGGCGCGTGATCTTCGGCGCGAGCTCTTCGCGATGCTGCAGGACGGACGTTCGGACTTCGAGATTCGCCAGTTCATGGTCGACCGCTACGGCGAATACGTCCTGTACCGGCCCCCGCTGGCCGCGCATACCGCGCTGCTCTGGGCCGGACCGGTCTTACTGTTGCTCGGGTCCCTCGTCGGCGTCGGAATCGTAATCCACCGGAGACGACAAGCACTGTGAGCCTGGCCGGATTCTTACTGGCCGCCCTGGGCGCGGTCTTCATCGCGTTGGCTTTCGTACTGATCCCGCTGCTTGGCGGGAAGCCCGAGCAGCGCGCGCTGCGCCGGCGCCTGGATGCGCTCGACGAACTGGCCGACGACCTCGACCCCGATGATTACCGGGCGCGGCGTCAACGCCTGGAAACCGCACTCGGCGAGGCCGGAAAGGCCTCCGAAGGTATCCGTTGGCCGCTGGTGATCGGCCTGGCGCTGGCGGTCCCGCTGGCCACCTGGCTGATCTATCAGATCGTTGGCGAACCGGAGGGCATCGACCTGTCCGAAACACCGGTCGAGCAGGTCCGGGTCGTGTTGCGGGAACTGGCCCAGGAGGTCGAGCGCAACCCCGGTAACGTCGACGGCTGGGTCCGACTGGGGCTCAGCTACAAGGATCTGGCCGAGCACAATTCGGCCGAACACGCGTTTCGGCGCGCGCTCTACATCGACTCGGACAATCCGTTCATCATGGTCGAACTGGCAGAAACCCTGCTGTTCGGTTCCGACGACGGACGCCTGCCGGAGCAGTCCCGTGAATTCCTCAACGCCGCCGTGAGGATCGACCCAGGCAACGAGAAAGGCCTGTGGCTGCTCGGCATGGGCGCGTTCCAGGCCGGCGACTTTGGTGCCGCGATCGACAGCTGGCAGCGCCTCGATGCCGTCCTCGAACCGGGCAGCGTGCAGGATTCGGTGCGCCAGCAGATCCAGCGCGCGCAGGCCGCGCTGGACGGCACCCTGCTTCCCGATGGGCGCCTGCCCCCGGGCCATCCTCCGATCGAATCCGATGCGCAGGGCGAACCCGATGGACCCGGCTTTCTGGTCGAAGTCAGCATCGATCCGGATCTCGCGGCAAGCCTGGATGGCACCGAGACCGTCTTCCTCATCGCCAGAGCCGCCCGGGGCCCTGCGGCACCGCTGGCCGTCCAACGCCTCAGCGTCGCTGATCTTCCTGCCCGGGTGACCCTTCGCGACAGCGATGCGATGGTCGACGGACTGAACCTGTCGGCCTTCCCCGAGATCACCCTGACCGCCCGGGTGTCGATAGCCGGCACCGCGGAGGCCCAGGCCGGTGATCTCGAAGGCCGGATCGGCCCGCTCTCGGTTCTGGAAGTGCCCTCAGCCGAGGTCCGGATCGACTCGACCCTGAACTGATGCGACTTCGGAGCGAGCCCGGCCCGACCGCTCTTCGACCAGCTCGCGATGAACCAGCACCGCACTGTTGCGCGGTCGGGCGCGTCCGCCCCGCGCTTCGACGTGAGCGCGGGTAATCGCGGCACCGAACAACAGGATCAGAGACGAGTAGTTGACCCACAGCAGCAGCAGGGCCAGCGAGCCGGCCGCGCCATAGGTCGACGCGGTAGCGGCATTGGCCAGGTAGACCGCGATCAGCGACCGCCCGACGGTGAACAGCACGGCGGTGATCAAGGCCCCGACCAGCACGTCGCGCCAGGACAGGACCACGTCCGGCAGAATCTTGAAAATGGCGGCGAACAGCAGGGTGATGACGGTCAGGGAGATGCCGATCTCGGCACCGACCATCGCCCAACCCGGCACCGGCAGCCACTGCTCGGCGAAAGCCATGATCGCGCGCAGTACGACCGACAGCAGCAGCGAGACCATCAGCACGAATCCGATGGCCAGCACGATCGTCAGCGACAGCAATCGGGCCTTGATGAACAGCCACAGGCTGCTTCTGGACGGCCGCGGCGCCACCTCCCAGATCTGGTTCAGCGACTGCTGCATCTGCGCGAACACCGTCGTCGCACCGACCACGATCGCGGCAATTCCGATCAGAGTCGGCCAGATACCGCTCTGATCGATCTGCGAATTGGCCACCGCGGTCTCGACCACCTCGGCCGCTTCGGGCCCCAGCACCTGCTGAAGCTGCTCCATCAGCTCCCCCTGCGCCGCCCGCTCACCGAGCACCAGCCCGACGATCGCCACCACCACGATCATCACCGGCGCGATCGAGAACACGGTGAAGAAAGCCAGCGCCGCCGCGTAGATGAACGCCTGACTCTTGATCCACATCTTGCCGGCGGCCGCAAAGATATCGACCCAGTACCGGACCGGGCTCGGAATGAATTCCAGGATTCTGGCGATCATGTCGCCAAGGGTAGCGGCTCGGCAATGGTGGCGGTGAGTTCGGGTCGGATCCGATCACGCGCCGGAGCATTCGGGCGCTGCCCACGCCACTGCGGTCATCGACCTGGCAGAACTCGGGGCGGGTGGATTAATGCCAGACGCTTCTGGAACCCCATGCCGTGCCGTCGTGCATGGCCTACGTGGACTTGAATCCGGCACGAGCGGCGATGTGTGACACCCTGGCCGACTCCGACTTCACATCCATCCAGCGCCGGCTGCGCGGGCGCGAACACCTGGGGCCTGACGGTTCCGCAGCAGGTAGGGTGGCCAATAAGACAGGCTCAAACAAGCTCGGCAAACTCAGGGCGCTGACCGAAGGCAAGCGCGCGGCCCCGGCCGACATCTGGCATCTGGGAAACCGCCCTAAACAATGGGTTCGCCAGGTCCAGGGCACTGAAAACATCTACTACCGCGCCATCGGCTCGGCCGAAGCTTTGATGGAGACTCGTCACCTGCGGGCTGATTTCCTGTTGCCGGACTTGAACTGGGACAGGCACTGAAAGGAAGCACTATTTACCCGGCAACCATTTAGATCGCATTCAGGGCATCAGGAATTGCGCGAATCAAGGCGTCGCTCGCCGGCAAGGGTGGTTCCCAAGGCATAAGCGAGAACGCTTAAGTCGGGCCATTCCTGGTGCCCCTGACTGGCTGAATCCAAATGACAGGCCGCGCTGTGCCTGCCGATGGACGGCGTTAGCGGAACCTGCTGTAGAACCACTACAGCGGCGTTCCAGCGCAGGCGGGAGCGAAAGGGCGACTTGCCCATCGGGCATGAGGCCCTGTAGCGGAGCCGTTGCGCGTGCCTTGCCCTCGTCAGGCGCAGCGCGGCTGAATGCGATCTAAATGGTTGCCGGGTTAATAGTATCGCCGCACGAAAACCATCTCCTGGAATGGAGAGAAAAACGCGCAGTTGCGCACCGAACGAGGCGTCTCGTTAGAGGACGCGGTGTTCCACATGATGGCCGGTGACATCCTGGACACGTTCGATCACCCGAACCAGCAGCGATATCCGGGCCAGAAGATTCATGTCCTGGTCATTGAGGATGACGTGTACCTGGTGCCGTTCGTCGAATCGCAGGAAGAAGTCTTTCTCAAGACCATCATCCCCAGCCGCAAAGCGGCCAAGCAATACGGAGTAACGCGCAATGAATGAACTCGATCAGGAAGAGCGCGAAGTCCTGAAAGCGTTCGAAACGGGCAAGACCAGCAGCAGACCGGATGCGGAGCGAATCAGAAAGCGTCATCAGGGCTATGCCGCGGCGATGTTCAAAAAGGATGCCCGGATCAACATTCGGATAACAGCCAGGGACTTGCGTTGCTTGAAAAAAGAGCCTTGGCTGAAGGCATTCCCTACCAGACATTGATCGCCAGCATCCTCCACAAATATGTCGAAGGTCGCTTGCGTGAAGACAAGTGCTGAAGGCAATCGATAAGCTGGAAGACGATAATGATCGGTGATCGCTGCATCACCGCGTGACCTGGTCTGCTGAGGACCGGGAGCATGTAGGTCTATGCACTGAATTTCCCTCCCTGAGCCGTAATGAAGCGATTCCAGGACAAAGCTGGAGTGCGTTCGGCGGCCCGAAATCCGGGGTCCATGCCTGTACCGGTTTTCCTGCACTTCTCTTCAGGACGGGCCTTGATTGACAAACTTCCTGTAATGTGATTAATGTGCTCCTTGTGATTCCGTTGTAAGATGAGGGCATGGAGGTGCGATATGTCCCAGGCAAACGAGCACACTGATCTCATTCCATTGATCGATGCCGCCCGCAGCCTGCGAGAGATGCTCGGCAGTCACCCGTTCCGGGAGGTGTCACAGACCCGGCTGGCTCGCCACTCCAGGCAGGTCATGGCGGAGATCCTGGAAAGTAATGAGTTCCTGCGCGTTCAGATTGGTCCCCGAGGCATGCTGGTCATCGATGAGGACTTTTTCGATCGAGCCCGGAACCTGCTCGACGCCGTAGAGGCCCGTCTCGATGAAATTGACCCGGTACTGGCTGAACTGCGTGGGCGCTTCGATCGGCTGGCCCAGCGAATGAACGAGCCGGGCCGGCGCCGAGCTACTCACGAAGCACTTTTTGGTGAACACGCGCCCGACACCCTGGCAGAGCACTACCAACCCGGAAGCACGGAAGAGCCTCCTTGATCACGGTCCTTGCCGGGGTCAACGGTGCCGGCAAAAGCAGCATCGGCGGCAGCAGCCTCCGTGCAGCCGGCGCAGAGTACTTCAATCCGGACGAGGAAGCCCGGGCGCTGATGCACAGATTCTCCGGATTGAGCCAGGAGCGGGCCAACGAACGCATCTGGCATGAAGGCGTTGAGCGGCTGCGAGCTGCCATTACCAACAACACCGACTGGACCTTCGAAACCACCCTGGGCGGTCGCACCATTAGCGATTTGTTGCTGCAGGCCAGCGAAAAGGGGATTGCACTCAAGCTCTGGTATTGCGGACTGGATTCACCCGAAAAACATATTGAACGGGTCAGCATTCGAGTCGCTCGTGGCGGTCATGATATTCCCGAAGAACGCATCCGTTATCGCTACGTCAGCTCACTGAAAAACCTTTGCCGATTGGCCCCGGCCTGCGCCACGCTGGCTGTGTACGACAACTCAAGGGATATCGTCAAAACCGACAAACCCAGCCCCCGATTGCTGATCCGGGCGGCACAGGGCCGACTTGATCACCTGGCGTCCGATCTCCCCCGCTGGGCCCGGCCAGTCGTCGGCGCACTCTTGCCGAACCAGGCCCATTGAACTCCCTGTTCTTTCTCCGAAGATACCGAAGGAAAGCGCGCGGCCCCGGCCGTTATCTGGCACGTGGCGAACCATCCAACGCACTGGATTCGGCAGGTCCACGGAAAACACAGCGTGTCGCGAAGCAGGACAGGCAGCAAGTCGCTCATCGATCTACCATCGGCTTTCTACGGCGCTCTTTATGTCCTGGATTCGCTTCTTGAATCAGGACCTAATTTGCAGGAGTCAACTTCCTAACCGTACCCACCAATTCGCCGCCTTCAATTCCTCCTATCAAGAAAATGGCACCAGACTCAGGGTCTTTTGCCAACATCCCATGGTAGTAGGATGTCGGTTCAGAGAAGATTTGAAAGTCTGAAACTGAAAGTGTAAAGTCCTGCAGGTCGACTTCATGCACGGTGCCGGTATCAGGTGCGATCAGAAATAGCGTGTTTCCTTCCACCCAATTGAAAGCGCTATCCACATCAAACGGAAAAAAGTTTTCGTCGTAACTAACAACCGTTTCATTACTCACATCAAAGATTCCGAGACTCGTCCATTGGCCTCGACCGCCAATGATCAACAGGATATCTCCAGGCGCTTCTACCACAGCCGGAGTGCTTGTAGGATTTGGCAGCAAATTTCCAAGATTGACCAGCTCGTCTGTGCCGGGTTCGAAACGAAAACCGCTGCGATGGTCAACACCTGTATGTCTCCCAAACAGATAGATGTATTGCCCGGAGGCATGCGGTGTTATGCCCCATGAATTCTGCGAAAACTGAGCAACAGCCTGGAACGTATTCGCAGCCATGTCATAGCGCAAGATATCTCGATTTTGCCCGAAACCGTTGAAACTTGCGGGACCGCGACTCGGGGTAATATAAACTGCGGAATCGTCAAAAACGGCGGTGTTGTTTGAACCATCGAACATGCCGTAGGGTAGGGAGCCACCCAAGTCGGTCCATGCGTTGGACCCAATATCGTATTTCAGCACTCTATTGCTATAAGGTTCAGAGCCGGGATGACCGCCGAAGACAAAGATGTAGCCATTCACCGCACGAGATGTGACTCCTGCCCGCCGCAACGGCATCGGCAACTCAGACATGATTCCAACCGAATAACTAATTTCTTCCCCAGAATTTCCGTCCCGCGTGTCGATAAAAACATCTCCCAAGCTATTTGATATTGAGAATGCCATCCCCCTGGAACCAGAGCTACCGTAGGTTGGCGCCGACAAAACCTGAGCAAAAACGTCAAACTCCCGTGATATGCAGAAACCTGCGAATCCCGTTGACTGGCTACCAGACGCTGCAGCTTCGGGATCGTGGTAACCGCCGAAAACTACCCCACCCTGGAATCCACCGCCAGGCCGATTCGGATACGAGGTCAACGCAGCTATTGAATAGGTCACAGCTTGCGAATCAAACGGTGTATAACCCACCACATAAAACCCAGGCTCAACGACCGCCTCGAAGTTGCTCGAGCCTGGCTGCACGATGACGTCAATAGGTTGGTCAACTGTGACCCCACCACTACGCTTTTCGAGCACCAGCTGACCCGCGGCCGCAACGTCTACTTCCAAAGCAATTGCCTGGGCCTCATTGTTTGCGTTGGCGATATTGAAGGCAGCGAAACCTCGAACGTCCTGGGTTGCACGGCCACCGAAGTTGAGCCCACCCTGCAGCGTGCGTGAGCCCGCGCCCTCCAAAAGCAATTCCGCACCGAAGCGACCCGGCTGCGACCCCGGCCCGGCATGCGAGCGGAATATATAAAAACCGGGACAACTCAGGTTCGGATTTACAGTTAGGTTGACAGAACCGGACGGTTCGTCGACCACCGGACCAGTCGGGATCTGGACCATCACAGGTGAGCCAGTTCTCCAGGCACTGCATCCCGCAGTGTTACAGGCGCGCACTCGGAAACGATAGGTGCCGTTACTCAGACTCTGCGGACGCTGGGTAGCGTTGGCATTGAACACTGTCTGCCAGCTTCCGTCATTTGTTTCTCTCTGAAGCTCATACCTGGTCGCTCCACTCACATTGGACCATGCAACGGTAAAGACTCCAGTGACGCTGGAATTCGGGTAGGTGATGGAACTCGGCCTCGATGGTACTGCTGCGCCAGCGGTTATCTGGAGCGACCACTCTGACGACCAGGGGCCACGCACATTACAACTGCCTTGGGTATTGAGTCCACGGACCCGCCAGTACCACACTCCTTCCTCCATGGCAGGGGCAACGGTCCAAGCGGTAGAGGTGATCGAAACGCTCCGATCAAAATCGAAGGTGTTTGGGTTATAGACCTCAACCTGATACTGATTGGCGTTGCTCGCCGATTCCCAGTCCAGCGTCGGCGTCGAGTCCGTGGTGGTGGAGCCAGACGGAGGCGACTGCAATTGGACCTGGCCCGGCGTGGAGCAGGTCGGCGCGGTCGAGATCGTGAAAGACCAGACCGGTGACCAATCACCCAAGATTCCCGCAGAGTTGCGCGCGCGGACACGCCAGTAGTATTCACCATCCGCAAGTGTGCTTGCCTGATAACTTGAAGAGGCTCTGAGTTGATCTCTTACCGGTGTATTGAATGAACTGAAATCGTCCACCTGAATTTGATAGTCCACTGCACCAGGAACGGACGTCCAGTCGAACAATGGGGTGGAATCGCTGGTGGTCGAACCGTTGCCCGGCGTTTGTAGAGTCGGCGCTGAAGGACCGCTGGTACTGACCTGGAACGATCGGGAGGACGACCAGGGGCCCGTCTCGTTGCAGCTGCCCTGGGTATTGCGACCACGGACGCGCCAGTACCAAACGCCGTCCTGTAGGGCAGGACTCACCGTCCAGTCAGTCGACGTCCGCGTCGCACTTCGGTCGACACTGGAGAAGTTGCTGGCGTTGTCAACTTCTACCTGATACTGATTGGCATTGCTCGCCGATCCCCAGTCCAGCGTCGGCGTCGAGTCCGTGGTCGTAGAGCCAGACGGGGGCGACTGCAATTGGACCTGTCCCGGCGTTGAGCAGGTCGGCGCGGTCGAGATCGTGAAAGACCAGACCGGTGACCAATCACCCCAGATTCCCGCAGAGTTTCGGGCACGAACGCGCCAGAAATACTCATCGTCAGGAAGAGCGCTGGGCGTGTAATTGGAGGCCCCGACAATCTCATTCCTCACCGGCGTACTGAAGGAAGTGAAATCGTCCACCTGAATCTGATAATCCACCGCACCAGAAGCCGACGTCCAGTTGAAAAACGGCGTCGAGTCATTCGTCGTCGAACCGTCGCCAGGGGTCTGTAAGGTTGGTGAGGGGGGACCGCTTGCGTCTGGAGTAAAGTTCACGCCCAACTGCGGGGCCTGTAAGCCTTCTCTACTTGCCAAAGACAGTATGTTACCATTTTCAATTCCCGGGCAAAGCAAGAAGCCATGATTGGGAATCCCCTGATTTACCCACTGATCGACAATAGCAACAATGGCATCCGAAATACATACAGGAAAGTTGAAATCAGCGTTTACGACACAGCTGCCCACTAACTGGTCAGACTGAATACCTGAATTAGACCAGTTTACAGAGCCTTCAGACCAGGAAGCGGTTCGACGGTATATTGCTATGGCGAAGCCTCCAGTCGCATCGCCGTCGACCTTGCGGAATGCCAAACTCCCAGAGTTAATAGTCGAGCCACTCGGAATCCCGGAAACATCAAAACGCAACAATGCGCATTGCATTGATCCAGACGAGGAAAACGAGCCGACTAAAACTGACTGGTTAGATCCAAAATTGGAACTGGCTGCGTTTTCGGAGATATAAGAATCTGAGAGGGCGCTAACGTCCCAATCATCCGCTAAAGCCGCTTGACTCAAAAGTAGAAGTATGACGACGAGTATTCTGTGCACCACTCCCTCCTTGCGCTGAAATAGACGTTGTCGATGCCGGTGGCCAAACTCCAGTTATCAACCCGGCAGATCTGCGCCACCGCTGACGTCGACATCTGTATTGCGAACAGGATGCCAAGCGTCAGCGGCAGCCAGACCATAGCGCTTGAAGTGCGCCTCCCTCTACCAAGTCCGTCTTCCACTGAACCCCCCATTGAGCCATCTGAATCCAAATGAAATTCCTGCCGCGACACCGTTCGTCTGGCTGGGCAGGCCGCCCTCTTTTTCGAAGAAGCCGAAAGTTGCTGAAGACGGTAATCGGGACTGCCCGCTCTCGCTACACGTTTTCCGACATCGTGCTGTCGGAAAATAACAGGTCGGGTTTTTTTCGTTGATTCAGTGGCTTATTCGCGCCATGCGGATGGGGTTTTTCCGAAGCGCTGGCGGAAGAGCTTGCTGAAGCTCGCGGCCGAGGCAAATCCACAGTCGTAGGCCAATTCCGAGACTTTTCGGTCCGGATCGCGCAGGAACCGACAGGCCCTTTCCAGGCGAAAATCCGTCAGCAGCCTTTTCGGTGCCCTGCCGAACAGCGCGCGGGTCTTGCGCTGCAGCGTCCTTTCCTCGACGTGCAGCGCGTCCGCCAGATCGGAAATACGCGCCGCCGGATCGCCGAAGCTGGATTCCAGCCAGCGTTCGACCCGCAGGATGAATTGGCGATCGGCATGACTCAGGGCGTCAGCGTCCGGCGAATCGCCCTGCTGCTGACTCGCTCGCCGTGCCTCGAGCATTCGAGAGATATTGAAAAGGGTCAGAGCCAGTTCCTGATCGCTGAACGGCTTGTTCAGGACGGCGTCCGCGGCCAGTCGCAGGCCTTGCAGGCGCGTCTCGGAATCGCGTCTGGCGGTCAGGATCACGAACGGAATATGACTCGTGGCGATATCGGCTCGAATCCGCTTAAGCAGTTCCAGCCCGTCGATTTCGGGCATCATGATGTCGCTCAGGACGATGTCGATGTCATGCGCCTGGAGGCATTGCAGTGCCTCGTGGCCGTCGCTGGCCGTATGGACGTTCCACTGTCCGCCCAACAGGCCCTCCAGATGGGCTCGCAGATCGAGGTTGTCTTCGACGATCAGGAGACGACCCAGTAGAGCCTCGCCCGTGACCGGTTCCTGTGCGGCTGGCCTTGGCGTATCTGTCCCCCTCGAGCCTGCCTCGACCGCTCGACGGTCTGCCTGAGCGATCGGCCCGGCCCCGTCCGGGCGATCCGGCTGGACCTCGACCGCCGGGATCACAAGCGCGAACCCGCTGCCCTGCCCCGGCCGGCTTTCCAGATGGATCGCTCCGTCCATCGCCAGAGCCGCCTCGTGGACCAGGGACAGGCCGATGCCGGCGCCCTTTTCCGCCTGGCTTTCCTCAGCGGGCAGGCGCTGGAAGCGCTCGAAGATACTGGCCTGTTCGTCCGGCGGTATGCCCGGGCCGGTGTCGCTGACCTCGATCCGCGCGCTGTCCGTCTCGCCGGTCAGGCGCAGCACGACCTGGCCGCCCGACGGTGTGTACTTGAGCGCGTTGGACAGCAGGTTGTCGACGCATTTCTCGACCAGCGCCTGGTTGCAGCGGGTTTCCCAGCCGCCGTCCATGACCAGATCGAGCTGGAGGCCGCGACCCGAGGCCAGGGCGGCGTAATCCTGCGCCAGTTGCTGTACCCATGGATGAAGCGACCAGGCCTGATCCTCGGGCTGGAAGGCATCGGCCCGGACGCGCGCGAGATCCAGCAGCTGATCGACCAGGCGGTCGAGGCGATGGACATAGCGCTCGCTCAGCTCGAGCGCGTCGACGTCCTCAGGATCCGATTTGAGCCGGCCCAGCCCGGTCTGGATCAGCGTCAGGGGCGTGCGCAGCTCGTGGGAGACGTTGGTGAACAGGGCCTGCTGCGTCTCGAGCAGGTTTTCGAGCTCTGAGGCCTGTCGGCTGACGGTCGCGGTTCGCTCGGACAACTCCAGCGTGCGCTGCGCGACCAGCGCCTCCAGCTGGCGTCGACGTCGAACGACGCTCCAGGCGATGAACAAACCCGCGGCGATGACCGCCAGGCCATAAGCCAGGTAGGCCGGCGTCGTGCGCCAGGGCGGCGGCCGGATGCTCGCTGCCAGCAGACCGACCGGTTCGGACCAGATACCGTCGGGATTGGCCGCCCGAACCTGGAATTCGTAGTCGCCCGGCGGCAGGTTCGGGTAACGGGCGCGTCTGGCATCGCCGGCGTCTACCCAATCGTCGTCTGCGCCGACCAATCGGTAGGCATAGCGAATGGCCTCTGGCGCAACCGAATGGAGCCCGACGTAGTCGAAGACCAGCGTGTTCCGATCATGAGCCAGAGGAAAGACCGAGACGTCGGAATGGTCGAGGGGGATCAATTCTTCGTTCACGCGAAACGCCTGCAGGTGCACTTCCGGCGGCAAGGGATGGTCGACGATATCCTCGGGCCGAAACACGTTGAAGCCATTGATACCACCGAAGTAGAACCGTCCACTGGCTCCGATGTCGGCTACCCGGCCGTTGAATTCGTGGGCCTGCAGACCGTCGCGCGGGCTGAAATTGCGCACGCGCTCGGTGTCCGGACAGAAATGGCTGATGCCGCGATTACCCGTCAGCCAGAGACGGCCGATGCGATCGCCGAGAACGGCATAAACGGTGTTATCGGCCAGGCCGTCTGCGGTTGTTCGCCATTGAATGGGCGGGTTATCCAGATCCAACTCGTCCAGGGCCACGCTGGCCAGCCCGCCGCCGTGGGTACCCATCCACAGCCGGCCGTTGGCCGACTCGTGCAGACTGAACACGAAATTGATCGTGGACAGGGGCTTGTCGGGGAACAGCGGTATCCGGCGTCCCTGTCCGGATTCAGGATCAATCAGGTTCAGGCCGCGCCGGCAGCCGACCGCGAGCTGGCCCGAGGACAGCTCCAGAACCGGGGTGAAGTCTGTGCTGCCCACACCGGGGTCATTGCGATAGAGCGGCTCCGGGACCCCCGTGTCGAAGGGCGCGCTCAATCGCCACACCGCTTCGCTGCTGGTGACATACAGATCGCGCCCATCGCGCGAAAAGGCCAGATGGCGAGCGCTGCGGAAAGCGGGTGGCATCGATACCGCCATCACCCGAGGATCTGCCGGATCACCGTCGAGACGCGCCAGCCAATCTCTGCCCAGTACCCAGACCGCGTCCGTGCCCGGTTGGCGGGCCATGGCAGCGACCCGGTTGCCGGGCAGCGCGGTCGGTCCCGGCCGGTCGGCGGTCAAGGTGCGAATCAGGCGATACTCGCCGCGTTCGCGCTCGTAAATCCGCACGCCGCCAATCCCAACGCCGACCCAAACGCGTTCGCGGCCCGGGTCGCCGGTTTCGATCACGCCGCGAACAACGTTACTGGTGCCAATGCTTGTCTCGGCGACGTGTGCGAAACGGTGCTGGCCTGGCACATAGCGGGCCACCCCGCCCAGGTTGGCTCCGATCCAGACCACGCCGAATCGATCGGAAAGTACGCGGTAGCCCACTGAATGAAAGCTCGGCGGAATGGAGTCAGGGTTGCCGGGATCGTGCCGGATCAGCTCCAGCGCTTGATCGCCGCGCGACTGCGCGGCCAGACCGAACGGGCCGGTCAGCCAGAAGACGCCGTCGCCACTGACCGCACTTTCCAGACGATGGATTCTGTCCTCGGCCAGCACATGATCCAGCAAAACGGCGCGGCTCCAGTTCCCGAGATGCTCACCCTGTATCCTGATCACGCCGTCGCTCATCAACCCCCAGACGCGGTCTCGCTGGTCCAAGTGAATCGCGCTCAGGATGACATCGGCGAAATCACTAGAAGGCGTCACTGGCTGAAAACGGAGGGGGTCATAAGGTTCAGACTGCCTCATCAGACCCCTTTCGCTGGCCCAGAGCAGAAGTCCGTCGGGCGCACCAGCAAGCAGGTTTGGACCGGACGGCACCGGCGGCGAACGGCTTGCTTCGTATCGTTTGACCTGCTGAAGATTCAAGCTCGAACAGTCCAGATGCCACAACGACCGGCGATTGGCCAGCCAGATGTCGCCTTGATCGCCGGCATGATGGCTAGAGGGTTGCCAGTCTTCATCCGTGCCTTGGACGAGCAACGAATTCCAGCGATCATTGGCCGTGTCCAGCAGCCACGGTCCGTGGTTGGACAGGACCAGCAGATGCTCGCCGCAGGCATCACGCATTGCAAAGACATTGAATGTCCCCGGCCCGATCTGCTCGCGATCGGGCAGGTGCAGAGACTGAACCGACAGTCCCGTTTGATGGATTCGATTCAGTCCGTTGTGAGTGCCGATCCAGAATCGACCCTGCGCGTCAGTGTGAAAGATGTTGACTCTTGAATGGCCCAGCGAGCTCGCCTGATGCGGCGCGTGCCGCAGGGTCGTGATCCGATACCCGTCGAAACGATCCGCCCCCTGTTCGGTCCCGATCCAGAGATAGCCGAGCGGGCCCTCGGCCATCGCATAAACACTGGACTGCGACAGCCCGTGCTCCAGTGAGAGGCGCTCGAACTTCAGCTCCGGCGCGGCTCCGGCCCCTGGCCAGAAACCGGCGAGCGCCAGAATCACGAAGGCCTTGAATCGACCCTGGCGCAATGCCACCGACATCTCTTTGAGCCGCTTCCCCATTAGGATCCGTTAGCCATTTTTCCCCATTAACAGGCATCATACCCAACTCGATACCCCGATTTTTTTTGGATCGCCAGCCGATCGAGACGACCCGGTGCTGTGCCCGCTGAAGACCGTGCATCCGGTTTTCCAATGGCATCACTGGGGTTTCGATTGTCCGCACCACGCCGACTCGATTGCCGAGAGTCCGGCCAGTGGCTGCCAGGCCTTCCGGATCGATCGGCGGGCCTGGGGCTTCCAGTTCCACCTCGAGCTGGACCGGCGACTGATCCATCGCTGGCTGACCCTGCCCTTCTACCGCGAGGACCTGGCCGAGTCCGGACTCGACCGCACGCCCGAATCGATCGAGGCCGGCACCGGCCGCCATCTGCCGGCAACGCTCGAACTGGCCGACCGGGTCTTCGGCAACTGGCTCGACCTGCTCGGCGCGCCGGAGCAACGTGTGGTACTCGGTAGTGCCTGAAATGGTTTGCTTTGGTTTTTGCCGATTGAACGCGTGGATGGCTGGGCCATTTTCGCCGTCCATGGCGAAAACTATATGGGAGCTTCAAAACGTCAAATTCTGTTTCGCTCACGCCCTTCGGGCTTTCTGAGCGACCTACTTTTCACAGACGCCTGAAAAGTAGGCAAAAGCGCTGGTCGCTGGCGAAGCCGCCGGCCTTCGGCCGGTCCCCTGTGCTTCTCGGTCCGGGCGGCGGTCGCTCAACTCGCTTCGCTCAGACACACGCTCCCTTGTATCCGCCCGGCCCTGCGATGCTCGGCGCCTTCGAGGCTCGAACTGCAAAGGCCCACCGAGATCGAAACCTGTTGCCAGTATTCATTCGAGCGACAAGGCAAACGCATTCTCCCCGAACACAACGCTTTCTCCGATCTCTCCGCCGTCGACGCAGCCGAGAAGCGCAGGATCAAGCGGATTTGAGGGAGCGTGTGTCTGAGCGGAGCGCAGGCGGGAACGCAAGGGCGGTTTGCGCCAACGGCGCATGAAGCCCTGGAGTGGAGCCGTAGCGCGTGAGTTGAGCGACCGCCGCTTGATCCGAGCATCGCAGAGCCTGCCCCGGACTTGATCCGGGGGGACCCGAAGGGCAAGTCGCCCAGGCCCACC
>Ga0208112_100164_pt1 | contig 99627 bp, 97 predicted proteins | sample HotLakConsoUCCLE_FD_184736 | JGI IMG/M metagenome (GOLD analysis project Ga0208112, IMG submission 184736) | Hypersaline microbial mat communities from Hot Lake, Washington, USA - Hot Lake Consortium UCC-LE (SPAdes) (version 2) ...
CGGAATGAAACTCCGCGTCGAGATCGCTCAAGAGCGTGCCGAAGATGACGCTGGTCAGCCGGGCGACGGCGGGCGGAGCGATCTCGACGCGGAGTTTCATTCCGCATCGCTGCCATGCCTCCATCGGCGTTTTCGCCGCGGTCAGCGTGGCGGCGGCCTGCGGGCTGGAGGCAGGCCCTGCGGCGGCGCTGGCCGTGGTGCCCCGCGACGGGCTGTTCCGGATCGAGCACCCGACGGGGGCCGCCGAGGTGGTGGTCGAGCGCGACGGCACGGGCGCGATCACCGGGGCGGGCACGGTCAGGACGGCGCGCAAGCTTATGGACGGGCTGGTGTTCCCCGCACCCTGAAGCGGGCCGCGTTCATTCGCATTCACGCGACCCACTTCACCCTTCTGTTGTCGCATGTTCGAGAAGCGCAAAACCGGTTCCCACTTTTGCGCAACATGCTTTAGCCCTGCTTGCGCTGCGCGTCTCGGATCAGCGCGGCCATGCGGTAGAAACCGTGGACCATCTTGGAATAGGGCGTGGTCAGGAAGAAGGCGAGGACGGTGCCGAGGTGCAGCGCCAGAAGCGGGGCGACGAGGGCCGTTCCGGTGGCAAAGTAGAGCATCAGACCGGTGAGGCCGGTGAGGCCCAGAAGGGCGACGAAGGCGATCTCTCCGCCCCAGACCTCGGGCGCGCCGAGGCTGGCGTCGGCCTTGAACTTGAGGGCGATCAGCCCGACCGCGCCCACGGTCAGGAGGAACCCGCCGGGCAGGCCCAGGAGCTTGGGCAGGCTGAAAAGGCCGTAGGGCGCCGGCATGTCGAAGACATAGTGCAGGACCGTGCCCGAAGACGTGGAGGCGAAGCACAGAAGGAAGCCCCAGAACACCGCCTGATGGGCGTGGCGGCGGGCCTGCGAGTAGCGGTCGCCCTGTTCGAAATTGCACCCCTCGGCGGCCCCGCCCGACAGGTTGCGCATCGTGGCGGCGTCGGCGAAGGCGGATTTGAGGTGCGGCCAGCGGATGCGGGTACCGCCGACCTCGGCCCAGTAGCGTTTGAGGCCGATGGCGATGGCCGCCAGCGGCAGAAGGAAGGCGGGCGCGAAGATCGCGACCATGGCGGTATGGGAGAGGTAGGCGTAGAAGCCCTCGCCCGAGGCAGGCGCAAGGGCCGTCAGCGCCCAGAAGAGCGCCGCGATGCCGAGGACCAGCATGAGCGCCAGCGCGCCGCCCGAGCGTTGGAAGAGGCGGGCGAAGCCGCCCGGCCATCCGAAGCGGTCCCAGCTTTCGACGCGGACCTCGGCCAGCGCGCGGGGCAGGTTCAGGGCGAACTCGTGCGGGTCGGTATACTGGCAGGCATAGTAGCAGCCGCGGCAGTTGTGGCAGAGGCTGGCCAGCTGGGTGATGTCCCCGTCGCTGAAGGCGCGCTGCGAGAAGGCCGAGGGGAAAACGGCGCAATAGCCCTCGCAATAGCGGCAGGCGTTGCAGATCTCGACCTGGCGGCGGGCCTCTTCGGTGATGGTGAGCTTGGGGGCTTGGTCAAACATGGGCCGCGGCCTCCTGTCCTGCGATGCGTCCGAAGACGGTGCCGATCGTCATGCCGAACCCGGCCAGATAGCCTTGGCCGAGGATGGAGCCCGCCATGATCTCGCCCGCGGCCCAGATGTTGTCGAAACGGCCATGGGGGCCCGCGACGCGGGCAGTCTGATCGACCTTGAGGCCGAGATAGGTGAAGGTCACGCCGGGGCGGAGCGAGTAGCCGTAGAAGGGCGGCTCGGTGATGGGGCGCGCCCAGTTGGTCTTGGGGGGCGTGAGGCCCTCGGTCGAGAGGCCGTCAAGCTCGGTCGGGTGGAATTCGCCCTCGCGGCAGGCGGCGTTGAACGCCTCGACCGTCTCGCGGAGCTTGGTGCCGGGAAGCCCGAGTTTCTGGGCGAGACCGTCAAGCGTGTCGGCCTCGACCGGCGGGTAGACGGAGGGCATGAACAACTCGCGCGATTTCGCGTCGATGATGGAATAGGCGACCTGCTCGGGCTGGGCGGCGACGAGGCGGCCCCAGATCGCGTAGCGCTTGGGCCAGACATCCTCGCCCTCGTCGTAGAAGCGGTCGCCGTTCTGGTTCACCACGATGGAGAAGGGCACGCAGTCGAGCCTTGTGACGATGCCGCCGTCGAATTTCGCGGCGCGCCCGTCGATGGCGACGGCGTGGCACTGGGTGGGGTCGCCGACGCTGTCGGCGCCGTGGTCGAGCATCTGTTTCAGCGGCACGCCGCGGTTGTAGGGGGTGCCGCGGATCAGGAAGTTGCGCGCGGCGGGGCCCCATGCGCGGGCGAGCCAGTCGAGATCGGCCTGGAAGCCGCCCGAGGCGAGGATCAGGCCGCGGCCCTCGATGCGGGTTTCCTTTCCTGCGATCTTGGCGGTGACGCCTTCGAAGCGGGGGCCGGTGACGTGGATTTGCGTGACTTCGGCCTCGTAGGCGACGGTGACGCCGAGGTCTTCGGCGGTGTTGTAATAGGCGTTCACCAGCGCCTTGCCGCCACCGAGGAAGAAGGCGTTGGTGCGGCTGAGCGAGAGGGTGCCGGAAAGGGAGGGCTGGAAGGCGACGCCGTGGGCCTCCATCCAGGGCAGGCAGTCTTCGGAATTGCGGATGGTCATGCGGGCGAGGTGTTCGTCGGTTTCGCCCTTGGTGACGCGGATCAGGTCGTCGAAATACTCGTCTTCCTCGTAGGCGCCGGTCAGGACCGACAGGGGGCCGCGGTGCATGCAGCGGAAGTTGCGGGTGTGGCGGGAATTGCCGCCGCGGTAGGGTTTCGGGGCGGCCTCGAGGATGAGGGGGCGCAGGCCCGCCTCGGCGGCCTCGATCGCGGCGCAAAGCGCGGCGTTGCCGCCGCCGACGATGACGAGATCCCAGGGTTGGGCGTCGAGGGCGGTCATGTCTCTCTCCCCTGTCTCAATTGGCGTTGGCGGGCGCGGTGGGCGGCCTCGATATGGGCGCGCATCGCGGCCTCGGCTGCGTCGCCGTCGCGGGCGCGGAGCGCGTCGATCAGGCGGGCATGTTCACCCACGGCGGCCTCGGCGCGCGACCCCTCTTCCATCGTGGAGGGGCCGAGGATGAGGAGCGTCTTCTGCACCGCCTCGACCGCGCGCAGGAGGAAGCGGTTGCGGGCGGCGTTGCGCAGGATGTCGTGGAACTGGCGGTTGGCCTCGTAAAGGCGGTCGACGTCCGACAGGGCCGCGGCCATCTCGGCGTTGATCGCGGCCATCTCGTCGATCTCGGACGGGTAGGCCGCGCGGGCGGCAAAGCGGGCGGCGGTGCCCTCGAGGACGCCGCGCATCTCGTAAAGCTCGGTGATCTCGGCGTAATCCAGTTGCCGGATGACCGCCCCGACGCGCGGGGTGTGGATGACAAGGCCGTCGGCCTCGAGCAGCCGGATCGCCTCGCGCACCGGGGTGCGGGAGGTGCCGAGCCGCGTGGCAAGCTCGGTCTCGGTCAGGCGGTCGCCGGGCGAGAGCCGGCCATGCCGGATCTCGGTCAGGAGCCGGGTGTAGGCGTCGTGGCCCTGCGAGGCGTCGGTCTGTGCGCTGTCTTGTGGCATGGCGGTCCCGTGTGTTCGGGATTGCATACGGCTGGATACAGGCATATGCAAGACCCCGGAGACCCCGCCCATGCTGAACCGACCGCTGTCCGCACTGCACCGCCGCGCCCTGACGCTGGGGCTGGCGGTGTTGGGCACGGGGGTGTTCTGGGTTCTGTCACTGCCCCTGCCCTTCCTGTTCGGGCCGCTCTCGGCCTGCCTGATCGCGGCGCTGGCGGGCGCGCCGCTGAAGGGGTTGGGGCAGATCTCGGTCGCGGCGCGCACGATACTTGGCGTGGCGGTGGGTGCCTCTCTCACGCCCGAGGTGGTGGCGCGGGTGCCGCAGATGGCGGCCTCGGTCGCGCTGATCCCGCTTTACGTGGCGGTGATCGGGCTGGTGGGCGTGCCGTTCTTCCGCAAGGTCTACAAGTTCGACTGGGCGACAAGCTGGTATGCGGCCATGCCGGGGGGCCTGCAGGACATGGTCGTTTTCGGGCAGGAGGCGGGGGGCGACGTGCGCGCGCTGAGCCTGATCCATGCCACGCGGGTGTTGATCATCGTGACGGTCGCGCCGCTGATCCTGACGCTGGGCTTCGGGGTGACGCTGGACAACCCGATCGGCGCGCCCGCGGCGGAGTTGCCGCTGCATGAAATGGCGATCATGGTCGCCGCGGCGCTGATCGGGTGGAAGGGCGGCGAGAGGATCGGGCTGTTCGGGGCGTCGATCCTCGGGCCGATGATCGTGACCGGCGCCTTGTCGATGCTGGACGTGATCCATTACCGCCCGCCCGCCGAGGCCATCCTCGTGGCGCAGTTCATGATCGGGATCGGGATCGGCGTGGGCTATGTCGGCGTCACGATGCACGAAATCCGGCGCGACGTGTCGGCGGGGGTGATCTTCGTGCTGATGCTGGCGGGGCTGGCCGCGCTCTTTACCGAGGTGGTGGTTCTGATGGGGCTGGCGCCCGCGGTGGACGGGTTCATCGCCTTCGCCCCCGGCGGGCAGGCGGAAATGACGGTGCTGGCGATTATCGTGGGCGCCGATCTGGGCTACATCATCGTGCATCACCTGACGCGGGTCCTGCTGGTCATTTCGGGCGCACCCATCGTGGCGCGGCTGATGCGGGTGCGGGAGCGGCAGGAAAAAGACAGGGACAAGGACGGGGAGACAGGGGAATGAGCTTTACCACGCGGCCCGAATTGCTGGGCACGTTCGGGATGGTCTCGACGACACATTGGCTGGCCAGCCAGTCGGCGATGAAGATGCTGGAGGCGGGCGGCACCGCCGCCGATGCCGCGGTCGCGGCGGGCTTCGTGCTGAACGTGGTGGAGCCGCATCTGAACGGGCCATTGGGCGATGTGCCGATCCTCGTGCGGCCCGGAGGGGCGGAGACGCCCGTCGTGATCTGCGGGCAGGGGACCGCGCCGGCAGGGGCCACCATCGCGCATTACAAGGCCGAGGGGCTGGAGATCATCCCCGGTTCGGGGCTGCTTGCCACCGTCACGCCGGGGCAGTTCGATGCCTGGATGGTGCTCTTGCGCGATCACGGGCGGTTGCCCTTGGCCGAGGTGCTGGCGCCCGCGATCCATTACGCCGAGCATGGCCACCCGATGCTGGCCGCCGTGGCCAATGCCATCGCGGGGTTGGCCGATGTGTTCCGCGAGGAATGGCCGACCTCGGCGCCGGTCTGGCTGCCGGGTGATCAGCCGCCGAAGGCGGGCGAGCTGTTCCGCAACCCCGATTGCGTCGCCATGTGGACGCGGCTGGTCGCCGAGGGCGAGGCCGCGGGCGGCAACCGCGAGGCGCAGATCGAGGCCGCACGGCGGGCGCATGCGAAGGGCTTCGTGGCCGAGGCGATCGACGACTACCTGCGGGATGCCTGCGTGCTGGATGCCACGGGCGAGCGGCGCAAGGGCGTGTTGACCGGGCAGGACATGGCCGGGTGGGAGGCGAGTTACGAGGCGCCGCTGGCGGTCGATCACGCGGGCTGGACGGTGTGGAAATGCGGGGCCTGGACGCAGGGGCCGGTGCTGTTGCAGGTGCTTCAGATGCTGGCGGGCGACGACCTGTCGGCGCTCGACCCCACCGGGCCGGAGATGGTCCACCTGACCACCGAGGCGCTGAAGCGCGGCTTTGCCGACCGGGAAAGCTATTACGGCGATCCGGCACTGCATGACATTCCCATCGATACGCTGTTGTCGGATGCCTACAACGCGGCGCGGCGGGCGGATATCGGCGAGACCGCCAGTCTCGACATGCGGCCCGGCGCGATCGAGGGGCTGGAGGCGCAGGTCGCGGCCTTTCTCGACCGTGCGGCGCGGCGGACGCCCGAGGCGGGGGTCGGTGCGGGCGAGCCGACGATGGAGCACCTGATCAACCAGAAGGGCGACACGGTGCATATCGACGTGGTCGACCGTTGGGGGAACATGGTCTCGGCCACGCCCTCGGGCGGGTGGCTGAAGTCGAACCCGGTCATCCCCGGCCTTGGCGTGCCGCTGAACACGCGAGCGCAGATGTTCTGGCTGGACGAGGGATTGCCCACCTCGCTTGCGCCCGGCGCGCGGCCGCGGACGACGCTGACGCCGTCGATGGCGCATGGCCCCGATGGCACCGCCTATGCCTTCGGCACGCCGGGCGGCGACCAGCAGGACCAGTGGCAGGTGACGTTCCTTCTGCGGCTCATTCATCACGGGATGAACCTGCAGGAGGCGATCGACGGGCCGCTGTTCCACACCGGGCATCTGCAGTCGAGCTTCTTTCCGCGGGCGGTGCAGCCGGGGCATCTGCTGGTCGAGCCGGCCTTTCCCGAGGCGACCGTCGAGAGCTTGCGCGCCAAGGGACACCGGGTCGAGGTCTCGGCGCCCTGGGCGGCGGGGCGGCTTTGTGCCGTGGCGCGGCGGCCCGATGGGGTGCTGAAAGGGGCGGCGACGCCGCGCCTGATGCAGGCCTATGCCGTGGGGCGCTGAGGCGCAGTCGGCAGGTCGAGCGAGACGCTCAGGCCGCGGCCTGCGGCCTCGCGCAGGGTGAGACGGCCGCCGTGGCGGTCCACGACCGCCTCGGCGATGGAGAGGCCGAGGCCCGAGCCCGGCCCCGGTTCGGCCTGCCCGAAGCGGGCGAGCACCGTTTCATGCTGATCGGCGGCGATGCCGCGGCCATCATCGCGCACCTCGATCCTGAGGCCCGATGCGGTGGGTCGCGCGGCGATCTCGATCCGGCCGAGGCCGGGGCCGCCGTGGACGAGCGCGTTGTCGACGAGATTGGTCAGCGCCTCGCGCAACAGCATGCGGTCGCCGTTGAGCGCGGGGACGGAGGGGGGAAGGTCGGTGGCGAGGGTGATGCCGCGCCCCTCGGCCTCGGCGCGGTACAGGGCGAGGACATCGGCGACCAGATCGGGCAGCGCGATGCGCGCACGCTCGAGCGGGGCGCTGTCGGATTGCACGCGTTCCAGCGTCAGCAGCCGGTTGGCAAGGTCGCTTGCGTGGCGGGCCGAGCGGACAAGCTCGTCGGCGCGGGCGCGGGCGGCATCGCCATCGGGGGCGGAGCGCACGGCCTCGGCCATGGCGAGGATGCCGGCGATCGGGTTGCGGAGCTGGTGGGCGGCGTTCGAGATGAGCGTGCGCTGGGCGTCCATCGCCTGTGTCACCTGTCCGAAGAGGGTGTTGAGGCGGCGCACGAGGCCCCGCACCTCGGCCGGCACCGGGCGCTGGATCGGCGAGAGGTCGTCGAGCCCGCGTTGCGACACCGCATCCTCGAGATCGACAAGGGGGCGCAGGCCCACGACGACGCCGAACCAGACCACCAGCGCGAGCGCGACGAGGATCACGCCGAGGATCAGGACGGTGCCGCGGATCAGTTCGGCGAGGAAGGCGTCGCGCACGGCGATCTCCTGCCAGACGGTGTAGGTGTAGATGCCCGAGATGCCGTCGAGCGTGGCGGTGTCGTAGAGGCGCAAGGCGCGGACAGGGCGGCGGTTGTAGGTGACATCGAAGAATTCCACCCCTTCGGCGGGCATGGCGCCGAGGCTGCGGATCGGCGTGACCGGCGGCGGGGTGAAGCCGGTGACATAGACGCCGTCGGGCGCGTAGACGTGGTAGAAGACAGGGCCGCCCGAGGTGTTCGACAAAAGGTCGCGCGTGGTCAGCGAGATCGCGTCGCCCCCCGAGCGCGCGACATCGCCCACGATGGCGATCGCCGTGGTCAGCAGCGAGCGGTCGAAGACCTCCTTGGCGGTCTTGCGGGACTGTTCGATCTGCCAAAAGCCGATTGCCGCGCCCAGCGCCACCAGAGGAACGAGGATGATCAGCATCAGCCGCGCGCGGAGCGAGCGGGGTGTCATGGCGCGGCCGCGTCCTCGGCCAGCGCGATGGCGTAGCCCATGCCGCGGCGCACGCGGATCATGAGGCCATGGGGCTTGAGCCGCTTGCGCAGGCGGGAGACATGCACCTCGATCGCGGTTTCGTCGACATCGGCGCCGGTGCCGTAGACATGGTCGAGCAGATCGTGCTTGGGCACGGTGCGCCCCTCGGCCAGCATCAGCGACTCGAGCACCGCCACCTCGCGGCGGGGCAGGTCCTGCGCGGCGCCGTCGATGGTGACCTGCCGCCCCGCGAGGTCGAGCGCGAGCGGCCCGAGCCGGAGCGCCGGGCGATGGTCATGGGCGCGGCGCCGGGTGAGCGCGCGCAGCCGCGCCTCGAGCTCGGCCATGGCGAAGGGTTTGACGAGGTAATCGTCGGCGCCCGCGTCCAGCCCCTCGACCCGGTCATGGGTCTCGGCCCGCGCGGTGAGCAGCAGGACGGGGCGCCCGTCGCCGCGCGCGCGCATGTCCCTGAGCAGCGTGAGGCCATCGATTCGCGGCAGGTTGATGTCGAGAATCACCATGTCGCCGCCGCCGCCGCGCAGGAATTCATCGGCCGCCAATCCGTCGGAAATCAGGTCGACGGCATGACCAAGGTCTTGCAACCTGTAGGTGATCCCGCGCGCAAGGCTTTGATTATCTTCGACAAGAACGATTCTCATGGGCGCCGCGCCCCTCCCCTCGGCGAAAGCTTTCCGCAAGGTTGGCAGGTCATGGTAACCGCATCAAGCCGGGTCATGGTCCGCGCCACAGGGAGGTGGCGCGCACCGAGCGAACGAGTGACCGGCACGAAAGGGAGGAAAATCCATGATCCTGAAAACGACGCGCCGGGTTGCCGGCGCTGCGGCCATTCTGGCTGCGAGCACCGCACTGTCCGGGACCGCTTTCGCGCAGGTCGACCTGTCGGGCCAGACGGTCGAATACGTGATCCCGTTCTCGGAATCGGGCGGCTCGGCGCGCTGGGCCAACTTCTTCGCGCCGCTTCTGTCCGAGCATCTGCCGGGCAATCCCACCGTGGTGGTGCGCTACCGCCCCGGCGCGGGCTCGACCAGCGGCGCCAACTGGTTCCAGGAGCAGGACACCGCCGATGGCACGCTGATCTTCGGCACCTCGGGCTCGACCCAGTTCCCCTACCTGCTGGGCGATCCGCGGGTGCGCTACGAATACAACGACTGGCAGGTCGTGCTGGTCTCGGGCACGGGCGGCGTGGCCTACCTGCCCGCCGACATGGCCGAGATGATGGACGGTCTCGACGTGACCGGCCTGCAGGGGCAGGAGTTCATCTGGGGCGCGCAGAGCGCCACGGGCCTCGACCTCGTGCCGAACCTGGCGTGGGAGATGCTGGGCCTCGACGTGCAGCCGGTCTTCGGGATCGAGGGCCGCGGCGACGGGCGCCTGATGTTCGAGCGGGGCGAGGCCAACATCGATTACCAGACCTCGTCTGCCTATATCCGCTCGGTGCAGCCGATGGTCGATGGCGGCATGGCGGTTCCGATGATGAGCTGGGGCGCGCTGGATGACGACGGCAACATCGTCCGTGACCCGACCTTCCCCGACATCCCGTCCTTTGCCGAGGTCTGCGAAGCGACGCCCGCCTGCGAGACCGAGGGCGAGGCATGGGATGCGTGGATGACCTTCTTCACCGCGGGCTTCCCGGCGCAGAAGATGATCTTCCTGCCGGGCAACGCCCCGCAGGAGGTGGTCGATGCCTACACGACGGCGCTGCAGGAAATCATCGCGCGCGATGACTTCATGGAGCTGGCGGCGGCCGAGCTGGGCGTCTACCCGCAGATGACCGGCAACGCGGCTCAGGCGGCCTTCCGTCTCGGCACGCAGGTCGACGCGGAGACGCGCGCCTTCGTCATCAACTGGCTCGAAGAGAGCTACGGCGTCTCGCTCAACTGAGCCACGCCACAGACCGGCCCGCCCGTCGCGGCGGGCCGGAGTCACCCTGAACCGGGACGGCCCCGCCCGCGGCGTGCACCGCCGGGCCGCGGCCTGACCCATCTTCCGCACAGGGGAGCCCGAGATGGAGCTTTTCGCGACGGCCGGTCCGGCGCTGCTGGACGCGCTTGCCCTTATCGTCCAGCCGCAACAGTTGGTCTTTCTCGTTCTCGGCGTGCTGCTCGGCCTGTCGGTGGGGGTCTTCCCCGGCCTTGGCGGCATCGCGGGCCTGAGCCTTGTGCTGCCCTTCATCTTCGGCATGGACCCGGTGTCGGGCCTTGCGCTGATGGTGGGACTGATCGCGGTGGTGCCGACATCGGACACGTTCGCGAGCGTCCTTCTGGGGATTCCCGGCTCGACGGCGAGCCAGGCCACCGTGCTGGACGGTTTCCCGTTGTCGAAAAAGGGCGAGGCGGGCCGCGCGCTGTCGGCGGCCTTTGTCTCGTCGCTGTTCGGGGGGCTTCTGGGCGCGCTGGTGCTGACCTCCTTCATCCTGGTCGCGCGTCCGCTGATCCTGGCCTTCGACATTCCGGCGATGCTGGCAATCACGTTGCTGGGCCTGTCGATGGTGGCGATCCTCGCGGGGCGCATCCCGTTGAAAGGGGTGGTCGCCGCGGGGCTTGGATTGCTGCTGGGCACGGTGGGCCTTGGCGGCGCGGGCGGTTCGCCGCGCATGTCGACCTATGACATGCCGTACCTGCTGGATGGTTTCAGCCTGGTGATCGTCGGCCTCGGCATCTTTGCCATTCCCGAGATCGTGGCCCTGCTCAGGCAGGACCGGGCGATCTCGAAATCCGGCGACCTCGGGCGCGGCTGGCTCGACGGGCTGCGCGACTGGTGGCGCAACATCTGGCTGTCGGTGAAATGCTCGGCCATCGGGGTGATGGTCGGCGTGATCCCGGGCCTTGGCGGATCGGTCGTGGACTGGATCGCCTATGGCTACACGGTACAATCGGCCAAGGACAAATCGCAATTCGGCAAGGGTGACATCCGCGGCGTGATCGGGCCGGAAAGCTCGAACAACGCAAAGGAGGGTGGCGGGCTGGTGCCGACGCTGATCTTCGGCATTCCGGGCTCGGGCTCGATGGCGGTGTTCCTGGGGGGTATCGCGCTGTTGGGGTATGATCCGGGGCCGCACATGGTGCGCAACAACCTCGACATCACCTACACGATCGTCTGGTCGCTTGCCCTGGCCAACGTGATAGGTGCGGGGCTGTGCATCTTCCTCGCCAATCCCATCGCGAAGCTGACGACGATCCGCTTCACGCTGATCGCGCCGTTCCTGTTCATGGTCATCGCCTTCGCGGCCTTCCAGTCGCGGCAATCGCTGGGCGACCTTGCGGCGCTGATGGCGGTGGGGATGATCGGCATCTTCCTGCGCCGGTTCGAGTTCTCGCGCCCCGCCTTTCTGATCGGGTTCGTGCTGTCGAGCCAGGCCGAGGCCTTCGCCAACCAGGTCTACCAGATCGCAGGCTCGCGGCTGCGGCGCGGCGGGGTCGAGGGGATGCTCGACTATGTCGCCTCGCCGCTGGTACTTGCGATCCTTGTGCTGACGGTGCTGTCGATCTGGATCGGCATCAAGCAGGGCAAGCAGGTGCTGGGCAACGACACGCCGCCCACGGGCGCCAAGCGCGCGCCGGTGATCTTCATGCTGGCGATCACGGGCTATGTCGTGGCCACGGTCTGGAATGCGTCCACCATCAGCTACACGGGCGACAAGGTGTTCCCGCTGACCGTGGGGATCGCCACGCTGATCGGCTGCGTGGTGCTTCTGATGCGAATGCGGGTGGCGCCCGAGGGCAACGCGCTATTCGCCGACAACGAGCAGGGCGGCGAGGATGCCGATGCGCCGCACGGGCTGTGGTCGACGCTGGGCTGGTTCGCGGCGCTGCTGGCGCTGTCGGCGCTCTTCGGCTTCGTGATCGCCTTGACGATCTTCCTCGTGGCCTTCTTCCGGCTCAGGGCACAGGTCAGCTGGGCGCGGACGCTGATCCTGTCGGCGTCGGGCATCGCGCTGATCTGCGTGCTGGCCGGAACGCTGGGGCGTGATTTCCCGCCGGGGCTGTTGCAGGAGTTCGTCGATCTGCCCTGGCCCCTGACATGAGCCTGCGGCTGCTGTGCCTGCCCGGCGACGGGATAGGCCCCGAGATCGTGGCCGCGGCGCGCGCGGTGCTGGAGGCGGCCTGCGCGGCGCAGGGCGTGGCGGTGATGCTGGAGGAGCGCGCGATCGGCTTCGCCGCGCTTGAGGCCGAAGGCACGACCATCCCCGAGGGGGTGATCGCGGCGGCGCGGGAGGCCGATGGCGTGATCCTCGGGCCGGTGTCGCACAACGCCTATCCGCCGGTGGCCGCGGGCGGGCTGAACCCCTCGGGCGTGCTCAGGCGGGCGTTGCGGCTGCACGCCAACATAAGGCCCGCGCGCAGTCACCCCGCGGTGCCGACGCCCACGGGGGCGGCGGTCGACATGGTGATCGTGCGCGAGAACCTCGAGGGTTTCTACGCCGATCGCAACATGGCCGAGGGCGGCGGCGAGTTCTGCCCGGTGCCGGGTGTCGCGCTGTCCATGCGCAAGATCACCGAGGGCGGATCGCGCGCGATTGCCGAGACGGCGTTCCAGCTCGCCGCGCGGCAGGGGCGCACCCGTGTCGCGGTGATCCACAAGGCCAACGTGATGCGGATGTCGGACGGCCTGTTCCTGCGCGTGGTGCGCGAGGTGGCCGAGGGGTTCCCCGATATCGCGGTGGAGGAGGTTCTGGTCGATGCCGCCGCCGCCCTGTTCGTGCGCGACCCGGCGCGGTTCGAGGTGGTGCTGGCCACCAACATGTTCGGCGACATCCTGTCGGACCTCGCCTCGGAACTGTCGGGGGGTCTGGGCCTTGCGGCCTCGATCAACCACGGGGCCGAACATGCGGTGGCGCAGGCGCAACACGGCTCGGCCCCCGACATCGCGGGGCAGGACAGGGCCAACCCGGCCTCGATCATCGGGTCGGTGGCGATGCTGATGGAGCATCTGGGCCAGGCGGGCGTCGCAGGGGCGATCACCGCGGGGCTCGATCACGCGCTGGCCGATGCGGCGACGCGCACCGCCGATCTGGGCGGCAGGGCAGGCACGGCGGCGATGACGCGGGCCATCATCGAGCATATCGAAAGAGGACAGACATGACGCAGACCCCCATCCCCTTCTGGTTCCTGCGCGGCGGCACCTCGCGCGGGCCCTATTTCCGGCGCGAAGACCTGCCCGAGGACCTGAACGCGCTGGCCAAGGTGCTCTGCCAGGTGGTCGGCGCGGGCAATCCGCGCAACATCGACGGGCTGGGCGGCGGCGTCGCGGTGACGACGAAAACGGCGATGCTGTCGCGCTCCGCCGAGCCGGGGGTCGACGTGGACTACTTCTTTGCCCAAGTGGCGGTGGAGGAAGCGCTGGTCGACTACGGCCCGACCTGCGGCAACATCCTTGTCGGCGTCGGCCCCGCCGCCATCGAGATGGGGCTGGTCGAGGCGCGGGACGGCGTGACGCCGGTGCGCATCCGCGCGGTGAACACAGGCGCGACGGTCGAGGCGCTGGTGCAGACGCCCGGCGGGCGGGTGGCGTATCACGGCGACGTCGCGCTTGACGGCGTGCCGGGGAGTGCGGCGCCGGTGGGGCTGAATTTCCTCGACGTGGTGGGGTCCAAGACGGGCGAGATGTTCCCCACGGGCAACCGGATCGACGTGATCGACGGGGTCGAGGTGACCTGCATCGACGTGGCCATGCCGATGATGATCGCGCGCGCGGCGGATTTCGGGGTCACCGGCCACGAAACGGTCGAGGAACTGGACGCCAACCGCCCGCTTTTCGAGCGGATGGAGGCGGTGCGGCTGAAGGCGGGCGCGCTGATGGGCATGGGGGACGTGACGAAATCGGTCACGCCGAAGATCGGGCTGATCGCGCCGCCCGCGGGGCCGAACGCGCAATTCGCGGCGCGCTATTTCATGCCCTGGACGACGCATCCGACGCTGGCGGTGACCGGCTCGCAATGCCTGGCCTCCTGCGCGCTGATGCCGGGGACTGTGGCCGAGGGCGTGGCCAAGCCCATCCCCCCCTCGCCCGCGCGGGTCGTGATCGAGCATCCGATGGGCGAGATGGAGGTGACGGTGACCTATGGGGACGGGCCGTCGTTCCAGTCCGCCGGCCTGATCCGCACCGCCCGGCTGATCGCGCGCGGCGAGGTGATGGTCGATCCCGCGCTGATGGAGGGGTGAGGGGATGAAAACCTTCGACATTCTGGCCCGCGCCGTGGCGCAGGAGGGGGTCACGGACGCCTTCGCCCTGCTGGGCGACGCCAACATGAATTTCGCCACGCGGCTGGCCGAGGGCGGCTGCCGGATGATCTATGTCCGGCACGAGCACAACGCCGTGACCGGCGCGATGGCCTATGCGCGCAAGACGGGCAGGACGGGCTTTGCCACGGTGACCTGCGGCCCTGGCCTGACGCAGCTGATGACGGCCCTGCCCGCCGCGGTGCGGGCGCGGTTGCCCATGGTGGTGCTGGCCGGCGAGGCGCCGCTGAAATCGGGCTGGTACAACCAGGCGATCGACCAGGCGCCCTTCGTCACCGCGACGGGGGCGGCCTATCACGCGCTGCACTGGCCCGCGCGGATGCCGGTGGCGATCCGCGACGCCTTTCTGCAAGCGGCGCGGGAGCGGCGGCCGGTGGTCCTCGGCGTGCCCTTCGACCTGCAGAACCTCGACTGGACGGGGGCCGAGGATCTGCCCCTGCCCTCGTCGGAGATCGCGCCGGTGATGTCGCCGGTGCCGCCGCACCCGGACGACGTGGCGCGGGCGGCGGCGCTGGTGGCGGGTGCGACGCGCGTGGTGGTGATGGCGGGCCTCGGCGCGGTCGAGGCAGGGGCCGGCCCCGCCTGTCGCGCGCTGGCCGAAAAGCTGGACGGGTTGCTTGCCACCACCCTGCCCGCCCGCGGGTTGTTCCATGACGACCCCTACAGCCTGAACGTGGCGGGTGGGTTCGCGCATGAGGTCGCGCGGGACTGTTTCGCAGAGGCCGACCTGGTGATCGCGGTGGGCTGTTCCTTGGCGCATCACAACGCCGATGGCGGCAAGCTCTGGCCCGGGGCGCAGGTGCTCCAGATCGACGTGGACCCGGTGGCGATGTCGCAGGGGCGGATGGCGGCGGGCGCGCATCTGCGCGGCGACGCGCGGCTGGCGGTGGAGGCGCTGAACGCTGCCGTGGAGGCCCGCGCGCCCGACTGGCGCAGCGCCGCGATGGCCGCGCGGATCGCGGGCGCAAACCCCGACAGCACCGCCTTTCCCGCGGAGCCGGGCGTCCATGACCCGCGCGACGTGGTCGCGGCGCTGGATGCCGCCCTGCCCCGCGACTGGGAGATGGTGAATTCCTCGGGGCATTGCTCGTTCTACGTGGCCCATATGCAGGGGCGGCCCAACGACCGCTTCCTGACGATCCGGGAGTTCGGGGCGATCGGCAACGGCCTCTCCTTCGCCATGGGGGTCGCCGTGGCGCGGCCCGGCGACAGGGTTGTGCTGTTCGACGGGGACGGCAGCCTGCTGATGCATGTGCAGGAGCTGGAGACCATCGCGCGGCACGGGCTGAACATCCTGATCGTGGCGCTGAACGACGGGGCCTATGGCTCGGAAATCCACAAGCTGAGGGCCGAGGGGCTTTCGGACGCGGGCGCGGTATTCGGCCGGACGGACCTTGCCGCCATCGCCCGCGGCTTCGGGCTGGGGGGCGAGACGATCACCGATCTGGACGCGCTGCCGCGGCTGGTGGACAAGTTCGTGGTGACGGGCGGTGCGGCGGTCTGGGACGTGCCAATCTCGGACCGGGTCTATTCCCCGGTCATGGCGCGGGCGCATCCGCCCAAGCGGCATTGAGGAACGCAGGATGAAGGTTCACATTCTCGACGACTGGTTCGACACGCTGAAGACGCTGCCGAGCTACGCCAAGCTTGCGGGCCATGACGTGACGGTCTGGACCGATCATGTAGAAGATCACGACGTGCTGGCCCGGCGCCTGGCCGGGGCCGAGGCGCTGGTGCTGTTCCGGGAACGCACGGCGATACCGGGGGCGCTGCTGGACCGCTTGCCGAAGCTGGAGTTGATCAGCCAGCGCTCGGTCTATCCGCATGTGGATGTGCCGGGCTGCACGCGGAACGGGGTGCTTTTGTCCTCGAACATGAAGGGCGGCGGGCCGTCCGTGGCGGCGGCGGAGCTGACCTTCGCCCTGATCCTCGCCTCGGCGCGGCAGATCCCGCAGCAGATGGCCGCCTTGCGGGCGGGGCACTGGCAATTGGCGCCGGGGCAGTCGCTGCACGGGCGGCAACTGGGGCTCTACGGCTATGGAAAGATCGCCAGGCAGGTGGCGGGCTATGCCCGCGCCTTCGGGATGGAGGTGGTCTGGTGGGCGTCCGACGAGGGGCGCGCGCGGGCCATGGCGGATGGCGAACGGGTCGCGGAAAGCCGGGAGGCGTTCTTTGCCGAAAGCGATTTCGTTTCGGTCCACGTGCGGCTGAAACCCGAGACGCGGGGGATCATCACGCGCGCGGACCTTGGCGCGATGAAGCCCACGGCGTCCTTCGTCAACACCTCGCGCGCGGGGTTGGTGGAGCCGGGCGCGCTGGTCGGTGCCGTGACGGCGGGGCGGCCGGGGCGCGTGGCCGTCGACGTGTTCGAGACGGAGCCGCTGACCGACACCACCGATCCGCTGATCACTCACCCCGATGTCATCGCCACGCCGCACATCGGCTTTGTCACCGAGGATGAACTAGACTTGCAGTTTTCCGACATCTACGATCAGATAAATGCCTATGCAGCGGGTAATCCGATACAGATGATCAACCCCGAGGCGCTGGACGCCAGGTGAGCGCGACCTCAGACCAGGCCGGGGGGTGCCACGATCACGCCGTCCTCGTCGGCGACGATCATGTCGCCCGGATTGAAGCGGACGCCGCCGATCACGATGGAGATGCCCACCTCTCCCTCGTCGCTGCGCAGGCAGCGCGCGGGCGTGCGCGCGAGCGCCATGATGCCGAGGTCGAGCTGGCGCAGCTCGGCCACGTCGCGGACCGCGCCAAAGATCACCGCACCGGCCCAACCGTTCTTCGCCGCAGCAGCGGCCAGCATGTCGCCCATCAGCGCGCGGCGGTCCGAGCCGCCCCCGTCGACGACCATCACGCGCCCCTCGCCGGGGCTGTTGGCCAGCTCGCGGACGCGGGTGTTGACCTCAAAGGTCTTCACCGTCTGGGCGGGGCCGTGAAAGGCGCGACGCCCGCCGAAATGGCGCAGCGTGGTCGGCAGGACGCCCAGCGCCTCGCCATGTTCGTCGTAAAGATCGCAGGTCGCGTACATCCGCTGTCCCTCCCCTTTGGCGAGAGTCTAGCCTGCTCGCCGGGGGGCTGCCATGGCTGATCTGATGACGATGCCCGAGGGGCTGAGCCTTGCGGCCTTCTGGGCGCTGATGGCGACAAGCTATGCCGCCTCCTTCATCACCGCGGCGCTGGGGATCGGGGGCGGCGCGCTGCTCTTGGCCGTGATGGCAAGCCTCGTGCCACCCGCCGCGCTGATCCCGGTGCATGGCGCGGTGCAGCTGGCCTCGAACGCGGGCCGCATGGGGATGCTGCTGTCCCATGTCCATTGGCCCGCGCTCAAGGGGTTCACGCTGGGCTCGGTTCTGGGCGCGGTTCTGGGCGGGCTGGTGGTGGTGGAACTGCCGCCCGCGATCATCCAGGTCTCGGTGGGCCTGTTCGTGATCTGGTCGGTGTTTTCGAAACCGCCCAAGTGGCTGTCGCGCTTTCCGATCCTGACGGGGGGCATCTCGAGCTTTCTGACGATGTTCTTCGGGGCGACGGGCCTGTTCGTGGCGGGCTACACCAAGGCGCAGAACCTTGCGCGCCACGGCCATGTCGCGACCCACGCGGCGCTGATGACGGTGCAGCATTGCCTGAAGGTGGTGGTCTTCGGCGTGCTCGGTTTCGCCTTTGGCCAATGGCTGTGGGTGGTGGTGGCCCTCAGCGTCGCGGGGCTGGCGGGGACTTTCAGCGGGCGGCTGATCTTGGGGCGGATGAGCGACGCGGGCTTCAAGCGGGCGCTCGACATCCTGCTGGTGCTGATCGCGCTGCGCCTGATCTGGTCTGCGCTGACCGGCTAGGCCGCGCGCAGGCCGAGGATCGCGCGGGCCTGTTGGGTCGTCGCCACGGGCCGGTCGTAGCGGTCGCATAATTCGACGACGCGGGAAACGAGGGCGGCATTGGACGGCGCGAGGTGGTCGCGGTCGAGGCGGATGTTGTCCTCGAGACCGGTGCGGCAGTGCCCGCCCGCGGCGACGCACCATTCGTTGACCTCGATCTGGTGGCGCCCGATGCCCGCGGCGCACCATTGCGCGTCGGGGGCCAGCCGCGTCAGCGTTTCGCGGAAGAAGTCAAAGCTGGGCCGGTCGACCGGCATGGCGTTCTTCACGCCCATGACGAATTGCACGTAGAGCGGCCCGGCAAGCCGCCCGTCCCCGGCCATTTTCGCCGCCTGGAAGATGTGGCTCAGGTCGAAGGCCTCGATCTCGGGCTTGACCTCATGGGTCAGCATCTCGGAGGCGAGCCAGTCGACCAGGTCCGGCGGGTTCTCGTAGACGCGGGTGGGGAAGTTGTTGGACCCCACGGTGAGCGAGGCCATGTCGGGGCGGAGCGGCAGCATGCCGCCGCGTTCGCGCCCTGCACCCGACCGCCCGCCGGTCGAGAACTGGATGATCATGCCGGGGCAGTGTTTCTCCAGCCCCTCCTTCAGCCGCGCGAAACGCTCGGGGTCGGAGGTGGGGGTCTGATCCTCCGTCCGGACATGGGCATGGACGATGGACGCGCCCGCCTCAAACGCCGCGTGGGTGCTTTCGACCTGCTCGGAGATCGAGATGGGCACGGCGGGGTTGTCCTCCTTCCGGGGGACGGAGCCGGTGATGGCGACGCAGATGATGCAGGGGTCGGTCATGGTCTTTTTCTCAGGTCTGGGGGCTGGGCGCGGGCGTGCCGCGGGTGCCCCACCAGTTCAAGGCCAGGATGCCGAGGAGCAGGGCGACGCCAGCGACCTCGACCATAAGGTCGGGCCAGAAACAGGCGATGACGCCCGGCACGATCAGCGCGCGCTGCCAAAGGGGCATGGGGCGGAAGAGGAACCCTTCCAGCGCCGCGGCGAAGGCGGCAAGCGCCACGATGGCGATGAAGCCGCTCCAGAGCACCAGCGGCAGCGGACCGCCGAGGATGATTTCCTCGTTGAAGATCATGAACAGCGGGATGAGGTAGAGGCCCTTGGCGTATTTCCACGCCTGCATGCTGGTTTCCATCGGTTTCGATCCCGCGATGGCCGCCCCCGCGAAGCCCGCGAGCGCCACGGGGGGCGTGACGTTGCTGTCCTGCGAGTACCAGAAGACGAGCAGATGCGCGATCAGGATGGGGATGCCGAACTCCTGCGTCAGCGCCGGGCCGACGAGGATGATCAGGACGATATAGGCCGCCGTGACCGGCAGGCCCATGCCGAGGATCAGCGAGGCGATGGCCACCAGCAGGATGGCGAGGATCAGGTTGCCGCCCGAGAAGGCGATCATCATGGCCGAGAACTTGAGGCCCAGCCCCGTCAGGCCGACGACCCCCACGATGATGCCCGCAACCGCGCAGGCCATGGAGACGGCAACGGCGTTTCTTGCGCCCAGTTCAAGCGCCTGAAGGGTCAACTCGATCCCGCGGCGGCAGAGGGCGACGAACCTCTCCATCGTCGGGCCGTCCTGGAAGAAGTGCCAGAGCGCGCGGGCGGCGGCGGCGGCCAGGATCGAGCCGATCGCGTAGAACCCCACCCGCATGGGCGAGTAGCCCGCCACCAGCAGCGCCACCAGCGCCGCAAGCGGCAGGAGGAAATGCCAGCCCTCGGCCAGCACGCCGCGCACGCTGGGCAGTTCGGCTGCGGTCATGCCGGTCATGCCCTGTTTGACGGCGGCGATATGCACCAGGAGGTAGACCGAGCCGAAATAGAGGACGGCGGGAAAGATCGAGACCAGCACGATGTCGACGTAGGGCACCTGCGTGAATTCCGACATCAGGAAGGCGCCCGCGCCCATCAGGGGCGGCATGATCTGCCCGCCGGTGCTGGCCGCGGCCTCGATCCCGCCGGCCTGCGCGGGGCGGTAGCCGAGGCGCTTCATGAGCGGGATGGTGAAGGCGCCGGTGGTGACCACGTTGGCGATGGCCGAGCCCGAGATCGAGCCCATGCCGGCCGAGGCGATCACCGCGGCCTTGGCGGGCCCGCCGCGCTGGCGGCCCGTCGCGGCATAGGCGAGGTCGATGAAGAACTTGCCCGCGCCGGTGACCTCGAGGAACGCGCCGAAGAGGACGAAGATGAAGACGAAGGTGGCGGCGACCCCCAGCGGGATGCCGAAGATCCCCTCCGCGCCCAGCGTCATCTGGCTGGCCAGCCGCTCCAGCGAATAGCCGCGATGGTTCAGGATGCCGGGCATCCAGTCGGCGAGGAAGGGCAACTCGCCCCGCGACCCGGCGAAGGCATAGGCGATGAAGACCGCGCCGATGATCGTCATGCCCAGCCCCACGGCCCGGCGCGCGCCCTCGAGCACGACGAGCATGGTCAGCACGCCGATCCAGACGTCGATGTCGCGCGGAAAGATCTGGTTGGCGATGATGTCGATGTTGATGGGCAGCCAGGCGCCGACGACGACCGAGGCCACGATCAGCGGCCCGTCGATGGCCCAGCCCAGCGCACCGCGGGGCTTGTCGCGGCCGAAGGCGGGATAGATCAGGAAACACAGGACGAGGATGAAGCCGAGATGAATGGGCCGCTGGTAGAACAGGCCCAGCGGCTGCACCCCTGCCGCCCAGAGCTGGAACAGCGACAGCGCGATGCCCACCACCGTGATCACCCGCAGCACGAGCCGGGGTTGGGGATATTCCTGACGCGGAACCTCGGTATCCATCACCATGACGCTACTCTCCCGTCAGTTCGATACGCACCCTCTGGCGCGCGGCAGCGGCCGAGAGCGAGACGACCCTGTCGCCCACCTGCAGCCTGTGATCGACCGGCCCGGCCCCGGGGCGCAGCACGTAGGCGTCACCGGGCACGGGTTCGTCGATCCCGAGAATCCAGTAGCCGCCCTGCCCGTCCGAGACCTGCCGCCCGCGGCCGGGGATATGCCCCAGACCGGCGGCGAAATCGGGCTGGCGCGAGCGCACCAGCACCATGCGGCCCGCGCGGTTCTCGTAGCAATCCGTCACCGGGAAGCCCTGCACCGAATGGTTCCACAAGACGCACCAGCCGCCCCCATCGGGGACAGCCAGTCGCGCGATCTCCGTGCCGTCCTCGGCGGTGGCGACAAGCTCGCCCGCCGCGGCGGCGCTGAAGGCGGAAAGCAGGAGGAGGGCCGAAAGCCCCCCTCCGATCCGTGTCATCACCGGCGCAAACTCACTCGCGCAGGCTGTCCGGGATCTCGGTGCCGATTTCCTCGTAGTAGCGGATGGCGCCGGGATGCAGCGGAACCGGGGTCGCCGACATGGTGAACTCGACCGTGGTCTCGTTCGCGGCCGGGTGAACGGCCTGGAGATCGGCAATGTTCTCGAACATGGCGCGCGTGATCTCGTAGGCGAGATCGTCGGACATCTCCGAGGACACGACCAGAACGTTCGGGATGCCCAGAACGGTGATGTCGGCGTCGACGCCGGTATAGGTTCCGCCCGCCAGCGTCGTGACCGCGAAGGTCGCATCGGCTTCGCGCGCCGCCGCCAGTTCGGCCTCGGACAGTTCGATGATGACAATCTCGTTGGTCGTCGCGAGGTTCAGGATCGACGAGGTCGGCGCGCCCACCGACCAGAAGCCCGCGTCGATGTCGCCATTGGCCAGCGCATCGGCGGTCTCGTTGAAGTTCAGCCGCTGCTCGTCGATGTCGTCATAGGTGATGCCGTTCGCCTCGAGGATCGCTGCGGCGTTCACCTCGGTGCCGGAGCCCGGCGCACCGACCGAGACACGCTTGCCGCGCAGGTCTTCGAGCGAGGTGATGCCCGAGCCTTCGAGCGCCACGATCTGCACCATGTTGGCGTACATGGATGCAAGCCCGCGCACCATCGGCAGCTGCTGGCCCTCGAACCGGCCCGTGCCGGAATAGGCCTGCGCCACGGTGTCGGCCAGCGCAATGCCGAGATCGGCGTCGCCGGTGGCGATCAGGCCCATGTTCTCGACCGAGGCACCGGTGACTTCGGCGGTGGCGGAATAGCCGTCGACGTTGTTGTTGATGACCTCGGCAAGGCCGCCGCCCATCGGGTAATAGACGCCGCCGGTGCCGCCGGTGGCGATCGACAGCTGTGTCTGCGCGAAGGCGGGGGTCGCAAGCGCGACAAGGGTTCCGGCCGCAAGAGCCTTGAACATGGTCATGGTGATCCTCCCTGATCAATTTGTTGTGCGGTCGATTTAGAGACTCGCGCACGCTCCGCCAACCCCAAGCAGGCCAGATACATCGCAGGGTTGTGCGCAACATGTCCAAGCGCCCATTGCTTGCACAGAAGGGACGCCTGCGACATGCCCGCCCGCGCCTCGCTTTCGCTTGACCGGGGGGTGGGATCGGCGGCACCCTGAGCCTCGATGGTGACCGGGCGGCCCGCCTGTCCGGTCTGAAAAGGGAACGCGGTGCGAACCCGCGGCTGCCCCCGCAACTGTGAGCGGCGAGCGACCCCGAGAGCATCCACTGGGCCAGACGGCCCGGGAAGGATCGGGCAAGCCCAGACCCGCAAGCCAGGAGACCTGCCATCGTGACTGGAACCAACCGGGCGGGGTGCCCCGGGTCGTGGTGCGACGGGGCGGATGCGCCCCTTCTCTCCCGTCCCATCGCCCTGCCCCATGCGCGGAGGGCGCGATGCTGACGGACCTGACGATACGACAATTGCAACGCTACGCGGGGCCCGCCTCGGGGGTCGAGGAGATCGCCCGCTTGGGCTACCTGCAATGGCTGGGCGGGCTGGACGCCGAGCAGAGCTATCCCGCCGCCGCCGCCCGCGCCTGCGCGCTGGCCAGGCCCTTCGAGGGGACCGCGCCCGCGGTCGCGGCGTTTTGCGACCTGCTGCGCGCTTCGATCGCCACCCCGCTTGCGCCGCTCGACCTGCCCCTGCCGGCACGGCGCAGGCGGGGCGGCGCGCGACAGCGGCGCGCCTGGCAATGATGCGGCGGTTTCCGCCCGAGCGCATCGTCTGCCTGACCGAGGAGACGGTCGAAACGCTCTACCTGCTGGGCGAGGAGGACCGGATCGTCGGCGTCACCGGCTACGCCGTCCGGCCCGCGCGGGTCCGGCGCGAAAAGCCGCGGGTGGGGGCCTTCACCACGGCGGATGTGCCGAAGATCGTGGCGCTGGAGCCGGACCTCGTGCTGACCTTCTCGGACCTTCAGGCCGAGATCGCCGCATCGCTGATCCGCGAGGGGATCACGGTCATGGCCTACAACCAGCGCGACGTGGCGGGCATCCTCGCCATGATCCGCCACCTCGGTGCCATGGTCGGCCAGTCGAAACGGGCCGCACGGCTGGTCGATCACTACCAGCGGCGCCTCGACACCATCGCCGCGCGCGCCGGGCGGCGGGGCGGCCCGCGGCCGGTGGTCTATTTCGAGGAATGGGACGCGCCGATGATCTCGGGCCTCGCCTGGGTGTCGGAGCTGATCGGGATCGCGGGCGGGCAGGACGCCTTTCCCGAGCTGGCGCGCGCGCAGGCGGCGTCGGACCGGATCGTCACGCCCGAGGCGGTTCTGGCGCGCGGACCCGATGTCATCCTGGCGTCCTGGTGCGGCAAGAAGGTGCGCCCCGAGCGCATCGCCGCCCGCCCCGGCTGGCACGTGCTACCGGCGGTCCGCGACGGGCGGATCACCGAGATCAAGTCGCCGCTGATCCTGCAACCCGGCCCCGCGGCGCTGACCGATGGGCTGGATGCGATCGTGGCGGCGCTGGCGCCGGTGCGGACAGGACTTGCAAGGCGTACGGACGCGTGACAGCGTTTGCGTTGGAGAGTGTTGCTGGGGGTGCGTGATGTCGGATCGTCCAGTTCAGTTGGTGGCCCTGTTCCCGCAAGAGGAGGATCTGCCGCCGATCGAGGCGCTGGGGGCGCGACTTGCCCCCTCGCTCATGGTGGGTGACGATCCCCATGAGGACGAACTGAGCATCGAATACACGCTCGACCGCGAGGACGCGGCGCTGGCGCTGTTCCTGCACCGGCGCCGCGCCCTGCCCGGCGAAGCCGAAGAGATCGACGGCCCTGACGGGGTGCCGCCCGATGTCGTGGCGCTCGGCCTGCCCGGTCGTGTCGAGCGGAGCCGGATCGAGGACCGCCACGAGATCACGCTGACACTGCAGGGGGGCGATCTGGTGCTGGATCTCTTCATCACCTCCACCGAGGCGGAGACGACCGAGCGGGTTCTCGATGTCGCGCTTGGGCGCCTCCTGCCACTGGTCGCCGGCCCTCGGTCGTAGCGCCTGGTACGCCGCCACGGGTTTGAAAGACGGGCACCCCCGCGCTAGGGAAGAGACATGATCGAGTACCGGACGGCGACCGACGACCATGCGCACCTGTCTTTTCCATGCCGGCATGCCCAAGACCGGATCGACGTCCATCCAGACGGCCCTCGACGGGGCGACCGACGGGTGCATCACCTTTCCGTCCTTCGGCGACCCGACGCACAACATGGTGCTGCGCTCCGTGTTCTCGAAACGGCCGCAGGACCTGCCGGAATTCAAGGATGCGGGCCTCGAGCCCGACGCGCTGGCCGAGATCGTGCAGCACCGCCGCCGCTGCCTGACCGTCGCGCTGTCGCGGGACGACGACATCATCCTGTCGGCCGAAGCCGTGCTGATGCAGCTGGGCCATGGCGAGGTGCGGCGGATGATGTCCTACCTGCGCAACCGGTTCGACCGGATCGCGTTCCTCGTCTACCTGCGGCCGCTGGCCTCGCTGGTGGGCAGCCAGTTCCAGCAGCGCGTGCGCTACGGGCTGAGCGCGTTCCACCTGCCGCCGCCGCGCTACGGCAAGCTTCTGTCGCGGGTCCTCGCCCTGTCGCGCGATACCCCCGTCACGGTCTGCGACTACGACCCCGCCACGCTGCGTGATGGCGATATCGTGCGGGATTTCCTGCACCGCACCGGCCTGAAGGTGCCGATCGAGGCGCCGCTCGCGATGAACCGCGGCCTGTCGGCCGAGGCGACCGCGATCCTCTACGGGTTCAACAAGTATCGCGCCGCCGCGTATGACCCCGCCCTGCTGCGCGACATCCGCCGCGGCATGGCCGAGCGGATGTCGGACCACGGCAGCCGGCGGTTCGGCTTCTCGGAAGCGATCCTCGCGGGGCACCTGCGCGAACACGCCGAAGAACTGGACTGGGTGAGGCGGACCACCGGGCTCGACCTCGGCGGCATCCGCAGCGTGGTCGAGGCGCCGGTGACCTGCGAGCAGGACCTGCTCGACATGGCCGCCGACGCGGGCGATGCGTTTTTGCCTGACCCCCGGCCCCGCTAGGCAAAGCGGCGCACCAGCACGGGGATGTCGACACGTGCGCCCAGACGCGTGGCGAGGAGGTAGAGGCCGCCGATCTTGCGTTGCAGGAACAGGGTTTCGGCGGGCGGGATGTGCCACAGCTCGCGCTCGTTGCCGATCTCCAGGCCGCGGGCGCGGACGCGCTCGGCGAAATCGTTGCCGCGGAAATCGAACGGCGCGGGCCCGCGCAGGATGGCGAACCCCATCTCGGCCATGTCGAGGATCGTGTCGCGATGCCGCTCGGACAGGCCGGGGCGGATGAAGCCGATGCGCTCCAGCGCCCGAATCGTGGCATCGTGATCGCCGCCCAGGCCCGCGCGCAGCAGCGCGCGGTAGCCCTCGGAGACCTCTTCCGAAATCTCGCGCGTCGCACCGAAATCCAGCAGCACGATCTGCCCCGTCTCGGGGCGCCAGCGGTAATTGGCGAAATTCGGGTCGGTCTGCATCAGGCGGAACTCGAACAGCTCGCGCAGGCACAGCTCGATCAACGCGCTGACGGCACGATCACGGGTCTCGGGCGGGGCGTGGGCCAGACTTTCGATCGGGTCGGAGGCCTCGAAGCTCATGGCAAGGGCCGCCGGGCGGGTGCGCGCAGGGTCAAGCCGGGGCACGATGAAGCGCGAATCATCGGCCACAAGCTCTCCGAAGCGCGCCAGAGCGCCACCTTCCCGCGCGTAGTCGGCCTCTTCGTGCAGTTGGCGGCGCGCCTCGGTCATCAAGGGGCCGATGTCCAGCTCGGCAGGCCACAGGCCCGACCAGCGGATCAGCGCCGCGGCATTGTCGAGGTCGCTGTCGATGGCCGCGGCGACGCCGGGGTATTGCAGCTTGATGGCCAGCGGCACCCCCTCGGGGGTCAGCGCGCGATGGACCTGCCCGATCGAGGCGGCGGCCAGCGGGCGCGTGTCGAAGCTGCGGAAAAGGCGGCGGAAATCGGTGCCATAGGCGGTTTCCAGCACCTGCTTCAACTGCTTGGGCGGCATCACATGGGCATCGGCGCGCAGCCGGGCCAGAACCGCCTCCATCTCGGGCGGCAGCAGGTCGCCCGCCTCCATCGACAGAAGCTGGCCCAGCTTCATCGCGGCACCGCGCATCTCGGACAGGCGGTCGGCCAGGCGCGCGACATTGCCCGGACTGAGCACGAGGTCGGGCAGCCGCGGACGCTGGCCCTTGAGCAGCGCCTGCGCGCCCCCCAGCGCCACGCCCGAGGCCAGCCCGGTGGCCAGCCCGCCCATGCGGCGGGCGCGCGCGAAGCGCCCCTCGGGGACGGCACGCATGCGCGGATCGGGTCGGTCGGTCATGCGGCAGGGTCCTTGCGCGCGGCGGCGGGGCTCATGCCGCGACAGGTAGTCCGGCGCCGCCGGGTTTCGAGCCGCGATCACGGCCCGCGCCGGTCGGCCGCGTCACCGCGCCTGCGGGCCTGTCCCTCGGGGGGCGGAGGCGCGGACGGCAGCGCGCCCACCGGGCGATGCAGCCTGTAGCGACCGCGCCCCGCGCGCTTGGCGGCGTAGAGCGCCGCATCCGTATCGGCCAGCAGCGCGTCGAGGCCGGGGCGCTGCGGATAGGACAGGCTGTGGGCGATCCCCACCGAGGCCGAGATGCGGCACAGCCGCCGCCCGAAACGCACCGGCCGCTCCAACGCGGCGATGAGGCGCGTGGCGACGGCGGCAAGGTCAACCTCATCGGTGCAGTCGGGCAGCAGGACGAGAAACTCGTCCCCGCCGACGCGGCCCGCCACATCCTCGGCGCGCAGATCGTGGCGCAGCACCTCGCCGACATGGGCCAGAACGGCATCGCCCGCGGCATGGCCGTGGGTGTCGTTCACCTCCTTGAAGAGGTCGAGATCGACGTGCATCAGCCCGAATTCCTGCGAGGGGTCGGCCAGCGCGCGGCCCAGTTCCGCGTCCATCGCGCGGCGGTTGGCCAGCCCCGTCAAGGGGTCGGTCAGCGCCTGCATCTCGGCGGCGACGCGCGCGTCCTGCAGCCGCCGGGTCAGGTGGCGCGACAGCGCCATGGTCGAGGCGTTCGCCTCGTGCAGGTAGAGCAGGTCGACGGTCTGGTCGCAGGGCGAGAAATCGTTGAGCGTCAGGCCGAAATCGGCGACCGCGCGGGCAAAGGACAGGCCGAGCGACACATCGAGGATCAGCCCCGCCCCCTCCGGCAGGGGGGCGACCGTGCCCCTGAGCGGCAGGTCCGGCGCCGCCCTCAGCGCGAGGCCGAGGCGCTGGCCGGCCAGCCGCCGCAACCCGTCGATGTCGCGCACCCCGGCGGGGCGGCGCATCTCGACCAGGTCGAAGACATCGCGCCCCGCCGGGGCGGCGCCGCCTGCCATCTTGGCGAGCGTCGGGCCGGTCTGCACCACCCGCGCGTCGGCGCCGATCCAGACATGCATCGGCATCAGCGTATCCAGCATCCCCCCCGACAGGCCGATCACCCGGTCGAGGCAGGGCGGCAGGCCGGTCATGCGCGCGCCCGCCCGAGGTCGAAACTGCGCCCTTCGGAAAAGCTGGCGTCGAGCAGCTGGACATGCAGCGCCTCGGCCCCGTCCGCCGCGATCCCGTCGAGCCTGAGCAGCGCAAGCGCGCCGTAATCATCGGCCATGGCGCGCAGGCAGCCCATGAGGATCGGGCCGATCCCCGGCAGAGCCCAGCGCGCGCTGATGCGGAAGGTCGAGGGGTCCAGCCGCTCGAGCGTGATCTGCGGCATGTCGAGATCGGGCAGCGCGAGGTGGCCACGCTCGCCCAGTTCCTCGAGCGAATAGAGGAAATCGAGGAAACCGGGGCCGGAAAAGCGCATCAACCGGCGCAGCGGTTCGAGATGTTCATCGGTCACCAGCCATGTGCCGATATCCTCGAGCAGGGCATTGGGGTGCTTGTGCAGCACATGGGCCGTGGCCTCGAAACAGGCCATGGTCATGGCATCGGGATAGTCGAGCATCGCCTCGAAATCGTCGAAGGGCAGGCCCGCCTGGCTGCGCACCTCGGCCCAGACCTCGGCGCCGTAGGTCGCGGTGACGAAGCCCTGCAGGGCGCGGTTCACCATCCCATGCATCGCACCACCCCAACCGTTACGCGTGGGCGCACCATGCACCCGACCGGCATCGGTCTAGGGGACAGGCGTAAAGGAACCCTTTCGCAACCGGGGCGATATCAGGGCAATCGCACCGATTCCGCGGGATCAGAAATCGGTCGGCGCGCCGCCCTCGGCCTTGCGGCGGGCGACGAACTCGGCCAGCTCCTCGCGGATGGCCTCGTCCATCGGGGGAGGTTCGAACTCGGCCAGGATCTTCTTGTAGATCCCGTGCGCGCGTTCCGCCGTCCAGACGCCGCCCGCCGATTGCCAGGCCTCGTAGTTGCGCCAATCCGACAGGAACGGGCCGTAGAACGCCTCCTGGTAGCGGTCCTGGGTGTGCTGGCAGCCGAAGAAATGCCCGCCGGGGCCGACCTCGGCTATGGCGTCGATGGCGAGGTCCGCCTCGGTCGTGCCCAGCATCTGCGGTTCGAGGTAACGCTGGAACTGCTGGATCACCTCGCAATCCATGACGAATTTCTCAGGGCTCGCGATCAGCCCGCCCTCGAGCCAGCCGGCCGCGTGGTAGACCATGTTGGTCCCCGACTGGACCGCCGCCCAGAGCGAATTCATCGTCTCCCACATCGCCTGACCGTCGGGCACGTTCGCCGCGCAGACGCCCGAGGACCGCAGCGGCAGCCCGTAGAACCGCGCCATCTGGCCTGTGATCTGGGTGGCGCGGATGTATTCCGGCGTGCCGAAGGCGGGGGCGCCCGATTTCATGTCGACGTTGGAGGTGAAGGTGCCGATCGCCACAGGACAGCCCGGCGCGATCCATTGCAACAGCGCGATGGCCGACAGCGCCTCGGCCAGGCTCAGCATCACCGCCCCCGACAGCGTCACCGGCGCCATGGCGCCGGCCAGCGTGAAGGGCGTGACCACCGTAGGCTGCCCGCGACGGGCCAGCCGCATGGCGCCGTCCAGCATCGGCCAGTCGTGCTTGAGCGGGCTGACCGAGTTGATGTTGGTATACATCCGCGGCGTCGCGTCGAATTCCGCGTGGCTCAGCCCGCCCGCGATGCGCACCATCTCCATCGCGTCCTCGACCCGCTCGGGGCCGAGCGAATAGGTGTGGGCAACCTTGTCGGTCAGCGTCAGTTTCTCGTAGAGGCAATCGAGATGCCGGATGCCCGCATGGATGTCGATCGGCTCCACCGGGTAGCCGCCGGCGAAATGGATGCAGTTGAAATACTGCGTGAGCTTGATGAACTCCCGGTAGGTCTCGAAATCGCCCGGCCGCTTGCCGCGCTCGAGGTCCCAGGCATTCGGCGGCGACGAGACGTTGCCGAACAGGATATGCCCCTCGCCCACGATCAGCCGCTTCTCGGGGTTGCGCGGGGTCAGCGTGAAGGAGGCGGGCGCGCGCGCCACCATTTCCTCGACGAAATCGCGGTCGAAGCGCACCATCTGCCCCTCGACCCGGCAGCCCGCGGCCCTCAGGTGGCCGATCGCCTCGTCGTTGAGGAACTCGATGCCGATCTCGTCCAGCACCCGCATGGCGCCGGCATGGATCGCGTGAACGCCCTCTTCCGGCAGGGGCTCGGTCGGGCGGTCGGTGTTGACGGGAAGGCGCCAGGGCATCTGCTCGATCGCATGGCCGCCCGCGCGGGCGGAGTGTCCGGCGCGGCCCCCGGCCCGGCGGCGGCGGTTCGGCGTGGCGTCGTTCATCGGGTCGGCCTTCCTCGCGGCCCTCGGGCCCGCGTGCTGGTGCACAAGTCGGGGCCCACAGTCGCGCAGGATCGGGCGGCCCAATTGCCCGTATCCGACGCAGGAGGTCGCATTTCCGCAAAATTCCGCCGGCCCGCGCCTCCGCCCCGCTCAGCCCTGCGCGGCCAGCCAGTCGGGCAGCGCACCGATGTCGGGCAGCACCGCATCGGCCAGCGGCGCGAGATCACGGGCGGTGGCGACACCGGTCAGCACGGCAACCGTCCGCATGCCCGCCGCCCGCCCCGCGACGAGGTCATGGGTGCTGTCGCCCACCATCACGCAGGCCTCCGGCGCCAGCCCCGCCCCCCGCGCAAAGGCCAGGCACATGCCCGGATCGGGCTTGCCGCCATGGCCCGAATCATAGCCGGAAATAAAGTGTAAAATGTCAATAATTCCAGCAACTTCCAGCTGTATTCTGGCCGCTCTTTCGGCATCGTTCGTCGCGACGCCCAAAATATGACCTCGCCCACGCAATCCCTCGAAAAGTGGCACGAGGGGCACCGCAGGCACCATGACGACCCTCTCGGCGGCACGAACCAGCCGATTTTCCAGCATGACCGGATCGCATCCGGGAAGCCCCAGGGCCAGCGCCTCGGCGACCTCGGACAAGGTGCCAGCGATGGCAAGGCTATCGGGTGAAAAAGATTTTTTATCAATATTATAGGAGATCAGGGCCGCAAGAGAACTGAGGGTGTCGGGGCTGCCGTCCGACAGGTCGATCAGGACATCCTCGGCCCAGCCGGACCAGCTTCGCTGGAAATCAAACAGCGTTCCGTCCTTGTCGAACAGCACTCCGCGCACCATCTTGTGAACCTCGTATATCGTCGCTTTGGTGCCGATCCACGGACCGTTCCCGTCAGGCAACGGAATATAGAACGTGACATAACCGTATTCTGTATCTATAGCGCGTGGTCACTATGGATGGTACTCAGCGTAAATTCAGCCTTCACGACAGTGTCGGCCACCATGTCAGTCGAACCGCCCGGATCATCGATCGGCGGGTCGAAGCGCATTTGCGTCGGTTTGGCCTTACACGTGTCGGATGGTGCGTTCTTCTGGCGGTCGCCGAGGAGGGCAAGAAAAACCCCTCCGACATCGCCGATTTCGTGGGCATCGACCGCACCGCCACGTCGCGTGCCTTGCGGGTCCTCGAGAACGAGGGGCTGATCGCGCGCGAGATGGGCCGCGACGACCGGCGCACCACCGAGGTCCGGCTGACCGAAATGGGCGAGGCGCAGTTTCGCGCCGCCCTTCCGGCCTGCCGCGAGGCGATATCGCATTTCCATGACAAGCTGACGACCGAAGAGTTGATGACCCTTCGTCGGCTGCTGACGCTTCTGGCCAGCGACGAAACCGACTGACACGGGTCCCTCAGGTCCAGTTCGGCAACGCGCCACCCGGCAGAGCGGCGCGCACAAGCGCGACCTCGGCGGGTGGCCAGCCCATCGCCTCGGCGCAGGCGATTACCCAGGCGTCGTCGAGCATGAGGAAGTCGACCACCGAGGCGAGGAAGACGGGATCGGCGGCCAGGTCGCGCAGGTCGCTTTCGCTGACCCCGGTCGCCCCGAGGAACACCGGCACCAGGTCGTCACGGCCAAGCAGCCAGCCGAGGATGCCCAGCGCACGCGTTTCGGCGATATCTTGCGTCATCCTCAAAACCGCTTGCCCCGATAAAGAGTTTTTTAACCATTGTCCCGGACAACGATGCTAGTCTCGGCCGGGTCGTGCCGGCAGATGACGGCAAGGATATCGGGAGAGGGGCGCGCATGACAGGGCGAATTCTGGTCGTAGACGACGTGGCCACGAACCGTATCGTCATGAAGGTAAAGCTCGCCGCCGCCTGCTACGCCGTCGATCAGGCGGATTGCGGCCATGCCGCCCTCGAAACGGCCCGCACCAACCGGCCCGACCTGATCCTGCTCGACGTGGTGATGCCCGACATGTCCGGCCTCGATGTCTGCCGCAGGCTCAAGTCTGATCCCGCAACGGCGGATATCCCCGTGATCCTGATCACCGCGCTCAGCGACCGCGACGCCAAGATGTCGGGCCTCGAGGCCGGGGCAGACGACTTCCTCACCAAGCCGGTGGACGAGGTCACGCTGCTGGCGCGTGTCCGCTCGCTGCTCAGGGCGCGCGACACCGCGCGCGAGTTGCGCGAGCGGGGCGAACCGGTGCTCGGCTTCGCCGAGGACGCGGCAGGGTTCACGGCGCGCGACCGGCCCGGTCGCATCGCGCTGGTGGCCGCGGGACCGAAGGGTGCTGTGCTGTGGAAGACCGCGCTGGACGATCGCATCGCGGGCGAGGTGTCGATCCTGCCGCGGGCCGCCGCCCTCACCGGGGCCGGCACGCCCGAGACCGAGGCGCCCGATGTCTTCGTCATCGCCGCCGATCTCACGCACCGCAACGAAGGGCTGCGCCTGCTGTCGGACCTGCGCTCGCGCCCGATGACGCGGAACGCGGCGACGGTGATGATCCTGCCGCAGGGCGACAGCGAACGCGCCGCCATCGCGCTCGACCTCGGGGCGCATGACATCCTCTACGATCCGATCGACCCGCAGGAACTGGCGCTGCGCATCCGCACGCAACTGGCGCGCAAGCTGCAGGATGACCGGCTGCGCGCCTCGTTGCAGGCCGGGCTGGAACTGGCGGTCAGGGACAGCCTAACCGGGCTGCACAACCGCCGTTACGCGCTGTATGAACTGGGCCGGATGATCGCGCGGCCGGGCCGCGGGGTGGCGGTGATGATGCTGGATCTCGATCATTTCAAGCAGGTCAACGACACCCATGGCCACCCGGTCGGCGACCAGGTGCTGCGCCGGGTCGCCAAGCGGCTGAGGGACCAGTTGCGCAGCGGCGACCTTCTGGCCCGGATCGGCGGGGAGGAGTTTCTCGTGGCCCTGCCCGACAGCGACCGGCAGTCGGCGCTCGATTGCGCGGAACGTCTGCGGACGGCCATAGGCGGCGAACGCTTCGCCTTCGGCCACGACATCCCCCCGCTGGAGGTGACCCTCAGCGTGGGCATCGCGCTGGCCGCCGCGGGCTCGGGTGAAACCGGAGACAGCCTGCTGGACCGCGCCGATGCGGCGCTCTACGGGTCCAAGGCCGAAGGCCGCGACCAGGTGACCCTGTCGCCGCTCTCGGCAGTCTGACGGGCCACCGGACCGGTCAGCGGTCGCGCCCGCCCATCCGCCTCAGCGCGCGGTCCAGCCGTTCGGCCAGCGCGGCGCGCTCGGCGGCGCTCATGGTTTCCACATGATCGAGAAGCGCCCCGTGCCCATGACCCTGCAGCGCCTCGGTCGCGCCGCGCGCGCGGGCCAGCGCGCCCTCGGCGGCGGGGCGGTCGAACGGCTCGGCCAGAAGCGCCCCACGCAGCTGCATCAGCCCCGCACCCAGCGCGCGGCGGTCGGCGCGCAACGCCTCGCGGTCGATCCGCGCGCGCACCGCGTCGCGGTCCGCGCGCTCCAGCGCCAGCGCGAAAGGTCCAAGGCCCAGCGTGCGCAGCCGCGGGTCGTCATCGCCGCCGCGCGGGCCGATGGACAGCAGCGCGCCACCGACCAGCCCGAGGATCAGCAGGTTCAGCGCAAGCGAGACCGCCAGCGCGATCTTCACCGCCCGCCCACTGCGCGGCGGGACGGGGGACAGCGGATCAGACATCGCCCGCCTCCGCCCAGAGCATCCCGATCTCGGGCATCGTGCCCCCGCCGCCCGACAGCAGCCACAGCTGCCCGCCAGACAGGCTGTCGATGGCCTCCGGCGCCCAGAAGCCCAGCGCCAGCCCGACCAGCCCCGCGGCCGTCACGCCCGACAGGGCCGGCCAGCCGCCCAGCGCCGAGACAAACCCGGACCAGCCCCCCCCGCGTGGCGCGGGCCGCGGCTGCACTGGCCTGCCCGCAGCCTGTACCGCCGCGGCATCGGCCAGCACCCGCGCGACAAGGTCGTCGCCCGGCCGCGCGGCCCCGCGGGCCTCGGCGAAAAGCGCGTCAAGCCGATCGTCTTCCGGTTCAGTCGCCATATCCCAGCGCCTCCTTCTGTCCTGCAAGGGCCGCTGCCAGCGCCCGCTTGCCCCGGGCGGTCAGGCTTTCCACGGCCTCCACGCCCACATCCAGTATCTCCGCGATCTCGGGGTTCGACAGCCCCTCGATATGGCGCAGCACGACCGCCTGCCGCTGCCGCTCGGGCAGGCGCGCGAGGGCGGCATCCAGCGCCGCCATCCGGTCGGCCTCGAGCATCCGCGCAAGCGCCCCCGGCGCGCCATCGGGCGCGGTGTCGGGGTGCTCCAGCGGCTCGGCCCGGCCCCGGCGGCGCAGGCGGTCCAAGCAGAGGTTCGCCACCACCCGGTAAAGCCATGTCGCGGGCTGCGCCACGCCATCCTGCCGCCAGTCGCCCGCCGCGCGCCACAGGCGCAGCATCGCCTCCTGCGCGATGTCCTCGGCCTCGGCCCGGTCGCCCAGCACGCGGGCCGCATGCCCCAGCGCGCGAGGCAGAAGCCGCGCGGTCAACGCGGCCGAGGCCCCCGGATCGCCATTGGCGAAGAGGACCATCAGCGCCCCGTCGGAGAGCGCGGCATATTCGGGCGGATCGCCGGACATGTCGTTGGATACCGCTCCCGCCGGGGGGCCGAAAGGGGCGGCGCGGGGTCAGGGTTCCGCACCGCCGGGGCGCATCTCAGCCACGCCAGAAGCCGGGGCCGCGCCGCTCGCCGTGATCGCCGCCGCGCCGCTCCATGACGCGGGCCATGGCGGCGTCGAACTCGGCCTCGGTCACGCGGCCGTCGCCATCTGCGTCGGCACGCTGGAACATCCGCTCGAGGCCCGCCTGCCGCCGCGCGTCGCGCATCGCGTCCAGTTCGGCCGCGCTCAGCGCGCCATCGCCGTCGCTGTCGGCCCGCTCGAGCAGCCGGTCGATCCCGGCCTCGGCGCGGGCCATGGCGCCTGCCACCAGCTCGTCACGGGTCAGCACACCATCGCCATCGGTATCCGCCGCGGCGAAGCGGCCCGCGCGCGCGCCCTGCATCTCGTCGAGCGTGACGGCGCCATCGCCGTCGAGGTCCATCTCGGAAAAGATCATCTGCGGACCCATGCCGCGGCCCTGGCCGGGGCCCTGCCCCTGCTGGGCCAGCGCCGGGGCGGCGAGCGCCATGGGGATCATCAGCGCCAGCGCGCCTGCTTTCATCATCGACATCGGCCTGTCTCCTGTCTTGCTTGGCTGTCTGATCCGTCACACGCAGGGCGCGCCCGGTTCCGTCGCAGAAAAATGCAGAAAAATGCGCGGGCCGCGGCAGAAGGGCACTGGACGCCCCCGCCCCGCCGCCGCATCTATCGGGGCATGAGCCACGACGACCCCGCCCTGCGCCCCGAATTCCTGCCCGGCCCGCCCGAGCGCCCCGCCGGCCCCGCGATCCGCCGCGGGCTGCGCCGCCTCTGCCCCGGTTGTGGCGAGGGGAGCCTGTTCGACGGCTACCTGACGCTTGCGCCCGCCTGCCCCGCCTGCGGCGAGGACCTGAGCCATGCGCGCGCCGATGACGGGCCGGCTTACCTCTCGATCCTGGTCACGGCCAAGGTCATGGGCACGCTTCAGCTGTTCACCTACGAGATGTTCCAGCCCTCGCCCTGGGTGATGGCGGGGACGTTTTCGGTTGGCGTGATCGCCATGGCCCTCTACCTTCTGCCGCGCTTCAAGGGGCTGATCGTGGGGGTGCAGTGGGCCAAGCGGATGCACGGGTTCTAGTGGACAAGACCGCGATCCGGAACGCGGCCACGGTGATCGTGCTGCGCGATGCCGCGACGCGGCCGCGCGTGCTGATGGGGCAGCGCGGGCAATCGGCGGCCTTCATGCCGTCGAAATTCGTCTTTCCGGGCGGCGCGGTGGATGCTGTCGACGCCACCATCCCGCTGGCCGCCCCCCCAGCACCTGTCTGCGCCGCGGCACTGGCCACCGAGAGCGATCTTGCACCCGAACCCCTGATCGCCGCGGCCACGCGCGAGCTGTGGGAGGAAACCGGCCTTCTGATCGGTGCGCCCGATCCGCGGGCGGGCGCGATGGAGGCGCCGCAGGGCTGGCGCGGCTATATCGCCACGGGGCATCTGCCCGACGGGGCCGATGCGAGTTTCCTGTTCCGCGCGATCACGCCGCCGGGCCGCCCCCGCCGCTTCGATGCGCGCTTCTTCCTCGTGGAGGCCGAGGCCTTGCGCAACGACCCCGACGATTTCAGCCGCGCCGAGGAGGAGCTGGGCCACCTGCACTGGGTGCCGCTCGACGAAGTGCGGGGCTACGACATGCCCTTCATCACCGAGGTGGTGCTGGCCGAGCTGTCGGCGCGGCTGGAGGGGCGACAGGCCCCCGGCGTGCCCTTCTTCGACAACCGCACCGAGGTCAGCCGCTTTTCGCGCCTCTGACGTCCGGTCCGCTCCATGGCCCGGCGTTGCGCGGGTGGAGACTGCAAGAGCCTCCGGCGGGCATATTTGTGGAACAGAGATGCGAAAGTTTGAATCGAATTGTCATCTCTGTTCCTGAAATATGCCGGGGGAGTCGGCGCAGCCGACGGGGGCAGAGCCCCCCTCTGTCACAGGCCGAAGAGATGGGCGCCCAGCGTCAGCCACAGCGGCATGACGGCAAAGGCCAGGAGCGTCTGCACCGTGATCATCGCGGCCATCAGCGGCGCGTCGCCGCCCAGTTGGCGGGCAAGCGTATAGGCCGCGACACCGGTGGGCAGCGCGCCGTAGATCAACGCCACCTGCGCGGTCAGCGGCGGCAGGCCGAGGGCCAGCGCAAGCGCGAGGATGACCAGAGGGAAGACGAGCAGCTTGCCGCCCGCCGCCAGCGCCATGGGCAGCCAGTCGGCCTGCAACCCGCGCAGCTTGAGGCTTGCGCCGACGCAGAGCAGCATGATCGGCAGCGCTGCCTGCCCCAGCACGCTCAGCGTTTCCTGCAAGACGGGAATGGGCGCCCAGCCCATCAGGTTCACCCCCGCCGCGGCGAGGATCGACAGGATCAGCGGGTTGGTGGCGAGGCTCTTGGCCGCGCCGAGCAGCACCGGGCTGCCTGGACGGGGCAGGAGGATGGAGAAAAGGCCCACCACCGTCAGGTTTACCACCGGCACGAGGACGGCCGCGCCCAGAACCGCCAGTTGCAGCGCGGGCGTGCCGTAGAGCGCCTCGGCCACGGCCAGCGCGATAAAGGTGTTGAACCGCCCCGCGCCTTGCAGGATCGAGGTGGCCTGCGGTGCCGGGAACCGCATCAGGATCGCCGCCGCCGTGCCTGCCGCCGTGGCCGCGAAGAAGCCCGCGTAGAGCGTGCCCGCGTAGGAGATGAGGTTGGGGTCCGAGAGATCCGCCTCGGAGATGCGCACGAAGAAGAGCGCGGGCATCAGGACGAAATAGACAAGGCGGTCGTTCAGCGTCCAGAATTCCTCGGAGGGAATGCCGCCGCGGCGCAGCGCATAGCCCGTCACGATCAGCAGGAAGATCGGCGCGATCGAGAGCGCGATCGTGATCATGCCGCCACCCCGCGCCAGAAGATCACCCCGATCGAGGCGACGAGAAGGGCAAGGCCCGCGATTTCCTTGGGCGAGGAGCGTTCCTTGAGCCAGAAGACCGAGACGAGGAAGGTGAAGACCAGCTCGATCTGCCCCAGCGCCTTGACCAGGGCCGCGGTCTGAAGGGTAAAGGCGGTGAACCAGCCGAGACTGCCAAGCATGGAGGTGAGCCCCACGAGGCCCGAGACCCGCCAGCTGGAGAGCACACGGCCCACCTCGCCCCGCTCGCGCCACGCGATCCAGAGACCGAGGACCACCGCCTGCACCGCCGTGGCCGCGGCCAGCGTCAGGCTGGCGCGCAGGAAAACGTCGCCCTCGGGCAGCGCGAGCGAGGCGCCGCGGTAACCCACCGCCGAGATGCCGAAGAAGACGCCCGAGGCGAGACCGTAGCCCGAGGCCGCGTTGAAGAGCCGCCCGCGCCAGGGCAGCGCGGTGTCGCCCTTGGGCGGATCCGACAGGAGGACGACGCCGACGAAGCCGAGGCCGATGGCGAACAGGATCGGGGGCGAGACGGCCTCGCCCAGCAGGAGCAGGCCGAAAAACGCGGTCAGGATGACCTCGGATTTCATCAGCGTGATGCCCACGGCGAAATTCCGCACCGCGAAGAGCGCGACGACGCACATGGTGCCCAGCACCTGCGCCAGCGCGCCGGGGATGAGGAAGGCCCAGAAGCGCGCGCCGGGGGTCGGCAGGGCCTGCGCGGTCGCCTGCGCGTAGACGGCGACGATCACGGCGACCAGCGGCGCGGAATAGAGGAAGCGCGCCCAGGTCGCGCCCGCGGTCGAGAGCGTCGTGACCTTCAGGTGGCGCTGCAGCGTGAAGCGCAGCGTCTGCATGAAGGCGGCGAAGATCGTGACCGGAATCCAGAGGGGCATGGGCGTCTCATGCGCCCGAAGCCCCCGGCCTTCAAGCTACTTCTGCGGGTAGAGCGGATGCGGCACCGGGTCTTTCGCGCGGAGCAGGTGGCGGCGGAAGATCTGCGCGTAGCTGTCGTAGCGGTAGCCCGCGTTGCGCCCGAGGTACTTGTCGCGGTTGGGGAAATAGATCCGCGGCAGGCGATACCAGGGCAGCTTGGGGTGCATGTGGTGGACGACATGCAGGTTGTTGTTGAGAAACAGGAAGGCCAGCGGCCCGCGATCCTCGATGATGACGGTGCGCCCGCGGGCGCGCTCATGGGCCTGATGCTCGAGAAAGGTGCGGATCTTGAGGACGGCAAGCCCGCCGTAGCAGCCCAGCACGTAGGCCCAGAGCGGCATGTCGGAGGTCAGCACCAACCCGACGATGGCGGCCGCGGCGGGCAGGTGCCAGAGCCAGCCGCGCAAGACCGCCCGATCGCCCGCGCGGATCGCGCGCAGGTCGGCGGCCATGAAGGCGACCTGCCCGATCACGGGACCGAGAATCATCCGGCCGAGCAGCGTGTTGTTCGCGTTCAGAAGCCACTGCACCGGACGCGGCAGCCGCGCCCAGACCGCCGGATCCAGGTAGTTCGATTCCGGGTCGTCATAGGGATCGGTCAGCGTCGCATCCATGTGATGCGCCAGATGCGTGTCGCGAAAGCGCAGGTAGGGGATGACGAGATTGAGCGAGGGAAAGACGAGGATCTCGCCCAACCTGCGTTCGGCGAAGGGGTGGCCGTGGGTGACCTCGTGCTGGAGCGAGGAATGCAGCGCCACGACCGGGATCAGGGCGAGGATGGCCAGCGTCAGGCTGATCTCGGGCAACCAGAAAAGACAGGCCGCCAGCGCCCCGTAGGTCGCGCAGATCAGCAGGAATGTCGGCCATTCGACCCGCATGAAGCCCCGTGTCTTTGGCGGGTGCATCCCCGGCGCCCGCCTGTCACCGATATGTCACGTTGCATGTTGCGGGCAGTCCGGGTTTTCTCCACGGGAACTCAACACTGTTCTGGATTCTCAACGATGCTGGATATTTCCGACAAACGCCGGATCGCCGCCACCTTCCGCGAGCGGTTGGCGGGCGCGCTGACGGCCTCGGGGCTCAGCCGGGCGGCGCTGGCGCGCGCGATCGGGGTGGATCGTTCGAGCATCACGCAGATGCTGGCCGAGGGCGAGACGCGGATGCCGGGCGGGCATGTGGTGGCGGCCTGCGCGCAGGCGCTCGATGTCTCGGCGGACTGGCTGCTGGGGCTGACCGACCGGCCCGAGCAGGCGGGCGCGCTGCTGGCCTCCTCCTTCTCGATTTCCGAGACGGGGCGCGCGACGGGCCTCGACGACCAGATCTTTGCCTGGCACCGCGAGGCCGAAGGCTACAAGGTGCGCCACGTCCCCGCGACCCTGCCCGACATGCTCAAGACCAACGCGGTGCTGCGCTGGGAATACGCGCCCGTCACCCACCGCCGCCCCGACGCCGCGATCGATGCCGCGGCCGAGCGGCTGGACTGGATGCGCCTGACCGAAAGCGATTACGAGATGGCGATGGCCGTCCACGAGATGGAAAGCTTCGCCCGCGGCGAGGGGTATTACGCGGGGCTCGAGGCCGAGGTGCGGCGCGCGCAACTGGACTGGCTGGCCGAGCTTTATGCGCAGTTCTACCCGTCCCTGAGGATTTTCCTCTTCGACGCGCGGCAGGTCTGGTCGGCGCCGGTCACGGTCTTCGGGCCGAAGATGGCGGTGATCTACATGGGCCGCCATTACATCGCCTTTCGCGACCGCGACCGGGTGCGGACGGTGACGCGGCATTTCGACTGGCTGGTGCGCGAGGCGCGCGTGTCGGCCCGCGACGTGCCCGGCTACCTCGACGGGCTGAGGGCGCTGATCCGGTAGGAAAGCGGCCTTGGCGGCCAGAAACGCGATTTCATAACGTCAATCTTTTTCACGCCAAATTCCGCGCGTTCTCTAATTTTGATTGCAGTAAAGCAATCTATCCCCAAGGTTATCCATAGATGCCTAGTACGGCATCGGGTTCGCCTTGTGGATCTCGTCGATCGCCTCCAGCAGCTCGTCGGACAGTCGCGTCTCGAGGCCCGAAAGGATATGCGCCAGCTGGTCCGAGGTGGTCGCGCCGAAGATCGTCGAGACCGGGAAGGGCCGCTGCACGGTGAAGGCCAGCGCCATGTGCACCGGGTCGAGCCCGTGGCGCTGCGCAAGATCGAGATAGGCGTCGACGGCGGGGAAGACGCGGTCGGTCTTGCGCCCGCCGAGATTGCCGTTGCGATCCATCCGGCTGCCCGCGGGTACCGCGCCGCCCTGGTACTTGCCGGTCAGCAGGCCCGCGGCCAGCGGGGAATAGGCCAGAAGCGTCACCTGCTCGTTCACCGCCAGTTCGCCAAGATCGGTGTCATAGAGGCGGCAGAGCAGCGAATATTCGTTCTGGATGGATTGCACCCGCGGCAGGCCCTCGGCCTCGGCGATCTGCAGCCATTGCGCCGTGCCCCAGGCGCTTTCGTTCGACAGCGCGAAATGGCGGATTTTTCCTTCATCCACAGCCGCTTGCGCGGCGTGCAAGACCTCCAGCATGTTGGCCCGCGTGGCCGCGCGGTCCTGGGCGGAGGGGTCGTAGCGCCAGTTCTGCCGGAAATGGTAGGAGCCGCGGTTGGGCCAGTGGATCTGGTAGATGTCGATCACATCGGTCCGCAACCGCGCGAGCGAGGCGTCGAGGGCGGCGGTGAAGGTCTCGGCGGTGATGTCCTGCCCCGGCCGGACGAAACCGGCGTTCTTGCCGCTGATCTTGGTCGCCAGCACGTAATCGCCGCGCCGGCCCGGATTGGCGGCGTTCCAGTTGCCGAGGATGGTTTCGGTGTCGCCCACCGTCTCGGCGGTGACCGGGTTCACGGGATACATCTCGGCGGTGTCGACGATGGTGATGCCGGCGTCCAGCGCCATGTCCATCTGGCGATGGGCGTCCGCCTCGGGCGTCTGGCTGCCCCAGGTCATCGTGCCGAGGCAATAGTCGGTGATCATCGTATCGGTCGAGCCGAGCGGTATCTGGCGCATGTCCTGTCCCCTGTTCCGTGTCCGCGCGGACACTAGGCACCGGGGCGGGAGATGCAAGGCGGGGTCGCTCCGGGTCTTGAGAACATTTGGCGAACATTTATACTCTCGGCCATGGACATGACCAAGCTCACGCGCCATTCGCATCGCCGCGACCGGCCTGGCCTGACGCTTCTGGGGCGGTTCGGGCTGGCGGGGGCGCGGGCGCATGAGCTGTGCGGCACGGCGCGGCGACGGCTGGCGCTGTGGCTGGCGGCGGAGGTCGAGGGGCCGGTGCTGTGGATCCGCCCCGGCTGGCATCCGGATCGGCTGCACATGGCCGGCGTCAGGGCCGAGATCGACCCCGGCCGCCTGATCTTCGTCGAGCCCGAGCGCCCCGCCGACCTGCTGTGGACAATGGAGGAGGCGCTGCGCGCCGGCGTCCTGCCGCTGGTGGTCTGCGACCTGCCCGAACCGCCGGGTCTGACACCGGTGCGGCGGCTGCACCTCGCCGCCGAGGCGGGGGGCGGCAGCGGGCCGGGCCTGATGCTGACGCCGGGCGAGGGCGGTGCCGCGGGGGTGGAGAGCCGGTGGCGGCTGGAGCCCGCGCATGGGGCGGAGGAGACGGGCTGGCGGCTGGCACGGCTGCGCGCGCGGGACGCGCCGCCGGGCGACTGGGGGGTGACGCGCGGCGCCAAGGGGCGGCCCGTGCTGGTGGAAACGGCGGCGGAGCCTGCGTGAGGGGGGCCGTGATCCGGGTCGGGCAGAAGCCCCCCGGGGATGCCGGTCGCGGATGCGAAGCGACCTGCGCGACCTGGGGCAAGGGGGCGTGCACGGGTCGATGGCCGGACGCGGTCGCGATCGGGCCGACTGTCGGCGCCCAGGTGAGAGGGCGGGACATCTGGGGGCTCTGCCCCCGTCGCATGCGCGACTCCCCCGGAGTTGTATTGGCCAAGATGAAGGGGGGACATGGACGGCAGGGGGCGCGCGTTAACCTTGATGAAGGGTTGCGGGGGCGGTCTTGCGGGACGGACCGTCGGTGGCTGACTGACGGGCGCTGACCGGGCGGATGGGGGTGCGCGCCGGGGATGGCGTCACCGGATCGCGCGCGCGTGGGCGCGCCGGAGGCCATGCGGTTTCCGGCGGGTTCCCGTGAGGGACGGATTTGCTCGGGAGGGGAGGTGCGCTGTCGGAGCGGGTCCGCGTGGCGCTTGACCGTGAAGGATGGCGGCGCCGCCAGGGCGGTGTCCATCTGGCCGCCCTGAGGGGGCGACCCCGGTGTCCGGCTCTGATCGGCCCGTGGCCTTGGCCCTTTGGGGGCTGTCTTGGGCCAGGGGACGGAAACCTGAAGGTGACGGGCGTGTCAGACCCGCCGGGACATGTCCATGGCCGGGGACCCTGCCACGGCGGGGTTAAGGAAGCGTTACGGGCGCGCGAAAACCGACGCCGATCTGCCGGAAACGTGGCTGCATTCCCTGCCCTGCCCCGTTAGGCAGGACGAAACGGAAGCCCCATGCGCCTGATCGTCTCCTTCGCCGCCCTGTTCCTGTCGGTGCTGCTCTTGCAGCTCTCCTCGGGGGGCGTGGGGCCGCTCGACGTGTTGTCGGGCACCGTTCTGGGGTTCAGCGCCGGGCAGATCGGCCTCCTGGGCTCGGCCCATTTCCTGGGCTTTTTCATCGGCTGCTGGTGGGCGCCGCGGCTGATGGGCTCGGTGGGCCATTCCCGCGCCTTCGCGGCCTTCACCGCGACAGGAGCGATCGGGCTGCTGGCGCATATGCTGGTGGTCGACGCCTATGCCTGGGCGCTGATGCGGGTGGCCACGGGGCTGTGCATCGCGGGCTGCTACACGGTGATCGAGGCCTGGCTGCAGGCCAAGGTCGAGAACGCCAACCGCGGCCGGATGATGGGCACCTACCGGATGGTCGACACCGGCGGCAGCCTGCTGGCGCAGCTGATGATCGGGGTGCTCGCGCCGGCCTCCTACGTCTCCTACAACCTGCTGGCGCTGCTGTGCTGCGCGGCGCTGCTGCCCCTGACGCTGACGCGGCTGCCGCAGCCCGAGACGGGGGCCGCCCCACGCCTTCGGCCCGGCATCGCATGGGCGCTGTCACCGCTGGCGGTGGCGGGGGTGATCGTGTCTGGCGTGTCGGGGGCGTCGTTCCGCATGGTCGGCCCGCTTTACGGGGCCGAGGTGGGCCTGAGCGCGGACCAGATCGGATTTTTCCTCGCAGCCTTCGTGCTGGGCGGTGCGCTGGCGCAATGGCCCGCGGGCTGGGCCGCGGACCGCAACGACCGGCGCTGGGTGCTGATCTGGTTCTCGGGGGCCTCGATCGCCGCCTGCGGTGTGACGGTGGCCTTCTCCGGCCTGGGGATCGCGGCGATCTTCCTGGCTGCGCTGGCCTTCGGGGCCACGACCTTTCCGATCTACTCGATCTCGGCGGCCCATGCCCATGACTGGGCGCGTGACGACCAGCGGGTCGAGCTGTCTGCGGCGCTGATGTTCTTCTACGCGCTGGGGGCCATCGCGGCGCCCCTGCTGACCTCGTGGCTGATCGCGGCCTACGGACCGCCCGCGCTGTTCTACTTCATCGCGGCGGCGCATGTGGGTCTCCTGATCTTCGGCCTGATCCGGATGCGCAGGCGGCCCGCGGCCAGCACGCGCAATCCCTATGTCTGGATCCCGCGGACGTCCTTTCTGGTCGGTCGGATCTTTCGCCGGCCGCGCTGAGGCGTTCGCGTCAATTCCATGGAGACGGCCAAGTTTCGGCCCATTCCGCGGGCACCCTGACGCATGACCAAGGCGTAACGAGGGACCAGAGACATGGGCATTTTTCGCGGCATCCTGACCGGCGTTCTCGGGCTGGCCTTTCTCGGGGCGGTCGGCAACCTCGGCTACCTTGCGCTGACCGGAACGGACCGCGCCGAGGGCCCGGCCACCGTCGCCCCGCCGCCGATCCCGGCTCCGGTCGCCGCGGCGACGCCGGTCGCGGGCGTGGCGCCTGCCGCGCAGGCCGAGGCACGGGCAGAGGGGCCGGCGTCGGTCTGGCCCGCCGCGCTGGCCGGGCTGGTGACCCGCACGGCCGCCACGGCCGCCCCCCTGCAGGCGCCAAAGGATGTGCCGGCCCGCAGCCTGACCGACGCGCAGATCGAGGCGGTCGAGGCGGAATGGCGCGGATGGATGGCCGAGGCTGCCCTGTCGGAAGGCGCGATGGCGCTGGCCCTGCCCGACGGGCGCGTCATCGGCGCGGGCCTCGGGCGCGACGCGGCCGCGAGGGCCCCGGTCGCCAGCCTGTCCAAGGCGATCACCGGCCTCTGTCTGGACGGGCTGCTGGCCGAGCGGGGCATGGGCTGGGACACGGCGCTGGGCGACATCGACGCCGAGATGAGCGCCGCGGGCGTCACGCCGCGCCCGTGGAACGAGGGGATCACGCTGGCGGGGTTGGTCACGCATACCGCAGGACTGCAGCCGGACCTGACGCAGGGCGACCTCGTCGGCAGGACGCACGGCGCCCTCGGCCTGCACCGCCGCGTCGCCTCGGAGGCGCTGGCCGAGGGGGCGATCCGCGGCACACCGGGCAGCTCCTTTTACTCCAACACCAATTTCGCCGTTCTGGGCGTCGTCATCGAGGCGCTGTCGGGCCGGTCCTACGCCGAAACCTGCATGGCGCGCGTGATCGCCCCCGCGAACGTGGAGGCCGCGGTGATCGAAGGGCGGATGGGGTCGATGTCGGCCTATGCCGGCTGGGAGATCTCGGCCGAGGACTACGCCCGCCTCGCCCGGCACTGGTTCGCGGCGGGACAGCCCCATGTCGATGCGCCGCCGAGCCGCCCGGACGCGGACGGGTATGCCATGGGATATGCCATCAGCGGTGCGGGCCGGGAGGCCGAGGTGACGCATAACGGGCGCCTGTGCTTCGACGAGGCCGCGCGCGAGGGGCATGGCGCGACCTTCGTGGCGACCGGCGCGGGCATCGCCTTCGCCGCGAACTGGGGGAACTGCATCGACCGGACGCGCTACACGCAGCTGATCGACCGGATCCTCCCGCATCTGCGCTGACCCACTGGCCTTGCCCGCGCGCGCCCGCTAAACGGAGCGCAACGCGCATCCGGAGGCAGGGCCATGGCACGCATCCTCATCACCTCGGCGATCCCCTACATCAACGGGATCAAGCACCTGGGCAACCTGGTGGGCAGCCAGCTGCCCGCCGATCTCTACGCCCGCTACAAGCGTGCGCGCGGCGACGAGGTGCTGTTTCTGTGCGCCACCGACGAACATGGCACGCCCGCCGAACTGGCCGCGGCCAAGGCGGGCAAGCCGGTGGAGGCGTATTGCGCCGAGATGTGGGCGGTGCAGGACCGGCTTGGACGCGGGTTCCGGTTGAGCTTCGATCATTTCGGGCGCTCCTCCAGCCCGCAGAACCACGCGCTGACGCAGCATTTCGCGGGGCGGCTGGCCGAGGCCGGTCTGATCGAGGAAGTGGTCGAGAAGCAGGTCTATTCGGTGGCCGACGGCCGCTTTCTGCCCGACCGCTACATCGAGGGCACCTGCCCCAACTGCGGCTATGACAAGGCCCGCGGCGACCAATGCGAGAACTGCACCAAGCAGCTGGACCCGACCGACCTGATCGCCCCGCGCAGCGCGATTTCCGGCAGCACGGATCTGGAGGTGCGCGAAACCAAGCACCTCTACCTGCGCCAATCGGCCATGCGCGACCAGTTGCGCGACTGGATCAACTCCAAGACCGACTGGCCGATCCTGACCACCTCGATCGCGAAGAAATGGCTCGATGACGGCGACGGGTTGCAGGACCGCGGCATCACGCGCGACCTCGACTGGGGCATCCCGGTGAAGAAGGGCGAAGAGGATTGGCCGGGCATGGAGGGCAAGGTCTTCTACGTCTGGTTCGACGCGCCCATCGAATACGTCGCCTGCGCCGCGGAATGGGTCGAGGCCGGCACGGGGCCTGGGTCGGAAAAAGGCTGGGAACGCTGGTGGCGCACGGACAAAGGCGCCGAAGATGTTCGATATGTGCAATTCATGGGCAAGGATAACGTGCCCTTCCACACGTTGTCTTTCCCCGCGACGATCCTCGGCTCGGGCGAGCCCTGGAAGCTCGTGGATTACATCAAGTCGTTCAACTACCTCAACTACGATGGCGGTCAGTTCTCGACCTCGCAGGGCCGCGGCGTCTTCATGGACCAGGCGCTGGAGATCCTGCCGCCGGATTACTGGCGTTGGTGGCTCCTGAGCCATGCGCCGGAGACGAGCGATGCCGAGTTCACCTGGGAAGGGTTCCAGCAGGACGTGAACAAGGACCTGGCGGATGTTCTGGGCAATTTCGTGAGCCGGATCACGAAGTTCTGCCGCTCGAAATTCGGCGAGGTGGTGCCGGAGGGCGGGGCCTACGGACCGCAGGAGGTGGCGCTGATCGCCGACCTGGAGGCGCGGTTGAGGCGCTACGAGGCGCATATGGACGCGATCGAGATCCGCAAGGCAGCGGCCGAGTTGCGGGCGATCTGGGTGGCGGGCAACGAGTACCTGCAATCGGCCGCGCCCTGGACGGCCTTCAAGGACGACCCCGAGCGGGCGGCGGCGATCACGCGCTTCGCGCTCAACCTGATCCCGTTCTACGCGGGGCTGTCGGCCCCTTTCATCCCCGATGCCGCAGAGGCGATGGCCGGGGCGATGGGCGTGGCGCCAACCTGGCCCGACAGTGCCGAGGCCGCGCTGAGCGCCCTGCCGGGCGGTCACGCCTTCACGGTGCCCGACGTGATGTTCGCCAAGATCGCCGACGAGACGCGGGAGGAATGGGCGGCCCGCTTCGCCGGAACGCGCGGCTGACGCCGCGAGGGCGTGCGGCGTGGCTCGGCCTTCGGCCTGCGCCACGACCGCGGTGGCACCGCTTCGCGGTGCGGTCGGTGTGCCTGATCCGCGGTATGCAGGACAGCAGCAGCGCTCCGGAAGAGGGGGCTCTGCCCCCGTCCCTTCGGGACTCCCCCGGAGTTGTACTTGCCAAGATGAAGCGGAAAAACCGGCATGGTGGGGAACGAAACCCGTGTCCCGTCGCCATGAGCCGGATGGCAGCCCGCTTCCTTCCACCTCACTGGGCGAGCCTGTCCGCCATCCGTCGCGGCGCCCGCCTTGCGATCTTCATCTTGGCCAATACAACTCCCGCCGGAGGCTCCCGCCGTCTGCCGTCATGACGGTCGGGACAAGGAAGGGCGCGACGCGGCCACATGCCCCCAGCGCGCGAAGGAGCGGCCCCGCAGGGGCCCGACGCCGCGCGCCGCCGGGTCGGGGCCGAAGGCCCCGAAACACCCGTCAGGACCGCAGCACTGCACCGGGGTTCAGGATGCCACTGGGGTCGAGCGCGGCCTTGATGGCTCTCATCGCTGCCAGCTTTCCCGGATCGCCGTATCGCTCGAGATCGTCGACCTTCAGCCGCCCCACCCCGTGTTCCGCCGAGACCGAACCGCCCAGGTCCATCACGAGGTCATGGACCGCGCGCTTGATCGCGTCGCGCTGGTTCTCGTGATCGGCGCGGGATTTCCCCGGCATCGGGAAAACGTTGTAGTGCAGGTTCCCGTCGCCCATGTGGCCGAAGCAGTTCAGGCGAAACTCCGCGATGGCGCCGATCCGGGCCGGGGCCTCGGCGATGAAGCGGGGGATGGACGCGACCGGGACCGAGATGTCATGCGAGGACACCGCGCCGACGCGCCGGTTGGCGGCAGGGATGTTTTCGCGCAGCGCCCAGAATTCGGCGCGCTGCGCCTCGGATTGCGCGATGACGCCATCGGTGACGAGACCGGTCTCGAACGCTTCGGCGAAGAGTTCCTCGAGCGCGCCCGCCGGATCGCCGCCCGCCCCCATGCCGAGGTCGATCAGGACCGCCCAATCGGGGTGATCGGCAAAGGGCTGGCGTGTCTCGGGGCCGACCTCGGCCAGGAAATCGAAACCTTCGCGGCTCATCAGCTCGAAAGCCGAGATCGCGGCGCCGATCCGGGCCTGTGCGAGGCGCAGCAGCGCCAGCGCGGCCTCGGGCGACGGCACGACCATCATCGCGGCGCCCGTCGCGGCGGGTTTGGGGAAGAGGCGCAGCGAGGCCGCGGTGATCACGCCGAGCGTCCCCTCCGACCCGATCAGCAGGTGGCGGATGTCGTAGCCGGTGTTGTTCTTCCTGAGCGGCGACAGGGCGTTGACGATGGTGCCATCGGCCAGCACCGCCTCGATCCCCAGCACGAGGTCGCGCGCGTTGCCGTAGCGGATCACGTTCACCCCGCCCGCATTCGTGGCGAGCAGCCCGCCCAGCCGGGCCGAGCCCTGGGAGGCGAGCGTCAGGGGGAAGATCCACTCCTCGGCCTCGGCCGTGGCATGGATGTCCGACAGGATCGCGCCGGCCTCGACCGTCATCGTGCCGGCCTCGGCGTCGAAGGCGCGGATGGTCTTCATGCGTTCGAGCGACAGGATGACCGGCGCGGGGCCGGTCTCGGTCAGCTGGCCGCCGACAAGGCCCGTGCCGCCGCCGTAGGGGATGACCGGCGTGCCGGTCTCGGTGCAAAGCTGCAGGATTGCCGCGACCTCCCCGGTCGTGGCGGGCGCGACCACGGCTGCGGCGCGGCCCTGCCAGCGGCCGCGGGGCTCTTCGAGATAGGCCGGCGTCACCTCGCGGAGGGCGGCGGGCGGCAGGAGGGCGGCGAGGCGCCGGGTGAGGTCAGTCATGGCGGGCAACCTAGGACAGGGGTGGGCCGAGGGAAACCGGGCGCGCGTCAGCCCACCTCGGTGCGGCCGCGGCGGTCATGGCGCAGGTGGGCGTAGAGCACGTGGTTGCGCCAGCGCCCATTGATCTGGAGGTAGCTTTGCGCCACGCCCTCGTATTTGAACCCGGCCTTTTCGAGCACCCCGCGCGAGGCGACGTTTTCCGGCAGGCAGGCGGCCTCGACCCGGCTGAGATCCTGCCCGCGAAAGGCGTAATGGACCACCGCCTCGATCGCCTCGCGCATGTAGCCCTGCCGTGCAAAGGGCTGGCCGATCCAGTAGCCCAGCGTCGCAGATTGCGCGGGGCCGCGGCGGATGTTGTCGAGCGTGATGGCGCCCAGAAGGCTCTCGTCTTCGCGGCGGATGATGAAGAGCGGCACCGCGCTGCCCTGCGTCAGCGCGCGTTGCGCCCAGTAGACGCGGCCGGTGAAGCTTTTGCGGGTCAGGTGGTCGGCGGCCCAGGTCGGCTCCCACGGGGTGAGGAACTCGCGCGAGCCGTCGCGCAGCGCGGTCCAGGGACGAAAATCGGCGTGCCGCGGCAGCCGGAGCACCAGGCGCTCCGTGTCCAGCCGCAAGTGCCGTTTTCGCGCCAGCATCAGGCGGCGAGGCGCGCGGTCACCTGCGCGAGATCGGGGGCCGCCTTGACCGGCCCGTAGAGCGCCATGGCCGCGCGCGGGGTCGCCAGAAGCGCGCCCGCGTGATCGCGCAGGCCCGACAGCGTCACCGCGTCGATCCGCGCGACCGTTTCCTCGAGCGGGGGCACCCGGTTCCAGATCGCCACCAGCCGCGCCAGCCGTTCCGCCCGGGCCGAGGGGCTTTCGAGCCCCATCAGAAGGCCCGCCTTCATCTGGGCGCGGGCGCGCGCGAGTTCCGCCTCGGTCATGTCTTCGGTCGAGCGCTTGAGTTCGTCCAGCGTCAGGGTGACCAGTTCCGGCAACTCCTCTCCGGAGGTGCCGGCGTAGATCGTCAGAAGCCCCGTGTCGTCATAGCTGCCGACCTGGGAATAGATCGTGTAGCACAGGCCGCGCTTCTCGCGGATCTCCTGGAACAGGCGCGAAGACATGCCGCCGCCAAGTGCTGTCGCGTAGATCTGCGCGGTGTAGATGTCGTCCGAGCGATAGCCCGGCGCTTCCAGCGCGAGGGTGAAATGGGCCTGTTCCAGCGCCTTGATCTCGCGCCGCTCGCCGCCCGCGAACTGGCCCGGTTCGGGCGTCATCGGCGAGGAGGGCGGCAGATGGCCGAAGGCCTGTTCGGCAAGGCGGACGATCTCGTCATGATCGACGGCCCCCGCCGCCGACAGGATCAGTTGCCCCGGCCCGTAGTGCTGGGCGACGAAGCGGTCGAAATCGGCGCGGGTGAAGGCGCGCACGCGCTCGGCGGGGCCGAGGATGGTGCGGCCCAGAGGCTGGCCCGGATAGGCCTCTTCCTGGAGCCAGTCGAAGATGATGTCATCTGGCGTGTCGGCGGCCTGCCCGATCTCCTGCAGGATCACGCCGCGTTCCACCTCGATCTCGCGCGGGTCGAAGACGGGGTTCAGCACGATGTCCGAAATCAGGTCGAGGGCGAGCGCCACGTCATCGCGCAACACGCGGGCGTAGTAGGCCGTGACTTCGCGGCTGGTGTAGGCGTTGATGTAGCCGCCCACATCCTCGATTTCCTCGGCGATCTGCAGCGCGCTGCGCCGTTTCGTGCCCTTGAAGGCCATGTGTTCCAGGAAATGCGCGATCCCGTTCTGCTCGGGCGCCTCGTGTCGGCACCCGGCCGAGACCCAGACGCCCAGCGCGGTCGACTCGAGGCCCGGCATATGCTCGGTGACGATCCTCAGACCGTTCGAAAGGGTATGCAGTTCGACACTCACGCGGCGATTTCCTCGCGGATCAGGGTTTCGATCTGGTGAAGATCGTTCTCGACACGGGTCATCCGCTCGGGCCGCTCGTGCAGGTCGGCCATGCGCGGCGGCAGCGCGGGGCGGATACCGGTCGCCGCCTCGACCGCGTCCGGGAATTTCGCGGGATGGGCCGTGGCGAGCGTGACCATGGGGGTGGACCCGAGGAAGCCTTGGGCCACATGCACGCCGACGGCGGAATGGGGGCAGAGCAATTCGCCCATCTGCGGCAATGCGCGGGCAATCGTGGCGGAGGTTTCCTCCTCGGACGCGCGGCCGCTTGCGAAATCCGAGCGCAGGCTTTCCAGCGCCCCTTGCGAGATGTGGAAGCCGCCGCCCTGTTTCAGCTCGTCCATCAGCTGCGCCACCGCCGCGCCGTCGCGGCCGTAGGCGTCGAAGAGCGCACGCTCGAAGTTGGAGGAGACCTGGATATCCATCGACGGGCTGATCGAGGGGGCGACGCCATGGGTGACGTAATCGCCCGTCGAAAGCGCCCGGTGCAGGATGTCGTTCTGGTTCGTGGCCACCACCAGTTTCTCGATCGGCAGGCCCATCCGCTTGGCGAGGTAGCCCGCGAAGATGTCGCCGAAATTGCCGGTGGGCACGGTGAAGCTGACCTTGCGGTGCGGCGCGCCCAAGGCGACAGCAGAGGTGAAGTAATAGACCACCTGCGCCAGCACGCGGGCGAAGTTGATCGAGTTCACGCCCGCCAGCCGCACCTCGTCGCGGAAGGTGAAATCGTTGAACATGTCCTTCAGCCGCGCCTGCGCGTCATCGAAACTGCCGGTGATGGCGAGCGCATGGGCGTTTTTCTCGACCACGGTGGTCATCTGGCGGCGCTGCACGTCCGACACCCTGCCATGGGGGTAGAGGATGAAGACATCCACGTTGTCGAGGCCGCGGAAGGCCTCCATTGCGGCGGATCCCGTGTCACCCGAGGTCGCGCCGACGATGGTCACCCGCTCGCCCGAGCGCGCAAGGGCCGTCTGGAACAGCTGGCCGATCAGCTGCATCGCGAAATCCTTGAAGGCGAGCGTGGGGCCGTGGAACAGCTCCAGCAGGAAATGATTGTCCTGCAACTGCTTCAGCGGCGCGCGGGCGGCATGGCCGAAGCCCGCATAGGCGCGCGCGATGCAATCGCCGAATTCCGCATCGGTGAAACTGTCGCCCACGAAGGGGCGCATGACGCGGAACGCGACCTCTTCGTAGGACAGGCCCGCCAGAGCGGCGATGTCGCCGTGGCTCATCCGGGGCAGTTCGGCAGGCACGTAAAGGCCGCCGTCGCGGGCGAGCCCCGTCAGCATCGTCTCTTCGAATGTCAGCTCGGGCGCCTGCCCGCGGGTCGAGATGTAGCGCATCGGCGCAGGGGTCCTTCAAACGGTCCGTCGCCTGATACGCCAGAGCAGGAAGAGTGTCATCCCCAACCAGACGGCGGCGAGCGAAAACCATGTGATCGCGTAATTCAGGTGATCGTTCGGGATGCCCTCGGTCGAGACCGGCAGGGGCGTCACCGCCTCCGGGCTCGAGAGGGCGCGCGCGATCACGAGCACAGGCTCGGTGCCGAAATGGGCGGCCAGAACCGGCACCTCGCGCGCGAACCAGGTGTTGTCGGCGATGTCGTTCTCGGGCGTGAACCCGTCCCGCTCCTCGGGCCAGTGCAGGTTGCCGGTGACGGTGAGCGCGCCCGGGGGTGGCTTGGGCACCTCGTCCGCCACGCGGATCACGCCGCGGTCGACCAGGATGCGCCGCCCGTCGTCGCTCTCGAAGGACGAGATGATGCGGTAGCCCGCCCCAAGGCCGCGCTGGCTGACCAGCACGCGGACATGCCCCTCGGCGAAACGACCGGTCACGGTCACGGGCAGGTAACGGTCGGCCTCGGGATCGGGCGGGTCAGGGATCGCCACCGGATCGGCGGCGATGCGCGCCTCGATCTCGGCCAGCACGCCCTCTTTCCACGCAAGGCGCTGCATCTGCCAGACGCCCAGCGACACGAGGATCGCCACGCCGACGACACCCAGCACCAAGGCCCCGATGATCCGTCCCATGCCCTGCCCTTTCCAAGCAAAAGGCCCACCCCTGCGGCAGGCCCTTCACGATCCGTCAAGGTTAACGCGCGCCCGCGTCCCTTCATCTTGGCATTACAACTCCGGGGGGGTCACCCGGAACGGGTGACGCGGGGGGCAGAGCCCCCCGTCGTCCCGATCTCAGCCGATCACGACGGCCTGGCCCCAGATGTAGACGGCGAGGAAGAGGAACAGCCAGACGACGTCGACGAAGTGCCAGTACCAGGCCGCGGCCTCGAAGCCGATGTGCTTTTCCGGCGTGAAATGTCCCTTCAGGACCCGCAGCCAGCACACGAAGAGGAAGATCGTGCCGATGATGACATGAACCCCGTGAAAGCCCGTAGCAAGGAAGAAGGTCGCGAAGAACTTGTCACCGGAGAAGCTCCAGCCGTAATGGGCGATCAGCTCCCAGTATTCGAAGGCCTGAAGCGCGGTGAAGATGAGGCCCAGGACGACGCCGATGATCAGGCCGTTGGCCACGTCCTTGCGCGGGCCGCCATGGACCAGCGCATGGTGCGCCCAGGTCACGGCACAGCCCGACAGAAGCAGGATCAGCGTGTTGATCAGCGGCAGGTGGAACGGGTCGACCGCGTAGATCTCGGGCGGCACATAGGTCGACGCCTCGTAGGTGTTCATCGGGTAAAGCGCGTGCTTGAAGAAGGCCCAGAACCAGGCCGCGAAGAACATGACCTCGGACATGATGAACATGATGAAGCCGTAGCGCAGGCCGATGCGCACGACCGGCGTGTGGTCGCCCGCATTGCTTTCGGCCACCACGTCGGCCCACCAGCCGAACATGACGTAGAGCGTCGCGACGAAGCCCATCGCGAACAGCCAGGGCATGCCGCCATGCATCCAGTTGACCGCCCCGAAGAGCATCACGAAGGCGGCGCCTGCGGCCATGAGCGGCCAGATCGACGGGTTGATGATGTGGTAGTCGTGGTTCTTGGTATGGGCCATGGGTGTCGTCCTCGGTCCGGGTTCTTGTCTAGTTGGCCACGGGCGCGGTCACGTCCAGCGCGGCATAGTCTTCGGGCATGTCCGTCACGTGGAACGTGTAGGAGAGCGTGATGGCGGGTGTCCCGCTGGCCTCGGGATCGTCGAGGATGGCGGGGTCGACGAAGAAGGTCACGGGCATCTCGACGCGCTCGCCGGGTTGCAGGACCTGAAGCTCGAAACAGAAACAGGCGATCTTGACGAAATAGCCGCCCGTCTCGAAGGGCGCGACGTTGAAGGACGCCGTGCCGGCAACGGGCTCGTCGGTCGGGTTGTAGGCCTCGTAGAAGGCCAGCCCCGTCTCGCCGATGCGGATGTCCATGTGGGGCTGCACCGCGCGGAACTCCCATGGCATGTCGCGCGCGCGGCTCGCGTCGAAGCGGACGCGGATGGTCTGGTCTAGGATCGTGTCGCTTTCCTGCTCGGAAACCTGCGTGGTGCCGCCGAAGCCGGTGACGCGGCAGAACCAGTCGTAAAGCGGCACGGAGGCCCAGGCGAGGCCACCCATGAAGACCATGACCGCCATAAGCCGCGTGACGATGCGGGCGTTCGAAGTCATTGGCTGTCCTCCACGATCGGTGTGATCGACACACGCGGCTGGTGGTCGAAAGCCTCCATCGAAGCGCCTTCGCGGATCTTGGCGACCGTCAGGCCGAAGACGATTGCAGCAAAACCCACGAGGCTGAGCGCCACGCCGATGTTGCGCCCCAGCCGCCGCTTGTGGAGGTCATGGGTTTGGGTGATCGGCATCAGGCAAGCCCCCAGCTGCGCAGGCCCGCATCGACGAGAAGCGCGCCGAAATGCAGGAAAAGGTAATAGAGCGAAAAGCGGAAGACGCGCTTTTCGGTGGCGTAGCCGTCGGCCTGCGCCACGTCTTCATCGCGGCGCCAGATGTCCCAGGCGCCCTTGAGGAAGATCGCGTTCAGCACCAGCGCGGCTGCCAGATAGACCGGCCCCGCGACCGAGGTGAAGCCGAGGCCGAGGGCCACGGGCACCAGCAGGACGGTGTAAATCAGGATCTGGCGGCGCGTCTCGGCCCGGCCATGGGTCACGGTCAGCATCGGAACCTTGGCCTCGTGGTAGTCGGATTTCATGAACAGCGCGAGCGCCCAGAAATGCGGCGGCGTCCACATGAAGATGAGGCCGAACATCAGCACGGCTTCGAGGCTGATGGAGCCGGTCGCGGCGACCCAGCCGATCATCGGGGGGAAGGCACCCGCCGCCCCGCCGATCACGATGTTCTGCGGCGTCGCGCGCTTGAGCCACATCGTGTAGACCACCGCGTAGAAGAAGATGGTGAAGGCCAGAAGCCCCGCCGCCATCCAGTTCGTCGCCAGCCCCAGCATCGCCACCGAGATCGCCGAAAGCCAGAGGCCCAGCGACAGCGCCTCGCCCGCCGTGACCTTGCCCGCGGGCACGGGGCGCTTGGCGGTGCGGCGCATCACCCTGTCGATATCGGCGTCATACCACATGTTCAGCGCGCCCGAGGCCCCTGCCCCCAGCGCGATGAAGAGAATGGCGGCAAAGCCGATCATCGGGTCGATTGCGGCGGGCGCGACGAGCAGGCCCACCAGCGCGGTGAAGACGACAAGCGACATCACGCGCGGCTTGAGCAGCGCGACATAGTCGCCGAACCGGGCCTCGCCCTCGGCGGTCTGGACGGTGGTGTTGGTGGTCAGGTCGGTCATCAGGCCTACCGTTCATCCTCGGACGTAAGCCGGGCTTGAGCCCGGCATCAAGGCTGGCCGGGACAAGGCCCGGCCGGCCGCATCACTCGGCCGAAGCCAGTTCGATCACGCGCGGCGCGCGCATGTTGCCCGCGCTTGCGAACTCCTGCGCCTCGCCGTTGATCCAGGCGTCGTATTCTTCCTGCGTCACGGCGAAGACGGTGATCGGCATGTAGGCGTGATTGACGCCGCACAGTTCCGAGCACTGGCCGAAGTAGACGCCTTCCTGGCCCTCGTCGACCTCGAACCACAGCTCGGCAAGGCGGCCCGGAACGCCGTCCTGCTTCACGCCGAAGGCGGGGATCGTCCAGGAATGGATCACGTCGGCTGCGGTCACCTGCACCACGACGGTGGCGCCGGTCGGCACGACCATTGCGGTGTCGGTGGCCATCAGGAATTCGTCGCGGGTGTAGCCGAATTCGGCCAGTTCGTCCTCTGCCAGCATGAAGCTGTCGAAGGCGATGCCATGCTCGGGGTATTCGTAGCCCCAGTACCACTGGTAGCCGGTGGCCTTCACGACGACATCGGCATCGGGGATGGTCTGCTGCTTGAAAAGCACGGGCAGCGAGAAGGCGCCGATCACCACGAGGATCACCAGCGGAACGACCGTCCAGGTGATCTCGATCCTGGTGTTGTGGGTGAAGGTCGCGGGCGTCGGGTTGGCCTTCGCGTTGTGGCGGACCATCGCGTAGATCAGCAAGGCGGTCACGAAGAGAACGATCGCCGTCATGATCACCAGAAGGAACGTGTCGAGCGCGCGAATGTCGCGCGCCAGTTCCGTCACGCCCGGCTGGAAGCCCGTGCCGCCGGGCGTCGGCGCGCCGATGATCTCGAGGCCGTCGCGCATCCCCATGGTCTGCGCCGCGGCGATTCCCGCCGTCAGGGTTGCACCGATACCGGCCCCAAGGCCGCTGAGCGTCTTGCGAAACGTCATTCCCGTCTGTCCTGTCTGATCCCGGCGTGCCGCCCACATGCTCCCGCGCGGCATACCGTTGCGTTCAACGTCGGACGGACCATATAGCCGGTGACGACCCAAGGCATTTGGTCTAAATGTCTCACCCCCGCGCAAATTGACATGGATCATTTTGCGCCTGCAGCATTTCCGCCGGAGGTATCATGCCCGAACCGACCCCCTTTCGCCCTTTCGACACCCTTCTCGACGAAGCGGAGGCGCTGAGGGTCCTTCGCGCGGCGACCGACGGGGCCGAGGATGGCGAGTTGTTCCTCGAGCGGCGGCGGTCCGAAGTGATCGTGTTCGACGATGGCCGGGTCAAGACCGCCAGTTATGACGCCGCGGAAGGGTTCGGCCTGCGCGCCGTGAAGGGCGAGGTGGCGGGCTACGCACATTCCACCGAGATCTCCGAGGCGGCACTGCTGCGCGCGGCCGAGACGGCACGGCTGGCCGTCGGCGACGGCGGCGGCACACTGGCCGAGGCGCCGATGGGCACCAACACGCGGCTCTATACCGACGCCGATCCGATGGCGGGCGCCGAATTCGGCGTGAAGCTGGAGACGCTGGCCGAGATCGACGCCTTTGCCCGCGCGCTCGACCCGCGCGTGGTGCAGGTCTCGGCCTCGATGGCGGCCTCCCACCAGGAGGTGGAGATCCTGCGCCCCGAGGGCGGGCGCGTGCGCGACGTGCGGCCCATGGTGCGGCTGAACGTGTCGATCATCGTGGAAGAGAACGGCCGCCGCGAAAGCGGCTCGGCGGGCGGCGGCGGGCGCATCGGGCTGGAGGGCCTCATGACCCGGAGCCATTGGGAGGGCATCGCGCGCGAGGCGCTGCGCATCGCGGTGGTGAACCTCTCGGCAGAGGCGGCGCCGGCGGGCGTGATGGACGTGGTGCTCGGCCCCGGCTGGCCGGGCATCTTGCTGCACGAGGCGGTGGGCCACGGGCTGGAGGGCGATTTCAATCGCAAGAAGCAATCCGCCTTCGCGGGGCTCATGGGCCAGAGGGTCGCCGCGCCGGGTGTGACCGTGCTGGACGATGGCACCATCCCCGACCGCCGCGGCTCGATCACGGTGGATGACGAGGGCACGCCCGGCGCGCGGAACGTTCTGATCGAGGATGGCATTCTCGTGGGCTACATGCAGGACCGGCAATCCGCCCGGCTGATGGGGGTGGCGCCCACCGGCAACGGACGGCGCGAAAGCTATGCCCATGCGCCCATGGCGCGGATGACCAACACCTACATGCTGGGCGGCGATGCCGACCCCGCGGGCATCCTGGGCGATCTGAAGGACGGCATCTATGCCGTGGGCTTTGGCGGCGGGCAGGTCGACATCACCAACGGCAAGTTCGTGTTCAGTTGCACCGAGGCCTACCGGGTGAAGAACGGCAAGGTGGGCGCGCCGGTGAAGGGCGCGACGCTGATCGGCGACGGGGCAACGGCGCTGCAGCAGATCCGGGCGATCGGCAATGACATGGCGCTGGATCCCGGAATGGGAAACTGTGGGAAGAACGGGCAATGGGTGCCGGTGGGCGTGGGCCAGCCGACGCTGCTGATCGGGGGGCTGACGGTGGGCGGATCGGCGGCATGAGGCGCCCGCCCCATGCAAAAGGCGGGCCAGAGCCTTGCAAGGCTCTGGGTCACGCCCTTGCAAGGGCGTGACACGCGTTTTGCAAAACGCGGGGGCGGTCGGCCGGCGGCTTGCCCTAGCCCTCGGCTTCGGCCTGATCTCGCTCTTCTTCTCGGAGTTCTTCTTCCTCAACGAGGCGCCCGTCCTCGCGGTGCTGGAGGGTGAGAACCACGTCGCGTTCTTCCTGGAGTTCACGCTGTACTATGCCCTCTTCGCCTATCTCGCGCTCGTGGTCATGGGCAGCGGCGGCAGGCAGGACGCCGTGGGGCTGATCCTCGGCGGTGCGACGCTGGGCTGGGCGATCGAGGCCCTCGTCATCCCGCTGGCCTACGAGGCGCCGCCGCTCTCCTTCGCATGGCCGAGCCTCGGCTGGCACCTCGTGGTGGTCTTTGGCCTCGGCTGGGTGGCGCTTGGGCGCATGCGTCGGAGGTGGCCGGCGGCATGGCAAGGGCTGGCCTATCTCGCGCTTGGCGTGATCTGGACAGGCTGGGCGCGGCTCTTCTGGGTGGAGGATCCCGAGCTGGTCCTGCCGGATGTCGGCGGTTTCGCGGTCTATACCGTCGTGACCACGGCGCTTTACGGCATCGGGGCCTGGATCGTGGACCGGCCCGGGCTGCACATGACGGCCACCGGCGGCGACCGGATCGCCGCGGCGGCGATGGCCGTGCCGTTGTTCGCGATGATGGGCTGGTCCGTCTGGCCCTGGGCGCTGGCCCTCGGGGGACTTTGGGGGCTGACGCTTCTGGCGCTGCGGCGCAGCCCGCGCGTTGCCCCGGACGCCGGTGACCCGGCGCCGCCTGCGGGGGCCTATCTCGCCAGCCTCGCGCTGCCGATCGGGGCCGCCGTGAGCTTTGCCCTCTTGCCGGACGCGCCGGCGGGCCTGTCCTTCCTCGTCATCCTGCCGCTGACCGCCCTGGGGACGGGCGCGCTCGTCTGGGCGCTCTGGCGCGGGCTCATGCGGTAACGTCCTGTTAACCTGCCTGCCGCTAGCTTCGGGGCATGATCACCGAGACCGAGTTCGGATTCGCCGAACCTGCCCCCGCCTTCCTGCCGCCCCCCGCCGCCGACGAGGCCGAGCGGCTGGCACGGCTGCGCCTGATCCGCTCGCGCCGGGTGGGTCCGGCCACATATATGCGGCTGATGGGCGAGCATGGCCGCGCGGCTGCGGCACTCGACGCCCTGCCCGAGGTCGCCCGCGCCGCGGGGGTCGCCGATTATGCCCCCTGCCCCGAACCCGTCGCGCTGGCCGAGTTGCGCGCGGCGAAACGCGCGGGCGCGCGGATGCTGCTGCTCGGCGAGGCCGAGTATCCCGCCGATCTGGCGCAGATCGCCGATGCGCCGCCGGTGCTCTGGGCCAAGGGCAAGACCTCGCTCCTTTCGCGGCCGATGCTGGCGCTGGTGGGCACGCGCAACGCCTCCGCCCTTGGCACGCGCATGGCGCGGCGGCTGGTCGCCGACCTGGGCGCTGCGGGCTTCGTCGTGGTGTCGGGACTGGCGCGCGGGGTCGATGCGCTGGCCCATCGCGCGGCGCTGGAGACGGGGACCATCGCGGTGATGGCCGGTGGGCTCGACGTGGTCTACCCGACCGAGAACACGGACCTTGCCCATGACATCGCGAAACGGGGGCTGACACTCAGCGAGATGCCCTTCGGCCTGCACCCGCAGGCGCGCCACTTCCCGCGACGCAACCGGATCGTTGCGGGGCTGGCCCGCGCGGTGATCGTGGTGGAGGCCGCGGCGCGGTCGGGCTCGCTCATCACCGCGCGGATCGCGCTCGATCAGGGGCGGGATGTGATGGCCGTGCCCGGCCACCCGATGGACAGCCGCGCAAGCGGCGCGAACCTGCTGATCCGCGACGGCGCCACGCTGATCCGCGGGGCCGAGGACGTGATCGAGGCGTTGGGCGCCCTCGGCCCGGCCGCGCCAGCGCCACGCCCGGCCCCTGCGCCGGCACCCGCCGCGGCCCCACCTGCCGCAGCCCCGCCCGAGGGCGGGGACGAGGGCGCGATCCTGGCGCTGCTCGGCCCCGAGCCCGTGGCCGAAGACCAGTTGATCCGCGATCTCGGCCGCCCGCCACGGGCGGTGGCGCAGGCGCTGGCGATCCTCGAGATGGCGGGCCGCATCACCCGCAGCGCAGGCGGCTTCGTCTCGCGCAGCGACTGAGGCGGGGTGGCCAGCCCGCGACGCCCCGCAAGAAATCCTCATTGTAAATGAGGGCTGTGGCCCACATGCCTGCCGCATTGACAAGTCGGGCCGAGAGCCCACATGGTCCGCCGCCATCAGGCCCCTCAGCGGGCCGCAGCCCCCGAAGGACCGTATCCGTATGCCCGTCGTCGTCGTCGAATCGCCCGCCAAGGCCAAGACAATCAACAAGTATCTGGGCAGCGATTACACGGTTCTCGCCTCCTACGGCCATGTCCGCGACCTGCCCTCCAAGGACGGGTCGGTCGACCCCGAGCAGGGATTCGAGATGTTGTGGGAGGTGGGCGCCGACAGCAAGAAACACGTCAAGGCGATCGCGGATGCGCTGAAAGATGACGACACGCTGATCCTCGCCACCGACCCCGACCGCGAGGGCGAGGCGATCAGCTGGCACCTGCAGGAGGCGCTGACCAAAAGGAAGGCGATCAAGGCGGGCACCGCGGTCAGCCGCGTGGTTTTCAACGCGATCACCAAGTCCGCGGTCACCGAGGCGATGAAGAACCCCCGGCAGGTCGACATGGAACTGGTCGAGGCCTATCTCGCCCGCCGCGCGCTGGATTATCTCGTGGGCTTCAACCTCTCGCCCGTGCTGTGGCGCAAGCTGCCGGGCGCAAAATCGGCGGGGCGGGTGCAGTCGGTGGCGCTGCGCATCATCACCGACCGCGAGATGGAGATCGAGGCGTTCCGCGCCCGCGAATACTGGTCGGTCCGCGCCATGCTGGAAACGCCGCGGGGCCAGACCTTCGAGGCGCGGCTGACGCATCTGCGGGGCAGGAAGCTCGACCGCTACGACCTGAAGACCGCGGTGGAAGCGGGCATGGCGGTGCAGGCGGTGTCCTCGCGCGCGTTGTCGGTCACCAGCGTCGAGGCCAAGCCGGCCAGCCGCAACCCCGCCCCGCCCTTCATGACCTCGACCCTGCAACAGGAGGCGAGCCGCAAGTTCGGCATGGGCGCGCGCCAGACGATGAGTGCCGCCCAGCGCCTCTATGAAGCGGGGCACATCACCTACATGCGGACCGACGGCATCGACATGGCGCCCGAGGCGGTCCACGCCGCGCGCGACGCGATCAAGGACCGCTACGGGGCGGAATATGTCCCCGGCAGCCCGCGGATGTACAAGAACAAGGCCAAGAACGCGCAGGAGGCGCATGAGTGCATCCGGCCGACCGACATGGGCCGTGGTCCGGGCGACATTCGCCTGTCGGAGGATGACCAGCGCAAGCTCTACGAACTGATCTGGAAGCGCACCATCGCCAGCCAGATGGAGGCCGCGCGGATGGAGCGGACGACCGTCACGATCGGCGCGCCCGACGGGCAGGTCGAGCTGCGCGCGACGGGTCAGGTCGTGCTCTTCGACGGGTTCCTCAAGGTCTACGAGGAGGGCCGCGACGACGTCGAGGACGAGGACGGCAACCGCCTGCCGCAGATCACGCAAGGTGATGCGCTGAAGCCCGCCGCGCAGGCACTGAGCGCGGAATGGGCCAAGCTGGCCGGGCAGTCCGACGCGGTGGTCGAGACCGAGGCCGAGGCCAAGGGCGACCTGCGCGAGGCCGAGGCAGCACTTCTGTCGGGCAACGGCGCGGTTCTGGGCCAGCAGCATTTCACCCAGCCGCCCCCGCGCTACACCGAGGCGACGCTGGTCAAGCGCATGGAGGAGCTGGGCATCGGACGGCCCTCGACCTATGCCTCGATCCTCGACACGATCGTGGCGCGCGGCTATGTCCGCAAGGACAAGAACCGCCTGATCCCCGAGGACAAGGGGCGGCTGGTGACGGCCTTCCTTGTCAATTATTTCCGCAAATACGTGGAATACGATTTCACCGCCGATCTGGAAAACCAGCTCGACGAGGTCAGCGCGGGGGATCGCGCCTACAAGGATGTGCTCGACGCCTTCTGGCGCGATTTCTCGGCGGCGATCTCGGAAACCTCCGAACTGCGCATCACCGATGTGCTGGAAAAGATCAACGAGGTGCTGGAGCCGCACCTGTTTCCGCCCAATCCCGACGGGTCCGACCCGCGGCTGTGCCCGAACTGCGGCAAGGGGCGGCTGTCGATGCGCACGGCGCGCTCGGGCGGCGCCTTCATCGGCTGCTCGAACTACCCCGAGTGCCGCTATACCCGCCCTTTCGGCCCGCCCAACCCCGAGGGCGAGGACGGCACGGCGATCGGGCCGGACGGCAAGATGCTGGGCGTCGACCCCGACACGTCCGAACCCGTGACGCTGCGCGACGGGCGTTTCGGCCCCTATGTCCAGCTGGGCGAGGTGACCGAAGAGGTGAAGAAGCCCAAGCGCGCCTCCTTGCCCAAGGGCTGGGCGGTCGACGAGATGGACATCGAGAAGGCGCTGAAACTGTTGAACCTGCCGCGCCATGTGGGCGACCACCCCGAGGACGGCGAACCGGTCGAGGCCGCGATCGGGCGCTACGGACCCTATGTCAGCTACAAGGCGAAAGACGCGGCCAAGCCGCTATACGCCAACCTGCCCGAGGTCGACGAGGTCTGGACCATCGGCATGAACCGCGCGGTCGAACTGCTGGCCGCCAAGGCCGCGGGGCGCGGCGGGCGGGGCGCGGCGGCGGCTGCGCCGCTGAAGGAACTGGGCGAGCATCCCGAGCATGGCGGGCCGGTCAACGTGATGTCGGGGCGCTACGGGCCTTACGTCAAATGGGACAAGGTCAACGCGACGCTTCCCAAGGACGTGGACCCCGAGGCGCTGACCATGGAACAGGCGGTCGAGCTGATCGCCGAAAAGGCCGCGAAGGGCGGCAAGGGCAAGGCGAAACCCAAGACCGCCGCCAAGCCCAGGGCGAAGGCGAAGGCAAAGGCGAAACCCGCGGCGAAGAAGGCGGAGTGAGGCGCAGGCGATCTGTGTAGAAATCCCGCCGTTTGTGCGTCAGTCGCGGGCTTTCCTCTTGATCCCGGCCGCTTGAGCACTGACATGGCGGTCATGGATACGCGCAGCCCCCTCGAGTTTCTTCTGACCCGCCGCTCGGTGCCGGTGCGCATGCTGTCGACGCCTGTGCCAGATGAGGCGACGATGCGGCAATTGCTGACCGCGGCGTCCCGCGTGCCCGATCACGGCAAGCTCGTGCCCTTCCGGTTCGAGGTGCTGCGCAAGCCCGCGATCATGCGGATGGCGCGGCTGACCCGCGAGATCGGCAGCGCTCAGGGCCGTGACCCCGACAAGCTGGAGAAACAGGCCGGCGCCTTCGACGATGCGCCGCTGACCGTGGCTGTGATCTGCGCGCCCCGAACGGACAGCACGATCCCCCTGATCGAACAGGAGCAGACCGCGGCGCTGGTCTGCCTCAGCCTTGTGAACGCGGCCGAGGCGGCAGGCTTTGCCGGGCACTGGCTGACGGCGTGGATGGCGCGCGATGCGGCATTCCTGCGCGCGGGGTTCGGCATCGAGGCGCCGGAGGCGGTGACAGGTTTCGTCCATATCGGCACGCCCAAGGGCCAGCCCGCCGCGCGCCCGCGGCCCGACGTCGACGCCCTCACACGCTGGGTCGAGACGTGATCTTCGCCGCCTTCTCCAAGGCGATCGGCCAGTTGTCGGATCGCCGTTTCCTGCGCGTCGTGGCCTTTGGCGTGGGCCTGACTCTGGCGCTGCTGGTGGGGTTCTACATCGGCTTCGTCACCTTGATCGGCTGGTTGCTGCCCGATGCCTTCACCCTGCCCTGGATCGGCGAGATCGCCTGGGCGGACGAGGCCTTGAGCTGGGCGGCGGTGCCCATCTTCCTCGTTCTGTCCGTCTTCCTGATGGTGCCCGTCGCCTCGGCCTTCATGGGCATATTCCTCGAACAGGTGGCCGACGCGGTCGAGGACAGGCATTACCCCCACCTACCACCCGCGCGCAGCATCGGCATTGCCGAGGGCATCGCGGATGGCGCGAAATTCCTGGGCGTGGTGATCGCGGTGAACCTGCTGGCGCTGGTGGCCTACCTGATCTTCGCCCCCATCGCGCCGCTGTTGTTCTGGGCGGTGAACGGGCTGTTGCTGGGCCGGGAATACGCGCAACTGGTCGCCCTGCGCCGGTCGGACGCGGCGGGCGCACGCGCCTTTCGGCGGCGCCATTCCGGCAAGATCTTCATCGCGGGCGTGCTGATGGTCATCCCGCTGACCATCCCGGTGGTGAACCTGCTGGTGCCGGTTCTGGGGGCCGCGGTCTTCACCCATCTCTACCACATGGTCAACGCGGCTCGCCCAGGCCAAAGCGGCTGAACAGGTCGATATCCTCGATCGTGATCACGCCCGAGATGATGATGCCCGCGATCACGGCCCAGATCACCGCGGCCACACCGCTGGTGACGAGGAAGCGGCGCTTGAGTTGCGGGTCGACGGGGGCCGAGCCATGGGTTCCCCGGACGCGCTCGCCTGCTTCGGACTGGCTGGTCACGCCGACCTGCAGGACGATGAAGAGCGTCATGAACCAGATCAGCGCGTAAAGCACGAGGCCGGTGACGATGTTCATCAGACCTGCTCCAGTTCCACGAGCGTGCCGGTGAAATCCTTGGGATGCAGGAACAGGACCGGCTTGCCATGGGCGCCGATCCTGGGCTCGCCATCGCCCAGGACGCGCGCGCCCGCGGCCTTGAGCTTGTCGCGCGCGGCGAGGATATCCTCGACCTCGTAGCAGACATGGTGGATGCCGCCCGAGGGGTTCTTGTCGAGAAAGCCCTGGATCGGGGAGTTTTCGCCCAAGGGATAGAGCAGTTCGATCTTGGTGTTGGGCAGGTCGATGAAGACGACCGTGACGCCGTGGTCGGGTTCGTCCTGGGCCGGGTTCACATGCGCGCCCAGCGTGTCGCGGTATTGCGCGGCGGCGGCCTCCAGATCGGGGACGGCGATGGCGACGTGGTTCAGGCGGCCGATCATGGGCGTTCCTCCTGTTGCGGCTGCCGCCTGATATGGCCCGGCACGCCCGGAGTGCCAAGGGATGAAGCGCCGCAGGTTCCGGACCGCGTTAACCGGGCATCAACCTGATCCACCTCTAATCGGGGCACTGGGCGACTCGTCTGCATCCGAGGGGGATGACATCAATGGATGACACGGTAACAGATCTCGATTTCCGGCCGCGGCCGACCGCCGAGCGGCCGCTGCTGGGGCTGACCGTCCTGGTGGTGGAGGATAGCCGCTACGCGTCCGAGGCGATGCGCCTGTTGTGCCTGCGGTCGGGTGCACGCATCCGGCGGGCCGATTGCATCGCCTCGGCCGAGCGGCATCTGAACGTCTATCGCCCCTCGGTGGCGATCGTCGATCTCGGTCTGCCGGACGGGTCGGGCCTGGACCTGATCGCGCGAATGGGCGCGATGCAGCCGCGGGTGCCGATCCTGTTGGGCACGTCGGGGGCCGAACGCGAGGCCGCCGCGCGCGAGGCGGTGGCGGCGGGCGCGGACGGATTCCTGCCCAAACCGGTGGAGTCGCTGGCGGTGTTCCAGGCGGCGATCATCGCGCATCTGCCCGATAACCTGAAACCGAAACGTCCTCGCCCGGCGGATACGACGACCCTCGCGCCCGACATGCTGGCCTATCGCGAGGACCTGAGCCATGCGCTGGACCTGCTGGCGCTCGACGCGCCGCCCGTGGGCTATCTGCGTCGCTTCCTTCTGGGCGTCGCGCGCAGTGCGCGGGATGACGGGCTGGAGGATCGGGCAAACGGGCTGCAGGAGGGCGCGATGCACTGCGATCGCTCGGGTCTCAGGGCCTTTCTGTCACAACGCATTCAATCCGTGCCAATGGCGATGTGACAGAGGCGGCAAGAGAGATGCGAACATGACCGCAAAAAGCGCAGCGGGATTATGGAAAAACACACATCCCGTTGCACATTTCGAACGTCCTGTGGATAAACTGTGGATCAATCCTGCGGGATGACGCGCAGGCCCAGTTCCATCAGCTGATCGCTGGTCGGCTCGGAGGGCGCGCTCATCATCAGGTCTTCTGCGCGCTGGTTCATCGGGAAGAGGATGACCTCGCGGATGTTGGAGGTGCCCGCCAGGATCATCACGATCCGGTCGATCCCCGCCGCGCAACCGCCATGGGGCGGCGCGCCGAACTGGAAGGCGTTGACCATGCCGCCGAAGCGCTTGCGCACCTCGTCTTCGCCGTAGCCGGCCAGCTCGAAGGCCTTGAACATGATCTCGGGCTTGTGGTTGCGGATCGCGCCCGAGACGATCTCGTAACCGTTGCAGGCGAGATCATACTGGTAGCCCAGCACCTCGAGCGGGTCGCCCGAGAGCGCGTCGAGACCGCCCTGCGGCATCGAGAAAGGGTTGTGCGAGAAATCCACGCGGCCGGTCTCGTCGTCCCTTTCGTACATCGGGAAATCGACGATCCACGCAAAGGCGAAGCGGCTTTCGTCGATCAGCCCCAGCTCCTGCCCGATCTCGGTGCGGGCGCGACCGGCGACGCCTTCGAATTCATGCGGCTTGCCGGCGAGGAAGAAAGCGGCGTCGCCCGTGTTCAGGCGCAGCTGCTGGCGGATCGCCTCGGTCCGCTCGGGGCCGATGTTCTTGGCGAGCGGACCCGCGGCCTCGAGCGTGCCATCCTCACCGTCGCGCCAGAAGATGTAGCCCATCCCAGGCAGGCCCTCTTTCTGGGCCCAGGAGTTCATCCGGTCGCAAAACTTGCGTGACCCGCCGCCGGGGGCGGGGATCGCACGGACCTCGGTGCCGTCTTGTTCGAGGATACGCGCGAAGATCGCGAAGCCGGAGCCCGCGAAATGGTCCGACACGATCTGCATCTTGATCGGGTTGCGCAAATCCGGCTTGTCGGTGCCGTACCACAGCGCGGCATCGCGATAGGAGATGCGCGGCCAGACCTGGTCGACCGTGCGGCCCTTGCCGAATTCCTCGAAAACGCCCTTCAGAACAGGCTCGATCGTGTGGAACACATCCTCCTGCTCGACGAAGGACATCTCCATGTCGAGCTGGTAGAAATCGGTGGGCGAGCGGTCGGCACGCGGGTCTTCGTCGCGGAAACAGGGCGCGATCTGGAAATAGCGGTCGAAGCCCGAGACCATGAGCAATTGCTTGAACTGCTGCGGCGCCTGCGGCAGCGCGTAGAACTTGCCGGGATGCAGGCGCGAGGGCACGAGGAAGTCGCGCGCGCCCTCGGGCGACGACGCGGTGATGATCGGCGTCTGGTATTCACGAAATCCCGTGTCCCACATGCGGCGACGGATCGAGGCGACCACGTCCGACCGAAGCGTCATGTTGGCCTGCATCGCCTCGCGGCGCAGGTCGAGATAGCGATATTTCAGGCGGGTTTCCTCGGGATAGTCCTGGTCGCCGAAAACCTGAAGCGGCAGGTCGCCCGAGACGCCGCCGAGGATTTCCATGTCGCGGATGAAGACTTCGATCTCGCCGGTGGGCAATTTGGGGTTCACCAGATCGGGATCGCGCGCCTTGACCGTGCCGTCGATGCGGATACAGAACTCGCTGCGCAACCTTTCAACCTGGGCAAAGACCGGACTGTCGGGATCGCAGAGCACCTGGGTGATGCCGTAATGGTCGCGCAGGTCGATGAAGATCACGCCCCCGTGGTCGCGCCGGCGATGCACCCAGCCCGAAAGGCGGACGGTCTCGCCGGTGTTCGCGGCGGTCAGGGCGGCGCAGGTATGGCTGCGAAAAGCATGCATCTGGGTGGGTCCCCCGGGGTGGTGTCGGTCTGTTCTGGCGTCGGGCCGATAGAGCGTCGGCGCGCGGTGAAGTCAACCCCGGCGGTGGTGCGGGTGGCGCCGCCGGATATCCGTATTTGGGGGAAGATGAAGGGAGGCGCGCGCGCGTTAAGGTTAACGGTCGGTTAGTCGCGACAGGCCAGCGCGGTGGCGGCGGCGGCGGCGCTCCACGGGCCGAGGGAGCGGGTGGTCAGGGTGCCCGCGTCGAGGCGGGTGGCCATGACGCGGGACCAATCGGCATCGGCGGTGATGATCTCGGGGCCGGTGCCGCAGTCGCGCAGCCCACCCGAGATGAAAGCCTCGCCGATGCGATGGTTGGTCAGGCCCTCGAGGGCCGCGATCTCCTGCAAGCGGCCCCGCCCCTGCCCCTCGGGCAGGTAGCGCCAGACGCGCAGGATGCGGGCGAGATGCGGACGGTCGACATAGGCGATCTCGGTCAGGCCGTCGCCATCCAGATCGGCCGCGCCGACGGGGGCGAGCCAGCGGTTGGTGCGCCCGATATGGGGCGTGGCGGCGGCCAGTTGCAGGTCTGTGCCATCGGGCGTCACCGCGTAGACGGCCAGGCGCGCGCCGCGGTCGCGGTGGCTGTGGACCACGATGACTTCGGCCCGGCCATCGCCGTCGAGATCGGCGAGACGGGGGGCGATATCCTCGAACACCTCGGCCCGCGGCAGGGTGATGCGGGCAATGCGACAGTCGGGGCCGAGCTGGACGGCGAGCGTGTCGGCCTCGACCCCGTCGCCGAGGACGGCATGGGCGTAGCGCGTGGTGGGATCTTCGTACCAGGCGGCGGCGGGGCCTTGCGCGGCGTCGGTTCGGGTGAGCGAGCCTTCCATCGCCGTATCGCCCCGGGGCGGGGTTTCGCAGGCCGGAGCCGCGAGGGCATCTGCAAGCCACAAGGCCGACGCGAGGAACGCGCCGCGGGCGGGACGGGGCCGACGGCGCAACGGGTCACGCGGCGCCACCGGGGGGCGTCTCAGATCTGCTTTTCGGGCATCTGCACGACGAGACCGTCGAGCGCGTCCGAGACCTTGAGCTGGCAGGTCAGGCGCGAGCGCTCGGGGTCGGGCTGGTAGGCGAATTCCAGCATGTCCTCTTCCATCGGGTCGATCTCGGGCAGCTTGGCGACCCAATCGGGATGGACGTAGACATGGCAGGTCGAGCAGGCGCAGGCGCCGCCGCAATCGGCCTCGATGCCGGGGATGTTGTTGTCGCGCGCGCCTTCCATGACCGTCAGGCCGTTGGGCACGTCCACGACATGTTCGGTTCCGTTGTGCTCGATATAGGTGATCTTCGCCATCTCTCGCCTTTCCTCAGCCGGGCCGCCCTCGCGCGTCCGGCTGTAGGTAATATGGGCGCCCCCGGCTTTCCAGCCCGAATTGCCGGGGTTGCGCCGATGTCGCGATGTTCTACATTCGTTCACCATGGAGCCCGACATTCGCCCCCCCGACTGGCCGCGCCCGCCCGCGTGCCTTCCCCATCACCTGCTGCACCTGCCGCCCGAGGGGGCGCGGGTGGCGGTGGCGGGGCTTGTCCTCGTGCGGCAACGGCCCGGCACGGCCAAGGGGGTGATCTTCGTCACGCTGGAGGACGAGTTCGGGGTCTGCAACGTGGTCGTCTGGCAGAAGATCTACCAGCGCTTTCGCCGCGCGGTGATCGCGGGGCGGCTCTTGCGGGTGACGGGCCGGGTGCAGCGGCAATCGGGTGTGACCCATGTGGTGGCCGAAGAGGTCGAGGATATCTCGGACATGCTGGACGAGCTGGTGCATCTGCATGAGCCGACGCGCGCCGCAGATCAGCCCTGAGCCAGCGCGCGCTTTCCCGGGGGCGGAAACCGGTGTATCCTTCGTTCAACGACAAAAAGGCGGGACGGGCAGATCCCATGCGTTTGACGATGATCCTTGCGGGGCTGACGGCCCTGTCGGCCTGCGTGCCCGCCTCGGAGCGCAGCGCCTTCGCCGTGCCGATAAGCGCGGGCGAAGGCGCGATCGAGGTCATGCGCGGCGCCGGGCCGCCGAATGCCGATCCCGCGGCATGCCATGCAAACGAGTCGACACCCGCGGTGATCGAGACCGTGACCGAGCAGGTCATGTTGCAGCCGCCGCAGATCGGGACGGATGGAATCGTGCGGGAACCCGCCGTCTATGTCACCGAGACGCAGCAGCGCATCGTCGAGGAACGGCGCGAGTTGTGGTTCGAGATCCCATGCCAGTTGCAACTGGGCGATCCGGATTTCATCGCCTCGATGCAACGCGCCCTGGCGACACGGGGGCTGTATTCCGGACCGGTGACCGGGGTGATGAACCGGCGCACGATGCGCGCGGTGCGCGATTTCCAGGCGCCGCAGGGTCTGGACAGCGAGATCCTCTCGCTGGCCGCCGCACGGCAATTGGGCCTGTCGTTGTGGAACCCGGAACTGGCGGCAAGTGGCGGTCGCGGCTGAAACGACGCCGCCTCGCCGAAAGAAAAAGCCCCCCGCACCATGGCACGGGGGGCCTCATCTTGTGTCGGTTGGCGGGCGTCAGTCTTCGAGGCTGAGGGCCACGAAACGCGGGTTGCCGTCGCGGCGGATCAGCAGGAGAATGGACTTCTGCCCGTTCTCGGTCGCCGTCTCGACCCGCTCGCGAAAGGCTGCGACATCGGGCACCGGTTGCTGCGCGACCTCGGCGATCACATCGCCGGCCTGCAAGCCCTTTGATGCCGCGTCGGACGCGGGGTCCACCGCTTCGACCAGCAGGCCGCCGGAGATGTTCTGCACGCCGAGACGATCGCGCATCTCGTCGGTCAGGGGCACGAGGTCCATACCCAGCACCTCGGACGAGAGGGGGGCCACCGGCGCACCATCCGGCGTGGTCGCGGCCATGCCCTCGGCCGTCTCGCGCCGTCCCAGCGTGACGCGCACGGTGCGGGTTTCGCCATCGCGGAACACCAGCAAGCGCACGGTCTGGCCCTCGGCGCTGTCACCGACGACCCGGACGAGCTCGCGGGTATCCGCAATCTCTTCGCCGTCCAGGCTGAGGATCACGTCACCGACCTCGACACCGCCCTCCGCTGCGGGGCCTTCCGGGACATCGGTGACCAGCGCGCCGCGCGCCTCGTCCAGACCGAGGCCCTCGGCGATGTCGGCGCTCACGTCCTGGATGCGGACGCCGAGCCAGCCGCGCCGGGTTTCGCCGAACTCACGCAACTGATCGACGACATTGGTGACGACGGCCGAGGACATGGCGAAGCCGATGCCGATGGAGCCGCCGGTGGGCGACAGGATCGCGGTGTTCACGCCGATCACCTCGCCGTCGAGGTTGAAGAGCGGGCCGCCCGAGTTGCCGCGGTTGATGGCCGCGTCGGTCTGGATGTAGTCGTCATAGCTGCCCGAAAGGGCGCGGCCTGACGCCGAAACGATGCCGACCGAGACCGAAAAGCCCTGCCCCAGCGGGTTGCCCATGGCCATGACCCAGTCGCCCACGCGCATCGCCTCACTGTCACCGAAGGGGACGAAGGGCAGCGGGCTGTCGGCCTCGACCTTCAGGAGCGCGATGTCGGTGTTGGGGTCGGTGCCCACGATCTCGGCCTCGAGGGTGAAGCCCGCGCGAAATTCGATGACGATCTCGTCGGCGCCTTCGATGACGTGGTTGTTGGTCACGATGAAGCCGTCCTCGGAGATGACGAAGCCCGACCCGAGCGCCTGGCTGCGCCGCGGTCCGCGTTCCGGGCCGCGGCGGTCGAGGAATTCGTTGAAGAAGTCCTCGAGCGGCGAGCCCTCGGGCACCATGGGTGCGGGCCCTTCGCGGCCGGCGACGATGGCGGAAGTGGTGATGTTCACGACCGAATCGCCCACCTGGTCGACGAGATCGGCGAAAGTGGCAGGCGGTGCGGACTGCGCACGGGCCTGTTGGGCCGTCATCACGCTGGCGAGGATGACCATGGCGGAAATCAGAAGCGCCATCGCGACGCGGTAAAGCACGGGGCCGCTTTGGGCCTCGCGGGTCGCGGCCAGCGCGGGCACGGCGCGGCGCGGTGCAGTGTATCGGGCCTGTTGGATCGTCACGAACTTACCTCCTGTCCAAGCCTTGGGGGACGGGCAAAGGGCCGTCCTTGCCCTCATGATATTTGCTCCCGACTGTCGCGGATCAATGCCGGTGGCGCTGGTTCCGGACACGTGCGCGTCACTTCGTCGTGACCCATCGTAACGTGATGCGGGCCGAAGGCCATAGAGACCGTGCAGGCGCGGGGCGATCACATCGCACCGGCGCTGATTGCGAAGGACACCAGAACCGCGCCCAGCGTCATCGCGCCAAGGCCGATCAGGCGGCGGGTTTCGACGGGGATGGATTGCATCAGGCGCAGCAGGTCCTCAAGACGCGAAGGGGCCAGTGCGAACACCAGCCCCTCGATCACCAGAACCATTCCCAGACCCAGTGCGAGGATCAGGAGCATCGGTCGCCCCGCTCAGCGGCCGGAGGGCCCGGCACCACCGGCCCCCGACAGGTATTCGAAGAATTCGCTGTCGGGCGAGATGACCATGGTGGAGTTCTGCCGCCGCAGAGCCCGCTCGTAGGCGGTCATCGAACGATAGAACTCGAAGAACTCCGGATCCTGCTCGAAGGCCTGTGCAAAGATGCGATTGCGTTCACCATCGGCTTCACCGCGGGTGATCTCGGCCTCGCGGCGGGCATCCGACACCAGTTCGACCACGGTGCGGTCGGCCTGGGCGCGTACTCGCTGGGCGGCCTCTTCACCGCGGGCGATCTCGTCGGCCGCTTCGCGTTCACGCTCTGCGCGCATCCGGGCATAGGTCGCTTCGAGGTTCTGCTCGGGCAGGTTGGTTTGCTTGAGCCGGACGTCGAGAATGTCGAGACCGAGCGACAGGGCGCTGGCGCGGGCCCCATCGCGGATGCGGGCCGCGAGATCGACACGTTCGGGCGACAAGATGGTATCGGATGTGACACCACCCGCACCCAGCGTCTCGCGGATCTGGGCGTTGAGGATCGAGGACAGGCGATCCTCGGCAGCGCGCAGCCCGCCCACGCCGACGGCCTGCCGGAAGCGGACCACATCGGCGATCCGGTAGCGGGCGAAGGCATCAACCACGAGGCGGCGGTCGTCGGATGGCGTCACCTCGATTGTATCGGTATCCAGCGCGAGGATGCGGGCGTCGTAGTAGACCACCTCCTGGATGAAGGGGATCTTGAAGTTCAGGCCCGGCTCTTCGACGACTTGGCGGATCTGGCCGAATTGCAGCACAAGCGCCCGCTGACGTTCATCGACAACGAAGATCGAGCTGAGCAGCACGGCGATGACGAGGACGACGACCGGGATGAGATAGGTGATACGGCGCATCAGTTCGAACTCCCGGTCGTGGTGGTCGTGTTTGTGCCCGCCGGATTGCGGCGCAACTGGTCGAGCGGCAGGTAGGGCACGACGCCCTGGTTGCCGTCGCCGTTCTGGTCGAGGATCACGAGATCCACGTCACCCAGCACACGCTCCATCGTCTCCAGATAGAGGCGGCGGCGGGTGACCTCGGGGGCATCGGAATACTCGGTCAGGACCGCGAGGAAGCGACTGGCCTCACCCTCGGCCTCGTTGACGACCTGCGCGCGGTAACCCTCGGCCTCTTCGAGGATCTGGGCGGCTTCACCGCGGGCGCCTGCGAGAACGCGGTTGGCGTAGGCGTCGGCCTGCCGCTCGAGGCGGTCACGCTCCTGTTCGGCGGCCTGCACCGCGCGGAAAGCGTCGATCACCTCGGCGGGCGGATCGGCCCGGTCGAGGTTGACGCGGATGATGGTGATGCCGCTTTCGTAGCTGTCGAGCGTCGACTGGATACCCTCGCGCACGCCGTCGGCGATCAGGCCACGGTCGCGGTTGAGGATCGGCGCCAGTTCGGTGCGGGCGATGATCTCGCGCATCGTGGCCTCGGCCACGGCGCGCACGGTGTCGCGCCCGTCGCGCAGGTTGAACAGGAATTTCGCGGGATCATTGATGTTCCAGACCACCTGGAAATCGATGTCGACGATATTGGCGTCGGTCGTCAGCATCAGGCCGGTGGAGCCGCCCACACGGTTCGACACGATATCGCCGACGTCCTCGGTCCGTTCGGAAGTGACGTTGACGACCTCGGCGGTCATGACCGGCCAGGGGGCGAAGTTGAGGCCCGGATTGCCCACCGAGGAGAACTCTCCCAGGAACAATTCCACCGACTGCTCTTCCGGGCGGACGGTGTAGAAGGAGTTGAACGCCCAGAAACCAAGGACCGCCACAATACCCGCAAGCCACAAGGTGCGCGGGCTGACGGGAAATTCGCCGCCGCCGCCGCCGGGCCCACCCGAACGGCCGCCACGGCCGCCCATCAGGACGCGCAGCTGTTCCTGACCCTTGCGGACGATCTCGTCGAATTCGGGGATCTGCTGATCCGGGCCGCCGGGACGTCGCCCGCCCGGGCCGCCCGAGCCGTTATCGCCGCGGTTTCCACCGCCGCCAGAGCCGCCACCGCCGCCCCAGGGTCCGCCACTATTGCCAGCCATCGATCGTCGTTCCCCTCAACTGCAAATGTCTCTGTTCATCGTCATATGGGGCATCGGCCCCCCGGTTACACGCCAAGCTGTGCGTTTTTCCCCCGAGATCAAGGCGTGTCACGCCGTTCTGACCGGTGTTTTCATCGTCACCAATTCCTCCGACATGGTCGGATGCACCGCGACGGTGCGATCAAAATCCTCTTTCGTTGCGCCCATTTTCACCGCGATCCCCGCAAGCTGGATCATCTCGCCCGCATGGGGCGCGACGATATGACAGCCCAGAACGCGACGGGTTTCCTTGGACACAACGAGCTTCATCAGCACCCGGTCGGGCCGCCCGGCGAAGGCCGTCTGCATGGGCCGGAACGAGGTGCAGTAGATCTCGACCGGCTCGCGGTCGCGCGCCTCTTCCTCGGACAGGCCGACGGTTCCGAACTCGGGCTGGGTGAAGACCGCGGACGGGATCAGGTCGTGATCGACCGGTGTGGGGTTGCCCTTGAAGACCGTCTCGACAAAGGCCATCCCCTCGCGGATCGCCACCGGCGTCAGGTTCACGCGGTTGGTCACGTCGCCGATCGCGTAGATCGACGGCACCGCGGTCTGGCTGAACTCGTCCACCACGATCTCGCCGCGGCGGCCGATCTGCACGCCCACCTCCTCCAGACCCATGTCGCGGGTGTTGGGCGCGCGGCCCGTGGCGAAAAGCACCGCGTCGAAGCTGCGCGCCATGCCGTTCGAGGCCTTGACCCAGACCGGTCCGCCCGTGCCGCCCTCGGCGCCTGGCCGCGGTTCGGAAACGGGCGCGCCAAGCCCCTCGCCCGCGGGACCCACGGGGCGTTCGGCGTCGGCGGGGCACATCTCGACGATGTTGGTGCCGAGGTGGAGGTCGACGCCGCCCTCCTGCATCTGGTCGGCGATCAGGCCGCGCGCCTCTCCGTCGAAACCGCGCAGGATCTGCGCACCGCGGTAGAATTGCGTCACCTCGACCCCCAGCCCGTTCAGGATGCAGGCGAATTCGCAGGCGATATAGCCGCCGCCGACGATCAGGATCGAGCCCGGCAGCCGCTCCATGTGGAAAAGGTCGTCCGAGACCATGCCCAGATGCGCATTTTCCATCTCGGGACGAACGGGGTGGCCGCCGGTGGCGATCAGGATGTGCTTGGCGGATTTCGTGGTACCACCGGCAAGCGTGATCTCGTGCGGGCCCGCAAGCCGCGCGCGCTGGTCGAAGATCTCGACGTTCGAGCCCTCCAGCAGGCCGCGGTAGACGCCTTCGAGGCGGTCCAGCTCGGTATTGAGGTGGCCCGAAAAGCGGGTCCAGTCGAACGTGCCGTCCTGGATATCCCAGCCGTAGGCGCGCGCGTCCGAAACCATCTCGCGGTATTCGCTGGCGAACACCATCAGCTTTTTCGGAACGCAGCCGCGGATCACGCAGGTGCCGCCGAGGCGGCTGTCCTCGGCCAGTGCCACCTTTACGCCGGTCGCCGCGGCAACGCGGGCGGCGCGCACCCCCCCCGATCCGCCGCCGATCACGAAAAGGTCGTAGTCGAAATCCGCCATCGCTGTCCTGCTGTCCGCTTCATCATGTGCGGCGCACGGTATTTCACGGACGCGCGGGCGATGCCAGACCGCGCCATGTCGCGGCCCGTCACCGTTGCGGCATGGGCATCACTCCGCCCCGTCGGCGAAGAGGTTCTCGGTGTCGGTGATGTCGATGCGCTCATGCTCGACGGTGCCGTTGTTGATGTCGCGCACCTCGACCGTGCCGTCGGCATTGCCGATCACCAGCACGTCGCAGATATCGAGAAAGAGGCCGTTCTCGACCACGCCGGGGATCTGGTTCAGCACCAGCGACAATTGCGCGGGGTTGGCGATGCGGCGCAGGTGCAGGTCGAGGACATAGTTGCCCTCGTCGGTGCGGAAGGGATCGGCCCCGTTCAACCGCAGGCTGGCCGAGCGGCCGAGCACGTCGACATTCGACAGCATCTCCTCGATCAGGGCCTTGGTCGTCTGCCAGCCGAAGGGGATGACCTCGACCGGCAAGGGAAAGCTGCCCAGCGTGTCGACCTGTTTCGACAGGTCCGCGATCACCACCATCTGGTCCGAGGCGGTCGCCACGATCTTTTCGTGCAGCAGCGCGCCGCCGCCGCCCTTGATGAGGTTGAGGTTGGCGTCATATTCGTCGGCCCCGTCGATCGTCAGGTCGAGCCAGCGCACCTCGTCCAGCGTCTTGATCGGCACACCCACCTCGGCGGCCAGTTGCGCGGTTCGGCTGGAGGTGGCGACGCCGGTGATCTTCATCCCGTCCTCGCGGATCAGTTCACCCAGGCAGCGCACCATCCATGCGGCGGTCGACCCGGTTCCAAGGCCAACGCGCATGCCGTCCTCGACGAATTCGACGGCGCGGCGGGCGGCGACGTATTTCGCCTTGTCGATGGGGGAAAGCTCGGCGGTCATGGCGCGGCCATTCTCCTGTTCTGGGCTGTCACGTCATGTCATAGCGAAGCCGCACCCGCGGGGCGAGACCAAACTGAAGCCTCCGCTACGGCGGCCAGCGCGGCGGAAAGATGCGCGCGGGGCAGGATCACGAGCATGCCGGGCCCGTCGAACTCCAGCTCGACCAGCCCACCGGTGCAGCGATTGGACGTGCCGATGCGCCCCAACGGGTCCAGCGCAAGGTCGTCGATCGGCCATTGCAGCCCGCGACTGCGCCCCCGCAGCGCCACCAGAGGAAACAGCGACAGCCGCGCACCGGCCGGCAGGTCGAGGGCGAGCCGAGGGGGGGCATGCAGGATCACGTCCTGCGCGCCAAGGACGACGCAGCGCACATCGCAGCGGGCGACAAGGCCATGATAAACCGCAAGCTCGTGGTCCACGCGCGCCCCGGTGAACCCGGCCGCCAGCACGAAGGGCGCCCGGATATGGCGCAGCGCCTTGTCGAAATCCGTGCTTTCCTGTTCCGGGATGGCATGGATGCGCGAGGCGGGAATTTGCGCCCGCGCCTCGGGTGCAAGGCTGTCCATATCGCCGTAGACCGCCTCGGGCATGTGCCCTGCCGCCAGCGCCGCCGAAGCACCCCCGTCGGCGGCCACAAGGCGCGGCGCGACGGACAGCGCGGTTGCCAGATCATCGGGGCCAATTGCACCGCCACCCAGCAGTGTCACCCCCTCGACGGACTCGAAGACCGGCACATTGTTGCCCATATTCAGGATAATCTCCCCCGAAACGCCCTAATCATGTCCCGTTTTCGGGGAATCACTTTGGCAGACAGTAAGCAATCATTAAGAATCCGGCCACGTCCGGTCGAGCAGAGTGACAATGACCCATGAGTGACGCGAACAAGATCCTTACGGTGTCCTACGGCACCTTCTCCTGTACCCTCGAAGGGTTCGAGCAACCGTTCGAAGCGATGAAGGCCATTGCGGAATACTTCCGCGACCTCGCCGCGGAGGACCGTTATTTCGGCGCGGAACCTCCCACGCCCGACACCGAGATGCTGCATCGCATCACCGAAGCGGCGATCGAACGCCGGGTCGAGGCCAAGATCATGGAAAGCGGGTTGCTGTTGCGCCCCCACCGTGAGGATCACGAGGACATCCGCGCAGACGTCGAAGAGGCCGCGGAGGCCGAGGCCGAGCTCCACGAAGAGATCGAGGACGCCGCGGACGCGGAAGCAGAGGCCGAAGCCGAGGCCGAGGACGCCGCCGAGGTTGCACCGGAGATCGCGGCAGAGGACGCGCCGCCGGCCATCACGGACGCAGGCGATATCGCTGCCGAGGCACCCGATGCCGGCCCCGCCACGCCCGTCGAGGCCGAGGCGACACCTGCCGCGACCGTAAGCGAGGACACTGCCGAAGCCGAGGCGCCCGCCGTCGATATGCACGACGACGCCAGCGCATCCGAAAACATGGCGCAGCAGGCGGGCGAAGGGATCGATACCCTCGCCGCGGTCGCAGCGGCGCTGGCGGATGACGACGCGGCACCGGTCGAGGCCGATTCCGGGGACCTCGTCGCAGACGCGGCGGGGGACGAAGGCGAGGACGTGGTCGCCGAACCCGAGGCCGCAGAACGCGCCGAGGACGATCACGCGGGCAACATCGCCGAAGGCGACGACACCGAGTCGGACGACGACATCCTGTCGGAAAACTTCTTCTCCGAGACCGAGGAAACCGCGCCCGACCTCGACGAAAGCGCCTATTTCGGCAATGATGCGCCGTTGGACGGCGCCTCGGTCGCGGAACGGCTGGCCCGCATCCGCCGCGCCTCGACCAGCGATGAAGAGCAGGAGGCAGACACCGGGGAGGAGGCCGCGACGGCCGATCCCGCGCCCGACGCTGCCCCCGCCCCCGCCCTTGCCGCCGCGCCCGAAACGGTCGCCGAGCTGCCGTCGATCGACGACGACAACGCCCCGACCGACGATGACGCAGCGCTTGCGGCCGCCATCGCGGCGGCGACCGGCCCGCTGACCGCCGCCGTGGCCGCGACGACGCTGGCCAGGGCGGCCGAGCCGTCCGACACCGCGCCCGACCGCGCGGAGGCCGACACCGCCGACACCGCCGCCGAAGAGGCCGTGACCGACAGCGCCGAGGCCGATGCGATCGCGCCCCAGGCCGATCTTCCGCAGGACGACCTCGGCGCCGACACCGCCGGGCAAACCAGCGCCGAAGCCGCGCCCGAAACGGCCCGGCCCTTCGACCAGATCGACGAGACCGACCGCCTCTTCAACGACACCGAGGACCGGCTGTCGCATGCCGACACGTCGCGCCGTCGCGCGAATATCGAGCACCTCAAGGCCGCGGTTGCCGCACGCAGTGCCGACCGTCAACTGGCCCCCGAGACCGACGAAGGGATGGAGGACGTCACCGCCGAGTACCGTGAGGACCTGACCCACGTGATGCGCCCCCGTCGCGTGCGGGTGGACGTGTCGCGCCGCCGGGGCGATGCGCGTCCCTCGCCGCTGGTGCTGGTGTCCGAACAGCGCGTGGACGAGACGCCCGCCGCTCCTCCGGCGCCGGTGCGTCCGCGTCGCGTGAATGCCGGTGGCGAGAGCGGCGCGCCGCTCCAGCTTGCCGGATCGACCGACGAGGAGGCCGCCGCCCCGGCCCCGCGCAAGATGGCCAACAGCCTTGCGCAACTGGCCCAGCGTGCCGGCATGATCATGAGCCTCGGACGCGGCGGGAATGTCGCGCATGCGCTGGAGGAAGAGCCGGTCGAGACCGACGTGCAGGCCGCCCCCACCGTGGAAACGACGCCCTCGCCGGTGCAGCAGACGCACCCCGAGACCGCCGCGGATGCCATCGACCATGACGCGATCGCCAGGGCACACAGCGAACGGTTTGCCCAGCGCCTCGAGCAAAGCGATGCCGTCGAGATCGACGAGGTCGTGGAGCTTGCCGCGCAATATGCAGAGGTGGCCTTCGGCACCGGCACCTTCGACCGTCCGCAACTGTTCCGCATGATCGCGGAGGCGACGGACAACTCGATCGGACGCGAAGACATGCTTCAGTCGTTCGGCGGCCTCATGCGGCGCGGTCGGATCGAGCGTGTCTCGCGCGGGGCCTTCCGCCTCATCGAGCCGCACCAGGGCGACTGACGCCGCCCCAATCCAAGAAAATCGCACGCCCCGCGGCATCCACCGCGGGGCGTTTCGCGTTTTGGGGTGGTCAATCCTCGCGCGGGGCGTCGGGGTCGGCCTGGCCCACACCCTTGAACACAGCCTTGAGCGGCAGGGCCCAGACGATGCCCAGCACGACGTAGACCGCGAACTCCACCCAGATCGAGGGCCGTTCGAACAGGCTGGTGATCCACCATGCCAGGGCGATGTAGGCCGGCAGACCTATGACGAGAATGAACAGCGACCAACGCCGCCGGGCCTTGTAGCTGAGCGCCATGGAGTTCCCTTCCGGGTCGTTGCGGTGTCAGTCCGCGAACGGGTCGGTGACGAGGATGGTATCCTCCCGCTCGGGCGAGGTGGACAGTAGCGCCACGGGGCAGCCGATCAACTCTTCGATGCGGCGGACATATTTCACCGCCTCGCCCGGCAGGTCGGCCCAGCTGCGCGCGCCCTCGGTCGAGGCCGACCATCCCGGCATCTCCTCGTAGACGGGCGTGCAGCGCGCCTGTTGGTCGGCGGCCGTCGGCAGGTAGTCGAGGCGCTGGCCGTCGAGCTCGTAGGCGACGCAGATCTTGAGCGTCTCGAACCCGTCGAGCACGTCGAGCTTGGTCAGCGCGATACCGTTCACACCCGAGGTGGCGCAGGTCTGGCGCACGAGGCAGGCATCGAACCAGCCGCAGCGGCGCTTGCGGCCCGTGGTCGTGCCGAATTCATGGCCGCGCTCGCCCAGCCGCTGGCCGTCCGCGTCGAGAAGCTCGGTCGGGAAAGGCCCCTCGCCCACGCGGGTGGTATAGGCCTTCACGATGCCGAGGACATAGTCGATGGCCCCCGGCCCGATGCCGACGCCGGTCGCCGCCTGACCCGCGATCACGTTCGAGGAGGTGACGAACGGATAGGTGCCGAAATCGATGTCGAGCAGCGCGCCTTGCGCTCCCTCGAACAGGATGCGTTTGCCTGCCTTGCGCTTTTCCGTCATCACCTTCCAGACAGGCCCTGCAAATTTCAGGATTTCCGGCGCTACCGCTTTCAGTTTCGCGATCAAGGCGACGCGATCGACCGGGTCGATCCCGAGACCGCGGCGCAGGGCATCGTGATGGGTCAGGGCGCGGTCGACCCGCGCCTCGAGCGTCGCATCATCGGCAAGGTCTGCCACGCGCACCGAGCGGCGACCGACCTTGTCCTCGTAGGCGGGGCCGATGCCGCGGCCGGTGGTGCCGATCTTGGCGCCGGGGCTTGCGGCCTCTTCGCGGGCGCGATCCAGTTCCCCGTGGATCGGCAGGATCAGCGGCGTGTTTTCGGCGATCATGAGGGTCTTGGGCGTGATTTCCACCCCCTGGGCGCGGATCGTCTCGATCTCCTGCAGCAGGTGCCACGGGTCGAGCACCACGCCGTTGCCGATCACCGACAGCTTGCCGCCGCGCACCACGCCCGAAGGCAGGGCATGCAACTTGTAGACCGCCCCGTCGATCACCAGCGTGTGCCCGGCATTGTGACCGCCCTGAAAGCGCGCGATCACGTCGGCGCGTTCGCTCAGCCAGTCGACGATCTTGCCTTTCCCTTCGTCGCCCCACTGGGCGCCGACGACGACGACATTGGCCATGGCGGATCCTCCGGTTTGCAGCCCGCGGCGGCTATAGCGGGCGCAGGGCACAGTTGAAAGCGGAGTCTGGGGACCGGGCCTCGAAACTGCGACATGCTGCCGCATGCCGTGCGCCTGCGCTGGCCCAATGAAAAATCGGTATACATCGGTGTGCTGACCGGAAAACTGCCTTCAACTGCAACAAACCTCTTGCACGGGCGGGGGGAACTCGCGTTAAGGTTGTGCCAGTTGGTCTTGCGGCGGCATGCCGCATCTCATAAGTAGGCGCAAATCCGAGCCCGGCCTCGCGAAGGGACCCCGCCGATGGAAAACGTCATTCTCGTCGTCCACCTGATCCTCGCCATCTGTCTGATCGGCGTGGTGCTGCTCCAGCGTTCCGAGGGGGGTGGCCTGGGCATGGGCGGCGGCGGTGGCGTGATGACGGGCCGACAGGCCGCGACCGCGCTGGGGAAACTGACCTGGGCCTTCGCCATCGCCTTTCTCGCAACCTCGATCACGCTGACGATCCTTGCGGCGCAGAACTCGGCCGGGTCCTCCGTGCTCGACCGGGTCGGAACAGGCGCGGTGACCGAGGATGCCCCGGCGGACGAGCCTGCCTTGCCCCCGGCCTCCGACCTGTTGCCACCGATCTCTGGCGACGCACCGGCGCTGCCGCCGCGGGCCGACTGACCCAACGTCACTTTCGCATATCTGGGGCTTTTGCCCCGATGACCCAACATCATGTAGCAAGGCGGCTTGCCGCCGTGCTGCGAATCCGGTTATTGTCAAATCCCGTGACAGAGGGATAGGGCGGTGGCCTCCGAAAAAAAGGGGGCAAGGCCCGGCACGGGAGTTCAGACAGCCATGGCGCGATACATCTTCATCACCGGCGGTGTGGTCTCGTCGCTTGGCAAGGGTCTGGCCTCGGCGGCCCTCGGCGCGCTGTTGCAGGCGCGCGGCTTCACCGTCCGGCTGCGCAAGCTCGACCCCTATCTCAACGTCGATCCCGGCACGATGTCGCCCTTCGAACATGGCGAGGTCTTCGTCACCGATGACGGCGCGGAAACCGACCTCGACCTTGGCCATTACGAACGCTTCACCGGGGTCGCGGCGCGCATGACGGATTCGGTCTCGTCCGGCCGGATCTATTCCAACGTGCTCGAGAAGGAGCGCCGCGGCGATTACCTCGGCAAGACGATCCAGGTGATTCCCCACGTCACCAACGAGATCAAGGAGTTCCTCAAGATCGGCGAGGACGAGGTCGATTTCATGCTCTGCGAGATCGGCGGCACCGTCGGCGACATCGAGGGGCTGCCCTTCTTCGAAGCGATCCGCCAGTTCAGCCAGGACAAGCCGCGCGGGCAGTGCATCTTCATGCACCTGACGCTGCTGCCCTACATCAAGGCCTCGGGCGAGTTGAAGACCAAGCCGACTCAGCACAGCGTGAAGGAGCTGCGCTCGATCGGCATCGCGCCCGACATTCTCGTGTGCCGCTCCGAGGGGCCGATCCCCGCCAAGGAACGCGAAAAGCTGGCGCTTTTCTGCAACGTGCGGCCCGACGCGGTGATCGCGGCGCAGGACCTTGCCTCGATCTACGAGGCGCCGCTGGCCTACCACCGCGAGGGGCTGGACCAGGCCGTGCTCGACGCCTTCCAGATCAGCCCCGCACCCAAGCCCGACCTGACCATCTGGGAGGACGTGGCCGACCGCATCAACAACCCCGAGGGCGAGGTGCGCGTCGCCATCGTGGGCAAGTACACGCAGCTCGAAGACGCCTACAAATCCATCGCCGAGGCGCTGACCCATGGCGGCATGGCCAACCGGGTGAAGGTCAAGGCCGAGTGGATCGACGCCGAGATCTTCGAGCGCGAAGACCCGGCCCCGTATCTGGAGGGCTTCGACGCGATCCTCGTGCCGGGCGGCTTCGGCGAGCGGGGCACGGAGGGCAAGATCAAGGCCGCCGAATTCGCGCGGACGCGCAACGTGCCCTACCTGGGCATCTGTCTCGGCATGCAGATGGCGGTGATCGAGGCGGCGCGGAACCTCGCCGATCTGGGCGATGCGGGATCCGAGGAATTCGACCATGAGGCGGGGAAAAAGCGTTTCACGCCTGTGGTCTACCACCTCAAGGAATGGGTTCAGGGCAACGCCAAGGTCAAGCGCAAGGTCAGCGACGACAAGGGCGGCACGATGCGGCTGGGGGCCTATGACGCGGTTCTGAAGGAAGGTTCGAAGGTCGCGGCGGTCTATGGCACGCTTGCCATCGAGGAACGCCACCGCCACCGCTACGAGGTGGACATCAAGTATCGCGAGGCGCTGGAGGCGCAGGGCCTGTGCTTTTCCGGCATGTCGCCCGATGGTCGCCTTCCCGAGATCGTCGAGGTCGAAGGGCATCCGTGGTTCATCGGCGTGCAGTTCCACCCCGAGCTGAAGTCGAAACCCTTCGCCCCCCACCCGCTGTTCCGCGATTTCGTCCGCGCGGCGAAAGAGAATTCGCGGCTGGTTTAGGGCTGTCTCAGATCGGGCATGTGGCAAGCACCTGCCCGATCGCCGCGCGAGACCCGGCCAGCGAGACGCGCCCGATGTAAGGGCCCTGCGTGTAGGATATCACGGCCTCGCGGCCCGCTTGCAGCGTCTCCATCACGTCGGCGATCATCGGGAAGCTCATCAGGTTCAACGGGCAGACACCCGCCTCGCAGCGCGCCTCCAGCCGATACTCGGTTGCGCCGATCACGATGTCGACCGAGACCCATTCGCTGGTCGGCCAGATCTCCTCGACATTGAGGCCGGGCACGCCGTTCGATCCACATGCGACGGCAAGCATGACACCGCCCTCCCCCGTGGCCTGCGCACGGGCGGCGGACGGGATGTGAACCCAGTCCGCCAGAGCAGGCGCGGGGACGGTCAGCATGGCAGTGGCAAGGGCGATGTGGCGAAGCATGGGGAACCTCGTGTCGTGGCTGCTTCGATCACGATGCAGCCGTCGGGCGCGAAGCGCCATCCCCCGTTTCGGGCTGGTAGGCCGCGCGGACCTCGTCCCGGATGATCGAGGCGATCAGGCGGGCATCGGCCTCGGAGAAGGTCAGCGGCAGGCGCATGTCGATGAGACCCGCGAGAATCGCGTCGGTCTTCGGCAGGCGTTGGGGCGGCGCATAGCGCCAGCTGTCGTAGCGCGAGGTGAAGGCGACGGGTTCGGCCGCGCCGAACCACTTCAGCTCCACCCCCCGTGTGGCGCAGGCCGCGACCAGCCCGCGCATCGCATCGGGCGACCAGCCCGGCAGGAGGAACTGGATCGACGAGCCGACGATGCTTTCCTGCGGCGGGCGCTCGATGATTTTCAGGCCGGGGGTGTTGCGCAGCCCCTCCTCCACCGTGCGGTAAAGCGCGTTCCACCGGGCGATCTGCGCAGGCAGATCGGCCAGTTGCGGACGCAGGATCGCGGCGCGCAAATGGTCCATCCGGCCCGAGACATTGGGTGTCTCATACTTTACATTTTCGAACCTATCCACAGAAGGACCCACAGAGTGGCGGCCAAAAAGCATGTAGGAACCCGACAACATGATCGCGCGCGCCATGATGTCCGGATCATCCGACACCAGTAACCCGCCCTCGCCGGAATTGATGTGCTTGTAGGTCTGCGTCGAGTAGCAGCCGATCACCCCGTGCCGCCCCGAGGGCACGCCTTTCCAGGCCGCGCCCATCGTGTGTGCGCAATCCTCGATCACCTGCAAGCCATGGGCCTCGGCCACCTCCATCAGCCGCTCCATGTCGCAGATATGCCCACGCATGTGGCTGAGAAGCAGAACCTTCGCGCCCGACATCTCGGCCTTGGCGGCGAGGTCGTCGATGTCGATGGTCAGCGCCTCGGTCGTCTCGACGAAGACCGGCTCGGCGCCCACGCTGGCGATGGCGCCCGGTACTGGCGCCAGCGTGAAGCCGTTCGACAGCACCTTGTCGCCTTGCCCCACACCCAGCGCGCGCAGCGCACAGCCCATGGCGTAGCCGCCCGACGCCACCGCCAGCGCATAGCGCGCGCCGGTATAGGCCGCGAATTCGCGCTCCAGCGCGGAGACCTCTCCCTCCTCCTCGCCGATCAGGTTGTAGCGGTGCAGGCGGCCCGAGCGCATGACCGCCACGGCGGCCTCGATCGCCGCCTCGGGGATCGGCTCCTGCTGGGTGAACTTGCCGGTGAAAACGGGTTTTTCCATGGGCGGAGAATTGGCGGACGCGGGCCTCGGGTCAATGCCCTGTCACGGGATCAGCCGGTCGATGATGGCGTCGAGCCCGTCGTAATGGTCGATCAGCGCCTCGGGCGCGAGGTCGGCCACTGCGCGCCCCGTCGGTCCGAAGGTCACCAGCCCGCAGGGCCGCCCGGCGGCGCGCGCCGTCTCGCGGTCGGTCACCGTGTCGCCGATCAGGATGGACCGGTCGACCGCCCCGCCCGCCTGTTCCACGGCCGCGATCAGCGGCGCGGGATCGGGCTTGCGCACGGGCAGCGTGTCGGCCCCGATCATCGAGGCGAACTCCCCCCGGATGCCCAGCCGGGCGAGCAACGTCTCGGCCAGCCCGGCGGGCTTGTTGGTGCAGATGCCCACGGCGATCCCGTTGGTTTTCAGACGGAAAACCGCCTCCATAGCACCGGGATAAAGCCGCGTGTGGGTGTCGATCGCCGCGCCGTAGGCATCGAGCAGCACGGGGTAGCCCGCTTCGACCATCGCCTCGGCCTCGGTCAGGGCCAGCCGCTCGGCCGCCAGCCGCAGCATCGCGCGCCCGCCGCGAAAGGCGGTGGCGTCATCCGCGCCCATCACCAGCTGCGGGGCATGGCCCAGCACCCCAAGCGCGGCATTCGCCGCACAGATCAGGTCGCCCGCCGTGTCGGCGAGCGTTCCGTCGAGGTCGAAGATCACGCAGCGCATCGGTGCCTCCCGGTGGCAGGGTTCCGCCGACCCCTGTAACAGGCCGTTGGGCAAAGTGAAGCACACGCGCTTGCGCGGCGGGCCACCTAGGGTAAAACGGCCACAAAACGAGGGAAAGCAGGCAGACATGGCAGACAATGGCGAGGCCCGGCCCATCGCGCTGATCGTGCTGGCCGCGGGACAGGGCACGCGGATGAATTCCGACCTGCCGAAACCCCTGCACAAGCTGGGCGGCGTGCCGCTGATCGCCCATGCGCTGGCCGCAGGCGCCGCGCTGGAGCCCGCGCGCGTCGTCGTGGTCACGGGCCACGAGGCCGAAGCGGTCGAGGCGGCGGTCGCCGATCTCGCGCCATGGGCCGTCTGCGTGCGGCAGGTCGAGCAGCTGGGCACCGGTCACGCCGTCCTTCAGGCCGCCGACGCGCTCGAGGGGTTCGAGGGCGACGCGCTGGTCCTTTACGCCGACACCCCCTTCGTCTCGGTCGAGACGCTGACCGCCATGCAGGCCGCCCGCGCGGCCCATGACATCGTCGTCCTCGGCTTCGAGGCTGCCGATCCGGGCCGCTACGGGCGGCTGATCCTGCACGGCGACCGGCTGGAGCGGATCGTCGAGGCCAAGGATGCGACGCCCGAGGAACTGGCCGTGAAGACCTGCAATTCCGGGCTGTTGGCCGCTGACGCCGCCACGATGATGCGACTGCTTCACTCGGTCGGGAACGACAACGCGGCAGGCGAATACTACCTGACCGACCTGCCCGCGCTGGCGCAGGCCGAGGGGCTGACAGCCACCGCGATCATCTGCCCCGAGGCCGAGACGCTCGGCATCAACTCCCGCGCGGACCTGGCCGCCGCCGAATCCGCCTTTCAGGCGATGAAACGGGCCGAGATGATGGAGACGGGCGTCGCGATGCAGGCGCCCGAAACAGTCTTCTTCGCGCTCGACACATGGGTCGGCCGCGACGCCGAGATCGAGCCGCACGTGATCTTCGGCCCCGAGGTGACCGTCGAAAGCGGCGCGCGCATCCGCGCGTTCAGCCATCTCGAGGGCTGCCATGTCAGCGCGGGCGCAATCGTCGGCCCCTACGCGCGCCTGCGCCCCGGCGCGGAAATCGGCAATCACGCGCGGATCGGCAATTTCGTCGAGGTGAAATCCGCCGGGATCGGCGAAGGCGCCAAGGTCAACCACCTCAGCTATATCGGCGATGCCGAGATCGGCGCGGGCACGAATGTCGGCGCGGGCACGGTGACCTGCAACTACGACGGCGTGATGAAGCACCGCACCGTCGTGGGCCGCGGGGCCTTCATCGGCTCGGACACGATGCTGGTGGCCCCGGTCACGGTGGGCGATCATGCGATGACGGCCAGCGGATCGGTCATCACGGAAGACGTGCCCGAGGGGGCGCTGGCCTTGGGCCGAGCGAAACAGGTGAACAAGCCCGGTCTGGCGGTGCGGCTGATGGAGCGGCTGCGCGCGATCAAGGCCGGAAGGAAAGGGTAGGCCCATGTGCGGGATCGTCGGAATTCTGGGCAGTCACGAGGTCGCCCCCTTCATCCTCGAGGCGCTGAAGCGGCTGGAATACCGCGGCTATGACAGCGCGGGGATCGCCACGTTACAGGACGGGCGCCTCGACCGCCGCCGCGCGGTCGGCAAGCTCTACAACCTGTCCGACCGGCTGGTGCACGAACCGCTGCCCGGCAAGGCCGGGATCGGGCACACCCGCTGGGCCACCCATGGCGCACCGACCGAGGCCAACGCCCATCCCCATCGCGCGGGCCGCGTGGCCGTCGTGCACAACGGGATCATCGAGAACTACCGCGAATTGCGCGCCGAGCTGTCCGACCGTCCCTTCGAAAGCGAGACGGACACCGAGACGGTGGCGCGCCTTTGCGAACGGTTCCTCGACGAAGGATTGACCCCCCAAGGCGCCGCCACCGAGACGGTGAAACGGCTTGAGGGGGCTTTCGCCCTCGCGTTCCTCTTCGATGGCGAAGAGGACCTGATCGTCGCCGCCCGCCGCGGCTCGCCATTGGCAATCGGGCATGGCGAGGGCGAGATGTTCGTGGGCTCGGATGCCATCGCGCTGGCCCCGCTCACCCACAAGATCACCTATCTCGACGAGGGCGACATCGCCTTCGTCACCCGCGCGGGCGTCGAGATCCGCGATGAAGCCGGCAACCTCGCCAACCGCGAGGCGCGCATCATCAGCGCCGAGGCGACCGCCGTGGACAAGGCCGGGCACCGGCATTTCATGGCCAAGGAGATCTTCGAGCAGCCCACCGTGCTGGCCGATTGCCTGCGGCACTACTCGGACGGCAGGCAGGTCTCGATCCGCGAGGGCGATCTCGATTTCACCACGACCGACCGGCTGATCCTCGTGGCCTGCGGCACGGCGCATTACGCCTGCCACGTCGCGAAATACTGGTTCGAGCAACTGGCGGGCCTGCCCTGCGACGTCGATATCGCAAGCGAATTCCGCTATCGCGAACCGCCCGTCTCGGACCGCTCGACCGCGCTTTTCGTCAGCCAGTCGGGCGAAACGGCCGACACGTTGGCCGCGCTGCGCTATGCCCGCGACAAGGCCGAGCGGATCGTGTCGGTCGTGAACGTGGCCGAAAGCTCCATCGCCCGCGAAAGCGATCTCGCCCTGCCCATCCTTGCCGGCGTCGAGGTGGGCGTGGCCTCCACCAAGGCCTTCATGAACCAGCTGGGCGTTCTGGTGCATCTCGCCATCATGGCCGCCCGCCAGCGCGGCCGCATCAACGCCGCGCGCGAGGCCGCGCTGCTGTCGGGCCTCGCCGCGCTTCCCGGCCTCATCAACCAGGCGCTTGCGCTGGAGCCGAAGATCGAGAAGCGCACCCGCCGCCTGGCCGAGGCGCGCTCGGTCCTCTTCCTGGGGCGCGGCGCGATGTTCCCCATGGCGCTCGAGGGCGCGCTGAAACTCAAGGAAATCAGCTACATCCATGCCGAAGGCTATGCCTCGGGCGAGCTGAAACACGGCCCCATCGCGCTGGTGGACAAGACCGTTCCGGTCATCGTGCTGGCGCCGCGTGACGCGCTTTTCGACAAGACCGTGTCGAACATGCAGGAGGTCATGGCGCGCGAAGGCCGCGTCTGGCTGGTGACCGATACCGAGGGGGCCGAGGCGGCGGGCGATGGCGTCTGGCAGACGCTTGTGATGCCCACGGTCGATCCGGTGCTGGCCCCGCTACTCTACGCCGTGCCCGCGCAGCTGATCGCCTACCACACGGCGCTGCACAAGGGCACGGATGTGGACCAGCCCCGCAACCTTGCCAAATCGGTGACGGTGGAATGAGCCGCCTTGGCCCGCCGGACCTGACGCTGAAGGGGCGGCATGTCAGCCTCGTGCCGCTCTCGCAGGATCATGCCGCGTCCCTGTCCGAGGCCAGCGCCGAGGGCGATCTGCACAAGCTCTGGTACACCACGGTCCCCTCCCCCAAGGGCATGGGGGCCGAGATCGACCGCCGCCTGCGCCTGCGCGACGTGGGGGCCATGATCCCCTTTGCAACGCTCGACGCCACCGGCCGCCCGGTCGGCATGACCACCTACATGAACATCGACCACGCCCAGCCGCGGGTCGAGATCGGCTCGACCTGGATCGCCCCCTCGGCCCAGCGCGGACCGCTCAACACAGAGGCCAAGCGCCTGATGCTTGGCCACGCCTTCGAGACCTGGTCCTGCCTGGCGGTGGAGTTCCGCACCCATCGCCTGAACCTCCAATCGCGCCGCGCGATCGAGCGGCTGGGCGCGCAACTCGACGGTATCCTGCGCGCGCATATGCGCCAGCCCAACGGCACCATCCGCGACACGGCTGTCTACTCGATCACCGCCACCGAATGGCCGACGATAAAGGCACATCTCGACTGGCAGATCGCGCGGCCGAGATGACGCCGGAGGAGGCGATCGCCGCCCTCCGTGCGCATGCCGACCCGGCACGGGCAAAGGATATGCGCGCCTATCACAAACAGACCCGCGAGGTGCTGGGCCTGTCGAACGCCACGACCGGCGAGCTTGCCACGGCATGGCGCAAATCCTGCGACCTGCCCGCGCTTGTCACGATGGCCCGAAGCCTCTGGGCCAGCGACATATTCGAGGCCCGGCTGGCCGCCGGAAAGCTCTTCCTGCAGGCCCGCATCAAGCCCGACGATAGCCCTGCATGGGACTGCATCACGGGTTTCGTGCCGGAGTTCGACAGCTGGGCCATCGCCGATGCCGTGGCGCAGGGCGGCGCGAAGCGGCTGCTACAAGACCCCAGCCGCCTCGACGAACTCGAGGTCTGGGTGACATCGGACCACCTCTGGACCCGCCGCGCGGCACTGGTCTTCGCCCTGCCCTTCACGAAATCGCGCCACCCGAACAGGGTCGAAGCCGCCGCCCGCACCCGTATCCTCGGCTGGTGCGAGACCCTCGCACCCGACCGCGAATGGTTCATCCAGAAGGCCATCGCATGGTGGCTGCGCGAGCTGTCGAAGCGCGACCCCGAAACGGTCAGGGGCTGGCTTGCCGCGCATGGCACAACCCTCAAACCCTTCGCGTCGAAAGACGCCGCGCGCCACCTGCCCGGCTGATCCTTCATCTTGGCCGATACAACTCCGGGGGGAGGGCGAAGCCCGGGGGGCAGAGCCCCCCGAATTTTCGTACGAAAATTCGCATCGCGCCGCGCAGCGGCGCGCCCCCTTTCCCGCGATTTTTCAAAAAAATCGCGCACGGGCCTCAAACCATTGGCACCCCGCCGGACATCACCGTCAGGAACCAGTCGGTATCGATGTTGCCGCCACAAAGGATCACGCCGACCTTCTTGCCCGCCATCCGATCCCGCTCCTGCATCAGCGCGGCCAAGGGCGCGGCCCCCGCGCCCTCGGCGAGGTTGTGGATGTCGCGATAGTAGATCCGGATCGCCTCGGCGACCTCGGCGTCCGAAACCGTCACGATCCGCGCCGCGCCCGGCCCGTAGATGTCGAGCGCGGCCTGCACCGGCACCCGCACCGCCATGCCGTCGGCGAAGGTGCGCGCGCTGTCGGTCTCGATCAGCCGCCCCGCCTCGGCGGACAGCTTCGCGGTCTGGGCGTTCTCGCTGACCACGCCAACGACCTTGGTCTTCAGACCCAGCGCGTCCCGCGCGAGGATGGTGCCGCAGATGCCCGAGCCGCAGCCGATCGGCACATAGACCGTGTCGAGGTCCGGCACCGCGCTCAGCAGTTCCAGACCGTAGGTGGCGACGCCGCGGACAAGCTCGCGGTGAAAGGGTGGCACGATCACCAGCCCCTCGGCCTCGGCCACGCGGTAGGCCTCTTGCCGGGCGGTGTCGAAATCCTCGCCGAACTCGATCACCTCGGCGCCGAAGGCCCGCATCGCGGCGTTCTTCTCGACTGAGTTGCCACGGGGCACATAGACCTTGGCCGTGAGCCCCGCCGCCACCGCCTGCCGCGCCTGCCCCTGCCCGTGATTGCCGCGGGTCGCGGTGCAGATGCCGCGCGCCTCGGGGTGGGCGCGCGTCACCCAGTCGATGAAGGTGATGGCCCCGCGCAGCTTGAAGGCGCCCGTCGCCGTGTGGTTCTCATGCTTGACCCAGACCTCCGCCCCGGTGCGCGCGGCCAGCTGCGGCCAGGCGTATTGCGGGGTGGGCGCCATGTGGCGCGTGACCAGCGCATGGGCGGCGCGCAACTCGTCGAGGGTGAACTGCATCGGGGGCTCCTTCCGAGCTCGCAGGGTGACGCGCGTTGCGCGCGCTTGCAATCCCCCGCAGCCCGGTTACCCCTTGGACCGGGCAACCGGAGGGCCACGAGATGCATGTTCTGATCACCGGCGCGAACCGCGGCATCGGCGCGGGGCTGGCCGGGGCCTACAGCGCGCGCGGGGACGTGGTGACGGCAACGGCGCGCGACGGGAGCGGGACGGCGCAGCTCGACGTGACCGATCCGATGTCGCTGCGCGTGCTGGCCGACAAGATGGGCGACCGGGCCGTCGATCTGCTGGTCTGCAACGCCGGTGTCTACCTCGACCGGGGCGAGACGCTTGAGGATGGCTACGCGCCGGACCTGTGGGAACAGACATTCGCCGTCAACGTGACAGGTGTGTTCCTGACCGTGCAGGCGCTCTTGCCCAACCTCGCCCGCAGCGCAGCGCCGAAGATCGCCATCGTGGCGAGCCAGATGGGCTCCTCGACCCGCAACACCGGCGGCAGCTACATCTACCGCGCCTCCAAGGCCGCGGCGGTGAACCTGGGGCGGAACCTGGCAACCGATCTGAAACCGCGGGGGATCGCGGTGGGCGTCTATCACCCCGGCTGGGTCAGGACCGACATGGGCGGCGGCGCGGCGGAGATCGGGACGGAGGAGGCGGTCACGGGGCTTGTGGCACGCTTCGATGCGCTGACGCTCGGTTCCACGGGCTGTTTCGAGACCTGGGATGGTCGGCCGCACGCCTATTGAGAGAGGTTTCGCCGCCTGCGGCGGCGATCCGCCGGGGGGACGCTGTCCCCCCGGACCCCCCTGCCGTATTTGCGGAAAGATGAAGGGCAGACCGGTCCAAATGCCCTGCCCGCTCTTGCAGGCGGGCACTGGCCACCGTAAGAGGCGCGGCGACTGGCAAGGGGACGGGCCATGCCCATTCTGGTGATGAAGTTCGGCGGCACGTCCGTCGCCACGCTCGACCGCATCCGGCGCGCGGCCAAGCGCGTGGGCCGGGAAGTCGCCAACGGCCATGACGTCATCGTCATCGTCTCGGCCATGGCCGGCGAGACCAACAAGCTGGTGGGTTTCGTGGAGGAGACCTCGCCGCTTTACGATGCGCGGGAATACGACGCGGTCGTCAGCGCAGGCGAGAATGTCACCGCGGGCCTCATGGCTCTGACCCTGCAGGAAATGGACGTGCCCGCGCGCAGCTGGCAGGGCTGGCAGGTGCCGCTGAAGACGACATCGGCCCATGCCGCGGCACGGATCGAGGAAATCCCGCCTGCGAACATCCTGAAGAAATTCGAGGAAGGCATGAAGGTCGCCGTGGTCGCGGGCTTTCAGGGGATCAGCCCCGAGGGCCGGATCACCACGCTGGGGCGCGGCGGCAGCGACACCACCGCGGTCGCCTTCGCCGCGGCCTTCGAGGCCGAGCGCTGCGACATCTACACCGACGTGGACGGGGTCTACACGACCGACCCCCGGATCACGTCCAAGGCCCGCAAGCTCGACCGGATCGCCTTCGAGGAGATGCTGGAACTGGCCTCGCTCGGGGCCAAGGTGCTGCAGACCCGTTCGGTCGAGCTGGCGATGCGCTACAATGTGAAGCTGCGCGTGCTGAGCAGTTTCGAGGAAATGTCGGATGAGGCGGGGACGCTGGTCTGTGCCGAGGAGGATATCGTGGAAAGCAACGTGGTGGCCGGTGTGGCCTTTTCCCGCGACGAGGCCAAGATGACGCTGCAAGGCGTCGAGGACCGCCCCGGCATCGCCGCCGCGATCTTCGGGCCGCTGGCGGAGGCGGGCGTGAACGTCGACATGATCGTGCAGAACATCTCGGACGGCGGCACGACCGACATGACCTTTTCCTGCCCGGTGAACGAGGTGAAGCGCGCCGAAAAGGCGATGGCCGACGCTAAGACCGCGGGCGCGATCGATTTCGCGGGGCTGGTGGCCGATACCGATGTCTGCAAGGTCTCGATCGTGGGCATCGGGATGCGCAGCCATGCGGGCGTCGCGGCCAAGATGTTCCAGACGCTGCGCGACGAGGGGATCAACATCAAGGTGATCACCACCTCCGAGATCAAGGTCTCGGTGCTGATCGACCGGAAATACCTCGAACTGGCGGTGCAGGCGCTGCACGACGCCTTCGGCCTCGACAAGGCGGCCTGACCCCGGCGCAGCCTGCGCGGGACACATGCGCAGGGCGCAATGCCGCGTTGCAGCATGACCTCTAACCGGGCACGCCCCGGCGGATTATGTTCGGCCTGTCCGTAGATATTCCGCTCAAAGAGGTTCCCGATGGCAACCCAGACCCTTCACGCCCCACAGCCGTTGCGCGTCTTCGCGCCGATCACCGGTTTCTTCGCCCATCTCGCGCGCGCCGTCGCACTGAGCTCGGGCGCCCAGAACCGGTACGACCGGGTTCTGCGCCTGCAGGCGCTCAGCGATGCCCAGCTGGCCGAGCGCGGCATCGCGCGTGACGACATCGTGCGGCACGTCTTTTCCGATCTCTTCGCAGACTGACGGCCCGGCCGCACGCCCCGGCACGGGGGCGGTGCCATTGTCGTTGCACGCCCCCTGTCCGGCGCGCTATCCCTGATCCCCGGAACGACGGGCGCAGGGGACAGGCGCACGCGGGCGAGGGAACAGGCGCGGCACATGCCACAGGGCACCGAAACCGAGAGCAGAAAGCTCCTCAGTCGCCTCCAGGCGGTCATGGCCGAGGCCGCCGCCGGGCAGGAGCGCCTTGACCGGATCACTCATCTGATCGCGGATTCGATGGGGACCGAGGTCTGCTCGATCTATCTTCTGCGCGATGCCGACACGCTGGAGCTGTGTGCGACGCAGGGCCTTGCGCCCGAGGCGGTCCATGTCACGCGCATGCGCATCGGCGAGGGCCTCGTGGGCCGTGTCGCGCGCTCGGCCCAGCCGATCAACACCGCCAACGCGCCCGCCGAACGCGGGTTCCGCTACATGCCGGAGACGGGCGAGGAACGCTATTCCAGCTTCCTCGGCGTTCCGATCCAGCGGCTGGGCGAACGCCTCGGCGTGCTGGTGGTGCAGTCGCGAGATGCGCGGCAATATTCCGACGACGAGGTCTACGCGCTGGAAGTCGTCGCCATGGTCATCGCCGAGATGACCGAACTGGGCGCCTTCATCGGCGAGGGTGCGGCGCTCGCCGAGCGGCACAAGCAACAGGTGATGATCCGCGGCGCCTGCGCGCAGGAAGGCACGGCCATGGGCCATGTCTGGCTGCACGAGCCGCGGGTGGTGGTGACCAACCCGGTCGCCGAGGACCCCGAGGCCGAGCTGACGCGCCTGCATGCGGCGGTGGACCGGCTGCGCGTCGATATCGACGACATGCTGACGCGCGCGCCCATCGCCGAAGGCGAGCAGCGCGAGGTGCTGGAGGCCTACCGCATGTTCGCCCATTCGCGCGGCTGGATGCGCCGGATGGAAGAGGACATCGCCCGCGGCCTGTCGGCCGAGGCCGCCGTGGAGAAAGAGCAATCCACCGCCCGCGCCCGGATGGAGACGGTGCCCGACGCCTACCTGCGCGAGCGGCTGCACGACCTCGACGACCTGTCGAACCGCCTGCTGCGGCGGCTGACCGGACAGGGCCGCGATACCGGCGCCGACCTGCCCGCCGACCCGGTGCTGGTCGCGCGCAACATCGGGCCCGCGGAACTGCTTGATTACGGTCGGCGTTTGCGGGGCGTCGTGCTCGAGGACGGCTCGGTCGGCAGCCATGCCGCGATCGTGGCCCGCGCCCTGGCGATCCCGCTGGTGATCCATGCGCGCCCGATCCTGACCGAGGCGCTGAACGGCGACGCGATCCTCGTGGACGGGGACCAGGGCATCGTGCACCTGCGGCCCGAGGAAAACGTCGCCTCCGCCTTTCGCGACAAGCTGGCGATGCAGGCCGAAGCGCAGGAGCGCTATGCCTCGATCCGCGACAAGCCGGCCGAGGCGCTCTGCGGCACGGTGATCTCGCTGCAGATGAATGCAGGGCTGATGGCCGACCTGCCCTCGCTGCCGTCCTCGGGGGCCGAGGGCGTGGGCCTGTTCCGGACCGAGTTGCAGTTCCTGACCCGCAACAAGGTGCCGCGCCGGGGCGAGTTGGCCGCTCTTTACGCCCGCGTCATGGATGCCGCCGACGACAAGCGCGTGGTTTTCCGCACGCTCGACATCGGGTCGGACAAGGTCCTGCCCTACATGAAGCCGCAAGACGAGCCGAACCCGGCACTGGGATGGCGCGCGATCCGGGTGGGCCTCGACAAGCCGGGCGTCATGCGGATGCAACTGCAGGCGCTGATCCGGGCGGCCAACGGGCGACCGCTGACGGTGATGTTCCCCTTCGTCGCGCAATTCGAGGAATTCACGCAGGCGCGCGACCACCTCATGCGCGAGCTCGACCGCGAGGCGGCGCTGGGCCGCGTTCTGCCCGAAAGGCTCGAGATCGGCGCGATGCTGGAAACCCCCAGCCTCGCCTTCGCGCCGCGGCAGTTCTTCGAAAGCTGCGATTTCATCTCGATCGGCGGCAATGACCTGAAACAGTTCTTCTTCGCCGCCGACCGCGAGAACGAGCGGGTGCGCCGCCGCTATGACACGCTCAACGTCAGTTTCCTGACCTTCCTCGAACAGATCGTGCACCGCTGCGGCGACACCGACACCCCGCTGAGCTTCTGTGGCGAGGATGCCGGGCGGCCGGTCGAGGCGGTCTGTTTCGCGGCAATGGGCCTGCGCGCGCTGTCGATGCGTCCGGCCTCGATCGGGCCGGTCAAGTCGCTGTTGCGGCGGGTCGACCTGCGCGAGGCGCGCGCGGTGATCAACGAGACACGGGCAAGCGGCGCGCAATCGGTGCGCCCCGCGGTGATGGAATGGTTGCGCCGTCAGGGCTGACAGCCCCTTGCGGTCCCGCCGTCATGGTCCCATCAATCGGCAGGGCGGATGAAACGTCGGGACGGTCCCCGGCGCTGCGCCCGTCCGGCGGACACCGATGCTGACGCCCAAGATCCTGACCACCCTGCCCCAAAGCACGCCGAAATCCGTGCTGGCCGACCTGCTTGCGGGCATCACCGTCGCCATGGTCGCCCTGCCCCTCAGCCTCGCCATCGCCATCGCCTCGGGCGCGCCGCCCGCAACGGGGCTGGTGACCGCCATCGTCGCGGGCTTCCTGATCTCGGCGCTCGGCGGCAGCCGGGTGCAGATCGGCGGCCCCACCGGCGCCTTCATCGTGGTCGTCCACGCGGTGATCCTCGAGCACGGGCTCGACGGGCTGATCCTCGCCACGCTCATGGCCGGTGTGATCCTCGTCATCGCGGGGCTGCTGCGCGCGGGCAGGCTGATCCGCCTGGTGCCGGAGCCTGTGATCAACGGCTTCACCATCGGGATCGCCGCGATCATCGCGCTCAGCCAGCTGCCCGATGCCGCCGGTATCATCCTGCCGCCCGAAACCCCTGCCGAAACGCTGGAGCGTGTGCCCGCGATCTGGCAGGCACGCGGCACGCTGCACTGGCCCAGCCTCGCCGTGGCCGTCGGCACCATTCTCGGCATTGTCTTGCTGCGCAGCGCCTTTCCGCGGTTTCCGGGGCTTATCGTCGCCGTGGCCGGGGCCTCGGCCGCGGTGGCGGTCTTCGATCTCTCCGTCGACACGCTGGGGGCGCGGTTCGGCGCGCTCCCCGCGACCCTTCCCTGGCCCACGATCCCCGAGATGAGCGCGGCACGGCTGGTCGCGCTACTGCCCTCGGCGCTGATCATCGCGTTTCTCGCGGGGGTGGAATCGCTCCTCTCCGCCATGGTCGCCGACCGGATGGTCGCGGGCCGCCACAGGCCCAGCGCCGAGATCCTGGCGCAGGGTGTGGCCAATATCGGCTCGGCGCTGATGGGCGGGCTGCCGGCCACCGGCGCCATCGCCCGGACGGCGACGAACGTGCGCGCAGACGGACGCACGCCGCTGGCGGGCATCTTCCACGCGCTCGTGATCCTTGCGGTGATGATGCTGGCCGCACCGCTTGCGGGGTATCTGGCAATGCCCGCATTGGCGGGCCTTTTGCTGATCACCGCCTGGAACATGTCCGAACCGCACCATTGGCGCGGCTACCTGACCACCGGCAGGATGTCGGACCGCGCGCTCCTGCTTCTGACCATGATGCTGACCGTATTGGCCGACCTGACCGTGGCGATCGGGGTCGGCGTGGCGCTTGGCCTTGCCCTGCGCCTAGGCCGCCGTGACGTGCCGCCCGCGGACTGGACGCCGCCCGACCGCTAGCGCTAGACCGGCCGAAACGGGAGGGAGAGGTGGGCCATGCTGACGCAGGATTTCGGCGACTGGGACGTGGTGATCGTCGGCGCAGGCTCGGCAGGTTGCGTGCTGGCCAATCGCCTCTCGGCCGACGCTACCCGCAAGGTGCTGCTGCTGGAGGCCGGGGGCAGCGACAACCGTCTCTGGGTGCATGTGCCGGTGGGCTACCTCTACGCGATGGGCGACCCCTCGCTCGACTGGTGCCTCAGGACGGAGGCCGAGCCGGGCCTGAACGGGCGCAGCCTGAACTACCCCCGCGGCAAGGTGCTGGGCGGCTGCTCCTCGATCAACGGCATGATCTACATCCGCGGACAGGCCCGCGACTATGACCTGTGGCGGCAGATGGGCAACAGCGGCTGGGGCTGGGACGATGTGCTGCCCTATTTCCGCCGGTCCGAAGCGCATCACGGCGGCGAAGATGACGCCCACGGCGGCGAGGGCGAGCTGCGCGTCGAACGACAGCGCCTCAGCTGGCCGATCCTCGAC